>Ga0315294_10008650_pt1 | contig 11170 bp, 10 predicted proteins | sample YL17G13_40_MG_FD_203626 | JGI IMG/M metagenome (GOLD analysis project Ga0315294, IMG submission 203626) | Sediment microbial communities from Yellowstone Lake, YNP, Wyoming, USA - YL17G13_40 | ecosystem: Environmental > Aquatic > Freshwater > Lake > Sediment | place: USA: Wyoming | collected... | reverse complement strand
CCAGAGGGGCGCGCCGAGTCCGGTGGCTGCACCCGCAACCCCGGAACTGCTGTATCTCCAAGCCCGCTACTGCTGGGCCGGATGGCCATCGTTGCTCTTCCGCCTGTCGAGGATCCGGCGGGGCCGCTGGCGGTCGAGCGTCCTCGCCTCGACGAGCTTCACCTCGGCCGCGAGCCCGAGCGTCTTCTCCAGCTTCTCGCGCAGTTGGTTCTGGGTCTTGAGGAGGTGCCGCATGTCCCCGGTCAGGAGGCCGCTCGACACCTCGACCTGCACTTCCACGCGGTCAACCGCGCCGGCACTGTCCACGAGTACCTGGTAGTGCGGCCCCAGGCCCTCGATGCCGCTGAGCACGGCCTCGATCTGGGCCGGCGATATCTTCACGCCACCCACGATCACCATATCGTCGGTCCGGCCTGACACTCTCGCCATGCGAGCGAGAGTGCGGCCGCAGGCGCAGGGCTCGGGGTTCAGCGAGGTCAGGTCCCGAGTGCGGTAGCGAAGCACCGGGAGCGCTTCCTTGGTGAGGGTGGTTATGACCAGCTCACCGGTCTGCCCGGGGGCCAGTACCTCGCCGGACTCGGGGTCCACGACCTCGCACAGGAAGTGGTCCTCATTGATGTGGAGGCCGTCTTTGTGCTCCTCGCACTCCCCGGAGACGCCGGGGCCCATGATCTCGGAGATGCGGTAGTTGTCGGTGGCCGAGATCCCGAGCTGGGCCTCGATTCGCGCGCGGGTGGCCTGGGACCAGGGCTCTCCGCCGAGCATCCCCCAGCGGAGGTGGAGGCTGGTGCGGGGCACGCCCTTCTCGGCGAGCGCCTCGGCGATCTGGAGCGCGTAGGAGGGCGTGCCGACGAGCGCAGTGGTGCGGAAGTCCTGCATAATGCTGACCTGCTGCTCGACCGCGCCGGCAGTCACCGGGATGACGGATGCGCCGATCTCTTCGGCGCCCTGATGGAGGCCGAAGGCGTCGGTCAGCAACCCATAGGTGAAGGAGATCTGGATGACGTCGTCCTTGGTCAACCCGCCCGCGGAGAGCACGCGGGCGGCCAGCTCGCGCCAGTGCTGGAGGTCGTTCCTGGTGTACCCGGCGACGGTGGGGGTGGTGGCCGTGCCCCAGGGCGCGTGGATGCGGACCACCTCGCGCAGCGGGACCGCGAACATGTCGTAGGGGTAGCCGCTGCGCAGATCGTCTTTGGTGGTAAAGGGAAGCTGCCGCAGGTCGTCGAGCGACCGGATCTGCTCGGGCATGAGGCCCAATGCCTCGAAGCGGCGCCGGTAGAACGGCACGCCCTCCCATGCCCGATTCGCGGTCACTTGCAGCCGCTCGAGCTGAAGCTGCTCGAGGTCCACCCGCGGCATGGTTTCAATGCGCGGGTTCCAGATCGGCATCGCAGCCCTCCTCCACTTGTCGCTGACCTCGCCCGAGCCGGGAGCGGCCCGCCTCCTTCACTCCTCCCAGACCTGCTGGTAGCCGCGGCCCAGGTACGCCCGCTGCACTTCCTTCTGGCTCAGGAGCTCCTGCGCGAGGCCCTCCATCACCACTCGCCCGGTCTCCAGCACGTAGGCCCGGTCCGCGATCTGGAGCGCGGCTCGCGCGTTCTGCTCCACCAGGAGCACGGTGAGCCCGCGCTGGCGGAACACGGGGATGGCGTTGAAGATCACCCGCGACGGGCGCGGCGCGAGGCCGAGAGATGGCTCGTCCAGGAGCAGGAATCGGGGTTCGGCCATCAGCGCGCGCCCGATGGCGAGCATTTGCTGCTCGCCGCCCGAGAGGGTCGCTGCGGGCTGCTGCGCCCGCTCGCGGAGGACCGGGAACAGGTCGTGCACGCGCTCCAGATTCTCCTTTAGCCGGGCTCGCTTGTCACGCCAGCCCAGGGGATAGGCGCCGAGCAATAGGTTGTCTTTTACTGTGAGGGGCCCAAACACCTGCCGGCCCTCCGGAACCTGGCTGATGCCGGCCCGGACGATCGCTTCCGGCGACCAGCCGCCGACCGGCCGCCCCCGAAAGGTGATCGTGCCCCGCCGGGGCGCGAGCAGCCCCGAGATGGTCTTCAGCGTGGTCGTCTTGCCGGCGCCATTGGCGCCGATGAGAGCGACGATTTCGCCCTCATTCACGTGCAGGGAAATGCCCTTGAGTGCCTGCACGCTGCCGTAGTAGGTGACAACGCTGGTGAGGACTAGCACGTTAGCGATCTTCTCGCACTGGGATATCGGCCTCCAGGGCAGGCCGCGCCGCGCTATGGCGACGGCGGTCAGGAGCGAGCTCCTGACGAACGGGTGACCGGAGCGGGTTCGGGAGCGCGGTGGCGAGACGGCACGTGGCTATCGAAAGATCATGTGGGGGCATTGGCTAGTGCTCCTCGCCCAGGTAGGCGGCGATGACCTGGGGGTCGCGCTGCACGTCTCGCGGGGCGCCCTCGGCGATCTTGGCGCCCTGGTCGAGCACGAGGACTTCGTCGGAGATCCGCATCACCAGGTCCATGTCGTGGTCCACCAGCAGGACAGTGACCCCGAGGTCGCGGATTCGCTTGACCAGCTCGCCCAGCCGCGCGGTCTCGGCGGTGGAAAGGCCTGCGGCCGGCTCGTCAAGCAGGAGGAGCTTGGGCTGGGCGGCGAGGGCGCGCGCCACCTCGAGCAGGCGCTGCTGCCCGAAGGCGAGCGACCGCGCCTCCTGCTCGGGCGCGACATCGCCCAGTCCCACCAGGCTCAGGCACTCCAGCGCCTCCTCGGCCATGCGCGCCTCCTCCCGCCGCATGTGCGGCAGCCGGAGGGAGGCGCTCATGAGGCCGGCGCGGGCACGGACGTGCGCGCCCACCATCACGTTCTCGAGCACGGTCATGTTGCTGAAGAGCTCGACGTTCTGGAACGTCCTGGCGACGCCCAGCTCGGCGATGCGATGGGACGGCAGCCCGCCGGCGCGCCGGCCGTTGACGATGATGTCCCCGCCGTCGAGGCTGTGGATGGCGGTGATGAGGTTGAACACGGTGGTCTTGCCCGCGCCGTTCGGCCCGATGAGGGCCTTGATCTGGCCGGCATCCACGCGGAAGCTCAACCCGTCAACCGCGACGAGCCCGCCGAACCGCTTGGTTGCTGACTCTAGCTCGAGCACAGGTCAGTCCCCGATCTCATGATCTTGGCACATGGAAGTAACGCCTATAGGGGCTTCCGTGCGCTGGCGGAAGCGCCCTGAGGGGTTTCGCCGTTACTTCCTTCGGCGAAACCCATTCGTCACGATGCTTCCGATTCCGGTCGCCGCCGGCTGCGGAGTCGCGAGAGTGCGTTCGCGGCGCCGCGCCAGAGACCATCGGGCAGGAGGACCATCACCGCCATGAGCACCAGCCCGAAGATGACCGGGCTCAGCTCCTGGCGCGAGCGCAGGTATTCGCCCAGGAGCGTCACCGATCCGGCGCCGAAGATGGCGCCCCAGATGCTGGCCATGCCCCCGATGACGACCATCACCACAAGTTGTATGGAGTAGCCGAACCCGAAGCTGTCGGGGTTCACGTAGCCGGCGTGATGGGCGTAGAGACCGCCGGCGAGGCCGGCGAAGGCGGCCGAGATGACGAAGACCTGGAGTTTGTAGCGCGAGATGTCCACGCCGGAGGTGCCCGCGGCCGGCTCGCTGGTGTGGACGGCGCGCATCGCTCGCCCGACGCGGGAGTTAATGATGTTGGAGGCCATCACCAGGACGAGCAGCACTGAGACCGCGACGAGGTAGTACATGCGCGTCTCGGTGTCGAGGCTGACGCCGGCGATGGAGAGGGGCCTGAAGCCGCTGATGCCCGTGGTCCCGGTGGTCAGTCCTTCCCACTGCACCATGACGATGTGCACGATCATGCCGAAGCCGAGGGTGCCCATGGCGAGGTAGTGGCCGCGCAACCGGAGCAGGGGAACGCCGACCACTGCGGCGATGGCCGCGCTCAGCAGCACGCCCGCGAGTATGGCAAGCCAGGGGGATATGTGCCCGCCCAGCTTGGTCCCGAGGATAGCGGCGGCATAGGCGCCGACGCCAACGAAGGCCGCCTGACCCAGCGATACCTGGCCGGCGTATCCCATCAGGAGGTTGAGGCCGAGCACGATGATCGCGTTGATGCCGATGGCGACCGCCAGATGCACGGCGTAGTCGTCGGACAGGCCAAGGGGGAGCAGCCCCGCGATGAGGGCGGCCACCAGGAACCACGCGGGCCGGGTGCGGGGGAGGGCTCGCGTCGGGCTGAGCCGCGCCTCCGGTGTGTCGCGCGGTTCGGTCACGCTGTCACCCTACGGCCGAGGAGGCCGCTGGGCTTGGCGAGGAGGACGAGCAGCATGACGGCGAAGGCGATGGCGTCTTTGTAGCCCGACCATCCCGAGGGGCTCAGGCCGGCGCCGAGCGATTCGAGCGTGCCGAGCAGGAGGCCGCCGAGCACGGCGCCGAACGGGTTCCCTATCCCGCCCAGGATGGCCGCGGCGAAGCCCTTGAGGCCAAGCATGATGCCCATGTTGTACTGCCCCATGGCGAGCGGGGCCACGATGGCTCCCGCGAGGCTCCCGAGCAGACCGCTGAGCGCGAAGGACAGCCTCACCATCCGCTCCGCGGGTATGCCGACCAGGCGCGCGGCATCGCGGTTCACGGCGCAGGCTCGCATCGCCTTGCCCACCTGGGTCCTCTCGCCGAGGAGGCGAAGGGTGACCATGGTGACGACCACAATGCCGATGACCCAGAGGTGCTGGGGCAGGACGGTGGCGCCCGCGATGCCGACGGAGATGGGCGTCTCGCCCGAGAAGGAACGCATGGGGAGGGCATCGGGCCCCCACAGCCACATGGCGGCGCCGCGGAGGAGGATGGAGGCGCCGATGGTGATGACGATGAGGGTGATGACGGAGGCGCCGCGCGCCGGCCTGATGGCGCCCCACTCCAGGGCGGCAGCGATGAGGGTGACCGTTGCGACACCGACCAGGACGGCAAGGGGCATGGGGAGGCCGGCGGCGGAGCAGGAGATGGCGATGAGCGCGCCCAGCGTCACGAACTCGCCCTGGGCGAAGTTCACGATGCCGGTGGCGTTGTAGATGAGCGCGAACCCCAGGGCGATCATGCCGTAGATGCTGCCGAGGGTGAGGCCGGAGACGAGATACTGGGCGACGGCTGAGGCGGTCATGGAGTGGGTGGCTCCGGCCGGTCGGGCGCCGACAGGGGCGAGCATGACCGGCCCGGCGGGATCAGCGCGCCGGGCGGGCCATGTTCGCCCTCGATTCTGCTATTGCGGCAGCTTCCACCTGGCGTCGGCAATCTCAACCATCACGATCGCGTCTTCGGGCAGACCGCGGCGGCTGCCATTCGCACCGCAGGCTCGCCGCGCATGCCCTGCGGTGGGCCTCAACGCGCTGCCGAGGCCGCGCTACTTCGGCATCCGCCACTTGCCGTCAACCACCTGGACCATCACGAACGCGTCCTGGCTCAGGCCGTTGTGGTCCGCGGGCGAGAAGTTGAAGATGCCGGCGGTGCCAGCGAACTTCCTGGTCTTCTCGATGCTGGCGCGGATCTTCGCGCGGTCCGGCCCGGCCTCTCTCAGCGCCTTCGCGACGAGACGGACTGCGTCCCAGGCATGGCCGCCGAAGGTGTCGGCGGGCTTGCCGTAGGCGGCCTGGTAGCGGGTGGCATAGTCTTTCAGAAGCGCCCTCTGCGGGTGCTTCGCGGGGATCTGGTCCCACACCAGCAGCCGGCCTGCGGGCAGGACCACGCCGTTCGCCGCTGTCCCGGCAAGGCTCAGGAAGGTCGCATTCGCCACACCGTGGCTGCAGATCAGGGGGGTGTTCATGCCGAGCTGCTTCATGTTCTTCGCCACGATGGCGGGGCCGGGGGGCGTTCCCCAGCAGACCACGGCCTGCGCGCCGGTTGCCCGGATCTTGGTGAGCTGGGTCTCCATGGACAGGTCCTTGGGCCCGTACTCCTCTTTGGTCAGCACGGTGATGCCGGCCGCGGGGAGGAGCTTCTCGATCTCGCGAAGGCCGCCCTTGCCAAAGGCGGTGTTGTCGGACAGGGATGCAACGCGGGTGATCTTCTTGGGCTTGAGGTACTGCACGATCTTCTGCACCGCCATACGGTCGGACTGCGGCGTCTTGAAGACCCACTTCCTGGCCGGCTCGACGATCTCGATGCCCGCGGCGCAGGAGATCAGCGGCACCTGTACGTCTTCCATGTAGCTGACCAACGCGAGCGTCGTTCCGGTACGGCTGGGGCCGATGATCGCCAGGACCTCGTCCCTCCCGATCAACCGCTTCGCCGCGTTGACCGCCTCGGCGTTGTCGCCCCGATCATCCTCGATGATGATCTGGAGCGGGTGGCCATTGATGCCGCCGGCGGCGTTGATCATCTTCTCGAGCATCTGCGCGGTGTTGCGCTCGGGGATGCCGAGGGACGATGCGTCGCCGGTGATGGAGAAGATCGCGCCGATCTTGTAGGGTGTGCCGGTCGGCGGTTTCGCGGCACTGGTGTAGCCGACCGTGCTCAGCAGGACCAGCACGGCCGCCGTCGCCAACAAATGAGTCGCCCGTCTCATCATTGCTTCCGCCCTCCCATTGATAGTGTTGTTCGCGTACAAACGTCACACCGGGCGGGCCTCAGCCCGGTCCCTGCCCGGTCGCCGCGCCTCGCCGCGGGCCTGCCCTCGGCGACACGCGGTACGGCGTCAGGATATACAGCAGCGGCCGGGGCTCAGATCGTGCTGAGCTCGGCCGCGGACAGCACGTGTGCGCCCCTGGCCTGTAAGGCCGCGAGTGCCTCCGGGACGGTGTCAATGCGGATGATGACGACTGCGTTCTGGCCCCGCTGACCCACGAACGCGTAGAGGTACTCGATGTTGAGGCCGCCCCTGGTGAGCATATCCACCACCTCGGCCAGGCCCCCGGGGCGGTCCGGCATCTCGACCGCGATCACCTCGGTCTCGCTGACGGTGAAGCCGACCCTGGTGAGCGCGTCCTTCGCCGCTGTGGGCTTGTCCACGATGAGCCGGAGCACGCCGTAGTCTATGGTCTCCGCCAGGGAGAGGGCGCGGATGTTCACCCCCGCGTCCGCCAGCGTCCGGGTGACCTCCGCCAGCCGCCCGGACTTGTTCTCGAGGAACACAGAGATTTGCACCGTGGTCATTGTCCGAGATCCCTCCGATCCACCACCCGCTTCGCCTTTCCCATGCTCCGCTCGATGGTCTTGGGCTCGACCAGCTTCACCGACACGTGCAGGCCCAGCGCGTTCTCGATGCCCGCGCGGATGCGAGCGGCGACCGCCTCCAGCTTGGCGATCTCGTCAGAGAACCGCTCGGAGGAGACCTCCACCTGCACCTCCAACTCGTCCATCTGCCGGGGCTTGCGGTCGACCACGAGCAGGTAGTTGGGGGTCGTGCCCTCGATGCCGATCAGCACTTGCTCGATCTGGGATGGGAAGACGTTGACGCCGCGGATGATGAGCATGTCGTCGCTGCGGCCGGTGACTCGCTCCATCCGCCGGAGGGTGCGGCCGCAGGGGCAAGGCTCCGAGATGAGGCGGGTGAGGTCGCGAGTGCGGTAGCGCAGGAGCGGGAGCGCCTCCTTGGTGAAGGCGGTGAATACGATTTCGCCGCGCTCGCCGGGCTTCACCTGCGTGCCGGTCGCCGGGTCTATCACCTCGGGGTAGAAGTGGTCTTCGTTGAGATGGAGGCCGGTCTTCTCCAGGCACTCGAAGCCGACGCCGGGGCCGATGATCTCGGAGAGCCCGTAAATGTCGAGAGCGTGGACCTTGAGCGCGTTCTCGATCTCCGCCCGCATAGTCTGAGACCAGGGCTCGGCGCCGAAGAAGCCGACCTTCAGCGGCATCGCGTCCCAGTCCACGCCCATCTCCTTGCCTGTCTCAGCGATCACCAGGGCGTAGGATGGGGTGCAGCAGAGGACGGTGGCGCCGAAGTCCTGCATGATCTGGAGCTGCCGCTGCGTCTGGCCGCCGGAGGTGGGGATGACGGAGGCGCCGATCAGCTCGGCGCCGTAGTGCGCGCCCAGCCCACCGGTGAAGAGGCCGTAGCCGTAGCTGTTCTGGACGATGTCGCCCCGGTGAGTGCCGCCGGCCGCGAGCGTGCGGGCCATCACCTCCGCCCAGGTGGCGATGTCCTTGCGGGTGTAGCCGACAACGGTGGACTTGCCGGTGGTGCCGGATGAGACGTGGATGCGGACGACCTCGTCCATGGGCACGGCGAACATCCCGAATGGGTACGTCTCGCGCAGGTCGTCCTTGGTGGTGAATGGCAGGCGCTCGAGGTCATCCAGGCCGCGGATGTCGGCTGGCTTCACCCCTGCCGCGTCGAGCTTGGCGCGGTAGTGGGGGACTCGCTCATAGGCACGCTTGACCGCGTCCCGCAGCCGTTTGGATTGGAGCGCGCGAAGCGCGCTCGACTCCATGAACTCCATCTCGCGGTTCCAGCAAGGCCTCGTCCCAGGCACTGCATCTCTCCGTTCGCGGCGGCCTCGAAAGCCGAACCGAAGCCATGACATGGGCAGACCAGCCCCCTGCCCGGAATTGGTCTGCCCGGGACCGGGGAAGAATTCTGCGGGTGCGCAACGATACCTCTTGGGGGACGACCGAGCGTTCGCCGCAGGGAGTCAGACGGAGCCCGGAGAAGAGCGCGGGGATTTGGGCGGTTGTAGGCGAGGCCGGTTGGCCCGAGCGCGGGGGTGGACATGAGAAAGAGACGCGGGGGCGACCTCAGCAGGCGGGAGTTCCTGAGCAAGGCCGCGGGCACGGCGGCGGCGGTCGGCGCAGCCGGTGTGATCGCCGAAGCGGGAGCAGGGGTCGGGCGCCCCGGCGGCAATCCCACGTCGCTGGGACGCTCTCGAGGAAGGAGCATGGCTATGGTGCGCGTGGACGGCAATCGAGTGGAGGTCGAGACCCGCACCCTCGCGGCAAGGCTGGAGAGAGGGTGCATCGTCTCGCTGAAGAGCAGGGCGACGGGCGAGGAGTTCGTACGCCCGCTGGAGCCGGGCGCGGGGCCGGCGCTCGAACTCCTGTACCGCGGCGGCGAGAGCGTCCCGGTTGACGAGAGCAAGTTCGGCACGATCACGTGTCGATCGGTGTCGCGCGATCAGGCCGAGTTCATCTTCCACAGTTGGGATGGAGACGGCGTGATCACTGTCTCAGCAGACCCAGAGAGCGGCGATCTGCTGATCGAGCCGTCCGCGTACTCCTCGCGGCCCGGGGTGCGGGCGTGCCGCTGGAATGTGAGGGGCGTGCGCGACGGTCTGGAGCTGGTAGCCCCGCTGTTCCAGGGGGTGAAGCTCGCGCTGGACGACCCGCTGCTGCGCGGCGGCCGATGGAATTGGCCGTTTCAGTGGGAGGCCGGCCTGGCGATCCTGGCGGGGCCGAAGTCCGGCTTCTGGGTGCGCGCAGAGGACGATCGGTACCGGTACAAGGCGCTGAAGACGGGGACGGAATCGGATCCCCGGAGCATCGGGTTCGACACCGAGGCCTATGGGCCGATTGACGGCAACCTCGGCGCGGGTGGCCTATGCTGGCGGGTGAACGTGTACGAGGGAGACTGGAAGGCTCCGGCCGCGCGTTACCGCGACTGGCTGTGGCGCGCATACGACCTGGAGCGGGAAGAGGAGAAGCGCAGGGAGTGGATCCACAGGGTGGCGATGGCGATTTCGTGGTGTCCGGGCGACCCGGCAGTGCTCGACGCGCTGGCCGCGAAGGTTGACCCGAAGAAGGTGCTGATCCACTTCCCCAACTGGCGCACCGACGGGTACGACGAAAACTACCCGACCTACGTGGCGAGCGACAGTGCGAAGGAGTTCGTCGCCAAAGGCCAGGCGATGGGCTTCCACATCATGCCGCACTTCAACTCGGTGGACATGGACCCCAGTCATCCGGCCTACGCGCAGATCAGGGACTTCCAGTACCGGGACATCGAGAGCAAGAGCTTGCAGGGCTGGAGCTGGTACGAGGGGCGCGGGATCGGGGTGCCCGAATCGAACGCGGCCCGATCGCAGCACCGGGACAAGAAGGTGATGATCAAGGTTCATCCCGGGCTGAGCATGTGGCGGTCCGTTCTGGGCGAGAACATCCTGAAGGCGGCGCAGGACCTGAAGCTGGAGTGCGCGTTCATTGATGTAACCCTGTGCTCGTGGAACCTTCACGACAGCCTGGTGGAGGGGATGACCTCGACGGAGGGGATGAAGCGGCTGATCGAGCACGTGGCGGGTCTGGGCGAGGGCCTGGTGGTGGGTGGGGAGGGCCTGAACGAGATCACGATGCAAGGGCAGTCGTTCGTGCAGGCGCATCTGTTCCAGAGCTGGCAGAACAGCGCAGAGGGGCTGGCGCGAGTGGGAGGCTGTGCGCTCAACGAGTTCATGTTCGGGAAGCTCTGCCGCACCATCGGCTACTCAGGGTTGAGCGGCAGCACGCCGGACTCGGAGCTTCGCATGCGCATTCACGAGGAGCACGGGGCGATCCCGACGATCACGATTCACTCGGCGGAGGAGATCGAGAGGCCGAACCGGGCGGTGAAGAGGGTGTTGGAGGGGGCAAGGTGAGGAGGATGGAAGGAGGCGCGGGGTCGCCGGGAGGGCCCGGGTCCGACAGGGCGGGTTCCCACGGGCCCGCCTCGCATCGCCTTCGCATAGGCCGATGGGGCGAGGTGGGAAGCCTTGTGATAGTCACCAAGTGTCGCCGCCCGCAGAGGCAGGTGAGTCTTGCGGATGATCGTGTCGCGCGTGCGATCGTGGACTCGCTTCTGAAGGCACGAGATCACAAGCGCTTCTATCTGCTCGCCTGGTGTGTCATGCCTGACCACGTCCACATTCTGCTCAGTCCGAGGCGACGGCCTGTGGGAGCCCGGTCCTCCGGGCGACGCGGCACTCCGCTGTCGGATTGCATCCGCGACTGGGCCCGCGTATCGGCCCATGTCGCCAATAAGGTGCTCGGTCAGAACGGGCCGCTCTGGCAGGAAGGCTTCCACGATCACGCGATCCGACGCGATGAGAAGCTCGAGGACGTCGTCAACTACATCCATTACAACCCCGTGAGGCGCAGCTTGGCCGACCGAGCTGAAGACTGGCCGTGGTCGAGCGCGGCTGATCGGTTCGCGTCAGCGACGGACTGGGAATGGTTAGCAGGCAACCCGCGCGACTGAGGCTCCGAGGAGGAGTCGCCGGGAGGACCCGGCTCCCACAG
>Ga0315294_10008647_pt1 | contig 11173 bp, 10 predicted proteins | sample YL17G13_40_MG_FD_203626 | JGI IMG/M metagenome (GOLD analysis project Ga0315294, IMG submission 203626) | Sediment microbial communities from Yellowstone Lake, YNP, Wyoming, USA - YL17G13_40 | ecosystem: Environmental > Aquatic > Freshwater > Lake > Sediment | place: USA: Wyoming | collected... | reverse complement strand
CGATGTGGCGCGTGTCCACGCCCCGGCTGCGGAAGCACTCCAGCAGCGCCCGGCCGCCCGGGTCGTCGCCCACCACGCCCACCGGAATCACCCGCGCGCCAAGGTCGGCCAGGTTGCAGGCGGCATTGGCGCCGCCGCCCGGCACGACCTGTGTCTGGCGCTGCTTCAGGATCAGCACCGGCGCCTCGCGCGAGACCCGCGAGATTTCGCCGAAGATGAACTCGTCGGCCACCAGGTCGCCCACCAGCACCACGGTGCGGGTCGAGAACAGGCCGATCAATTCCAGGCAGCGCCGTGTGATACTGACGCTGATTGCCATAAAAACCTGCTAAACAGTCTTCCCCACGGCTCACGCCGAGGGCCTTAATCTGCCGCCCGCCAACGCGGGCTCCCTGTTTAAGATAACAGAGCCGCGAGCGTCAGCGAGCGGGTGCCCCGCAAGGCCAACGCAGCGCTGCGCCAGCACCCGCTCGCTGACGCTCGCGGCTCTGTTGTCTTAAATGGAATTTTGCAAGTACCTCACCTGTCAAGCTTGCAGCATGGCCCGGGCCGCCTGCAGCACGTCGCCGGCCTCGATGGCCAGCATACAGCGGTGGTCGGTGGGGCACTCGCGCAGCTTGCACGGGCTGCAATCCACCGGCTTCTTGACGATGCGGACGCAGGGGCCGAGCGGCGCGGTAGCGGTCTCGTCTGTGGCGCCGAAAATCGCCAGCACCGGAACACCCGCGGCCGCCGCCAGGTGCATGCCGCCGGAATCGTTGGAGATAAACAGATCGCACCCGGCGACCATGTCGATGAACTGGCCCAGGGTTGTCCGGCCGGCGAGGGAGATGGCGCGGCCGCCGATCTCCGCCGCGACGGAATCGGCCAGCGGCTGTTCCGCCGCCGTTCCAAACACCACCATCGAGGCGCCGTCATCGGCGAGCGCCCGTCCCACGGCGGCGAATCGCTCCGGCGGCCAGCGCTTGGCGGAGCCGAAGGCCGCGCCGGGGCTGATGCCCACGACAGGGTCCCGCTCTCTTGCCGGCAGCCCGCATTCGGCCAGGAGCCGCCGGCCGGTCTCGACCGCCGGGCGTTTACCCAGCAGGATGTGCTCGACGCGCGGCAGCTCCTTGATGACCTCCAGCCGCCGCAGTAGTTCCAGGTAGTAATAGCACTCGTGCCTGGGGATTTCACCGTCGGCCGGCGGCGCGACCGGGTGGCTGAGCAGCCAGGAGCGGCCGTCGCGGGCGTAGCCGCAGCGCAGCGCGATGCCGGCCCAGCGGGCGATCAGGGCCGCCTCGAAGGCGTTCTGCAGCAGCAGGGCGGCATCGAAACGGCCGGCCCGAAGCGCGCGCGCCGCCGGCCGCCAACCCGCCCAGCCCCGGCCTTCATAGAGCAGCACCCCATCGACCGACGGCTCCCGCTCGAATATCGCGCTGACCCAAGGCCGCGCCAACACCGCGATCTGCGCGCCCGGGAACGCGGCGCGCAATTCACGCAGCGCGGGCAGCGACATCACCACGTCGCCCACCCAGTTGGTGGACCGCACCACGATGTTCTTTGCTTCGGCGAGCCGCATCACTGGGTATTCACCACAAAGGCACAAAGAGCACAAAGTCTCACAAAGATCAAACCTTTGTGCTTCTTTGTGCTCTTTGTGCCTTGGTGGTTAAAAAATGATCGATCAGCCGATCGCCATCGTCCACGTCCAACTCCATTCGGATCACGCGCAGCGGCAGGCCCAGCCGGGCGCGCACGGCCGCGGGCAGATTGACATCGTCCTTTTCCGTGGTCAGCAACGTTTCGGCGCCCGCCGCTTCCGCCTGGCGTTCGAGGGCCCGAAGGTCGGCGGCGCTGTAGCGATGATGATCCGGAAACTCGCGCGTGCCCACCACCCTGGCCCCCGCCAGGCACAGGTCGGCGACAAAGGCCTTCGGGTTCCCCACGGCGGCGAATGCCAGCGCCGTTTCTTTCGGCGCCGGCTCGATCAGCCGGGTGCGCGCCACATAGATCGCCGCGTCCCTGTTCCAGCGTCTGATCTGTCGCCGGATGGCGTCCAGCGGCGTCCACTTCTGCACGCGGGTCAGCACGATGGCGGCGGCGCGGGCCAGCGCCGACGGCGGTTCGCGCAGCCGCCCGGCGGGCAGCAGATCATCCTCCCACGGCAGGCGCGAGCAATCCACCAACACGACATCGAAGTCCCGCTCCAGCGCCAGGTGCTGGAAGCCGTCGTCGAGCAGAAAAACATCGGCGCGGGCTTTCAGGGCCAGGCCGGCGCGGAAGCGGTCGGCGTCCACGCCGATGGGCGCCACCCCGTGGCGCAGCATCAAACGCACTTCGTCGCCCGCCCCCTCGGCCGGTTCCTCGCGGTCCATCAGCAGCAGGGTTTGGCGGCGGTCGTCGCGCCCGTAGCCGCGCGTCAGCACCGCCGGCCTCATGCCTCGCTGGCGGAGCTGCTGAAACAGCCAGATCACAAAGGGCGTCTTGCCCGTGCCGCCGGCCGACAGGTTCCCCACGCTGATGACCGGCGCTCCCAGGCGCCGCCGCCGCAGCCTGCCGCGCATGTAAAGCGCCACACGCGCGCGGGCAATGGCTTCAAAGATGCGCGCCGCCGGCCATAAAACGGACTTCATGCTGGTTATCAGTTATCAGTTCTCAGTTTTCAGTTTATCGCACTGAAAACCGACAACTGAAAACTGAGAACTTTCCAGCAGCGCGGCGATGGCCTCGATGGCGCGATCGGTGGCTCCGCGGCTCGATTCCAGCAGCCGCCGGGCCGCTTCCCCCATGGCGTTGCGCGCCGCCTCGTCGGCGAACAGTTCCTCCAGTGCCGGGGCTAGTTCCGCCGGGGAGCCGACCTGGCAGAGAGCGCCCGCCTCGCGGAAGGCGCGGGTCATCTCGCGAAAGTTGAACATGTGCGGGCCGACGACCACCGGCCGCGCGAATTGCGCCGGCTCCAGGATGTTCTGGCCGCCGTGCGGGACCAGGCTGCCTCCCACGAAGGCCACCGTGGCATAGCGGTAAAAGGCGCGCAATTCTCCGACCGTGTCCAGCAGGAGCGCCTGGGCCTGCCCGGCGGCCGGCGCGCCCGCCGGCTCCATGGCCGAGCGGCGGGCAACCGCCAGGCCGCGCCCGGCGGCCATGGCCGCCACCTCGTCGAAGCGCTCCGGACGGCGCGGCGCCAGCACCAGGCGCAACCCCGGCTGGCGCCGGCCGAGGCGCTGGAAGGCCTCGATGACATGCTCCTCTTCGCCGGCCGCGGTGCTGCCGGCGACCAGCGCCCCGGCAGCCGCCCAGGCCCGCACCTGCTCATCCAGCCAGCCGGGCAGCGGAGGCGCTTCCTCCTGATCGTACTTCAGGTTGCCCGGAGACTGGACGCGATCCGCCTTGGCGCCCAGTTCTCTCAGCCGCCGCGCGTCCTCCTCCGACTGCGCCAGCAGCAGCGAGGCGCAACCCAGCACGTCGCGGAAAAAAAAGCGAAACCGCCGGTAGCGCGGCCAGGAGCGGTCCGAAACGCGCGCATTGACCACCGCGACCGGGACGCCCGCCCGCCACGCTTCGCGGAACAGGTTGGGCCACAACTCGGTTTCCGCCACCAGCAGCAAGGCCGGCCGCACCTGCCGGAGCACGCGCCGCACGGCAAAGGAAAAATCAAACGGGCAGTGGAAGAAGGCCTCGGCTTTCAGCCGCTGCCGCGCCGTGCGCAACCCCGTTTCGGTTGTGGTGGAAACCACCAGCGGCCGGCCGGCGAGCCGCTGCTTCAGTCCCGCAACCAGCCGCTGGCAGGCCAGCACCTCGCCGACCGAAACCGCGTGCAGCCAGATCGCGTCTCCTTGGGAGCGGGCTTCCGGAGGCACGCGGCCCAGCCGCGCGCGCGCGCTTCCCAGGTACTTCCCGTGCCTCAGCCCCTGCGCCAGGAAGTACGGGAAGGCCGCCACGGCGGCCGCGGCCAGCAGAAAGCTGTAGAGCAGGTACATGAACAAGTGACGAGTGATGAGTGACGAGTGATGAGCGGCAACCGGGGGAGCACTGGTCACTCGTCACTTGTCACTGAAAAGAAATGCCCAAACAACCGTCATTATACCTTGATCGATGGAGCGCGCCTTTCCATAATCGGGTCATGACCGTCAGGATGCCCCGCAGCTTCCCGGCGTGGTTTCTGCTGCTGGTGGCCTTTGCCGTCCAGGCCGGCGAGAAGGAGCGGCTGCTGTTCCACGCCCAGCCGGCGCGCGCCTATCCGGCGCGCGAGGCGCACGAGGGCCTGGTGGTGGCGGCCGACCCGTTCGATGCCCCGGCCAAGAGCAGCGTTGCCTTCGGCAAGCTGGATTTCAGGCGCGCGGGCATCCTGCCGGTGCTGGTGGTCATCGCCAATGAGACGGGGCGCGCCGTGCGGCTCGACCGGGCCTCGGTGCAACTCATCACGCGCGACCGGCAGAAAATCGAGCCCATGCCCTCCGAAGAAGTGCGGCGGCGACTGGGAGGCGGCAAGCCCGTCTCCTCCGCGGGCGGCCGCTCCCCTTCGCCTGTGCCGCGGATACCCGGCCGGGGATCGAGCAAAGACAGCGCCATCGAGGTGCAGGTGCACGAATTCGCCATGCGCATGGTGTTGCCCAACTCCAGCGCCAGCGGCTTCTTCTATTTCGACGTCGGCCGCGGCCGCGATTGGGTGGCCGGCTCGAAAATCTACCTCACCGACCTGTACTGGGCTGATACCTCGAAACCGCTGATGTTCTTTGAGGTCGGCCTGGACGACGCCATCCTGAAAAAATAGGGGCCCACCTCCGGCCTCCAGCCTGTGATAGACTGCCGCCGCTGAACACGACGCCAGGAGGAATTGGGCATGTCACGATACAGCCGCAGGGACTTCTGCAGAACCGCGGCGGCGGCGGCCGGCAGCCTGGCCGTGCCCGCAAGCTGGAGCAGCCTGTGGGCGGCCGCCAAGCCCAACTCGAGATTCGGCGGCGTCCAGATCGGCATCCAGAGCTACAGTTTCCGCGACCGCCCCCTGGACAAGGCCATCGCCGCTATCCTGGAGTGCGGCGTCAACTCCTGCGAGTTGTGGCAGGGGCACATCGAGCCCCCGCTGAAGAGCAAGGGCAAAGAAGCCCGCGATGAACTCCGCCGCTGGCGGCTCACCACTCCGCCGGACGTGTTCCGGCAGGTGGCCGAGAAGTTCAAGAGAGCCGGCATCAAGCTGTTTGCTTACAACTACAGCTTTCGCGAGGACTTCACCGACCAGGAGATCGAGCAGGGCTTCATCATGGCCCAGGCGCTGGGCGTCAAGGCGCTCACGGCTTCCTCGAACGTCAGCACCGCCAGGCGCGTCGATCCGTTCGCGCGGAAACACAAGGTGCGGGTGGGCATGCACAACCACTCCGACATCCGGCCCAACGAGTTCGCCACCCCCGACGATTTCGCCGCCGCCCTGAAGGGCCTGTCGCCGTATACCGGCGTGAATCTCGACATCGGCCACTTCCTCGCTGCGGGCTTTGACCCCGTGGCCTACCTGCGGGAGAACCACGACAAGATCGTCTGTATTCACCTCAAGGACCGCAAAAAGACCGGGGAGAACCTGGCCTTCGGGGAAGGCGACACGCCCATCCGGGAGGTATTGCGGCTGATGAAGTCGAAAAAGTGGAACTTCCCGGCCAACATCGAGTACGAGTACAAGGCCCAGGATGCGGTCGTCGAAGTTAAGAAATCGGTGGCCTTCTGCAAGCAGGCGCTGGTTTGACTGACGGCTTAAGGATTGAACCATTGGCAGTTAAGGGCTGCTCAAGTAAGAGGAGCCGACTGTAACCTGCAGCCCCTAAATCGACAATGAGTCAATCCTGTATTCTTTCGCTCATTTCTATTGACAAGCTCCGGGCCCGATGTTATAAAGCGCGGCAACTTCAGAGTGAAGTGTGGAATGAATGGAGGAGGCGAACTTACATGAACAAGGGCGACATCATTGACTTGCTGGCGGGCGGGACGGGGATCTCCAAGGTCCAGGCCAACGAGGTCGTGGACATCCTCATTCAGGGAGCGACCTCGGCGCTCAAGAAGGGCGAGCGGGTGGCGCTGGTCGGCTTTGGCACCTTCACGGTCGCCAGCCGCAAAGCGCGCACGGGACGCAATCCGCAGACGGGAGCGCCCTTGAAGATCGCCGCGTGCAAGGTGGTCAAGTTTGCGGCCGGGCATGATCTGAAGGCCGCAATCAACAGAGGGACGAAGCGCGCCGCCTCGGCCTGAGGGGCGCGGCCGGCAACAGGCTGAAGGCGGGAAGCAGAAGGCAGAAGGCGGCCATTGCCTGCTTTGCTGCCCTCCGCTTTCCGCCTTCTGCCTTCCGCCCGGCGATTTTCCGAGGACCCCAAGCGGAAGCACTTGGGCCGGAGGAAACGGCCCACCATCATTCCGGGGATTGCAGACCGGCGCCGCCTGTCACTGTTTCCCCAGCGCGCGCTCCACTTCGGAAAAGAGCGACTGCGCCGAGGCCGGGCGATTCCCCGGGTCCGCGGCAAACGCCCGCTCGAAGAACTGCTGCCATGGGCCGGGCGCCTCGGGCAGATGCCTGGCCAGGGGCGTGAAGCGGCCGGCCAGAACCGCGCCATGCCACTCGGCCGCCGTCGCCGCTGGGAACGGCAACTCGCCGGCCAGCGCCTCGTAGGCCGCCACCGCCAGCGCCCACAGATCCCAGCCTGCCTGAACTTCCTGTCCGCGCAGTTGCTCGGGCGACATGTAGTGCAGGGTCCCCACCAGCACGCCCGGGCTGGTGTCCACGGTCGATTGGCTGGTTGCGGAGGGCAGGAACTTCGCCACCCCAAAGTCCAGCACCTTGGCCCAGTCGGTTTCGCCCTCGACCAGGAAGATGTTCTCGGGCTTCAAATCCCGATGAATCAAGCCTTGCCGGTGCCCGGCTTCCACGGCGGCGCACACGCCGCGCAGAATCCCGAGCAGGCGCTCCGGGGCCAGGCGTTTCCTGGCCTGCAGTTCCTGGCGCAGGCTGACTCCGTGGAGCCGTTCCATGACCAGAAAGGCGCGCGTTTCGGCCACGATGCCGAAATCGTGGATGGTGACCACGTTGGGATGGCTGAAGCGGGCGGCCACGCGCGCCTCGCGCTGGAAACGGTCGGCGGCGTCGCGGCTGCCCACCAGGTCGTCGCGCAGCACCTTGACCGCCACCTGCCGTTCCAGTGCGGTATCGGTGGCCTCGTAGACGGTGCCCATGCCGCCGCGTCCCAGGCGTTGCTCGATCCGGTAGCGGCCCGCCAGCAGGCGCGGCAGGCGCACGGGCAGCAGCGCGGCGCTTTCCCGCTGGCAGCGCGCCGCGCTGGAGTCGTAGCAGGTGCCGCACTGTGGGCACTCCTGGAAGCTCTCGCTGGCGCGCGGCGATTCGGCCGGTCTCTCCGGCAACAGCGAGAGGCTGGTGGCGATGGTCGCCAGCAGGTCCTGGTCGTCGCGGCTGTAAGGCTCCTCGGAGCGCTTGGGTCCCAGCACCAGCAGCGCTTCGGCGCGGTCCGGCGCCAGCGAAATCGGCACCAGCCACTCCAGGCGCGCCCGGCGGAGAAACTCGGTGTCCTGGTGCGGTAGTTGCTGCTTGAGCCAGCTCGATTCAGTCAGGGAAATCTCCAGGGGCTTGGAGAGCACCCGCAGCAAGGCCATCAGCTTGCTGCCGGCGTCGAGCGCGGGGGGCGCCTGGCCGGCAGGCGCGGAAGCCAGCGTACGGAAATGGCTGGCGGGCGGCTCGCGCACCAGGATGGCGGCGAACTCCGGGTGCAGGGCCGCGTCCACTTGCGCCACCACCCGTGCCGCCACGCGCTCGAAGCTGCCCGCCTGGCGGATGTCTTCGATGACTTCTCGCAGCAGGCGCTGGGCGTCGTAGCGCTCGCGGAAGAAGCGGCGGTCCAGCGCCTCCAGCCAGGCCTGCCGGCGTGCCTTCACGACCAGCGCCAGCCCGCCCAGGACCACGTAGAACCAGCCACGCGCCCGCAGCACCGTTACCGGGGGCTGGTCGCGGTGCGCCAGCAGATCCAGCAGCAGCAACGCGGCCACCGCCGGCCCCGCCGACACCACCACCCGCCGCGCCAGCGCGTACTGCAGCCCTTGCCGCACCATCACCCGGATATCGAATAACCGGTGGCGGAGGATGGCATGCGCCAGCGACACCGGAAACGCCAGATAAAACAGCGGGAACGCCAGCGCAATCGCCTGGGTTAGGGGGGCGACTGCGGCAGCCGGGCCCGGCGGCATATAGTAGTCGGCGGACAGCCAAACGGCCGGCAGCCAGCTCACCACCGCGCCGGCCACGATCAGGCGCAATCGTCGCCGCTCATTCACCTCTTCCAGCCGCCGGTAGTTCACCACCAGCGCTGCCAGCCCCGCGGCCGTCAAAGCAGCGTTCATTCCAACCATAACGAAAACCGCCCAATAGGGGAACAGAATCCCAACCCCGGACCCGTAGGTCATCTGGTAGAAGTACGAATCCGCTCCCAAGCCGATGATTACTTGCGGGGCCCATACCACGATCCAAAGCCAGCGCGCGCGGAACAGCTTGCGGGGAAAATTGGCGAAGAAGGTAAACAGGATGGCGCCGCCCACCGCGAGGCTGGTGGGCGGTATGAAGAGCAGTACGCCCACCGGCAACGGCATGCTTCGCCAGGCGACCGCCGCGCCCGGCGGTGGCCCCTGCCCCAGGATGGCGGTCATGGCCAGAAACAGCGCGCCCAGGCGCGCCACCAGGTCCTGCGGCCGGCTAAAGGCAATGATGAAGGCCAGGGCCAGCGTGGCGATGCGCGATGCCGACATCATCAGCGCCGAGATTTGCCGCTCGGCCGGCCAGCGGAGGAACGAAATCCGCGCCGGCGTATACGTCACCTGGATGGGCTGGCCGGCGCGCTCCATCTGCCACTGGTGCGCCCTGCCCACTTCCAGGTTGGCGCACAGGGCGATCCAGTCACCCTTGTTGCGAACGGGTTGCCCGTCCATGGCCACCAGGAGGTCGCCCGGCCGCAGGCCCTGCCGCTCTGCCGGCGAATTGGCGGCCACCGTGCGCACCAGCATGCCCTGGCCGCTGAACTCGCCTCGAATGCCCGGCGGCTCCACTCCGAAGTAATCACAGTAGTATTCGAAGCCGAGCGTGGTGACGTACGACGCCGCCAGCACGATCATCCACCAGGGCGCGTGCGGCCTGGCCATTTTTGGGGGCCTCCTCTCCGGGAGGTACAAAGTCGGGCGTGATTATATCAGGGACAGAATCGGCCGCACATCACAGGCCCGTTTGCCATCGCCACTGCATCCTCCCACGGAAGCCAGGTGTATACTCAGACCGCCGGCAGGAGCCAATGGAGAATATATCGATATCTGGTAAAATACCAAGGTGGTAATGGATCGCCTTTCCAGGGTTGAGGCCGCAGATTTGCTGAGGCACTGCCTGGAGGAGGGATCTGTGGACCGCGGCCGGCACTTCGTGCAGGAGCTGGCCGCCGAGGGGCTGGAGTTCGAGGACGTGCTGGCGGTTCTGCGGAGAGGACGAATCTACAACGAACCGGAACCCGACATCGGGACAGGCGAGTGGAAGTACCGCATCGAGGGGCACGAGCCAGGCGGCAAGTGGCTGGCCGTGGTCTTTTGCTTTAAGGCGCTGGACCGCACCTTTCTGATTACGATGTTTTCGGTGAAACCGCGAGGTCAGGGATGAAGAAGGGAAAATGCAGCGAGTGCGGCGCGGAAGTCAACGTGGTCCGCGGCGCTTACTGTTTCGAGGAGAGTGCGCTGAAAAACGTTGTGTTGTTGGGCGTGGAGATGGCCCGCTGCACCGAGTGCGGCAACGAAGACGTGTCGCTGCCCCGCGTCAACAAGCTAATGCGGGCGCTGGCGCTGGCCGTCATCAACAAGCCCTACCGCCTGAACGGAGACGAAGTGCGGTTCCTGCGGAAGTTCCTGGGGATGACCGGCGCCGAGTTCTCCCGCCTGATCCACATAGATAACACGACGCTGTCGAAGTGGGAGAACCGCGAGACCGCGATCGGGCCGCAAAGCGACCTGCTGGTACGCTCGGTGGCGCTGGCGCTCGGCGAGGGGCTGCAGGCGCACACAGCCGAGTCGGTGCGGCGCTTCGAGCGGATTACCAAGCCACCGCGCTCGACCCTGCGGCTGCAGCTCGATTCGGAGACGCTCGAATACCAGTATGCGTAAGCCCGGACTGCCGGCCGCTGGCACGGGCCACGGAGCCTACGCCTCTTGGCTGGCAGTGAAGAACTCGGCGGTGTTGACGAGAAAATCCGGTTTCAACGACGCCGCCAAACCAAGCCTCCGGATTCCTCCGGTCGTTTCGATCAGCTTCGAGAAGGGAATGAAACCGCAAACCTGCGGGAGGGGGCGATCGCGCAGTTTGAACGTCGGCCTCGAGATTTCCTGCTCGACTTTGCCGCGGCGGTCATCCGGCGCTACCAGGTGGAGGTTCATATCCGGGTTCGGCTGCAGTGCGAGCGGCGGAGGCCAAACCGGGCCGCATCGCGCACTTGGCCGCCGAGTGCTACGCGCCTTGAGCCCGCCCTTTCTGCGCCAGGAACTGCTTTCGGAGTTCGTACATCATGCGCAGCTCGCCGGTTTTCTCGTCCCGGTATTGCCAGAACGTCCAGCCGTTCGTTGCCGGGTACGGGCGATCCGGTGAAGTGCCGCTCACGGACTTGCGGGCCATGCCGGCCGCGGTCGACAGCGAATCGTAGGCAGCGCCGGCGAAGATTACGCCCCCGTCCTCCCGGACGGTCGCAGCGAAATGGGCGCCCTTGTAGTCGCGTACCATTTCCAATGGCGTCCGGATGAAGCCGGCCTGTATCAACGCAGGTAAGCTCGCTCCGGAGAGAATGACCATCGTCTTCCAGGCTTTCTTGCCGGCCTCCGAACGCGTCGGCGAAACCGAGTGCTTCTCTTCACCCGGCGGGGATAGCGCCTGGGTCCCGGCCTTCGGCACAGAAACCGAAACGGGGAAATCCATCCGGATCTTGGCACGCTTCAGGGACGCACGCACCTCGCTGGCGCTGAGGCTCTCGGCTCTCTTGCAAATGACCCGGATCAGGCCGCCATCCTCTTCTGCGAGCAGATTCTCCATGGCCTGCCGGACCCTCCGGTCGATGAACTCCGCCCTCCACAATTCGTCGAGCAAGCTGGCGCGCATCTTGTCCTTCGAGAGGAGGACCAGCGTCTCCAC
>Ga0315294_10008646_pt1 | contig 11175 bp, 10 predicted proteins | sample YL17G13_40_MG_FD_203626 | JGI IMG/M metagenome (GOLD analysis project Ga0315294, IMG submission 203626) | Sediment microbial communities from Yellowstone Lake, YNP, Wyoming, USA - YL17G13_40 | ecosystem: Environmental > Aquatic > Freshwater > Lake > Sediment | place: USA: Wyoming | collected... | reverse complement strand
GAAAATGTTGATATTGTCCGACATGTGCTGCAACTGCTCGATGAGCCCTTCGGGTTCCGCGTCGAGATGATCCTCGCAGTAGCGCAGGCCAAGCTTGAGCGCGGCGCACAGATTGAACAGGCTGCGGCGGAACTCGGCGGATTCGTCGCGCGGTATGGGCCCGCGTGGGCTCGCCACGGCGAACCGCCGGCTTGGGCCTCTGACGTGGTGCAGCGCAACGGCCGCGCACAGCAGGGTGGTGACGACCGCCGTGGCCAGCGTCGCGGCGTCAGACCCGCCTGTGACGACCACCAGCCATGCGGCAATCACGATCAGTGAGCACAGAAGCAACGTCAGGGGGCGGTCCGATCGCACCGGCTATGCCTTTCCCTAAGTCCCGGAAGCCGGCCCCCCACGGCGGCTTCCTTCGAAGCGTCGTCCAGGCGGTTGCTCACCTGGAGAGACAGGGCTTGGCACGAATCTTGCTCCCGCAACTGTGGAAGTGGGTAAGCCCTAGCCTTGCATACGGTTGTTTGCCTGTCGTCGTGCCACTGTTCGCAGCTCGTTGCGAACGAGGAATACGGCTGGCGTGACCCGGAAGTCTCCGGCCGCGCCCCGGCCTCGATCGCAACTTCCCCAGCCCAGGTTTCTACTCCAGCCGGCACGGGTTGAGCGCGGAGCGATGCGCAAGCTGGGATACCTTGCCCGCCGATCGCCGCTGAGCTGACCGGGGAGCCTATGCCATGAACGAACCCAGCAGGACGCGCAACGGCGCGAGCAGCGTCTTCATCGCTGACGATTACCCGTTCTTCCGGCACGGCCTGCGCAGATTCATCGAGGAGCAGTCCGACCTGACAGTGGCCGGCGAAACGGAGAGCGCCGACGACCTGGTGCGGCTGTGTGTGGAGCTCCAGCCTGACATCGTGCTGCTCGCCGCCGAGATCGGCGGGGTTGACGGCGTCGCTTTGATCCGTGCGCTGTGCGAGCAGGTCCCGCAGGCAAGGATCATCGCCATGATCACGCCCGACGAGGAGGAGACCCTCGCGGCGTGCGTCGAGAGCGGGGCGGCCGGCTGCATAATGAAGAACGCCGATCCCCCGCTCATCCTGAGCGCCATCCGCGCAGTGCGCGCCGGCGAGCAGTGGCTGCAGCGGGAGATGACCGGCAAGCTGTTTAACGAGCTGCGGCGGGCCCGCGTCGCCGGACGAGAGCGCACCGAGGCGATGCTGAGCGAACGCGAGACGGAGATCCTGAAGCTGCTGGCCGAAGGGTTCCGCAATGCGCAGATCGCCGAGCGGCTCTTCATCAGCGAGCGGACGGTCAAGGTGCACGTCGCCAATATCTTCGGCAAGCTGGGCCTGCACGACCGCGTCCAGGCTACGCGCTACGCTATTCGCGCCGGCCTCGTGCGCGTCTGATCGACCGCCTGGTTGTGCCATTCCCGCTGTCATTTCCCAGTCTTCCTTCTTGCCCGGCTCGCGGCGCGCGCCCCGGTCCGCCGGACGCGCCTGCCCTCTGGGCGTCACAGGCCACGGCGGTCTCACCTCGGCAGCCCGGTCAGCGGATAGTAGCGCAGGAAATGCGACCAGTCCTGAACTCCGCTGATGACATGGAGGTTGTGCAGGCAGGCCCAGCTCAGGTATATGTTTGCGGCGAGCAAGGGCGCCAGGCCGGAGTACGGCGTGCGCGCCTCAATCCGTTCGACCAGCTTCAGCACCGCATAGGCCAATGAGAGCTTCACCGTCACTCCCACCGCCGGTATGCTGATGGCGCGAGACAGGAACCGGTTGGCTTCGTAAGCGACGCCCGTGGCCAGTCCGTCGTACGTGATCAACAAGTCGAACACGTTGAGCAGCATCCACGCCGCCATGAGCGCGATCATCGCCCAGCCCCTCAGGTCGAGGCCCGGATTGAGGTAACGCCGCATCGCCGGCACGACGCCTGACCAGCCCCATGCCATGGTTAGGCTTACTTGCCGAGGACTTTGAACAGGTCCGCGAAACGAATGGCTCCCGGCCCCAGAATGACCACGAACAGCGCCGGAAAGATGAAGAACACCAGCGGGAACAGCAGCTTGACGGGCAGCTTGGCCGCCGCCTCGCGCGCGCGCTGGGAGCGCCGCTCGCGGGCCGCGTCGGCTTGCACCCGCAGCACCTTGGCGATGCTGACCCCGAGCGTCTCCGCCTGCTGCACCGCCGCGACGAACGATATGAGGTCCGCCACCTGAGTGCGCTGCCCCATGTGGCGCAGCGCTTCGGCGCGCGACTTGCCCAGGCGCACCTGCTCCAGCACCCGCGCCAGCTCATCCCGCAGAGGGCCTTTGCTCTTGTCCACCACCTTCTGCATGGCTCCGTCGAAGCCGACCCCGGCTTCGACACTGACCACGAGCAGATCGAGCGTATCGGGCAATGCGCGGCGGACGGCGGCCTGCCGGGCCTCGATGGTGCGCTGCAGCACGATGTCGGGCAACCAGATACCGATGCCGATGACGACCGGCACCGCCAACCACATCAGCAGCCCTTCCAGCTCAAAGTGGCGTATGGCGAACAGGCCGCCGGGAATGACGAGCGCCATTGACAACACCTTCAGCCCGACGTACTCCGTCGCCCCGATGTGGCGCGGGTTGCCGGCCATATCCAGCTTGCGGCGGATCTTGTCCAGGGCCCCGCCGGGGGTCACTCCCTTGACCGCGCCGCCGATGGCGGCGAGAATCGGCCACGCCACGCGCTCGCCGAAGCCGCGCTCCAGCCACGGATGGGTGACGTACTGCTCCTGCTTGGGCAGCAGGTAATCGTCTATGCGCTCGCGCACCATCGCGAATCGCGGTCGCAGCGCGCCCGTCACCATGAGCGCCACGGCGAGGAACGTGAGTGCGCTGATGATCAGTAACACCGCTCTTCTCCTTCTCCCGCAGCGGGGTCTTTCGACTGCCCCAGTCCCCGCTGTTGTCGGTCGCGTCCAAGACCCGGTCCGGAAACGAGCTCCCGTCGTTTCGAGAGTCGTCAGAAATCGATGCGCAGCATGCGCGTGATCACCAGTCCGCCCAGTATCTGCAGCGCCAGGGCGACCAGTATCAGGATGTGCCCTAATGCCGTGGTCAAAAGAGCGGACATGTAGCTCGGATTGAGCACACTCAGGATGACCGCCATGGCCAGCGGCAGGATGAACAGGATGATCCCCGACAGGCGCCCCTCAGCGGTGAGGGTATCGACCTCGGCGCGGATGCGCTGGCGCTCGCGCACGGTGGAGGCGACGATCTCCATGACCTCGGCCAGGTTGCCTCCCGTGTCGAGTTGGATCAGAATCGCGGTGACGGCGATGTCGAGGTCGGGCAGAGGCACGCGCCGCGCCAGGTGCACGAACGCTTCCGCCGTGGGCGCCCCCACGTTGGTTTCGTCGAGCGTCTTGCCGAACTCGACGGAGATCGGGGGCTCCATCTCCTCGCGCACCGCCTGCATCGCGCGCAGGATTCCGTAGCCCGAGCGCAGCGACGACGCCACGAGCATGAGCGCGTCGGGCAACTGGCGCTCGAACTTCCGCAGCCGCCGCGCCTCCAGTCCTTTTAGCACCGCCAGCGGGATTAGCACGGCGACCACGATCCCGCCGGCCGCGCCGAGCGCGCCGAACAGCAGCCAGCCGGCGGCTGCGAGCGCGACGATGGCGGCGATGCAGGCCGCTGCGAGCTCGCTCGGGCGCCACTCGACTCCGGCGCGCTCGAGCATGCTCTCGATCGCACTGTGCCGGCCCTGACGCTCCAGCAGCGCCGTCAGCGCCGGGAAGCGATCCGCGTCGCGCTTTGCGGCCTTGCGCGCGTCGGCATCGCGCCCCAGCGAGTCGATGCGGCGCCCGACGCGCCGCCTGCTAGAGGTCAGCGCGAAACCCACCAGCGTCACCGCGCTGGTCGCTACCACGAACGCCAGCGCCGGGATGACCCATGCGCTCATTTCCTACCTCCCTGCGGATCGAACATGTCGGCCGAAACGTGAACCCCCTGGCTCTGCAGCACGGACAGGAACTTCGGCCGCAGCCCGGTCGGCGCGTGCTCGCCGACGACCTTGCCGTTCTCGTCGACGCCCTGCTGTCGATAGAGGAAGATGTCCTGCAGCACGACGACGTCTCCCTCCATGCCCTGGATCTCGGATATGTGCGTGACCTTGCGCGAGCCGTCGCTGAAGCGGTGCTGGTGCACGATGAGGTTCATGGCCGAGGCGATCTGCTCGCGCACCGCGCGCGAGGGCAGGTCCATGCCCGCCATGAGCACCAGGGTCTCCAGGCGCGCCAGGGTGTCGCGCGGGCTGTTGGTGTGCGCCGTGCTCAGCGAGCCGTCATGGCCGGTGTTCATGGCCTGCAGCATGTCCAGCGCCTCGCCGCCGCGCACCTCGCCGACGATGATGCGGTCGGGGCGCATGCGCAGCGCGTTGCGCACCAGCATGCGGATGGTGACCTCGCCCCTGCCCTCCAGGTTGGGCGGGCGGCCCTCGAGCGTCACCACGTGATCCTGCTGCATCTGCAGCTCCGCCGCGTCCTCGATCGTGACGATGCGCTCGCTGTTGGGAATGAAGGACGACAAGACGTTGAGCGTGGTGGTCTTGCCGCTGCCGGTGCCGCCGGAGATGATGAGGTTCAGGCGTCCCACCACACATGCCTTGAGGAACGCCATCATCGGCGGGGTCATGGTGCCGAAGGCCATGAGGTCGTCGGCGGTGTAGGGCACGCGCGAGAACTTGCGGATGTTGATGCACGGCCCCACCAACGACAGCGGCGGGATGATGGCATTCACGCGCGAGCCGTCGGGCAGGCGCGCATCCACCATCGGGCTCGCCTCGTCGATGCGGCGCCCCAGGGGGGTGACGATGCGATCGATGATGCGCAGCACGTGCGCGTCGTCGCGGAACTTGAGGTCGGTTAGGAACAGCTTGCCGTCGCGCTCGGCGTAGATCTGGTCGGGGCCGTTGACCATGATCTCGGTCAGGGTCGGATCCTCGATCAGGGGCTGAATCGGCCCGTAGCCGTTGACCTCGTCGTACACTTCGCGCAGCACGCGGACGCGGGCGCGCCCGGACAGCGCTGGCGTGCCCTGCGCCGCCGCGCGATCGAGCGCCGCCCGAATCTCGTCCATCATGCGCTCGCGCGGCAGCGCGGTCAGCCGCTTGGGCTCGACTTCCTCCAGCAGCTTGGTGTGGACGCGCGCCACCAGCTCCAGCCGATCCTGGCGCGTGAGTCCACCGCTGGCGTCGGCGTCGGCCTCGCCGCCCTTGTACACATTCGCGGCGTCCTGTTTGGCTACCACGGACATCGCATTCTCCTTCGTCAACGCTTCTTGGTCATCCACTTGAGCTTGGCGCTCTGATCCGTGCCCGCAGCCCACGGTCGCGATCCGTTGCCGGAGGTCTTGACGACCTGCTGTGCCAGTTCGCGGATGGAACGCGAGATGGGCGCGTCGGGGTGCCGGATGACGAACGGCACCCCCTCGTTGATGGAGGTCACCACCAGCCCCGCGGCATTGGGGATGGTGGCGATGGCCTCGCGCCCGAAGGCGCGCTCGATCTCGTCCACCTGCAGGCGGTTGCTGCGCGCCACGCGGTTGAGCACCACGTGGATGCGCTCCTTGGCCACGTAGTCGCGCGTCAGCAGATGGTAGAGCTTGCGCGTGTCGTTGAGCGTCGTCAGGTCGAACAGGTTGGCGACCAGCATCACCGCGGTCGCGTGGGTGAGCGCGAAGATCGTGGTCTCGTACAGCATCGGCGGCACGTCGAGCACGATGTAGCGGTAGCGCCGCTTCAGCCCCCGCAGCACCGCGCTCAGAGTCTTGACGTTGACCGTGGTGAGCTCGGTGGGCTCATTCGCCGCCACCAGCACCTTCAGCCCCGAATCGTGCGGGGTAAGGTGCGCTTCCACCAGCTCCTCGTCGATGTGGTCCTCCAGCGGCGCCATATCCACCAGGCTGCGCTTGGGGCGCAGGTTCATCATCAGCGCCACGTCCCCAAACTGCGAGTAGACGTCCACCAGCACCGCCTGCCCGGGGTGCTCCTGCGCGAGGGCGACGGCCATGTTCGTCGCCACGGTGGTCTTGCCGACGCCGCCCTTGGCCCCGGCGACCGCGATCACCCGCGGCATCAGCTCGGGGTCCACCAACGCGCGGAACTCGGGGGTGTTGCGCCGGTCGCGCGCCTGGCGAATGCCACGCACGGTCTCGAGCAGGTCGCCCGGCACCAGCGGCTTGGGCAGGACATCGCGCATCCCCGCCCGCATCGCCTGGCGCCACAGGTGGTCCGCTCCTTCGCCGCTCATCAGCACCGTCGCCACGTGCGGCACCGCCAGGCCGATGGTCTCCGCCGCCGACAGCCCGTTCATGTCCGCGAGCTCGGCGTCGAGCAGAGCGACGTCGGGATCGAGCCGCACCGTCATCTGCGACGCCTCCAGCCCGTTCTGAGCGATGCCGACGACTTCCATGTCCGGCTGGCTGCTCAAAACCTGCAGGAGCTGCTCGCTCTCAAACTCGTCGCCGCTGGCGATCAGTATGCGGGTCGCCTTGGCATGGCTGCTGGGCATCTACTTTCCCTCTCCGACCATTTCCAGCGCGGCTGCCGTGCGGGCGGCCGCCGAATCGGCGGTCACGATCTCGGGCGTGACGAAGATCACCAGCTCCGTCTCGCGCTTCTGCTTGTCGGTGCGCTTGAAGAGCTCGCCGATGATGGGGATGTCGCCCAGAATCGGGATCTTGCTCACGCTCGTCGACCACTCGCTCTGGTAGAGACCGCCGATGACCAGCGTCTCGCCGTCGCCGATGTGCAGGATGCTGTGCGCGCGCCGGGTGCGCAGCGCGGGCAGCGCGAACCCGCTGACCACGATCGCATTGCCGTAGTCCAGGCTGCTGACCTCGGGGGTGATGTCAAGGTTTATGCTCTTGCCGTCGGCGACGATGGTGCCCTTCATCTCCAGCCGGACGCCGTATTCCTTCCACTGCACAGTCACCGCGCCCGTGGTGGACGTGCCGGTCGTGGCCTGCACGACGGGGACGGGGATCTCCCCGCCCACCAGCATGTTGGCGGTCTCGCCTTCCGTTACGAGAAGGTTAGGCTCCGCCAGCACGCGCGCCTTGTTGTCGGTGACCAGCGCCTTCACGCGCGCGCTCAGCGCCTCAAGGCGGCGGATCGGGCCGCCATCGCCAATAGGGAGGGCGCCGCCGAACACCTCGCCGAACAGAATCGGTTGGTCGTGCGCCACAAGCTTCGTACTCTCGGTGATGGTGTTGCCCTCGATGGTCCTGGTGCTCTCCTCGGTCAAGCCGCCCCAGTTGACGCCGATGTCGCTCAGTGCGGACTTGTTGATGTCAACCACCTTGACGTGCACCAGGATCTGGCGCGGCGCGTAGGCTGGCGCGGACACCATGTCCACCACCGACACCTGGGCGCCCAGCGCCTTCATGATCCGCTCGATGCGCGCCTTTTGGGCGGGCGTCGCGGTGCCCTCGAACAGCAAGGTCTTGTCGGTGAGCGCGCGGACCTGGATGTCAGGCCCGACCACGCTCTGGATGGCCGCCACGTCGAGCGCCGGCTTCTCCGCCGGCGCGCGCACCTGTATCAGGTTGCTCACCTTGTCTTTCGACACGTAGGCGCCGGCGATGGCCTCCGCCCGCTTGGCCTCATAGTCGGTTTCAACGGCGCCCTCGAGGATTACCACGCCGTTATGCTCGCTCACCCTGATCGCCGGCTGAGCGATGGCCTCGGCTATCCTCTGCACCACTTCCGCCATGCGCACCGGAGGCGCGGTGACGACGATGCGATAGGCATGCTGCCCCTTGTCGTCCCACACGTAGAAGTCGGTGGTGCCGGCGGACCTGGCATTGAGCATGAGCTGCCTGGCGGACAGCACCACGTAATCGGCGATTGTCGGATCGGCCACCGCCGCGCGCTTGAGGCCCTGGAAATCGAGGACTTCCGATGCCCCGACTGCCAGTTGCTTCTCGATCGCGGGCGCTGCGTTCTCCTCGGCGGCGCCGGCCACGGCGGAGGCGAGCACCAGCAGCACCACCGCCAGCACCAAAGCCAGGACCGCGCGCCGCGCTATCTGCTGACCTATGTGTGTTCTCGTTCTCATCGAGCCTGTGTGCGCGCCCCAGTGCGTCGGGGCGCTTCCTCCTTTAGTCTCACCCTCAAGTGATTCCGCAGGTTGGAAATGGCTAGGCCCGCAGGGCCGCCATCCCGGCCCCGACACGGTCGGGGCTTAGGGACCTGCGCCACCAGGGGTGGCGGGTCTATTCGGAACGCACGCTAACGGTTGACTTCTCGGTGCCGCGGACGGTCTCGACCATGGTCGCTCGCTCCAACTCGTCATCGGCGATTCTGGCTCGGCCGGCGAAGGTAACCGGCTCGGGCCGCGCCTCGGACGAGCGCTGGGAGTACAGGCCGGAGCCGCCGGACTGGTAGCCGCCCATGAACGCAGGCGAGGTGTAGCCCACCGACATGACGTTGGCGCTCGGCCTCGACGCCGCGGCCATCGCGGTTGCCGATTGCGGCCGCAGGCCGATCAGGGTGTCGCTGCGCACGCCGGCCAGGGACACCATGCCATCGTCGCCCATGGGGCGCAGAGTCAGCCGCAGCTTGCCCTGCGATTCCGCCAGGATCAGCTTCTCCGCGTCCTGCGGATCCATCGCCAGGGTGGCGTTCGGCTGCTCCTTCGGTTTTGCGTCGCGGCCGGACGGCTTGTCCACCTCGGCCGGAAGAATCTCCGGGCCGATGGCGAGCAGCTCCACGTCCTGGAGCACGGTCTTGGTCACGGCGAGCTTCTCCACCTCGAAGGTGGCCAGCACGTCGACGTGGTCGCCGGCGTTGAGGAAACCGGCCACGCCGATGATCGGATCCAGCGCCACGGTCACCGCGCGCATGCCCTCGGGCACCACATAGGCCAGCCCCAGGGAAGCGCTCGGCGCCGCCACCGCCGCGCGCTGAATCGGCTCCTGCGCCGCCAACGCGGCGATCGTCACCCGGCCCATCACTTCACTGACCGAGGCCGCCGGATTGGGCGGCACTGTCGCCGCCGGCAGCGTGGCCTCACGCACCATGCCCGGCTGGATAACGGTGCGCGCCGGGATGTCCTGCGTCGCCACCACCACCTGCACGGGCTCGGTCATTGCCGCTGCCCGCGCCTTTTCCTTGCCCAGGAAAAGGTACACCAGCAGCGCCGCCAGTAGCCCTGCACACAGGGCCGCCAGCATGATACTCCTTGCACTCAACTTGCCCATCGCAATTCCTCCTGCTTATCCTTGATTCCAAACCGCATTATCGGCGCGCTCCGTAGGGGCCGGGCTCCGCCCCGGCCCGTGGGTGGGACGATCAGGAGATCGTCCCCTACAAAGGTCGCGCCCACAGCGCCTACTCGATGAGGCGGAAAGTCGTCACCCCGTAGTCCGGCCCCGATCCGCCGGCCCCGGGGATGGTGTAATCCAGGAAGTAGCCCTTCACTTCCTGCCCCGTGCAGGACTGCACGTAGAACGAGGCGAAGCCGAGGATGGTCACATCGGTGCGCCCGTTGCCCAGCGGGCTGATGATGGGGACGATGACGATGCGCGAGTTGCCGTAATCGTAGTCGTCCCAGGTGTCATCGGCCCACGGGGACTGCTGGGCGCGCTTGAACAGCGACTCCGAGTCGCTGACCACCGCTTGCCGGGTCGGGCCGACCATGTTGCCGGGCTCGGTGTCCGTCACGTCACCCACCTCGACGGTGCCGTCGAAGCCCCACATGATGTCATGCTTGTAAACCGCGGCTCCGCTGCTGCCGTCGCCCAGGCTGCGCTGCAGCGCCAGCGGATAGAAGTTGCCGCCGGTGCGCGCCGTGGAGCCGTTGGCCAGGTCGCTCTGGCTGCCCACCTTGAGGGTATAGAGAACGCCGGTATCGTACTGGTACGGTGTGCCGTCGGTGCCGTACCACGGGATGCCCCACGGCACCACGCGGCCGCTCACCCAGCCAACCGAGCCGGTCTTGAGCGCCACCGCGTAGGCCCCTACCTGGCGCGAGCTGAAGCCCAACACGTTGGCGAAGGTGTGGGCGACGACCATCTGCCCGTCCACGCGAAGCTTGGTCGGCCCATCGGCGGTCATGCCGTCGGCGGGGAAGGATACCTGGTGAGTCATCATGGTATTGGCGTCGGCGCATTCGTTGGCTTTGGTTTCGGCCTTGGCCTGGTTGGGCAGCTCAATGCCGCCGGCAAGCGCCGCCGCGTCGCACGAATTCACCAGGAACTGTCGAGCGACGTAGAGCCTGCCGATGTCAACCGCCAGCGCGACCATGCCCAGCAGCACCACGATCAGCATCGCGGCCATGATCAGACTTATGCCCCGCTCGTCTTTCACCCATTTCATCATTGCAGTATCCCCCTAGCCCGGCGTTATTCTCTGCGCATGATTACGTTGCTGTGAAGCGGCAGCACGTCGCCCTGGGCGCTGCTCAGCCAGCGCGTCAGGAAGGCGCCCGTGATCATATGATGCGGCCAGTCCAGGGACACCCGGATGAGGCTGCCCGGGGGGGCGTCGTTCTCCCCGCCGGCGTTGTCGCCGAGGGCCGTGGAGGACCAGGTCTGGCCGTTGTCCACCGAATAGCGCATGTCCACCGTCATCTGGTCCGCGTCCGGCAGCGCGCCCGCCATGTTGAGGATGCGCGCCTGGATCTGCGCCACCGGCCCGCCCAGCGAGGCGGCGCGCGAGCCCTCGCGCGCGACCTGCACCAGGGTCAGCTGGTGCATCATCAGCACCCCGAATTCAATAATGCCAAGAAACAGCATGAGCAATATCGGCAGGATGAGCGCGAACTCCACCAGCGCTGCGCCGCGTTTGGACCTCGTCATGCCTAGCTTTCTCATTGTCGCTTCACCGTCCGTGTTACAGCCCGAGCGCCAGGGCCGCAATCGAGCCCAGCGCGATCGCCACAGAATACGGGATCTTCCCTACAGCCGATCCAGCGGCCAGGTTCATGCGCACGCCGCTGGGGCTTGAGACCATGTTCGCAATCATGTTGACCGCGGTCTGCTTGACCGCTCGCCGCCGGATGATGACAACCGCCGCCAGCACCCCGCCGAACACCCCCGTCAGCAGCATCGCCCATATCGCAAAATGAAATCCCTTGAGTGCCCCCACTGCGATCAGCAGCTTTGCATCCCCCCCGCCGAGCCTGACCAGGCCCGACAGCATCAGCACCACC
>Ga0315294_10008640_pt1 | contig 11181 bp, 13 predicted proteins | sample YL17G13_40_MG_FD_203626 | JGI IMG/M metagenome (GOLD analysis project Ga0315294, IMG submission 203626) | Sediment microbial communities from Yellowstone Lake, YNP, Wyoming, USA - YL17G13_40 | ecosystem: Environmental > Aquatic > Freshwater > Lake > Sediment | place: USA: Wyoming | collected... | reverse complement strand
ACCTTGACGTTCTCTTCCTTCACAACCAATTGCTCCGGAGTAGGAAGCGAATCTTTGACAACCCTGAGGTCTCCCATCGGCTCGTCAGTATATTTTATTCTGTTCCTCATATATCTTTTTCCCTTTTCGCCAGTGTCCGGCACCATAAATACGGATCACACCACCTCGATACGTAAATCTCACGGTCATAATGCCATCACCGACCCGCCCGATGCAGTAGAACCGTTCTTCTTCCCTACTGTGCCCAATGTCCTCAACGATCACGCGGCTCGGATCAAGAAACGCATGCTGGGCTGTTGAGAGGGAGACGCCATGCTTGGCCTGATTCTCCTTGTCTTTTTCATCATCCCAGTCAAAATGCGATTTCGTCATAGGTGCAGTCTATCCCACTCGCGGCCAAACGGCAATACAAAAGTATGGGACTATGTATGGGCTTACCCGTCCACGTAAAGGAATCCAGCCGCCACTTCGGCATGAGAGTCGAAGAAAGCCTGATCGAACGATAGAACACAGGCGGTACCCCGCAGGCACAGGCAACCGGATGGTTTGATTCACTTGTTCGAGTATTGACGATTGCGCTGCCGCGTCTTTTTCGCCGACTTGCCGCTCCGGTCCACCAACTTGTTGAGGGGTTGACGCTCCATTTGGCGCAATTCCTCTACCATAGCATCGAGGTTGTACCGGTGTCGCTTGGCGAACGCATCTCGGTTCCGCCAAACCTCCGCGATGATCTCATCTCTACGCATCGTCCGATTCCATACTATGGCAAGCCGTCAGGAGGCCCGCAGTTTCTCGCTCACCCATTCCTCGACGAGGTCCGCCTCATCCATCCCTTTCGACCGCGCAATGCGCTTCAATGCCGCCGCCTGCTCGGAGGGAAGACGAATTCGCACCACGGCTTCGGCACCCCGGTCAAAAACGGGCTCCCTGACTTCTTCGAGCTCACCCTCAAAGTCAGTAATATCATGCGTATCCCAGAACTTCGCGAGGTCTTCGATGGAATCAATCTTTGGAATCTTGCTCATACTCAGCGTTTCCTCCGTTGCTTGAAACGTCGTTCTTCTTTCTCGGTCATTGGTCGGGCCGTGACCGGATACCCCTTTGAGTCCGGCAAGCCTATCACAACACAGAAGAGATAGCGTCCACCCGACGTTTGTCCCACCACATAGTAAACCGGATTTTTCCCGGTCGACTTGCCACGAAGAATCAGCGGGTGACCAAAGCAGATTTCCTCCACTTCGTCCGGTCGAACTCCGTGCTCCGCTATGTGCGAGACACGATCGTCCGGCCAAATCAACTCCGTGATTCTCATGATCCTAAGATACCCAGGTTCCACCCAAAAGACAAGATGACGTTGTCGTTCTCCTCCGGACAGATGCATGCCTGATCGAGCGATAGTCTCTTCGTAAGGTGGGGTTGCCCCACCATTCCTCATGGATCGTCATGCGCGTCGCACACAAACATCAAACTTGAAGGCTCCGAATCTACCAGGTGTACTTGATCGGATTCGCAGCGCCGGGCTTGCGGTACTCGTCAGGCACGCGCTTCCCTACGTACAGCTCTCTGGGGGCGGCAGGTGCCTCCTCCCCAATGAAGCCGAGGCGCCCAAGCGCATCCTCGCGCCCTGGGAAGTTCGCCGCTGTCGCCTCTAACCAGTCGCGTGCGATGAAGGCACCGACGATCAGACCCTGCCGAGTGGCGAGAATGACTTCAGCTTGCTTGGCCTTGGATTTGCTGATCTTCCACGCGTAACGGGTTGCCTCGTACAGGGAGGTCTCGGTGGCGCTCCTGTTGACGCTGATCAGCAATGCCTTGAACCCGGGCGGGAATACCGCCGGCTCGGCACAATAACGGCGAACAATCTCCTTCGCGTGCATGGCCCCGTAGTCGTTGCTGCCTACACCGCCAACGGGACTGGTGAGCCCCGGATATGCATCGATGAGCGAGGCCTCGACCTCGAAAGCCGTCTTGTCATCCATTCCGTAGCGATGGATGACGTGAGCTACTTCAAAGCCGGCAACGCGTATTTCGCGGATGCGCTTCAGCTTGTTGCTGAGCTCATCGCCTTCCAGTTTCTGCTCGGCCCGGATGTGCGCGAACACCCGATTGCCCTTGCCCTTCCCGACATAGAAGGTCTCCCCATTTCGCGGGTCAATCAGTCTGTAGACGTAGGTCTTGAGTTTGTCCGCTACCTCTGGCGGAAACGATTCGATCTCTTGCCTGTTCATTCGCACCTCCCGCATCTTGCGCCCACCGAACAGGAATCATGCAGCCTGCATGAACCCGGTCAAAGGCCATCCATTGGGCTGCGCACGCCGTGACCTGGTTCGATGCGCGCACATGAATCATGGGTGTTTGTCTTCGGCACTCCCAACATCCGGGTCTCCTTCACTCACAGCAAAAATCATAGCCCGGCGTGTGGCGGAAGTCAACGTTTTTGTTGAAGCAATCTGGGTTCTCCGGGCAGAGGTCGTGCCTCGCCGCTTCCTTCGACGAAGCTCGGGACAGACATATCTCGCGAGGGAACTCTGTGGCGAACCTCATCTTGGGTCACAGTGCGCACTCGTCATGGTGAGCGGGCGACCTCGTCAATCGAGCAGGCCGTGGTCAGACAACCCTGGCCGCTCACTCCTTCTCTTCTTCGACGATTTGGCCGGTGTCCGTGATTCTCAGCGTGATCGGGGTCTTGCCTTTCTTGCCTTCGACCTCGTAGAACGTTTTGCCCTCCTCGACTTCTACCAAGGCCTTGAGCCCGGCGGCGGAGCCAAAGTACTTCTCGGCGGCGTTTCGCACCGCGAGCGGCAGCGAGGGGTACGGAACGCTCTGCTCGTTCGTCAGCACCGCACCGTCGGCGGCGATGTCATATTCCACGTCTCTGCCCCCCACCGTCGCCTGGACGTCGTAAGAGACCTTGCCGTCCTTCTCTTCTTTCTCGATGCTCTTGATTTTCCCACCGGCGGTCACTTTCTCAATCGTGGCCCGCGCCGGTTCGGGGACCTCCGACAGCGACACCTGCTGAGCGGGGGCCTCCTTCTTTTCCCCCTTTTCGCCCCGCTCACAGAGACTGCAGCAGCCCATGACTCCCACGATCAGGACGACCACCAGAACACTTAGGAGAACTCGATGTTGCATGATAGTACCTCCTTTTTCCCTGCTTCTTTGTCGCGCACATCCAAGCGCACGCCTGGCTGACAGGGGCAACTATAGCACCTCAGGTCGGCAGAAGTCAACATTCCGGATGAGGCATCAGCGGTCGATTTCAATGTCCTGGAAGGAGAGGGGGTCGTCCGCCGGCTCCAGGTGAGAGAAAATGACCACGCCGGACAGGACGCTGCGGATGTCGGTTTCGATGTCCTCGACGACGTGATGGCCCTTGTGCGTCGTCCAGCGGCCGGGGACCAGGACGTGAATGGAGACGAACCGCCGGCCGGCCGCCTGGCGGGTCCGTAGCGCATGGAACTGGATGCCCTGCTCCTTGTACTTGTTGAGGACTTTCAACAGCTTCGCGTGCTCTTCGGGCGGCAGCGCCACGTCCATAAGGCCCGCGACCGAACGCTGCATCAGATGATAGCCCGTTCGCACGATGTTGGCCGCGACGGCCAGGGCAACGATCGGGTCCAGCAGCTCCCAATCCGTCAGCGCCACGGCGCCCACGCCGCCGATGACGGCCACCGAGGTCCATACGTCCGTCATCAAGTGATACGCATCGGCTTCGAGGGTGATCGAGTTGCTCCTTCTGCCCACGTTCAGCAGGATACGGGCGACGCCAAAGTTGACCGCGGACGCCACGACGGCGACGGCCAGACCGGCGACGGCCTGTTCGAGCGGCTGCGGGGCGATGATACGTCGCACGGCGGCCACGCCGATGCTGACCGCCGCCAGCAGGATGAGAATTCCCTCCGCGCCGCTGGCGAAGTACTCGGCTTTGCTGTGCCCATACTGATGTTCCTGATCCGCCGGACGCGCGGCGACGATCAGCATGGCCAAAGCCATGATCGCCGCCACCAGATTGACCAGCGATTCGACCGCATCCGACAGCAGACCGATCGAGCCCGTCAAGAAGTAAGCGAAGCTCTTGAGCCCAATGGTGGCAATCGCGGCGGCAATCGACAGCCATGCGTATCGTGTTAATGAAGATCGATCCATACTTGCGGTCCGGATTCTCCTTCGCAGCAGAAGCCAAGACGATAGCACGGCAGGAGGGACAAATCAAGAAGACCGGCAAGAGAATCTTCATCGCCCTGATTCTTTTGCATCAACGACGGCTCGGCAAGTCGGCGAGCGCCCGCCCGCTTGGTAACACATTTCAAAAGTCGCACGATCATAGATTGCTTCGCTGCGCTCGCAATAACATACCCCGACGCGCAGTGGCGCTGCGGGCAACGCCTGTCTATGTCATGGCGAGGAGCGTAGCAAAGCCTGCCCCTGCGGAGGCAGGGGAAGCAATCTCCCCCGTGGGTGCGGGACGTGCGCGGTACAGTGCCGGATGTCCTCACGGCTTCTTGTGCTTGATGAAGGTGCCGTTGCGGTATTCTTCGAAGGCCACTCGCAATTCCTCTTCCGTGTTCATCACGATGGGGCCGTACCACGCCACCGGCTCGCCGATGGGCCGGCCGGACATGAGCAGAAATCGCACGGGCTCTTCTTCGGTCGAGACCATGACCTGGTCGCCCTTTTCAAACAGGATGAGCGTGCCGTTGCCCAGAAACGGCTCTCGTTGCATGTCGAAGTAGTTCGCTCCCTGCATGTCGTAGGTGAACGGGTCCTTCTCCTCGCAGAAGTATCCTTTGCCCTCGATCACGTAGGCGAAGACCGTATGGTCCGGCTGCGTGAGGTGGAAATGCTGCGACCGTGGCCCAACGGTCACATCCAGATAGACCGGATCGGTCACGATGTCGCGAACGGGGCCTTCCGTGCCGCCGACTTTGCCGGAGACAATCCGGACCTGGACGCCATCCTCCAACGTCACCTCCGGGATCTGCCCGGCCTTGACTTCGCGATACCGCGGGGCCATCATCTTGTGGCTCGCGGGCAGATTCGCCCAGAGTTGAAAGCCCGACATCCGGCCGGCCTCATCCCCCTTGGGCATCTCCTGGTGCACGATGCCGCTGCCGGCGGTCATCCATTGCACATCGCCGCTCCGGATGACGCCCCGGTTGCCCATGCTGTCCCCGTGCTCCACGGTCCCGCCGAGGACGTAGGTGATCGTCTCAATCCCGCGATGAGGATGCCAGGGAAAGCCCTTGATATATTCCGCCGGCTTGCTCGACCGGAAATCGTCGAGCAGCAGGAACGGATCGAACACCGGCACCTCGCTGTATCCGAACGCGCGCCGGAGGTGCACGCCCGCTCCTTCGATCGTAGGTTTGCTTCGCCAGACCCTGCTGATCTTCCTCGTTTCAGTCATTGTCATCCCTTTCTTTTTTTGGCCTGCAACTCTACGTAGCTCATCGAGACAGCGTTCGGGTCCTCTTTGCCGTATCTCCGCCCAGAGACCTGATCGCACACTCGGGTCTCCCGGGTGTGACTAATTCTTCTGGCACCCCGTAAATGCTTTTGTGTCCGTGGATGGTACGGACTCTGTCACCCCTGCGCAGAGCCCGCCCTGAGCGACAGCCGAATGGGCAGGGGTCCCGGACGCCACGGTCGGTTCCGGGATTCCCGCCTGCGCGGGAAGGACCGCCAGGCGCTAGGCCGGTGACAGAGGGGCCGTTTTCTCGTCTATCCGGGATGGGAAGGCCTTCTCCGACAGACGCGCCAGAGAATCTGGTCACACCCGGTCTCCCGGACTGCCGAAAAAAGCCAAGACTTGACCCCGGCCGCATGGTACAATGGTCCCCCGACGTTGATTCACGATTCAGAGTCGCTGATGGAGGTGTAAGAAATGTCGCACTCGCACGAAAGTCACAATCATCAGGAGATCCATCCACACAATCACCCCCCCTGCTGCAGGCGTGGAAAGACGGTGGGGCAAGCCCCACCCTACAGGGAGAGGCTCAGGCAAAGCTGGCTCTTTTGGCTGGTCCCGATCTTGGGCCTGTTCTCGCTGGCCTGGTTTCTTATTCGGGTGATTCCCAAACCCTCGCGGGCCCTGTATCCGTGCCAGCGGGTGGCCATGCCGCTGGCTTCGGGCTTTGTCGCCTGGCTGATTGGGCTGGCCGGCGCGGTCGTGGCGTTCCGCAAGGCCAAGGGGCTCCTCCGGCAATCCCGGCTGCCCCTGGCGATTGCATGCCTCGTGGCGGCGCTCGTGTTCGGGGTCGTGGCCGTAACCAATATGCCGGAAAAGGCGCTGACGGCCGCCGAACAACCGGGGCTCTCTCCCGTCGGCCAGGGCAAAGGCGTTCATCCGGGCCGAGTCGTGTGGGTCCACGATCCCGAGGCAACCGACTGGAAAGGACCGGGCGACGGGCACCCCTGGCAGAACGAGCACACCAACCCGGCGGTCTGCGAGCAGATGATGTCCAATGCGATCCGTGCTTTGACCGGCCAGGCGACGAATGGCGAGGCATGGGACGCCCTGTTCCGGTATCACAACAAGGCCCACGGCAAGGGCGACGTCGGCTACAAGCCCGGCGAGAAAATCATGATCAAAGTGAACTTCGTCGGCATGATTGGCGGCGGCAGGTGCGTCGATCCCAAGACCTACGCGGTGCTGCGGGAGTGGGAAGACTACATGAACACCTCGCCGCAGTTGATCGCCGCCCTGCTCAAGCAATTGACGCAGACGGCGGGCGTCAAGCAGGCGGATATCACCGTCGGCGACACCCTGTGCCGCTTCGCCAACGAATACTACGAGCCACTCCACAAGCGATTCCCCGAGGTCGTCTACCTGGACGGCCAAGGCACCTCCGGCCGGACCAAGGCGGAGCTTTCCACCGTGCCGATCTATTGGAGCAGCCGGCCCACGGACGTTCAGCAGGACTATGTGCCCAAGGCTTACGCTGAGGCTGAGTACTTCATCAACTTCGCCAACCTCAAGGCCCACAGCGGCGCGGGCGTCACGCTCTGCGCGAAGAATCACTACGGCTCGCTGTTCCGCGCCCCGCCGGACAAGGGCTATCTCGACCTGCACAAGAGCGGCTTCAGCAAGGGCAGCAAGGAGTACCGCAACCTCGTGGACCTGATGGGCCACGCGCACACCGGCGGCAAGACCGTGCTTTACCTGTTCGATGGGCTCTATTGCGGCACGCACCCCACAGATCGCGTCCCCAAGAAGTTCGCCTCCGCTCCGTTCAACAACGACTGGACCTCCAGTTTGTTCGCCTCGCAGGACCCGGTCGCGATTGACTCGGTGGGCTTCGACTTCCTGCTGGTCGATCAGCCCAAGGCGGCCGGCATGGCCGGCACGGACGACTACCTCCACGAGGCGGCCCAGGCCAATAATCCACCTTCCGGCACGTTCTACGATCCGGACCACGCGACCGGCACGGTTCATCTGGCCAGCCTTGGCGTCCACGAGCACTGGAACAACCCCAAGGACAGGCAGTACTCCCGCAATCTCGGCAAAAGTGAAGGGATCGAGCTTGTGAAAGTCTCCAAAATCGCAGGCGAAAGCAAAACGGCCGGCGTCGTCGCCCCGGGCGAGAAAGCCACCCTGCTGTCGGCTACGTTCAAATTCACCGAAGGCCCCGCCGCCGACGCCGAGGGCAACGTCTTCTTCACCGATCAGCCGAACGACCGGATCTGCAAATGGTCCGTGGACGGCAAGCTGACGGACTTCATGAAGCCCGCCGGCCGGTCCAACGGCATGTTCTTCGACAAGCAGGGCAACCTCTGGACGTGCGCGGACATGAACAACGAGCTCTGGAAGATCGACCCGCAGGGCAAGGTCACGGTCGTCGTCAAGAACTACAAGGGCAAGCTGCTCAACGGCCCGAACGACCTGTGGATCGCCCCCAATGGCGGCGTCTACTTCTCCGACCCGCTCTACAAGAGAGACTACTGGACCCGTAGCCCCGCGATGCAGCAAGATGGCCAGCACGTCTATTACCTCGCCCCCGGCGCCAAGGAACCGGTCCGCGTGACCACCGATCTGACGCAGCCCAACGGCATCCGCGGCACGCCCGACGGCAAGCTCCTCTACGTCGCCGACATCGGCACCCGAAAGACGTACCGCTACAAGATCGACCCGGATGGAACGCTCTCCGACAAGACGCTCTTTTGCTCGATGGGCTCCGACGGCATGACGATGGACAACGAGGGCAACCTCTACCTGACCGGCAAAGGCGTCACCGTCTTCAATCCCGAGGGCCAGCAGATCGACCAGATTCCCATCGACAAAGGCTGGACGGCCAACGTCGCCTTCGGCGGCAAGAACCGCGACACCCTCTTCATCACCGCCAGCGACTCGCTCTACGCCATCAAAACCCGCGTCAAAGGAGCGTATTGACGAATCACAAGGCGTCGGGTGGCAACGTCAGGCGAAGCTGGGCCGTTTGTAGTGACGCCGTGAGGCGTTTCTTACGATGCCCTTACGGGCACACTACGAGCCAAAGTCGGGTGTCATGCCTACGTTTGCGTAGACATGTTTTGGGTGGCATCGTCAAGGGCGCAGCCCTTGGCGATGGCTGTCGCGTGGCGAGGCCATCTTGGCCTTGCTCTCCACTGCTGCCACAAGGGCGGGACGCCCTCGCCACCAGATCAAGAGGAAGGGGCTCAGGCGTGAAGACAAGACTGACATCCATCGTAATCGTCGTTCTACAGGCGGCTGTTGCGTCGGCCGCCGTACCTCTTGAGGTCGAGCTGCTCGATGTGAAGAAGATCTGGGACCAGGCCCCCCACAACGCCTTCACCGACCTGACCTTCTGGAACGAGCAGTTCTACTGTGCCTTCCGGGAAGGCCGGGGCCACGTCTCGACCGATGGCCGCATCCGGGTCCTGTGCTCGAAAGACGCGGATGCGTGGAGTTCGACGGGCCTGATCTCGCTCGACGGCTACGACCTGCGGGATGCCCACCTGTCCATCACTCCGGACAACCGCCTGATGCTCCTGGGCGGGGCTGCACCGAGAGAAAAGGACAATCAAAGCGCCCCCACCGGCTCCTTCGTCGCCTTCTCGAAGACCGGCGCCGACTGGACCAGGCCGCAGATCGTCAGCGAGCCCGGCCGGTGGCTCTGGTGCGTGACGTGGCACCAAGGCAAAGCCTACGGCGTCTCCTACCCCGCATCCAAAGGCTCGCCCGATCTCGACCTGCTCGCCAGTGACGACGGACTCACGTACAAGCCACTGGTTCCCAAGCTCTACGGCGTCGGCTTCCCGAACGAAACCACGCTGCGGTTCGACCGCTCCGGCGTCTGCTATGCCTTGGTCCGGCGGGATAAGCGCGGCGACCAGCCCTACACTGCCGTGCTCGGAATCAGCCGGGGCGACTACACCCAGTGGCAATGGCACGACCTCGGCCCCGAATTCAACGCCTTCGGCGGCCCCAACCTGCTTCAACTGCCGAAGGGTGATTGGCTCGCCGCCGGCCGGATGCACCAGGACGCCGCCCACACGGCCCTCTGCTACCTCGATATGACCGACCACAAGATGACCAAGCTCCTGAAACTCCCCAGCGGCGGCGACACCAGCTACCCGGGCTTGGTCTGGCACAACAACGTGCTCTACATGAGCTACTACTCCAGCCACGAAGGCAAAACCAGCATCTACCTGGCCAAGGTCAAGGTCGTCGTCACGAAGTAGTTCTCGTCAACCACGTACCCAGTTCTCGATTCGCAGACCGTCTATCCTCTTGAATTCCTTTTCATTGTTGGTCACGAGAATCAGGTTGTGCGACCTCGCTTGTGCCGCGAGCAACAGATCCATAGGTCCGATAGGTTTTCCCTTGGACTCCAGCAACAATCTGATCCGCCCATAGTCAACGGCAGCCTTCTGATCGAAGTCAAGAATCGTGAAAGGAAAAAGGAACTCCAATAGCGCCACCCTGTTGCGGTCAGGGTAACGGCTGCGAGCAATTCCGTACTCAAGCTCGGCAAGGGTGATCGTGGAGATGGTGATTTGTCCCGGCTGTTTGGATTGAACTTTCTTCAGTACGGCCGACGGCTTCTTCTTGATGATATAGAGGCAGATGTTGGTGTCGAGCAAATAGTTCCTTTGATGGCATCACGCCGTTCAAGGATACCCTGATCGCGTTCGAAGCTTAGAAAATCGTCGGAGAACTTGTCTAAGCTATCGACAAACGGTCCCCACGGGTCTCCATCCTTCGGAATGAGCATGACGACCCCATTGATCCTCTTGACGTACACTTCATCTCCCGGCAGAGCGTATTCCTTCGGCAGCCGCACCGCCTGACTCCGCCCGTTCTTGAAAAGCTTGGCCGTGTGCATACGATCTCCTGATTGAATATATACCGCAGTATATACCTCAATGAGAGTATTGTCAAGGGTTTCGCTATCCCGGTCGCCGCTATCTTCCCAAGCCCCACAAGGCCAACGCGAATCCCCGCAATTAGTATGGCGTCCCAATCCTGTTCGGCACACCGTTTGCTAGTGGGCGGCCGCTCCGGAAAGCGGCTTGACATTATCCTGAATTGGGGGATCGGTTGGGAGGCGGGCCTGGAGGCGCGCAGCACAAATCCTGGCCGCGATCCCGATAGGGAAGGAGCCTTGGGCCGCTCAGTCCGTTTTTTGCAGCCGTTCGATGTGAGCCAGCAGCTCCTCTTGGCTGGCCATTCCCGTAAAGTACCAGCACCGCATCTCGAACGTCCGCAGGGTCGGCTTGCGACCCGTCCACAGCGAAATCAACATGCAGGCCAGGATCGCCGCCTAGGTCTGTAACTCGATCCCATTGCGATGGTAGCTCAGCAGATGGCGGCAGCCCAGGACATGCTGGTAGAACCGAAAGAAGATCTCAATCGTCCAGCGATGTTGGAAGATCAACGCGATCACGTCGGCAGGCAGGTCCACCAGATTCGTCGCGATCACCAGCGTCTCGGACTGCTCCGGTCCCCCGCGGCCGGTATGCATCCGCTTGACATGCGGCTGGCACTTCAGTTCGACCACGCGAACCGGTCCCGCCAGGTCCTGACTTCGCGGCCGACAGCCCAGATGAACGAGGCGGTCCCGGACCACGCCAGCGGCCTGGGCCTCCCCCGAGATCGCCCGCCCCTCGATTTCCTGGGCCACCTAGTTGTCGTGCAGGCGGCAGACAAAGGAACTGTCATGGCTGAGAATCTGCTGCAAA
>Ga0315294_10008639_pt1 | contig 11181 bp, 4 predicted proteins | sample YL17G13_40_MG_FD_203626 | JGI IMG/M metagenome (GOLD analysis project Ga0315294, IMG submission 203626) | Sediment microbial communities from Yellowstone Lake, YNP, Wyoming, USA - YL17G13_40 | ecosystem: Environmental > Aquatic > Freshwater > Lake > Sediment | place: USA: Wyoming | collected... | reverse complement strand
TATATTTTGTCCGTCAAAAAATACACCTCGGGCCCGATCAACGCCATTTTCTTCGACCGCGCCCACGGCACGTTCTGGGGCGGCAGCAGCAACTACGGCGAGGACTACGGCATCGTCTGGTAGCCGGCTATTTTTTGCCCTCGATTTCCTGGATGAGGGCTTTGACCTCCGGCTGCTCCGGGTTCAAGCTCAACGAGGCCTTGAGGGCCGTGAGTGCCCGTTGCTTTTCCCCCGTCTTGTAGTAGCAGGTGCCGAGAACGGCCAGGAGCCCCGAGTCGCTGTTGTAGATCTTGTTCCCTTCCTGGAGGTTGAGGACCGCTTCGTCGTAGCGTTCGAGTCCGGCCAGGGCCCGGCCCCTGATCAGGAAATACTGGAACTTGAGGTTGGGGTCGTCCTGGATCCGCTCAAGCAGCGCCAGGGCCTCGGCCGGCCTTTTCTCTTTGAGGAGAAACGCGGCATACTCCGGGATCTTGGCTTTGTAGGCGGGGTTGAGGGCGAGGGCCCTCTTATAGACCTCCTCCGCCTTACCCGTCTGCCCCGTCTGCTCATATTGGTAGGCGAGCATGTATTGGAACATGAAACTGCTTCCCAGGGAGAAGGCCTTGGCGACGACGATGGGGTGTGACAGGGACTTGACTGGCGAGATGATGAATGGCCCCGTTTTCGTGTCCAGGGTGGCGCCCTGCCCGTTTCTGAGGGTCAGGGTCATTTCATAATAATCCGGGGGGATATCGGCGGCGGGTATGGCTTGGGACATGATGAGAGCCGGCCGGAACGGCTGGGCGTTGAGAGGGAGGGAGTACGATTTTTCGTAGGGCTCGGTCGCGCGGGCGCCCTTGATGGAGATGCCCACCGTCCCGTCCTTCCAGAGGTCCTGGGTCATTCCCATGGCGCTGTAAAGGAAGGTGACCTGGTCGGCGGCGGAATAAGTTTTCTTCGGGTCGACGTTGAGCTTTTTTTCCGCGACCTGGAAGGGCAGGCGCGCCCCGGGCTGCCCGGCGACGAGCCGGCCTCCGAACACGGGTGACGAAAGGCGGGGCGGCCCGCCGAATGCCGGGACTTCGATATCCCGCTCGAGGACGCTGAATTCCTTGCCGACGGTGTTCCGGAGCAGGACGGTCAACTTGAATTTCCCGGCGATGACGGGGAAGGAATCGGCGATCGACACGCCCATGCTTTCGGTCTCGGCGATCTGGCTGGCCGGGATGGTCAGGGGAAATTCCTTGCCGTACTGGAGGACGACCGTCTCGCCGGCCCGGAGGTTGACGTCGATCTGAAAATTGGTCGAGTACTCTTCGCGCGGCTCGTAATAATCTAACGACAACTTTTCCGGCGAAAGGACAAAGTCACAGAACATCAAACCGGTCTGGGGATCGGGGAGAACCGCGACGTCCGCTTCGGTCTTGATGAAGTTCGTCAGGTATTCCGTGCTGACGACGCCTTTGTAGTTCAGGAAATGGGTGGCATACTTGTCGTCGAGCCCCTTTTTGGGCGACTCGAGGATCGCGGCCATGTAGAAAACCGTTTCGAGAGAAGGCTGGTAATTGGGCGGGATGTCGCCGGGGATGATGGACAGGCAAACTCGGGCCACGTCGGGCTGGAGGTCAAAAATCTTTTCGTACATGGCGGAGTAATCCGTCGGCATATAATCCTTGCCGTTGACAAGAAGCCGCCCCGGTCCATCGGAGACCGGGTCGTAGAGCTTCATTTCGCCGGAATTCCTCCATTGGTAGAACATGAGCTCGAAATGGGTCGGCATCCCCTTGGACGTATCGCCGTAGTAGGACCAGGTCTCGGCCGGAAAAAGATCGTTGCTTCCCTCAAAATAAGATTTGCTCAGCGGCGGGCCTAGGATAATATAGATCCGCCCCCGGTCTGTCATCCAACCTTCGCGGGTCGAGCCGAAGCGGAATTTCTTGTTGGCTTCCTGAAAACGCTTGATATGTTCATCCTTGAACTCGTTCTGGGGCGTGGCCGGCGTCGGGTCGCGCAGCTTCCAGAAGGCGTCGATGAACAGGTTCCGGTCCCGGTCGATCTGGAGGTATAAGAAGACCTCCCGCTCCTTATCCTTAATAATATAGTCCACGACCTTGAGCCACTCTTGATACTGGGGCGCCAGGTCCTTGATCTTGACTTTCGTCTGGCCCGGAGAAAGGAATGCTCCCGGGAGAAGGAGAGTTGCGATCATCGTCGAAATCCAGAAGAACCGGTTGAGACTTTTCATGGTTAAAAACCTTTCATTCCTTACTATATAGGGGATATCGCCGGAAAAATCAAAGACATATTCATAACTTCGCCGTTCCGGCAAGAGTTTCACTGCGAGTTTTATAGGCGAGAGGATAATTTCTGAAACCGCTTCCCGCTGGTTAGAAAAAACAAGGAGATGAAAGCATTCAAAAAATTGGATTAATTCGCTTTTTTGGATACTCCTTAAAAAAATTCCCGGCCAATTTGTTGAAAAAAAAGAAGATATATATGTCTTAAAGTGGCACATTTATTGCATACTTATAGGCCGAACGAGGATATTATGCGGGGATTTCTATCAAGAACTCTTCAAGCCCTAAAAATTCGGATAGGAGGGACGCCAGAAGATAACAAGTCAACAAACGGAGAAGGGTGGAGCGATATCGCTCCTGGGATTAGAGCCAACAGAATTACCTTTCAAGGAGTGGTAATGAAGAAATTCCTAGCTCTTATTTTATGTGCCTTTTTCGCGCTCGCCCTGACGGCGCAGGAGAGGTCAGGAAACATTACCGGTACGGTCGTCGACATGGAGGGCAATCCACTGCCGGGAGTCAACCTGACTCTGACCGGACCGATGATCGCCCCGATCCCGGCGCAAACCAGCGCCGAAGGCAAGTTCCGTTTCCTGTCCCTCTTCCCGAGCAACGACTACACCATTAAGGCCGAGTTGCAGGGATTCAAGACGAAGACCCAGACGGGGATCATCGTCAATATCGGCAGGAACTCCGACATCGCCATCAGCATGGAGCAGGGCGGCATCGAGGAACAGATCACGGTCATTGCCGTGACGCCTATCGTCAATGCCAAGAAAGCGCAGATCACCCACACGGTGACCTACGAAATGCTCCAGTCGCTGCCCACGGCCCGCGACCCCTGGGTTATCCTGCAGATGACCCCGGCGATTCAGCTCGACCGCGAGAACATCGGCGGTGTCGAGTCGGGCCAGCAATCGGGCTACATGGCCAAGGGGAGCTCAACGCAGGAATGGACCGTCGACGGGATGCAGACGACGGACCGGAACTCGGGCGGGTCCCCCGGGTACTATGACTTCGACTCGTTCGAGGAATTGAACATCTCCACGGGCACCCTTGACGTCGAGCACCGCGACCCGGGCATCGTCGTCAACGTCGTCACCCGGCGCGGCGGCAACAAGCTGAGCTTGGGCGGCCGGTTCTATTGGGTGGATGAGAAGTTCCAGAAAATCGTCCCCCAGGCGACAATTGACTCGTTCGGCGTCGCCGGGTACAACCACGCCGTCGACATCAAGGACTTCGGCTTCAACGCCGGCGGCCCCTTGGTCAAGGACAAAGCCTGGTGGTGGATGAGCTACGGCATCAATCAAATTAAGACGCTTAACCTCTACAACACGCGCGACGACACCTACCTCGCCAACTATAACGGCAAGATCAACCTCCAGCTCATCCCCCAGAACCGCTTCGAGTTCCTCGTCATGATGGGCGACAAGACGAAATTTGGCCGCAGCGCCTCGGCGTCCGTCCCACTGGGCTGGAACCAGGGGAGCAAGTTTCACTTCGGGAACCCGACCTGGAAGTTCCAGGACGAGCACATGTTCGGCGACAACCTCTTCCTGTCGCTGCGCATCGGCAAGTCCAATGCCGGCTTCGGCATGAATCCGGTCATGGACCTGGATCTCAATAATTTCACCCTCTATGACGTCGAAGCGGACCTCTACTACAACTCCCAGACCTACTTCTACAGCGACCGTCCGCACCCCTACGGCGTCCTCCAAGCCCAGTACTTCAACGACAACCTTTTCGGCACGGCCCACGAGATCAAGGTTGGCTTCGAGGTCAATAACAACAGCCGGACCTACATCGGCGGCTACCCCGGCAACATCAGGGTGTACCAGAAATACTACTACGACACCATCGACTGGAACGGCACCGGCGGCATCGACACCCCGTACTACGACTTCAATACTGACGTGCAGCGGATCTGGAACTACCGCAACGATGTGTCCTGGGAAGACGGCACGAAGCGCATCGCCGCCTATTTCAACGACACCATCTCGTTCGGCCGCTTTAACATCAACATCGGCCTTCGGATGGACCGGTCCCACGATTACGTCCTTCCCAATACGACCCGTAGCCTCTTTGTGGCCGCAGATTCGGTGTTAGATCCCTCGCAGGCGAATTATGCCGATATCGCCCTCCAGCTCTATGACGCGGAAACGATCGGCCTGATTAGGGGTCTCACGCCCGAAAGGAGCCCGACACGCATCGATCCCATCAAGATCTATACCTTCTTCTCACCGCGATTGGGCATCAACTACGACATCTTCGGCGACGGCAAGACCATCTTCAAGCTGGCCTACAGCATGTATCCCGGCGGCGGCCTGGGGACGGCCTACACGACACCCTACGGCCGTTACGGCAATGTCAACTTCTGGTGGGGCGACGGCTACGGCTACGGCACAAACGATGGCTCGGGGCTCGATGGCATCCGCGGAACAGCTGACGACACCGGCGCAGACCTCGCCGACGGCGTCGCCACGTGGGACGAGCTCTACTGGGCCAGCTACGCGACGACGGCCCGCACCGTCTACCACGCCTGGGACGCGAATCAAAATTTCGTGGGCCAGCCCGGCCGGGACACCGGCATGTATTCCGGCTTCTCTTGGAAACTGGCCGCGGACGGCGTCCACTACGAGGATATGGGCCTGACTCCGCCTCAGGCGTATGTCGACCTCCAAAACTGGAAGACCACCCAGACCCACGAACTCAGCGTCTCTCTTGACCGAGAGATCATGCGGAACTTCGGCGTCAGCGCCAACTTCACCTACAAACAGGTCGGCCGGATGTCCTGGGCCCCCGGCTATTATCCCACGGACCGCGTAGCGGAATCCGGTTATCTTTGGCCCGGCCTCCTCCCCGCGGATTACGAACACCTTCGCAGCAAGGACGACTATGAAGCCGGTGGCGTCGTGCCCGATATGCTCTTTTCCAGGGGCCCGGACGGGATCTTTGGAACGACAGACGATATCCAATACGACCCGAAGGAAGCCGCCGGCAAGACATGGTACGTCCTGAAAAACCAGCCCTACACCCGCTCCACCCCTTACTCGCTTCTCCAGCCGATGGACTCGGCCCGGAAGAACAAGTACTGGGGCCTCGACCTCGTCTTCAACAAACGGCTGGCCAACAAGTGGATGTTCAACGGCTCCTTCACTTACCAGATGCAGAAGGCCTATTACGGCGAAAGCTTCATGGATCCCACCAACCAATGGGCCATTGAGGGCCAGATGTACGGCGTGACCATGGGCGGTACGAGCGGCAAGATCAACCAGCAGTACTTCACCCGTTGGATGGTCAAGCTCATGGGCCTCTACCAGCTGCCCTTGGATTTCAACATCTCCGCCACCATCTCCGCCCACGAAGGCACGATCCCCGCGCAAACCTTCGGCGTCCGCAACAGCACGCTTCTTAATCCCTACAGCTACACCAACACCTTACAGACGACCGTATACGAGAACCGGCTACGGCTGCCCAACGTCTGGGTCTTCAACTTCAAGCTCGAGAAGATGCTCAAACTCGGCGACACCGGACGCATGTATTTCTCCGTTGACATGTTCAATGCCTTCAACAACCTCATCGTCCTCCGCAGATACGACGCTAACTACGGAACATTCCGCTTCACCGGGTTGCCTTCCACCATTCCGAACACCTTCTACGGTACCGCCACGGTGGGATCGACCCAACCCTGGACGAGGCCCAGCTCGACGCAGAACACGAACAACGAATTAATGAACCCGCTGTGCTTCCGCCTCGGTCTGAGGTTCCAGCTCTAACCCCCCCTCTTGTAGAAGCAGACGCACGAAGCCCCTTCCGCCCCAGGGCGGAAGGGGCTTTTTTTATTTTTATTGTATAATGGCCCCATGAAGCGCATGATCCGAACGGCTTTGTGGCTCGCGTGGCTTGCGCTGCCGGTTCTAAGCGCCACGGCCGAGCCCGGACTTCTCCTGATTACGATCGACACCCTGAGGCCGGACAGGCTGAGCTGTTACAGCCCGAAGTTCCTCAGGACCCCGGAAGTCGATGCCCTCGCGGCCCGAGGGGCCCTCTTTGAACGGGCCTTCGCCCACAATCCGACGACACTGCCGTCCCACGCCAACATCCTGACCGGAATGACCCCCCTCTTCCACGGCGTGAGCGAGAATTCGAAGTCGAAGCTCCCCGAGGGCTGTTTGACGCTGGCCGAGCACCTCAAGGCCAAGGGATACGCCACGGCTGCTTTCGTCGGCGCCTTCCCCTTGGACGCGCGATTCGGGCTGGGCCAGGGTTTCGATGTCTATGACGACTCCATCCCCTCGAAACCGGCCAGGTGGGGGACCTATTCCGAGAGGCGCGCAGGCGAGGTCGTCTCCGCCGCGTCCGCCTGGATCACCGGTCAGACGGGGAAATGGTTCTGCTGGGTTCATCTCTGGGACCCGCACGCCCCCTATGCCCCTCCGGAGCCTTTCCTTAGCCGCTTCCGTGATGATCCGTACTCGGGGGAAGCGGCCTACGTGGACGCCCAATTAGGCGTCCTCTTCGCCGAATTGCGAAAGGGGGGACGGGAAGAGGAGACGGTCATCGTCCTGACCGCGGATCACGGCGAGTCGCTGGGGGAGCACGGCGAGATGACCCACAGCTACTTCGCCTACAACAGCACCATCCACGTCCCCCTCGTCATCGCCGGCCCCGGCGTTAATCCCTCGAGGCTCAGGGCCAGCGCCAGCCACATCGACATTTTTCCCACGGTCTGCGCCCTGCTCGGAGTCCCCGGGCCCAAAAACCTCCAGGGCCGCTCGCTCGTGGGTCTGATGAAAGGTGGGGGGCGGCCGGAAAGGCCGATTTATTTCGAATCGCTCGAGCCCTATCTCAACAAGGCCTGCGCGCCGCTCAGGGGCTTCATTGAAGGCCCGACCAAGTACATGGATTCGCCCGTCCCCGAGGTTTACGACCTGGCTGCCGACTTCGCCGAGGCCAAGAACCTGGCCGGCTCGCGGGACCCGGGGCCGCTGAAGAAAAAACTCGAGGCGCTGGCCGCATCGCTCGCCTCGTCTCTCGCCGGAGAGGCGTCGAGGCTGGCGGACCGGGGGACTCTCGAAAAACTGAGGAGCCTCGGGTATGTCGCCTCCCCCGTGGCCCGGGTCAAGGGCGTCTACGGCCCGGAAGACGACCTGAAGAATTTCCTCCCTTATCAGCAACGTCTCGAACGGGCCATCCTCCTGGCCGACCGCGGCGACGCGGAAGGCGGCATCCGGGAGATGACCGCCCTCGCCGGCGAGAAAAAGGCCTTCGCCCCGGCTTTCGTCTATCTTTCGCAGCTCTACGCGACCCAGCGGAGGACCGCGGAGGCGATCCAGACGCTCGAGGAGGGAGTCGCGGCCAACCCGGATGATTTTGCGCTTCTCTCTTCCTTAGGGACGCTCCTCGTCCAGGCTAGGCAATACGATCGGGCCGCCGAAGTCCTGGAAAGGACGCTGGCGATCATCGACTTCGACCCCGCCGTATGGGACAACCTGGGGATCGTCTTCATGCGCCAGGGGAACTACCCGAAAGCCCTGGAATGTCTGGCCAAGGCCTTGGATCTGGACAGGAACTTCGCCCTGGCCTATTCCAACATCGGAGCGGTCCGCCTGGAAATGTTCTTCAACGAGGGCCGGAAGCCCGAAGACCTGGCCCTGGCCATCGAAAATTTCCGCCGGGCCGTGGCTCTCGATCCCACGCTTGGCCTCGCCCTTCGCGCCCTCGGCGCGGCTAGCCGGACGGCCGGGAACGCCGACGAGGCCATAAGCGCCTGGGAGAAAGCCGTGGCCCTTTCGCCCGGTGACGATTATTCCACCTATCAGCTGGGGCTCCTCTACCTGGAAAAAGGCGAGAAATCGAAAGCCCTGGAAAAATTCGAAAACTATCTCCGGATCAAGGGCGGGACGATCTCGCCCGAAGAGCGGACGAAAGTCCTGGCCCTTATCGCCGAGTGCCGGAAGTAGAGAGGGGCCTTAAAGGATGAACCCATGTCAAAACGCCGGATGAGCCAATGGACGAGCATCTTCCTCACGGCCCTCGCCCTTGTCGCCGTCTTCCCCGGTCCGATGCCCGGGGCGGACACGAACTTTCTTCTCGTGACCGTCGACACCCTCCGCCCGGACAGGCTGAGCTGTTACAGCAAGAAATATCTTCAAACGGCCCAAATAGACCGCCTGGCCGCCTCCGGGGTCCTTTTCGAGCGTGCCTTCGCCCACACGCCGTTGACACTTCCCTCCCACGCCAACATCCTCCTGGGTCTCACGCCGCCGGCCCACGGCGTCAGCGAGAACAGCAAGTCCGTCGTGGCCGACGAATTCCTGACCCTGGCCGAGCATCTTAAGGCCCAGGGCTACGCCACGGGCGCTTTCGTCGGCTCGTTTTCTCTGGACTCGCGGTTCGGGCTCGACCAGGGATTTGACGTCTACGACGATTCCTATCCGTCGAGGGCGGCCCCCGGACTTCCGTATTCCGAGCGCCCGGCCGAAAAGGTCTTGGCCGCGGCCCTGGCCTGGCTGTCCCAGCAGAGGGGAAAGTGGTTCTGCTGGGTCCATCTCTGGGACCCGCACGCCCCCTACAGCCCGCCCGAGCCTTACGCCGGCCGGTTCAAGGAAGACCTCTATTCGGGCGAGGTGGCCTACGTCGACGCGGAACTCGAAAAACTTTTCCGGTTCGTCGATAAGAGCGGCGGGCTCGAGAAAACCCTCGTCGTCCTGACCGGCGACCACGGCGAATCGCTGGGGGAACACGGCGAGTTGTTCCACAGCTATTTCGCCTACAATTCGACGATTTGGGTGCCCCTGATCATCGCCGCCCCGGGAGTCAAGCCCGCCCGGGTCAGGGATTATGTCAGTCACGTGGACCTCTTCCCGACCGTCTGCGAAGTCCTCGGCGTCAAGGTCCCGCCGGGATTGCACGGGGATTCGCTGGTGCCGTTGCTCAAGGGGAAGGGGAGGGCGCGGCGTCCGATCTACTTCGAATGCCTCGAAGCCTACTTGAACAGGGGCTGGGCGCCCTTGCGCGGCCTCATCCGGGACGGCAAAAAATTCATCGATTCACCGATCCCCGAGGTCTACGACCTGGAGAAGGACTTCGACGAGACCTCGAACCTTGCCGGCGGCGTCGACCTCTTGCCCCTCAAGAAGAGCCTCGAGGCGGCAATCAAGGCCTACGGCGCGGCCACACCGGCCAGCCTCACCGGAACGGCCGACAGGGAGACCCGGGAAAGGCTCAGAAGCTTGGGCTATGTCGCGGCGCCCGTCGCCAGCGTGAAAGCGTCCTACGGCCCTGAGGACGACCTCAAGACGCTCTTGCCCTTTGAACAAAAGCTGAAATTGGCCACCCAATGGAAAAACGCGGGGCGGACCGCCGAATCCGTCAAGCTCCTGGAAGAGATCATTAAGGCCCGGTCCGATTTCGTGCCCGCCTATTTCCGGCTCTCCGAGGTCTACGAATCGAAGGGCCTCGTGGAGGAACGTCTCCAGGTTCTCGACCGGGGCCTGACTGCCAATCCCAAGAACTATGTTATGATCGCGGGATACGGGGTCAGCCTGGTCAACAGCGAAAGGCTGGAGAAGGGCATCGAAATCCTGTCCCGGGCCATCGCGCTTTCCGATCAGGACGCGGAGGTCTGGAACTCCCTCGGCATGGCCCTCTGGAAGACCGGAGACTTCGAAAAGGCCCGGGCCCATTTCGAGCAGGCCCTCGCCCTCGACCCCGACGACGCCATTTTCAACGACAACATGGGTTCGTTCTTCGTGGCCACAGCCCTGAGGATCAGGAATGCCAAGGATGTCGAAATGGCCATCGGATATTTTGAAAAGGCGATCGCCGCCGACCCCGTTCTGCCCTCGGCCTACAACGGCCTGGCCGGCGCCCAGAAGATCCTAGGAAGGAGGGACGAGGCCATCCGGAATTGGGAAAAGGCCCACGAGCTCAGTCCCGAGTTCGATTTTCCGGTCTACAACCTGGCCGTGTCCTACCTCGAAAAAGGCGAGACCGCCCGGGCGCTCGAATACTGCCGGAAATACTTGGACATCAAGGGGAGGAACATCACGGCCGAGGAACGCCGCGAGATCCAGTCGATCATCGAGAAGTGCCGGAAATAGGGCCTCCCGGCCGGGACGCCGTCCGAAATGAAAGAGACTAACACCTGGGACAGAGCCGGGAAAGCCCTCTTTGTCCCGGGCATCGTGCTGCTCGGCGCTCTCTTGGCCGGAGGATCGCCGGCTTCGGCCACTTTCCGGGCAGGCGGCGCCGGCGGGAAAGCGCCCAACCTCCTTCTCATCACCATCGACACCTTGCGGCCGGACCGGCTGAGCTGCTACGGCGGCCGGAGGTTCAAGACCGAGGCCATCGACGGATTGGCCGAAAGCGGGGTCGTTTTCATGCGGGCCTTCGCCCAGACGACGACCACTCTCCCTTCGCATACCAACATCCTGCTGGGGAAGAATCCCCTCGGGCACGGCGTCCATGACAACGCCAACTTCACGGTCGGCCAGGAGCATCTGACCCTGGCCGAACACCTCAGGGCCAAGGGCTACGCCACCGGCGCCTTCGTGGGCGGCTTTCCTTTGGATTCGAGCTTCGGCCTCGACCAGGGCTTCGACGTATATGACGACATGTACGAAAGCCGCGGCTCGCGCAGGCAGATCTACCGCGAGCGGAAGGCCGCGGCCGTCGTGGCGAAGGCTCTCCAATGGGTCAGCGGCCGGGCGGCGCCTTGGTTTCTCTGGGTCCACTGTTTCGACCCGCACAACCCGTACGAACCCCCCGAACCCTTCCTGACCCGCTACAAAGACAACCTGTATGACGGCGAGGTGGCCTATGTCGACTCCGAGCTCGAACCGCTCCTGACGCGTTTCGCGGGAAGGGAAGGCGAGGCGGACACCGTCATCGTCCTTACCGG
>Ga0315294_10008638_pt1 | contig 11181 bp, 11 predicted proteins | sample YL17G13_40_MG_FD_203626 | JGI IMG/M metagenome (GOLD analysis project Ga0315294, IMG submission 203626) | Sediment microbial communities from Yellowstone Lake, YNP, Wyoming, USA - YL17G13_40 | ecosystem: Environmental > Aquatic > Freshwater > Lake > Sediment | place: USA: Wyoming | collected... | reverse complement strand
GCCGGCGCCGCGCAGGCGCTCGTCAGCGGTGGGAAGAGCCTGCTGCCAGTGGGCGTGGTGAAGGTGGATGGCGACTTCCAGTCGGGCGATATGGTATCGGTGGTGACGGAGGCGGATGGGGAGCAGCGCGAGATCGCGCGGGGGCTGGTCAACTATGCCGCCGATGACCTGCGGAAGATCCAGCAGTGCAAGTCAAAGGATATCGTGAAGCGCCTCGGGCATCGCGATTTTGACGAGGCAATCCATCGGGATAACCTGGTGGTGCTATAGTTGAGCGCTAGGAGAGTGGCAGGGGCAAGCCCCTGTCCAACGGAGTAGCAGGGGATGCCAGTTCCCCGCGGGAAGCGGATTCTGATGAGGGGCAATGAGGCGGTCGCGCAGGCGGCGTTGGACGCCGGATGTCGGGCGTTCTTTGGCTACCCGATCACGCCCCAGAACCAGATCCCCGACTACTTCGCCGCCCATATGCCGGAGGTGGGGGGCGTGTTCCTTCAGGCGGAGAGCGAGGTCGCGGCGATCAACATGGTGTATGGGGCGGCGGCGGCGGGCGTGCGGGTGATGACGGCGTCGTCCAGCCCCGGCATCAGCCTGAAGCAGGAAGGCATCTCATACCTCGCGGAGGCCGAACTGCCGTGCGTGATCGTGAACATCATGCGCGGCGGGTCGGGGCTGGGCAACATCGCGCCATCGCAGTCAGACTACTTCCAGGCGGTGAAAGGCGGGGGGCACGGCGACTATCGCACGCTGGTATTCGCCAGCTGGTCGGTGCAAGAGCTGTATGACCTGACCCGCGACGCGTTCGAGATCGCGGACCGGTACCGCAACCCCGTGCTCATCCTCGGGGATGCTCTATTGGGGCAGATGATGGAGCCGGTGGTGATCCCGGAGGAGGTAGTGGACCCCGCGGCCTTGCCGCGCAAGCCCTGGGCGACTGACGGGGCGAGAGGGCGGAAGCGCAATATCATCAACTCGCTCTACATCCACGCGCCGGACCTCGAGCGGGTCAATCTGCGGATCCAGGACCGGTACGAAGAGGCCGCCGAGCGAGAGGTGCGGTATGCGGCCGAGGACTGTGACGGTGCCGAGTTCGTGTTGGTCGCGTATGGCACCGCGGCGCGGGTAGCAACCACTGCGATCGAGCAAGCGCGGGCGCAGGGCATCAGGATCGGCCTGTTCCGGCCGATCAGTCTGTTCCCATTCCCCGCAAAGGAGATCGCGGCGCTGGCGAAGCGCGTGAAGGCGCTCCTGGTGGTCGAGCTGAGCCTGGGGCAGATGGTCGAAGACGTTGAGCGGATGGCGGCAGGGGCATGCCCGGTGCGGTTCCACGGGCGCACCGGCGGCGTGGTGATCACACCCGCGGAAGTGCTGGGGGCGATCCAGCGGCTTGCGGCGGAGGCGAAGGCATGACGGAGGTGAATACGGATCAGCGGGTAGTTTTCGAGCGGCCGCGGGCGCTCGAGCCGGTACGTATGCACTACTGCCCCGGATGCACGCACGGCTTGGCCCATCGGATCGTGGCGCAGATGCTGGATGAGTTCGACTTGCTGGAGAGGGCGGTGGGGCTGGCACCGGTGGGATGCGCAGTGTTCGCATACGACTACTTCGCCTGTGACATGGTGGAAGCGGCGCACGGCCGCGCGCCGGCAGTGGCCACCGGGATCAAACGGGTGCGGCCCGATCTGTTCGTGTTCACCTACCAGGGCGACGGCGACCTGGCCTCCATCGGCATGGGCGAGACGATCCACGCGGCTGCCCGGGGCGAGAACATCACCATCGTCTTCATCAACAACGCGGTCTACGGCATGACCGGCGGGCAGATGGCGCCGACGACGCTGCCAGGCCAGCGCACCTCCACCACGCCCCTCGGCCGCGACACCAAATCGGCGGGTAACCCGATCCGGGTGTGCGAGCTGCTCAGCGCGCTCGATGGGCCGGCGTACATCGCGCGCGTCACCGTCACCAATCCTCGGCGGATCCGTGAGGCAACGCGGGCGATCCGAAAGGCGTTCCGGGCGCAGCTTGACGGGCTCGGATTCTCGTTGGTCGAGGTGCTGTCGACGTGCCCGACGCGTTGGGCGATGTCGCCTGAGAAGGCGATCTCCTGGCTCGAGGAGAGGATGATCCCATACTACCCGCTGAGGGAATTCGTGGTCGCCGAGGCGCTCCGGGAAAGCAATGACGGCTGATGCGGCTTACTACGGCGTTCTGATAGCGGGATTCGGCGGGCAGGGGGTGGTGCTGGCGGGGAAGCTGCTCGCGACTGCCGGGCTGGCGGAGGGACGGCAGGTGGTGTGGGCGCCGTCGTATGGCCCGGAGATGCGCGGGGGCGCGGTGCACTGCACCATCATCATTTCCCCGCGCCGGATTGGCTCGCCCGAGATCCTGCTGGCGGATGTAGTAGTGATCATGGACCGCAACTCACTCGCGAAGTTCGCGGGCCGGACCAAGCCAGGGGGGCTGCTGGTGCTGAACAGCTCGCTCATCCCGGAGGGCCCTGAGACTGATGGCTGCCAGGTCCTCCGGGTCCCGGCGAATGAGATCGCGGAAGAGATGGGGGATCTCAGGATCGCGAATGTGATCCTGCTGGGCGCACTCCTCGTGCGGCGGGCGGTGGTGTCGCCGGCCAGCCTGGAGGATGCGATCAGCACGGTTGGCGAAGAGGCGGGAAGCAAGCCGGCGGTGATCGAGCTGAACATCAAGGCGCTGGCGAGGGGGATGGCGGAGGGGCGGGGGGCGTAGGGGGAGGAGGCGCGAAGAGTGCAGGGACACGCTTTTGCGCACTAGTAGAGCGGCCGAATGAAGCGCAGCTACAAGCTGTACGGATTGATCCATGAGTGTGTGGTTGATGCAGGAGCCAATACCCACGAGGTGTTGACTCCCTGCCCGGAACTCGTGGAGTTCGTTGGTCAGGGTAGAGTCGCACCGGGCGCGAGAGTTATCGACCTGGGATGTGGGTGTGGTAGGAATGCCGTCTGGCTTGCCCAGCAAGGGTTCAACGTCACGGCCGTTGATGTTAGTCCCCACGCGGTGCAGCTGGCGAAGGCACTCGCTGTGGGGAGGGGCGCGGCGTTGCATGTCGTCGAGGCCGATGTCACCGACCTCTCGGAGTTCCCCGAGAACCACTACGAACTCGCGTATGACAACCGCTGCCTGCACCTGATCATCGAGCAACATCTCAGGGATGCCTATCTCAAGGGTGTCCGGAGAATACTCCGACCCTCGGGCATCTTCTTAGCCATCAACATCGGCGGCAGAGATGAGGAAGAAGCCCTGGATCTGGTGGCTTCTGACGGGAAGGCCTATCAGTGTGTGTGCGAAGGCACTCAGCGGGTCGGGAGGTGGCTGCCCAGTTGCCCGGTGGCGCCCATGTGGCCGGACCAGCACAGGGCCGAGCTGGAGGCCGCGGGATTGGAGGTGGAGGCGGTAGACTTCTCCTATGTGGAAGGGAGAAGGCCGGCAAAGTACCAGATAAGGACCGTTGCTAGGAGGCGCTGCGCAGCGTGAGGGGCTTCCGCTGGTCCGGCAACTTCCCGCAGTAGCTCCTCCTTTTTCTATCGCCTGCAGCCTCCCCCTTTTCGCTGCCCAGTCCAGTCCCCTCCGGCCCCGGCGGTAAGTTAGCCACAGCAACGGCAAGACGGCGTGATTCCTCGCTCCGCTCGGAATGATACTGCGGGGCAGGAGACACGCTCCTGCCCTACGAAGCTCCGCTTCATCACTTCCTCCGGAGACCCGCATGAGCACCGTAGAGCAGGAACGATCGGTCGTCCGCGACCTCGCCAAGCGACTCGCCGGGATCGCGGCGCTTCCCATCCACAAGGAGAAGGCAGAGCTGTGGCGGCGGCTGAACCGGCTGGACCCGGTGCGGCCGACGGTGTGGCTGCAGATGCTGGAGGACAGCGCCTGGCCGGACACGGGGATCAAAGACACGCTGGAGTGTACCGATCCCTTCTACCGGCGCCAGGAGCAACTGCTGCGCCGCCTGATCTACCAGTGGGAGCACCAGGCGGCCGACATGGTGTTCGATGGCGTCATCCACGTGCCCATCGCGGTACACGACACGGGGTTCGGCATTGAGGTGAAGAGCGAGAACCCCGACCACTGGTTCGGCGCCTCGCGGTACCTGGCGTCAATCGTGACGGAGGAGGACCTGGGGAAGATCAAGACGCCGCAGATCACGGTGGACTGGGAGGAGACGGAGCGGAGGTACCAGCACCACTGTGACCTGTACGGGGATATTCTGAGCGTGGAGAAGATCGGCCGGCACGACTTCTGGTTCTCCATCTTCGACACGTTCATCCAGTGGCGGGGGCTGGAGCAGGCATTCCTCGACATGGTCGACCGGCCCGAATGGGTGCACCGGGTGATGCAGCAGATGACCGACGGGCACGCGGCCGAGCTGGACGCTTTGGAGCAGCAGGGAGGGCTGGGCCTGAACAATGGCAACGTGCGGGTCGGATCGCAGGGTCTCGGCTTCACCGACGAGCTGCCCCAGCCGGATTTCGACGGTCACGTGCGCATCAAAGACCTCTGGGGCCACGCCTCGACCCAGATCTTCGCGGATGTGTCTCCGACAATGCACGAGGAGTTCGCGCTCCGGTACGAGGCGCAGTTGCTCAACCGGTTCGGCCTGAGCAGCTATGGCTGCTGCGAGCCGCTGCATCGGAAGGTCGGCATCATCAGGAAGCATCTGCCGAAGCTGCGGATCATCTCCATGAGCCCGTGGGTGGATGTCGAGATGGGGGCGGCAGCGGTGGGCAAGGACCTGATCTTCGCCTACAAGCCGAATCCGGCGATCATGGCGGGGGATACGTGGGACACCGACGCGGTCCGGGCCGACCTGCGGAGCGTGCTGGAGAAGACGCGGGGCTGTGCGGTAGCGATCCTGATGAAGGATCTGCACACCTGCAACGGCCACCCGGAGCGGATGTCGGACTGGGCGCGGACGGCGGTGGAGCTGGCGGAGGAATTTGCCTATTGAGGGGAAGAAGGCGCTCGCCACAGAGGCGCCGAGGCACGAAGAACGGCCCTGGTATCCGCCCTTGGCATGATGCCAACTGGATACGCACCCGCGACCACGGTCAGGAGCAAGTGGCTAGAGGTCCGGCCGGAAAGCCCGGATCAGCAGACGAGGCTTGCCCCAGAGGGTACCAGAGGCGCTTGGCGGTGGCTCCTGTTGCTGGCAAGGCACTTTCCGGCCGGGTTTCCAGGCCTTCGGTGGCCAGGCACACGGGGCCGCCATCCCGGTCGCTCTGGCGACCTAGGGACTCCTGACGGACCGAGAGAGTGGCTTTCCTACTTGCGGCGCTTTCGCTCCAGGAAGAGCTGGGTTTTCAGGATCAGCACGCAGGAGGCGGCGTGGGTGATGCCGCCGCGGAGGACGGCGCGGAGGGCGTCCTCGAAGGGCATGTTCTCCACCTGGAGCTTATCCTTGCTCTGCGCATGGGGGGCTCGGCGCGTGCGAGACAGGCCGCGGGCGAGGAAGGTGTGGTTGGGGGAATTGACGACGGTGGTGAACGGATTCACCACCCCCATGTCGATCCACTCGGATGCAATCAGGCCCGTCTCCTCACTCAGCTCCCGCAGCCCGGCGATCTCGGGGCTTTCGCCTGACTCGATGGCGCCGCTGACAGCCTCGAGCGTCTCTTCCCCGATAGCGTACTTGAACTCCCGCACCAGGTACACGTCGTTGTTCTCTTCCATCGCCAGCACCGTGACGCCCGGCCGCATGGCGACGATGCCGAACATAGACTCCTCACCCCCGAGCCGTTGCACGCGGTCCTCTCGGAGCTTGAGCCACTGGTTCTCGTAGATCGGCTTGGAGTGCAATATCGTGTACGGACCGACGTAGCGCCCGCCTGAGGGGGTGGTCATCTGCAATCCTCCTGTGCTGGGAACCTTCGCCAGAGGGGACGGCGCGCCTTGGGCGTTCAGGCACTCGCGGTTTCGATGCGCTCGATCTTGAAGAACACGGGGCGGTAGCCGTCCGTGCAGCAGGCGACGGTGACTCCGGGCTTGCTTCCCACGAAGCTGCCGCCGCGGGCGAGGGTGAGCACGTACTTCTGGATGTCGCACCAGGCCCAGCTGCAGAAGCCGGCCGGTATGGCGATATCTCGCCCGACGAGGAACTCCTGCCCCTCGGCGAATGCGTCGCACGGCTCCCAGATGTGGGTGCCGCACTCGACCAGGAAGTCGTCGTTGCGCGTGCGTCTGAGCACCGTGATCTTGACGTCGGCGGTCATAGCGCCCTCCACGCTTCGGCTCGCCAGCCCGGATGGACAACAGGCCTTCGACACCTGGAACCGCCCGCCTGCGCCGCGAGGAAACGCGAAAAAAGGCCGATTTCGGTGTAGCAGGGCTGTAGGGGGCGTTAGAAGGTTCTAGAGGCGTATGGTAAGCTTCTCACGGGTGGCGAGGATGGCCTCGCCCCTGAGCGACGATGGCGCCCACTCAGGCGCTCGGGCCGAGGCTGACGCTTCGGCAGATGTGCAAACCAGGGGGTTCGGCACCCCACACTACAAGGAGGCGTGCGCAAAATGGACGTGGTGCTGGTCACCAAGAACGGAATGGTCAAGCGTACTTCGGCTGAGGAGTTCAGGCAGCAGGGCCGCGGCGGGGGTGGGATCGCGGCGATGGCCGTAGGCGAGGGGGATCACATCGTGGGCGCTGCTCCCCTGAGCGCAAAGAGCGTGATGGTGGTCACCGCGGGCGGGCGCGCCATTCGCTTCGCGGCAGATGACCTGCGCCAGATGGGCCGAGGGGCACAGGGCGTCCGGGCCATCCGGCTCAACGAGGGCGACAAAGTCGTCGCAGTTCTCGCGCTCTAGCCGACTGACAGGGTTGCGGACGTAGACAGACCTGCCGACGCAGGGAAGAATGACGCGCGCCGTGGAGAGACGATCTCCACGGCGCGTGGTCTGTGGGCAGCTGCCAGCAGGCTCCCTGGGCGCGGGATGAAAGCAGAATCGCATGTGGGGATTGCCTCCCTGGACAAAGCGACCGGGCCAGGAGGTCGAGCCCTTCTCCGAGGGCACGGACTGGTGGCTGATCCTGAAGATCCTGTTCGCGGTCGGGGCATTCCTGGCCTTGCTGATGTGGCGGCCATGGGGAGGGGCTGTCCTGGTCGTCGGGTTCCTCGTTCTGGTCGCCCTCGCCGTTGGCGCCTTCGTCTTCATGGTCTACACCGTCGTGCGTGTGCGCTATTTGTGCTGGGTCTCGCCCCCGAGGATGGTCCCGGCGGCAGTAGAGAGGAAGTGGGAGCGTACAGGCGATTTCGATCTGAGCGCCGACGACTCCGGGGACTTCGTCGGCCCGGCTGTGCTCCAGCGCTGGTCCTTCATCGTCGTGTTCCGCGTTGAGGGGGAGGTGCTGGAGTTCGAAGTGCCGGAGAAGGCGTACGTCGAGCTGGAGGAGGGCGCGACCGGTCTGCTGACGTTCCGGGGAGAGCGGTTCCTGGGCTTCCGGCCAATGGACGCCTTATCGCTCGAGCGGCAGGCCCCTCAGCGGTGGCGTCAGGGACGACGTCTCCCGCGCAAGGGGAGCATGCCGCCTTCGAAGTCCGGCGCCCCCAGGTGCAGGTGAGCACGGATCGGGCTACTTGATGATCAGCTCCTTTGGCAGGGGCTTGCCGGTGAGCTGCGGGACGAACTCCTCCAGGCGCTGGATGCGCTTCGAGAGCGGGGGGTGGCTCTGGAGGAGCCAGGTGATGCGCGAAGGGTCGCCTTCCTTGGTGTAGAGGTACTCCAGCAGCTTCAGCAGTCCAGTGGCGTCGTAGCCGGCCTTGCCAGCGTAGACGGTCCCGTACTGGTCGGCCTCGTATTCCTTATCTCGGTACCCCTGACGCAGCTCCAGATCGAGCGCGATCTGGGCGGCCTGCTGGATGGAGGCCGCGCTGTGTCCAGTGACCAGCTCCACCAGCAACCCCTCCTGCATGGCCTTCTCAATGGCCGCCTTGCCGTGGTGGTGGGCGGCGTGGGTGATCTCGTGCCCGATGACGCCCGCGAGGACGTTATCGTCTTTGGCGTACTGCATCATCCCCTGCGTCGCGTAGACGAAGCCCCCCGGCAGCGCCATTGCGTTCACTTCCTTCTGATTGAGGACCTTGAAGGTCCACGGCAGGCTCGGCTCCTCTGAGACGGCGGCCAACCTTTTGCCCACGGCGTTGAGCCGCGCCAGCTCCGCAGGGTCGTTTACCGTCCCGTACTGCCGCTCGAGGTCGGCCGCGCCTTGCCGGCCGATGTCGATCTCGGTGTTGCGGTCTATCTGCAGGACGTTGTCGCAGCCCACCAGCACGATGGCTCCAAGGACCAGGACAGCAGCGAGGCTTGCGAGTCTCATGACCATTCTCCGGGTCGGGACTTGTGCGGCAGCTTGTGCATCTCCTGCTCCCGGCAGGAACAGGCAGGGACGGGGAAATGGTAGGGGAACCCGCCCAGCACGCCTAAGTAACCGTCAGGACCAGGGAGGCGGGAATGGATCTGGGCGGGATGAGGCGACAGCTTGAGCGGCTGCGCGGGCTCGCGCTCAAGCGCAAGGTGGAGTTTGCGGAGATGCGGTTTGCGGCCTCCCGCAGCAGCAGCCTGATGTTGCAGGACGGGCGCGCCGATCGGATGGGGGCGGGGGAGCGCGCCGGGTTGGGCGTGCGCGTGGTGGCGGCGGGGGCATGGGGCTTCGCCAGCTCGGAATCAGTCGCGTTCGACGACTGGGCAGCGTGCCTCGACCTGGCAGTAGACATGGCGAAGGTGTCGGCACAGCGGCTCGCCGAGCCGGTGGTGCTGGCGGATACCACGCCGATCGTTGACGAGGTGCACGCAGCCTACGACCTGGACCCCAGCGAAGTGCCTCTCGAGCGCAAGCTCGCGGCCGTGCGGGGGTACGAGGAGGCATCGGCCTGCCGGGCGTGCGATCACGTTGCGAACGTGATGACTGCGTACAGCGATGCGCGCCAGGTCGAGATGGTCTGCAACACCCGCGGGACGCTGGTCTCCAGCGAGTCCGTGCGCACGATGATATGGCACGCGATCACGGCACAGAACGGGAGCGTGCGACAGCGGGCGAGCGAGCGGCGCGCGCGGCAGAGCGGATTCGAGCTGGTGGAAGGGACGCCGGGGAGCGAGTTCAGCGCGAAGGCGGCCGCGCGCGCGGTATCGCTGTTGTCGGCGCAGCCGGCGCCTGCCGGGAAGTTCCCGGCCATCTTCCACCCCTCCATCGCCGGTCTGCTGGTCCACGAGGCGATAGGCCACAACACCGAGGGCGACCTGGTGCTGACCGGCCAGTCCATCCTGGAGGGCAAACTGGGAACGCAGGTGGCGGCCGCGTGCATTTCGATCGTGGACGACTCGACGATACCGGGATCCTGGGGCTCGTATGCCTATGACTCGGAGGGCACTCCGGGGCAGAAGAGGGTGTTGGTGGACAGGGGCGTGCTCGAAGGCTTCCTGCAGTCGCTGGAGACCGCGGCGAAGATGGGCGTGACACCGAACGGGTCGGCGCGCGCGGACGGCTTCCTGCACCGGCCGATCGTGCGCATGAGCAATACGATGGTACTGCCCGGTGAGAACTCGCTCGAGGAGCTGATGCAGGACATTGACCTTGGCATTCTGCTGCGAGGTGGACAGTGGGGGTACGTGCAGTCCGAGAAAGGGCAGTACACGTGCCACGCTGGCGAGGGGGTGATGATCCGGGATGGCGAGCTGGCCGAGCAGGTGCGGGACGTCTCGATCTCAGGGATGACGCTGGACACTCTGGCAAACGTTCTTGGGGTCAGCCGCGACTTCGAGCTCGAGATGCCCGGGAACTGCGGGAAGAATGGGCAGAGCATGCCGGTGAATGGGGGCGGGCCGTACATCAAGGTGAAGGATGTCGTGGTGGGAGGGCAGGCGTGAGCGCCGATGGCCTCGAGCGCGTGCTGAGGATCGCGGAGGTCGCGTGCGCGGCGGCGATGCGAGCCGGGGCCGAGTTCGTAGACGCGGCGGCGGAGCACGGGGAGACGCGCTCGGTCGCGGTGGAGAAGAACGCGATCAAGTCGAGCGACGCGCGGAAGTGGGGGGCGGTATCGGTGCGCGCGTTCTCCCGCGGCGCGACCGGGTGGTCGAGCGCGTCCGGGCTGAGCGAGGAGACGGCCCGCCAGGCCGGCGAGCAGGCGGCCGGCCTTGCCCGCGCCGCCGAGCCCGATCCCGACTTCGTGGATCTCGTCGGCCCGGCCGACTACGCGGCCGTGGCAGGCCTCTTCGATCCGCGGCTGGCCGAGGTGGCGGGGCCGCAGATCGCCGACTGGATCACCCAGAACATCGACGCGGCGCGTGGCGTGGCAGCCGATGCTGTGATGAGCGGGGGCGCCAATGTGAGATGGCGCCAGTGGGCCCTCGCCAATAACCTCGGGGTGCGCGCGTCGCAGGCGAGCACGAGCGGGTCGCTGTTCGTGGAGGTCGTGGTGCGGCGCGGCGATGATGTTGGGTCGTTCTACGAATGGGACGCGGGCCGGTCACTGTCGGACCTCGCGCCGGAGGACCTGGGAGCGAAGGCTGCTGAGGAGGCGCTCAGGTACCTCAAGAGCCGCGTCGTGAAGACGGCGACGCTGCCGGTGGTGCTCGGGCCCCGCGCGGGCCTCTCGCTCCTCACTGGTCTGTGCGGTGCGGCGAGCGCGGAGGAGGTGCAGCGGAACCGCTCCTTCCTGATCGGCAGGCTCGGGGAGCAGGTCTCCTCCGAGCACGTGACCCTGGTGGACGACCCGCTGATCCCCCGCGGCCTGGGGTCGGGGGTGTGCGACGGCGATGGCTTCCCGCACCGGCGGGTGACGCTGGTCGAGCGGGGGGTGCTGAAGACCTACCTGCACAACCATTACACCGCCAGGAAGGGCAACGCAGAGAACACGGGGCACTCAACGCGGGGCGGGATCTCGGCGACGAACGTGATCCCGTCGCTGGGGACGAAGACCGCGGCCGAGATCATCGCGGAGGTGAATGACGGCATCTACATCACCCTGGGCCGGCTCGCTCCCGACACCGCCTCGGGCCAGATCTCCGCCATGGTGGACGCCGGCTTTCGCATCGAGAAGGGCGAACTGACCTACCCGCTCAGGAACACCATGGTCGCAGGCCACGGCCTGGACCTGATGGCGAACATAGACGCCATCTCCTCGGACTATCGAGCGGAGCCGGGGATGGTGCTGCCGACGGTGAGGGT
>Ga0315294_10008635_pt1 | contig 11183 bp, 10 predicted proteins | sample YL17G13_40_MG_FD_203626 | JGI IMG/M metagenome (GOLD analysis project Ga0315294, IMG submission 203626) | Sediment microbial communities from Yellowstone Lake, YNP, Wyoming, USA - YL17G13_40 | ecosystem: Environmental > Aquatic > Freshwater > Lake > Sediment | place: USA: Wyoming | collected... | reverse complement strand
CCCCTGAGTTAGCTAACTTAAAAATCTCAGCCGGCTTATTCAAATATTTCCCTCCTACCAATGTTTCCAAGCATCCTGAATGACCGCATCCGCATTTTATGCCATCGCGAATAATTATATTGTGGCCAAATTCCCCGGCGCTATAGTTAACTCCTTGATACAGCTTGCTGTTGATAACAATACCGCAACCTATCCCCGTGCCAATGGCAATCCCCACTAAATTACTGATATTCCTGCCGACCCCAAAAATTTTTTCCCCCAAAGTAAACATTCTCACGTCGTTATCAATAAAAATAGGTAGTTTGCAATCCTTGCCGATGTCTTTCTTGAAATTTACTCCTTTAAGAGCTTTAAGATTGGGAGGGTTTAAAGAAATTGCCCTATCTGGGTCTACCAGCCCGTGCACGGCCACCCCTGCAGCTTTTATTTTTCCGGGAAAAATCTTTTTTGCCTTATTGACGACGGCAATAATTTGATCAACAAGCTGCTTTTTATTTCTCAACATATTAATTTTGCAAATCTCATAATGAAAAATTTTTCCTCTCTCGTTGATAACCCCTGAGGCAATCTTAGTCCCCCCTATATCTATACCAATATATAAATCTTGATTGTCTTTCATAATTATTATTTCTAACCAGTATAGTATTTGATGGCTTTTTGCCAAGTTTTTTCTTTCTTCAAAATAAATTCCACTGCTTCTCTTACCGCCCCCTCTCCGCCCCTGGCTTTCGTTACATACTTTGATATTTTTTTAATTTCAGGCACGGCATTATTGACGGCTATTGGTAAACCAACCTGTTTCATAATCTTAAAATCGTTAAGGTCGTCTCCCACAAAGGCAATCTGCTTGTTAGAAATTTTGTATTTCCTCTTCATTTTTTCTAATATTTTTTCTTTATCAGTAATTCCTAAATAAATGTCCTTAATCTTTAATTTCTTGGCTCTGTCAGAAATACATTTTATTTTCTCTCCGGTAATAATCGCTACTTCTCGTTTTGAACGTCTCCAAATTTCAATACCCTTGCCGTCTAAAGCATTGTAGCTTTTCATTTCATCGTCCTTATTGGCGTAATGCATCTTGCCATCCGTCAGAACTCCGTCTACGTCTAAAATAATAAGCTTGATATTCATATGATTTTTTTCCATTTATAACTTTCCTGCACCCAGCAATCTTTGCAGGGTTTGAAATCAAAATTTCCTTTTTTTAACCGTCTCCTGACGCTCCTTAATCTTGACCCCCGCCATATTTCTTTTAGGGAATTTTTGTTAATGTCGCCGAGAATATAATCTTCAAACCAGTCAGAGCAACACATTAAAACCTTTCCTTCGCAAGAAATAATCATTCTCTGCCAGGGTTGGGGGCAGCAAACCCTGCCGATTGAAACCTGGTCCTCCACCTGCAAATAATCTCCTTGACCCCGATTGGTAACGTCGTTAATTATGATGTCATCGGCAACTCCCTCCCACATTTTTTTGTAGTCTTCAACCTGATGCTTATTCAGCTCCGTTCTGACCATCTGAACCCTGATAAAAGGCTTTGACTTCCTTAATTCTTTCCTGATTCTGCTAAAAGTTTTAATATTCTCTACCGCTCTATTGAAATCTCCGCCAACCCTAATCTGAGAATAGAGTTCCGGAGTGGTAGCGTCAATTGAAAATATGACCCTGTCTATGCCAGTTTCAATTAAATTTCTGATTTTCTCTTCTGAAAAAGCGAATCCGTTGGTATTAATCTGAACTTCTTTTATTCCTACTTTTTTTGCGTAAGCCGTAATTCCATCCAGGTTAGGGTGCAAAGCAGGCTCTCCTCGCCAGTTAAGTTTTATCGAATAGACTTTATTTTCAGTTAATTCATCCAAAACTCTTTTTGCCGTTTCAAAAGACATCTGCGGTATGTCGTTCCTCATTTCACCCGTGCCGTGAGGACAGAAAAGACATCGATAATTGCAGTTGCTGTTAATTTCTAAGTCAACATGAACGGGAAAAGGAAGAGGAAGCTTAAACTTCGTCGCCAATTCCCACTTCAGCCTGTAAACCAGAAAAGATAAATCTCTTCTCTTAATAACCTCTTTCCAGAAATTCAATCTTCTCTGCCATCTATTTATTTCTTTGTAATCTGCCATAAATTTTTATTTGTATGTTAATCTTTATCTTTTGCCTTTTGAAATCTTTTTTCCGAACCATCCGCAGGTTTCTTTTAATCCGTCTTCCAATGAATGTTTTGGCTGCCAATTTAGTTCTTTTTTGGCTTTTTTGGTGGAAAGACAAGCTCTGGGAAAACCAATCAGCGGGAAAGGAGCATGTTTTTCTTTAACACTGCTCCTGGTCAGTCCTCTTATCCTGTCAAATATCTCTAAAACGGATGTCTCCTTGCCGCTGCCGACGTTTAAAATACCCACAAATCCTTTTTTGAAACTTAGCACGGTCGCATCTATCGCGTCATCAATAAATATGTAGTCCTTTGTTTGCTCTCCGGTGCCGTGAATCAGCGGCTGCTCGTTTTTTAGCATCTTGGCAGTAAAAATTGCCACCACGCCAGCCTCACCTTGAGGATTCTGTCTCGGGCCGTAAACATTTCCGTAACGCAGAGAAGCAAAAGGCAATTTGAAAATTTTAAGATACGAATTTAGATATCTTTCCACTGAAAATTTCGCCACGCCGTACGGAGAGAGAGGAAAAGGATGATACAGTTCGGAAGTCGGAATTTCTCGGGCATTGCCGTAAATCTCGCCTCCGCTGGAAGCGAAAACTATTCTCTTTACGCCGGCCTTCCGACAACTCTCCAAAACATTGATGCTGTTTAAAATATTCTCTCTGGCGTCAGAAACCGGGTCCTCCAACGATTGCCTGGCTTCGGTATGGGCAGCGTAATGAAAAACTGCTTCCGGCTTTTCTTTTTTAAAGATTCTAGCAATCTCGGGGCGGCAAATATCCGTCTTGTAAAACTTTGCCTTGGAGTTTAAATTCTCTTTCTTGCCGGTGGATAAGTTGTCAATCACTACCACCCTGCAACCTTCTTTTATTAAACGGTCTGTCAGATGGGAACCGATAAACCCCGCACCTCCTGTCACTAGCACGGTTTTACTTTTAACAATATTTCTGCTTGATTTTTGCATATTTTCCCGAATCATCTTACCGGAGGTGCGGGACTAGTCCAGCACCGTGCTTTGCTCTGGTGCTGGGTCCGGCTCCGCCGGTAACTAAAACTTTTTTAGACGCAAGATTCTTCATATTTTTGGCTTACCATTTGAAATCGTAGAGATTCAATTTCTTTGAAATGCTTTTAAGGCCCGAGAATGCGCCAAGATATATCAAACCCCCAAAAATCGCGGAAATAAAAATGTTAAGATTGTATATCAAGGGCTGAATAACCACAAAACACATTAAGGCGCTGGACATAATAGCAAGCAGAAAGGTGAAAAAAAATTTCAGCTGAAAAGGAGAAATTAAAGTATGTCTTATGGTAAATCTAAAATACATTGGAAAAATTAAAATATAGGTAATCAAGGTAGCCACGGCTGCGCCATATAAGCTGTATTTTGGAATCAGGATAAAATTTAAGATTATATTAACCGCTGCTCCAAAAATAGTAATCCAGAAGATTTTTTTCTGCTGATTAGAGGAAATCATCACATCGTTAAATGGCCGGGACAGAAAAATAACGCCTGCCGTTACAATCAGAATCTGAAAGGCCAAAATTGATGGAGCAAAATCCGATTGATAAAAAGAATAAATAACCCTTGGAGCCAGCACTATTCCTCCGGATACTAATGGAACGGCGAGCAGAATCATCATTTCCATTTGATTATCCCATGCCTTCTGAAGCTTTTCTTTTGACTCCTCAAAAAATTTACTTAATACCGGGAAAAAACTTCTGGAAATTAAAGAAGCCGGGATTATAGTGACGTTAATAATCCTATAAGCTGCGTTATACCAGCCGGTTTCAGTGAGCATTCCCCAATAACCCATCATTACCGAATCAATGCAATTATAGATAATGCCGAACAAGCTAGCTAAAGCTAAAGGCCAAGACATAGATAAGAATTTCCGCCAAACCGCTGTCTTCCAAGACATCTTTACGTGAAAAAATTTAAAATGAAAAAAAACTAAGATAAAAAATAAGGTAACCAAGCTGGAAGCCAAATAGCTATAACTTAAGTTTTCGAGTGACGGGAATCTAAAGAGCGTGAAAAGACCGGTGATTGCTATCAATACAGCCAGAAGAATCTCTATCCATGCCCGATATTCCATTCGCTGGAGGGCCTGAAAAAAAGAATGGAAAACAGTAATAAAACCGTTAATTAAATCAAAAAGGGCTAAGATTAAAATTATTTTTTGGATACCGGGGTCCTTAGTGATAAAATAAGAACTTAAAACAATTAGGATAAACGATCCAAAACTCAACAAAATCTTTAAAGAAATAATGGAGCGGAACTCTTCTTCTTTGTTCCCTTCCTTGGCAAATTCCCGATTAATAATTTGAGGCAAGCCAAAATCGTAAAAAATAACGAATAAAGAAATAAAGGCTAAGGCAAAACTAAATTTTCCGTATTCAGTGGCTCCTAAAATTCTGGCGGCATATATCAATAGAACCAACCTCAGTAATCTGTCTATTCCAACGCCTACCGCAGACCAAAAAGTGTTTTTAAAGATCGTTTGTTTTAAGGTCTTATTGTCAAAAAATAAAGATTTTAAATCAGTTAGATTGTTAATTGTCATGTCCTGTCTATTGCTGTTTCTTAATCATTTCTTCAATCCAGCGATAAGTTTTTTTCAACCCTTCTTCTATGGAAACTTTCGGTTCCCAACCAAGCACCTGTTTACACAAAGTATTGTCTGAGTTTCTTCCTCTCACGCCTTGGGGAGCAGACAAATTATATTTTTTTGTCAGTTTTTTCTCTGAAATTTTAGTTATCATATCAGCCAATTCGTCAATGGTTATGAGGCGGTCAGAACCGATGTTCAATGGCTCTCTATAATCTGATTCCATCAATCGGTAAGTTCCCTCTAAACAGTCGTCAATGTAGCAAAACGACCTTGATTGTTTCCCGTCGCCCCATATTTCAATCTCTCCTCCGTCTTTCGCTAAAGCCACTTTTCTGGAGATAGCAGCAGGTGATTTTTCTCTGCCGCCATCATAGGTTCCTTCCGGGCCAAAAATATTATGGTATCTGGCAATTCTTACCTCTAATCCGTAATCTTCGTAAAAGTTTTTATACATTCTTTCTGAAAGCAATTTTTCCCAGCCATAGCCGTCTTCACAATCCGCCGGATAGGCATCGCTCTCTTTCAGAGGAACGACATCAGCGTTTTCCTGTTTGTATTTAGGATAGATGCATGCGGACGAACTGAAAAACAATCTTTTTACGCCAGCCAGGCGGGAAACCTCAGCCATGTTGGTATTAATAAGAATGTTGTCTCTGACCACATCAGCTTTCACGGCAGTAATAAAAGCTATGCCTCCCATATTGGCTGCCAATTGATAAATCTTATCAACTCCTTTTGCTGCTTCCAGACAATTGCGGAAATCTCTTAAATCTAATAATTGAAAATCGTCTGCTTCGTCTTTTGGGGAAAATTCCGGATATTTAATGTCTGCTCCCCTAACCCAATATCCTTTTTGTTTCAGAAATCTGACTAAGTGATGACCGATGAAACCGCCGGCCCCGGCTACTAAAATTTTCTCTGGCATATCGTTATTTTTTTTGCTTTGGCTGATATTTTAAAATCATGTCCAAAGATTTACTTTTAAAATACTTTTTAAGAATTTTGGCATTTTCACAGATACAGTGGCCGTCGATCCCGTCTTTTGGCGGATAAAGAACCGGCCGAGCTACGTTTCTCTTCCCTAATTTTGTATATCCTTCATTGTAAGTTTTGTTAAAATCAGTAACCGCTTTTTTAAAATCAATCTTGTATTTGTCGCAAAGCTTTTTCATTTCACCGTGCCAAGCGATGCACAAACCGTAATAAGCGGTGTCTAATAGTTTTCCGATTTCAGTGGTAACCGAAGGTATGAATACTTTGGTTTTAATTCCTAAACTTTTGAGGTGTTTTTCCGCCAATCTGCCAGCTTTTTCATTGTCAGTGCCAATGTATTTGACAAAGGTCTTAATCCCTTCATACAGATAGGGGTGAATTCCTCTGACTGGGCTATGAACAACCATTCCTCCTATTTTCTTGATTGTGCCGGGCTCAATCGTGGAATGGATAATTGTCAGTTTCGGTTTTATTTTCTTAATTTCTTTTTTGACAATTTTAACAAAGTTTTTGCTCCAAGGAAGACAAATGTGCAAGATTTCAACTCCTGCCAAACCATCATCCCTTCTTAAATCTTTTATCTTTGCTTGTGGTGAGCCTGCCGAACCATAAAACTTGGCGATTGCCTGACCAACCTCGCCAAAGCCCAGTATTCCTATTTTGCTTTTGTCTTTCATCATGATTCCCGATAAATATTTTTCTTATTTAAGAGGTTTTTAATCAACCAAGAGCTTGACTGAACTTTTCCGCCTTGGCCGACGTTAAAAACCATTTTAGTGCCTAATTTTTGACAGAGCGCCTGTTCCAGATTGAGAGAAGACAGTTTGTTGTTGGCGTCTTTTTTGTTTCTGTCGCCACCATTGGCGAAAATATTCGGTTTTAATTTTCTAAGTTCGGCGCTCACGCTCATGTCTTTTAATCGGGAGCCGTGTCCCGTCAAAACGACCCTGTCAACGCATCTTAACGATTCGATTATTGCCTTGCGTTCATTCTGCGGCATAAATACGAAGCCCTTCTTTTTCTTCAGCCAATTGTCATTATTTAAAATTACCACCAGCTCATCACCCAACTTCTTAGCATCTTGAAATAATTGAACGTGGCCGAAATGGAGCGGGTCAAATCCCCCGCTTACTGCCACAATGACTTTTTGTTTTTTGTCGCTCATATTGCTTTTTTCGTTAGAAAATTACCATTTTTCAATGGTCTCTCTGGTTTTATCTTTGACCTTTTTGTAGACCTTATAGACTTTTGATTCAACTTCCGGCGAAACCAATCTTAAAATCTCGCTTCCCCATATGCGATGCTGCCCGCCGACTTTATACGCCTTGATTATCCCTCTTTTCAGCAATCTTTTAATTGTGCTTTCGCTCACTTTTAAAAAACTGCGGACTTCTTCTGTTGTATAAATTTCGTTTGGTTTTATTTCCGGCATAGTATAATTCTAAATCCTCGGGGGTAAACCCCGTTAGAAGTCCGATTCGCTTGCGAATCGGCAGTCGCCTCTAGCGACTTACTTCTAACGGGGTAAAAGATTTCCTCCCCAAAAGGGGAGGAAAAGATTGTAGCGATTGTTACCAATTCTATTTTAGCAACCCATCAGAAGGTGTCAAGAGGGGTCATTGTGGATAACCTTAGGTCAAAGAAGATTCAAAAAACCGCTTCAAAAGTTTTGAAGCAGCTAAATTTCGAAAAATAAAACTCCCTTTACTGACCTAATAAACTGTTCAGTTTCGTTCGGGTGGACTGCCCCACAAACCCTGTCCCCTTTTCAAGTCCCAAAGGAATGAGAATGTCTGTCGCATACTTTTCTTGGAAACGGATGACCGCTGCTTGGGTCAAAGACAAGAAATTTCCGGTAATTTTGCCTTCGGGATAAATATCCGTTCCTTGATTCTTCAAAAATTCCTGCAGACAGCGAACCTCATCGTTATTTTCCATTCCATAATAAAGATTGTTATTAATTGTTTGGCAGGACATTCCTTCTTTTACCCCCAAGATAGCGTTAATCTGGGCTTGAACACGAGCAATCGCTGATTTCAGATATTCAATCTGGGCTAACAAACCCTGAATCAATTCTTCTTCTTTCTCCGGGTTCTCGCTTATTATTGAAGCTGACCAAATAAATTGATGATAAGATTCGGCACCATTAAAGCCCGAGGTTTTATTTTGAGCCGAGGGAATCATAATGAAAGAATTGTATTGCGTGCCAAAGTTAGTGATGTAAACCGTCCCTCTTTGGGAAACGTCTAATTTCAAGGAAGATAAAGAATAATTGCCTGAAGAGTCTTGAATTAGATAAGGAACTTTGAAATTTATTTTTTCATTACCGATAAAATCTATTTTCAGGGTTCCTTTGCCTCCAATAAATTTAAACCAATTGCCTGACCAGTCCTTGCTGTAATCGGTAACGGTCAAGGTACCTTCCGCCACGGTCGGCAGATAATTCAACTTGGGAAGGACTTTTAGATTTTTTAGATTTGCGTTTAAATAACAATATTTTGGACCCAAACCGCAATCGTTTAGCAAAACGGCAATTGTCCAGTCGGTGAAAATCTGAGAAAAATCTTCAGCAAAACCTGCTTTCTTCAAAGCCGCGTTTAAAGAAGAAATTCCTGTTTTTTCAGACCGAAGAGAATCAGCTAAAATCTTTACTCCGTAATGGTCAATTAGGTATTGGATAAAAAGATTTAAAACTCCGTAGTCGGCAGATTCGTTTTTCCATTCTGTTAAGGGGTCGCCTGGATTTTGGGCAAAAGTTTTTACTCTTTTTTGCAGATTTGAACCCTCATAATCTTTATCGTAACCCAAAAAACTCGGGGCGTACTCAGCCCGACCCTCGTTCAACCAGACTTCTTCAGAAACGCCGTAGGTTTTATTTTTTTGATTAAACGTAATTAAATGGGTGAACTCGTGGGCTAAATAACTTTTAATCAGAGGGTTTTCAATATAATTTGCGTTAAGGTAAATCATTTCTTTTTCATTAGACGTTGGAACTTGGGATTTAGGATATTCGTCTGCGGAATTAAAATAGCCGCCGCTATCCATTTTGATTCGGGAAAGAAGAACCGTAATTTTTTTATCCCCGTCAATTCCGGGGCTCCATTCCGAACCAAAAAATTTTGTCAACTGAGGATAAATTACATTGTCAAATTCCTGAGACAAATTTCTTAAGCTTGCCGCAAATTCTTTTTTTTCTTCATCGTTCAAAGACTGATAGTAGCCGTCTTCAACATAGAAAAGGGCGTTTTCTCCTATTTGATGGAGAAAGGCTGTAACTTTTGACCGGCCTAAATAATCATAAGAAGGATCAACGTTAAAATCAATTACCGTGGCCTGGGCAATAAAAGGGGCGGCAAGAGAGATTATTAAAATAATGAAAGTTATTGTTGGTTTAGTTCTTTGAAACATAGGTCTTAAGAGATAAATAGAAATAAAGTTGAGATGAAGTTGAGATGAAGTTGTTATTAAGATTTCTGTCTTTTTGTTGAGCTAATATAATTGTTTAGCTTCACTGAAAGTTTTTTAATTTCCTGAGATATATTTCTATATAAGTTTTGGTCAATTTTCTTTCGCTCCTGTAAAAGATCCAGCCAGTGAAGTGATTCAACTAAGGATCCACGAGCATTGTAATTAAATCTGTTTCTATCTAAATAATGGAATCTACCAAAACCTTCTGCAATATTACATCCGATTGAATCAATTGATGTTATAAATTGATCGCCAATAATTTTCTTTGTCCGCCAATCAAATTTCTCATAAATTAACCATGCCTGTTTAGAAATTTCTCTGGCTAATTTATAAATTTCTAAATCATTTAGTTCCATATTTCTTTATTTTACAATTTATCTCCACGTATTTCAACCTTATCTCAATATATCTCCATTTATCTCTACCGTATATCAAAACAAAAAGCCCCGACAGTAATCGGGGACTTTTTGCTGTCCCACAAGGAAAGACAAAAAGAAACTAAGATTTCGAGAGATTAGTACTTCAGCTGAAGTCCGGTAACCGGCAAATTCAGAACTTTATCTCTGCCGTTAACAGCCAAACTGTCATCCCAGTAGAAATCACCATCTTCAATGCTAATGCTTAATTGCTGGGTATTGGCAGTGGAATCAACATCCATACCGCTCGTATCAGCCCTCAAGATATAGGTGACCGTGCTGTTGGCGCCGATTTCAAGAGCCGGGTCTGGGTAAATGGTTACCCAACCAGTGGCGTCTGTATCTGTGGCATTAGCGTAAGAACTTCCCGTACCAAGCACAGTGTTTGGATCAGTGTTCTTGTAAAGCTTGTAAGTCCTTTCAAAGACGCTTGAGCTGGCGTTGGCATAGGTGTTAATGGTAAATCTGAGAGCATTTACGCTTACATTTTGGGTGGTATCTGGAGCGGAAACATCAAATCTGAAGACTTCGGTATTGAGGCCAAGTGTCGGGATAATTGTTGCGGAATTGAGAGAAACAGTGGGTTTGGTGGCGTAGAGATACATAGCGTTGGAAATCATTTGGCCGGTAGTAGCGTTAGAAGTGGTCAAAATGTCATTAGTGCCCAGAGCACCGCCTGAACTCTTTCCTTTAGCCACTACGTAATTTGTAGTGTATTGAACAGTATTCGTAGTTGTGCCCACGGCAAACTGTAAGGTGCTTCCTTCAACAGCGTCAGTATAGGCTGATGTGTCAACCTTCAAGGTTAAAACCTTGCTGCCAGGGTAAGGAATTTCAACCTCCTGACCCGAAGCAAAGTTGAAGACTACCTGGTTAGCCGCGTCAGCTCCGATGCCGGACTCCTTTAGCAAGGTGTCGCCGTAGTAAAGACCGACTTTCCCGGCAACTACGCTGTTATCCAACCCTGCGTATGTTCCGACAGATTCTGTGCCGCCGTACTTCAAACCGAGGTGTAGGATTCTAGCCACACTGCTAGCCATATTGTCCGTAGTGTCAGAAATCTTTAAGGAATAACCTGCAGAACTAGAAGCATAAAGGGTCAACGCTCCATCAGTGGTGGTAGAATCGTTAGCCCGAACCTCATCAGAACAGGTAGAACTGCCATTGCCTAAGTTAAATGGTGAGTTAATAATCGTAATCAACGCATCTGAACTAGTCCCAATGCCAGTTTCATCTGAGTCCCACCACAAGGAACAAGTTTTTGTTGCTCCATTATCAATGGAGTAATCAAAAGCCATAGTGGTGGTGCCAGCGCCGCTAGTCGCCCAATTACCTAAATCATTTTCAATTGTGGCAGCATAACCAATGCTGGTTCCTGTAGCTAACACGCTGTGGAAAACATCAAACACCAACTTGGAAATAAGAATGCTTTCGTTGGTCGCGGCAAACTTCCATTTGCCCAAGCTTGTTCCTGTCTTTCCTTCTAAAATCTGAGCGGAATTTGGCCTGTTCACGTCATTGGTCACGGTTAAGGTTCCG
>Ga0315294_10008633_pt1 | contig 11183 bp, 14 predicted proteins | sample YL17G13_40_MG_FD_203626 | JGI IMG/M metagenome (GOLD analysis project Ga0315294, IMG submission 203626) | Sediment microbial communities from Yellowstone Lake, YNP, Wyoming, USA - YL17G13_40 | ecosystem: Environmental > Aquatic > Freshwater > Lake > Sediment | place: USA: Wyoming | collected... | reverse complement strand
GGAGCCGCGCGCGGCTCCCTCGCCCGTCCGTGTTTCCTACTCTACCCGCACGCCCTAGACGTGCAGCGCGTTCCGCTGCTGGACTTCGCGCTTTCCGATCAGCGACACGCGGATCAGCGCCCGCGCGGGAACCGTGAACTGGCCCGCGTCGCTGGTGAACTCGTAAGCCGAAGGCCCCGAGAAGCCCGCGAGCAGGCTCTTGCCGTAGTCGTCGATCTCGAGGTACGCGCGGAACGTGCAGCCGCGCGGCATGATCAGCGGCTCTTTGAACGTCCACCGGTTCGAAAGCATCGGCTCGCCCGTCGTGACGTTGTTCGACCATGCGAAGGACGGACCGAGGATCGGATCGATCCCGAGCGCCAGCCCGAAGCCGTAGGGGCCGGTTCCTTCCGGCGCGAGGTAGGCATTGGCCAGGAGCTTGTCATCCTGCCGGATCTGCAAACGGAGCGCGCACCGCTGCGGAATGTCCTGCGCAAACAGGAGAGGCACCGCGGCGTTTGATCCGGCGTTCGACTCGTAGCGCTTCGGGATGATGGCCGTGGGCGGCCGGAACATCAGGCCCACGCTGTGCAGCCTGTAGCCGAACGCGAGCGAGTCCTTGCTTTCGAGGTTGCACATTGCCGAACCGACCTCGCCCTCGGTCCGCACGTTGAAGAACGGGATCTTCTGCGGCAGATCCGCATAGCTCGCATAGCCCACCGGAGAGATCAGGCCCTTCCCGATCTGCACGGTGTCATAGAGCGGCCACGCTTCCACCGCGTTCTGGTAGTTCGTTCCTTCTTCGGCCATGATTCAGATCCTTTCGTTATGGATGCGGTTGGTTTTTCCGCCCCGTTGCCTCTTACCAGTTCGAGCCCCACATCCCGCCGCCATCGTCTCCCATCTGCGCGGACGGCCGAACCAGATCCCCCGATATCCCGGCCGGGAATGGGTAGTCTTCCCCGAGCTGCGCGGACGGCGAGACGAGATAGCCACCCACGCCCGCGGCCGCGTCTGGGATCTGCCTGTGCTCGTTGCCCGCGGGCCTCCAGTAGCCATCGGCCCCGAGAACGTAGGTGATCCCCGTCTCGTCTTCGTACAGGTCGCCAACGTCGAAGCCGCCCGCGGTCCATGAGCCTTCGTCCGAAGCGCCCATGCCTTGCGTCCCGTCGTCCTGTCCGAGCCACTGTTTCGCGGTGTCGCTCATGGGCACAAGCTCGTTTGTCAGGAGCTTGTAAGCCAGGATCAAAAGCCCGCCGTCCATGATGTATTGACTCGTCTTCGGGTTGCTCTTGAAGATCCCTTTCGAGGCCCACGAAACCGCCACGACTCCGAGCGCTCCCGTGAGATAGTCTTTCCACGTCCAGTTTCCGGTTTCCTCGGTCCCGTCGCCAAACTTCTTTTGCGCGATCTTGCACGCGACCGCGCCCGCGAGCATGGGCAGGATCTTTTTGATGGACGCGGACAAGCCCATCTTTTCCGACAGGCCCGACGCATGACGGCGCGCGCGCCTCCACCGGCTTTCCGGGTTCGGGATCATGCCCTCGTCGGGGTTCACGCGGACGATTGAAAAGTTCTTCGACCGTCCCCGCCCCCTGCTGCTGCTTCCCCTGCGCTTCCTTCTCGGCATTGTGATTGCTCCCTTCTTGCGCTTTTTCTTGGCGCTCTTACGTCTCCGCTTAGGGGACGGGTTCAACGCTAGGATCTCCATGTGTTCACGCTCCCTGTTCGTGGATGATCCACGCTTCGATATCTTTTCGGTTTCGGCTTCTGTATTCGACGCGGTGGCCGCGCGTGTCCTTGACGTATGCGATCCACGTTCTAAGCGCGGGGTGATGGTAGAAGGTTCCCACGATATCGCCCGATGGATTAAAGACGAGATAGGTTACAGGCTTTAAGGTGCTGCGGAATGAACCTGTTTTTCTGACGCGGTATGTCATGCGACGATCCCCCGCGTGGTCACAAGCCGCGAGCCCCGGACCGCGAGGATACCCCACGTTCGCGGGTTGGTCCTGCGGTCTGCGTACACTATCGGCCCGGTCAAAAATTCGTGAATGTACTTTTGATCCTTCCCGGTCCACTTGTTCGACGTGTAGATGATGGACAAGGCGTAACCGAGTTTTTTTAGCTCCTCGGCTCCCTTGGGAATCTTCACTTTCCATGCGGTGTCCGCGGGCCGTCGCGCCCACTCTGCAAACATCTTTTTCCCCTGTGCGCGGCCTGGGGGTGGTTTCACTTCGCGCGCGGTCGCCATTGGTAGAAGGTAGATCGCTGTGCCGCTGTGGTTGCAGAATAGGCCCGTGGTCCCTGCCTTCCAGGATTGCCGATAGGCCTTCGGCGCATCGTCTGAAAAGTCGAGGCGGTTTACCGTTCCTAGAAAAACTAGTTCTTTCCCGATCCACAAGTTCAATACTCCGTGAGCTTGTACGTTCCGCGGGGCAGGCGTGCGGCCACGTCTTCAACCCTGCCTTGCTTTGTGCGCCTCGTTCTTAACCACTCTTTGACCTCGGGCGAGCCGTGATAATAGCTTTCGATATAGGTGGCCTGCCTGCCGCGTGCGCTCGGGTCTGCGCTCCACTTGACCCCGCCTTTCCAACCGCCTGCGCTCGGGTGGCTCCACGTTCCGCCTCCGCCTTGGTGGCAAGGGTTGTGTATGAACGTGTCCATATGGATCAATTCTTGGGGCGGCGTGCGGCGTCTGCGGCGGGGGTTCTGTATCGGTTCGCGCGCGGGTGAGCTCCCCGCCCTCCTGCCGCTGAAAGCCAGGAATCCGAGTAGCACAAGCAAGGCGATTCCCGCGCCTCCCGAAAGCGCGTCTCCTAGCTTGTCCCAGATCCCTTTTTCTTTCTTGAAGGCTTCCGAGTTTAAGAACGCTTGCCACGCTGCCCTTTGATCGGGCGGTGCGTTCTTCATGTTCGCTGTGAAGTCTGCGAGCTTGTTTTTCAGTTGGTTATCAAGTCGCCTGCCTTCAAGGTCCATTGTCTCAGTCGCCACGATGGCACCGACAACCAGCGCGACACCGACGATCAAGAGGATCAACGGCAGGCCTTCAAGGCCTTGCGTCTTCTGCTCCATCGGTTTCGGGATATCGTACACGTCAAGATCGTTTCCGCGGATCATGATTGCGGCCTTCTGCAATTCGACCGCGGAGAAAAGCGCTTCCAGCGCGTTCCACCGGTCCGCATAGTTTCCGATCTGCGTGGCGTCTTCCTGCGTGAAGCACGGGGCGATCTGGGGCGCGTTCACCATGCGCCAGCCCTCGCACATGGACACAACGTAACCGCCTGCTCCTACCCTTTCCAGGGTCTTGCGGCCGCGTGTGATCGCTGCTCTCCATCGTTCGAAGGTTGCGGCCTCCTGCGATGTTGCGGGGCGCGTCAACGGTCCGCTGTGGATCGTCGTCATAGCTTGGCCCTCGATGCGTAAGCGGTGAGCAGTAGCGGAATAATCGCGCCAAGGATTGACGGCTTGCCCGTTGGATGCGGCGGCTGCGGCGGCGGCTGCGGTGGCCTGGGCTGCGGCGGTGCGGGCTCGGGAGGTCCGGGCGGCTGCGGCTCGTCGGGCTCCTCGGGCTGCGGCTGCGGCCTCGGGCGCGGCCGCGGGCGCGGCCTGGGCTGCGGCTGCGGCTCGGGCTCGTCGGGCTCCTCGGGCGGCTGCGGTCCGGGCGGCGGCTGCGGCGGTGCGGGCTCGGGCGGTCCGGGCGGCGGCTTGGGCGGCTGCGGCGGTTGCGGCGGCGGCTTGGGCGGCTGCGGTCCGGGCGGCGGCTGCGGCGGTGCGGGCTCGGGCGGTCCGGGCGGCGGCTTGGGCGGCTGCGGCGGTTGCGGCGGCGGCTTGGGCGGCTGCGGCGGTGGCTGCGGCGGCGGCTTGGGTGGCTGCGGCGGCGGCTTGGGTGGCTGCGGCGGCGGCTTGGGCGGCTTGGGCGGCGGCTTGGGCGGCTGCGGCGGCGGCTTGGGCGGCTTGGGCGGCGGCTTGGGCGGCTTCGGTTCGGGCTTCACGGGCGGCGGCTTCGGAGCATAGATATCTTCGGGCTCCCCGCCCCCTGGTGGTGGTAGCCATGACACGGGAAAGTTGTTGCCGCTGAGGTACACGGAGCGCGGGCCTTTGTATGCGGGTTGAAATTGCAGGCCCTTGATCTTGTAGCTCTCCCAACCGGTTGACGCCTTGCGGATCTTGTCGTTCCACGTCGAGGCGTTGAACAAGTAGAGGCCCGCTTTTTTGTCCTTGTCGCCGTAGGCTTTCGCGGCCACGCGGATCGGCAGGTCGCCTTTTTTCACTTGGTAGAACGTTCCAGCGGTCGGAACCGTGAGCACTTGATCGGGGCTCGGAAGATATCGGCCGGTGCTGTCCGTGTCATCGAGGCCCACGCCGAAAGGAGGCGCGAAGCGCACGACGTAGGGAGGCGGGGAAGGTCGCCGCCTAATGACAGATCCGGCCACGCTCTACCACCAGCCCGCGGCCGCTTCTTCCGGCTGCGCTTCCGCGCTCGGTGTCGGTCCGCCCGGTGTCAGATCCTTGTAACCGTAAGACTCCATCATTTTGGCGAACCACTCCGGCGACATTCCACCGGGCGGCATCCCGCCCGGACCGACCGCGGGGCCCTGCGGCTGAGGAATCGACGGCGCGAAGGACGGCGCGACCGCGGGCGCGGACGGAACGCCATAGGGAACCGTCCGAGGCGCGACCACGGGCTTGATCCCCATGCGGATCATGGCCGCGCGGTGCGGCGGCGTGCCGACCTTCAAGACACGGCCTTTCATGGCGTGTGTCTTGTGGAGGCCCGTTCGGCGCGCGTGTTCCGCGGCCTGCTTCAAGGCTCGCTTGAAACCCGCGGCCTGCTTGCCGCTCTTGAACTTCGGGCGGCCGTGCTTGTCCTGCGTCACGTCGAAGGCCTTCAGAATCGCGGGAATCTTGCCGACGTTGTAGAGCGCGGCGGAAATCGCGGGACCGTAGCCAGGGATCAAGGCTGCAATCGGCGCGAGCTTTTTCGCAATCGGCCCGACGAACTTGATCAAGGGCTTCACCAGCTTCATTGCTACCTTGTGGATCTGGCCCATGATCTTGACGAGATATTTTCCGCCCGGAAGTTTTGAAAGGAGCTTCGTCCCCATCGAGATCGCTCCCTTGACCAGCCCTTTCGCACCCTTCACGACGCCGGAAAACAGCTTCTTCGCACCCTTGAAGATGGACGAGAAAAATCCGCCGAGCCCGTCACCCGTGGCGCGGAACTGGTATACGGTCCCGTCGTCGCCATAGCCCACGGTGCCCGGACGCATGAGGCCGGTTTGTGCGGTGTAAAGGTAGTCGTTGATCCCAAGCTCGATCATGGGCGTCCGTGCGAGGCCTGTGATCGGGTCTTCTTCGACTTCTGCGAGGAAACCGAAGCCGCCCGTGATTCCGTAGGACGGCGACAACGAACCGAAGTTGGCGATCTGCGTTGTGGACCAGTCCGCGGGCTCGCTCCCGTCCGTGCCTGCGAGGCCGAACCTATCGAGCCCATAATCGGGAAACTGTCTGTCACTGTTCACGTCTCCGAGCATGATCGATCCCTCCTGTTTTTGTGGCCTCGCCTGCGGTCCTTCCCGCGGTCCGAGCGCTCGCCCTTGTGTGTCGTATCGCTGTGTCCATGCCGAATCCGGCGCGACTCCGAACGGCTTTCGAGGCCATGCGACCGGATCAACGGGAATCCAACCGAGTTTCGGGATCTCTACTTCCGCGTAGACGTGGGTGGGGGTTCGAGGCTTCGAAGGAGGCGCCATAACCACGATCCTCGAAGCCAATCCGATGGCTCCCGCAAGGGCTCCGATGGCGGCGGTTGCTTCGTCACAGTCTCCGGTTCCGAAGCCTTCGGGGTTCGCTGCTCCGAGTGTTTGTTCATGGATTGCCTTTCCGCTGCTCGCCACGGTTTCCGTTTTGAGGGGGTCTTTGACATATCGCCACCTTCCCAAAAAATCCTTGAAAAGCTCTTGTGTCTGTCCAAGCCAATCTTTCCGGCGTGGACAACGGGCGGCGCATCGGCGCGCGTGCAAAATGATCGGCGGGTAGGCTGCTCCCGATCTGATTCCCTGGCCTATTAGCTCAACTGTTTTTTGGAGTTGTTCGGCCGGTGTGCGGGGCCGGAAGAATTGCGCCCTAACGCTGTTCCCCATCGCTCGGTGATTGTCCACCATAAGCGGCCAGGGCGTCAAGTGTGTCTTGGTTTAGCACGGCGTCGAGAAAAGTCTTTTGCTGCGTGGGGTGCCATTTCTGAAGGGCTGCCGCTACTGCCAAGCCGCTTTCCTCGGGTCCAAGGTCAATCAAGTCTTCCTCGATTGGCACGTCTTCTAGATCGTCGGGCGGCTGCGGTTCTTCGTAGGGCTCCCCGCCTTGGTCCGGGTTCGGCGTGGGGTGCGGTGCGGCCTGCGGTGCGGCCTGTTGTGCCTGGTTGTTTTCGTTCCGTGTTGTGGGTTCGGCCTCGGGCCTCGTAGGTGGCGCGGTGTACGGCTGCGGCTGCTGTGCGTACTGCGGCGGTCCTATCGGTCCGGGCGGGCCTCTGCGTGGCTGCTGCTGCCTCTGCTGCTGCTGCTGCTGCGGTGCCTGCTGCTGCTGCGGCTGCTGGCCTCCTTTCTTGTCGAGCATCTCTAAAAACTTCATCATCATTTGGGGGCCTTGTCCCTCGCCGTTGTCCTGCGATCCAAACTCGCTTGCCGCTTCTCTGAATACGCCGATGGTGCCTTGTATCTGCTTGATAAAGTCAATGGGGTTTTGTGCGGGTAAAGTGGGAACGGCCGCGGCCGCGGGTGGTGGCGTTGCAAGGCGCATAAACAAGCCCGCGATCTGCTCGTTCTGCGCTCGTACCATGTTGAAAAGCTCCCGCATTATGATCTCGTTTGCGTCGGGGCCTTCCTTCCTTGGCGGAACGTAGGGCGCGGCCGCGGGCGTGGGCGGCGGTGGCGGTGGCGGGCGGATCGCTTCTCCATGCCTGCGCGGGATCTCGTCTATGCGGATCGTAAACTGTTTTAGAAATCCTCCGTGCTGGTTGAAAAGCCGCAAGCGAAACTTTCTCCCGCCGTACTCGTCGCGGATCTCGCTCATGGACAAGGGTTCGGAAACTTCCCAGGTGTCGAGGTATCCGCCGCACCATCGGGGCTCTACACGGTGAATCGCCATTTGGTAGCCTTGGCCTGCTATCTCTCCAAGGAACTTTTCGACTTCTTCAAGCTGTCGATCTCTCTCGGGGTCCACCTTGGGGCCTGTAGGTGGTGAAATAACCGGCGCGGGTGGCGTTTCTTGCGGCTGTTGTGCTGTGTTGTCATCCATTGCGCGTCTCCTAAGTGCTCGTAAAGCACGGCGAATTTTCCTCAAGTTAAGCACGTTTCGAGGCGCGTCAATAACTTGTTACGATCCTAATTATGGTGTAGATAAAAAAAAGGCCCTCGCTAGTGGGTAGCTCGGGCCGGGTCGGGGTTGACCTAGCGGAAAGTCTAAGGCCTCCCCGCCCCACTGTCAAGAAAGGGGTTCGGGGTGACACTAGCCAAACGGATCGCAAGAAAAAACCTCGCCTTTGTTCACGCGGACGATCAACACCTGGGGCGGTTCTTCTACGGGGTCACGCTGACCGCGTTCGGGTCCGTGCCTGCGGATCTCTCCCTTGCCGAAGTGACCTTATTGACGGCCTGGGCGGTCCTGTCGCGTGCGGGTGAACTAGGGTTTATCGGCACAAAGGCGAGCGCGGGCGCGGTGTGCGCGTTCGTCGGGCGTGTCGTACCGCGGGCCAGAATGGGGCGATCAACCTACTTCAACACCTTGGCGGGCCTCGTTGCCAAGGGCTACGCGGTGCGCTCTACCTATGGCGGGGGTAGGCCTCGCCTTGTGTACGAGGCCCGTAACCCTGACGAGTGCGACGTGTGGAAGCGGGACCAACGGACCGTGGTCACGTTCACCGAAAGGGCCTTGGCCTTGTGGTCTTGTCCTACACTTGCCCCGGTTTCTATACCCGTCCAAAAACTAGTCACTGACAAATTTCCTAGGGTTCTTGATAAAAATCAAGAAACCCCCGCCCGCGCGCGTGTAGACGTTGGGGAGTCTTCTGCGCTCCAAGGGGCCGTCAAGGTGTCGCCTGTGGCGACTCTTGAAATCGTGCGCTCGCCTGCGCTCGCTCAAGCCGAACGGCCAAAAGGTCAAGCCCGCAAAGCCCGTGCCAGGGGAACGGGCGGTGGTGGTCCTTCGAGGCCTTCGACACGGGCGGCAATGGTTCGGGCGATCCTGGCCTGCGTCGTTTTCTGCACGGCGAAAAAGGGCCGTGTGGGTAAAGCGGCGTGCGCTCGGGCTGCGCTCGAATTGGCCGATCCTCGCCTGTGGGCCACGTCTGCGGTGGCCTGGGATCACTGGTTCGCCGCCTGGGGTCGCATGACGCAAGCCGAGCAACGGCGGGCCGTGCGGGCTGAGATCATACCGGTTCTTGTGGATTGCTCCCCGCCTCCCGTTGTCCTGGCCGATATCGTGCCGCCTCTTGTGCGTGGGTGCGTGCCGCCTCTCGTTTCGATGCCTTGCGGCTCGGCCGATCCTGCTGTCGAGCCTCCACCGCGGGCGAGCTCCACCGCGGCCGATCTTGTGGCGACCATGACGGCCGCGGCCGCGGCGGGTAACGCTTTCGCGGTGCGGTGGCTGGCCGATCATGGTGTCGAGCCATGACGAGAAAAAAAAGCGACGTGCCGCGGGCGCTGAAACCGTGGATCGTGTTGGGCTACCGCGGCGGGGCGATCTTCGGCGCGGGCCGTGAACCTGGGGCCGTGCGGCGATACTGGGGCGGGCGGATCTCCGATGACGGTGTGCCGATAGGCGAGGGGCGCGCGTCGTGGTCTTTTGTGATTGCCTGCTCTGAGGCCTTGGGAATGTTGCGCGAGGGGTTTTGATGGATAAGAAAAAAAATGTGATGCTGCGTGTCCCCGATGATCTCGTCTTGGCTCTTGGTCAATTCGTGGACGGTGAAAAGTTCAAGAGTCGAAACGCGTTGATCGTGCATATTTTGACCGAATGGATCTGGAAAGAGATTGACAATTGTCCGGCCTTCAAAATCAAACGCGAAATCACGATCCTTCAAGAATGGCTCGATGCTCTAGCGGCGGGCGGTGAAAAGCGGCAGGCTGTTTTTGATTTTTTCCGCTCACCGTCTACCGGCCGCGAGAGCAAGCAAGCCGATCAAAAGTAGGATCGCTGCTCCACCGCTCCCCGCCACGAGGGGCGCGGGCGTCGTTGGCCTTGTGGGCGGCGTGGGGCTCGGCCTGGGCGGCTGCGGCTGCGGCGGTGCGGGCTCGGGTGGCGTGGGCTGCGGGCCTCCTGCGGCCATATCGCGGCGGGTCAAGTCGAGGACTCGGCGCGCGTGTCCAAATTTCCGCTTCGGGATCTGCGTCTTGATTCCGGGCGCTGCGGCTTCGAGGGCGGCGAAGTTATCGGCGCGGCCTGCGGCGATCTGCTCGGCGCGATAGTTCAAGAAACCGGTGATGCCTGCTGAGTACATGAGATCCGAAAAAAGGATCTGTTCGTCGGGCAAGGTGCCGGCCGGCCACGTCCACCGCTGCGGGTTCAAGGCGTGCAAGCGGTCGGCGCAACGGCGGATCAACCATGCGCCGACTCTGATTTGCTTTTCGGCGTCTGCGTCGGTCTTACCCTTGATCTCTGCCAGGGTCACGGGCGCGGATCTGTTGTTCGCGTTGTAGGTGTCCACAACGGCGGGCTTCGTCTGCATCAAGCCGTAATCGTCAAGGCCTAGTTTCGAGATCGCTCCTACTTCCCCGCCTGACTCGTTCTGCATGACCGCGAGAATCCACGAAACCGGAACGCCGAAAGATTGCCGGAAAGCGGCGGGCCTCCACCGTTCGACCCTGGCGAGAAAAACGGACAAGGCGTTACCAGCCTCGGCGCGCGGTGTCGATGGCGCGCGGGTTGCCTCTGTAGTTCGAAACGAGGGCGCGCATCCTTCCGCCGATTTCGGCCACTACGGCGGATCGCTGCGGCGGGTCGGGCCATACTCCAACGTCTAGCTCTGGGATCGTGAAGTAGAGCCGTAAAAAGTTGTTCTCGGGGATGATGATCCGCAAGGGAAAATCGCGGTTGCCGAAAGCGTAGCGGAGATCAGACCACGATCCTAGATCCGGGTGGTAGATTCCGGGCGTGTAGCTGATTTCCGGCCACGGTCCGGGCTGCTCGATGTTCCGCGGGCGCTCTAGCTTCAAGTGCCACTTGGGAAGCGTGCCGAAAGTCCGTTGCCATAACCACGGATCGTTGGGCGTATTGAAGACATTTATGATGGTCGGATCTTCCGGGTCGAAGCCTGCTAGGTGCGTGTCGATGCTGTGCAGGATTCCGAACGAGCCCGCGGGAACGTAGACGCGGGCGACCTCGTAGGTCCAAAACTGGTAGATCGGAACCGCGGCCGCGGCCCAAAATGAAGTTCCTTCGACGTACCGAGTTGATCGGGCGTCGTCTGCCGGTGGGCTGTCCTGCTCCCCGCCCCTGCTCGGTTTGAAGTCTCCCGAGATTTCGAACCATGACGGGAGCACCATTTCGGATCGCACGTCTGCCCACGGTTCGATATCAAGCGCCTTGTCGAACGTGGGCGGAATGTAGACGCCTGCGCCGTTGCCGGGGTCGAAGTCGGCCGGATAGAACGGCAGCCCGGAATTGATATCCGTTCCCGGTTGTAGCTGCGCTCCCTGTGCGTCCTTGTCGGCCACGGCCTAACCCCTTTCGGGTGCGGGCTCCGCGCCATGCAAGAGGATCTGAATCCCAACGGGATAGATCCGATCGATCTGCGTGGTCAACTCGACGCTCACCGTTGTCTTGGGCGCGATTTCGACCGGCGAGGGCAGCGCGATCCAGTCGAAGCCGAGGCCCGAACCGAACGCCGCGGACAGCACGCACGGCTCGGCCATGTAAACGTGTGTGTCGGTCTTGATCGTGATGAGGAACAGACCATCAGGAATCGCCGCGAGGATTGCAAGCGGCCCGATGGGGTTGAACAGCCCGTTTCCCGTCGCCATGCCCCACGTTATGCGGCGAAGGATAAACGGCACATCTTGGATCGTGACAGCGCCTTTCCCCGGCGTGCCTGCCAGGACCGGGCCGGGCGGGGAGCCCACGGTTACGGGTATCGGATACCATCGCGGCTTTGATTTCATGGGGAAGGCCCTTTCTCGAAAAAGGACGGGAGGCGGGGAGCCGCGCGC
>Ga0315294_10008632_pt1 | contig 11185 bp, 8 predicted proteins | sample YL17G13_40_MG_FD_203626 | JGI IMG/M metagenome (GOLD analysis project Ga0315294, IMG submission 203626) | Sediment microbial communities from Yellowstone Lake, YNP, Wyoming, USA - YL17G13_40 | ecosystem: Environmental > Aquatic > Freshwater > Lake > Sediment | place: USA: Wyoming | collected... | reverse complement strand
ACGAGGGGGACGCCGGCGATCACCTGTTTCACCTCGTCGGCGGTCATGACCTCGCGCTTCAGCAGGGCCTCGGCGATGCGCGTGAGCGCCTCGCGATTGCGTTCGATGAGGTCCTTCGCCTGCTGGTAGTTCGTGTTGATGATGTTCTCGACTTCCGCGTCGATCTCGTGCGAGGTGGCGTCGCTGTGTTCCTTGGGGCCGTAGACCTCGGCGCCCCACGCCGTCACGTCCTCGCCGGGCGTGTAGCGGATGGGGCCGATGCGGTCGCTCATGCCCCAGTCGCAGACCATGCGCCGCACGATGGCGGTGGCGTGGCGGATGTCGTCGGACGCGCCCGAGGTGATGTCTTTGCAGAAGAGTTCCTCGGCGATGCGGCCCGAGAACGCCACCTTGACCTGCCCCAGGCACTGCCGCCGGCCGATGGTGTACCGGTCCTTCTCGGGCAGGAACATCGTGGCGCCGAGCATCAGGCCGCGCGGGATGATGCTGACCTTGTGCAGCGGCTCGACGTCGGGCTCCATGAGGATCGACATCAGCACGTGGCCGGCCTCGTGGTAGGCGGCGAGGCGTTTGTCCTCTTCGTCCATGGCGCGGGTGCGTTTGGTGCGGCCCCAGCGGACCTTGTCGCGGGACTCTTCGAGGTCGTCCTGCTGCACCGCCGTTTTCTCCATGAGCGTGGCGCGGATGGCCGCCTCGTTGATGATCGCCGCCAGGTCGGCGCCGCTGAAGCCCGGCGTGCCGCGCGCCACCACCGTCAGGTCCACCCCCGGGTCCAGCTTGATCTTCTTGGCGTGGACCTTCAGGATCTGCTCGCGCTCGTTGATGTCGGGCAGGTGGACGACCACCTCGCGGTCGAACCGGCCGGGGCGCCGCAGCGCGGGGTCGAGCACGTCGGGCCGGTTGGTCGCCCCGATGACGATGACCTGCTCGTTGGTGTCGAAACCGTCCATCTCGACGAGGATGGCGTTGAGGGTCTGCTCGCGCTCGTCGTGGCCGCCCGTGTAGCCCATGCCGCGCTTGCGGCCGACCGCGTCGATCTCGTCGAGGAAGATGATGCAGGGGCTGGACTCCTTGGCCATGCGGAAGAGGTCGCGGACGCGGCTGGCGCCGACGCCCACGAACATCTCCACGAAGTCCGACCCGCTGATGGAAAAGAACGGCACGTTGGCCTCGCCGGCGATGGCCTTCGCCAGGAGCGTCTTGCCCGACCCCGGCGGGCCGACCAGCATCACGCCGCGCGGAATCCGCCCGCCCAGGGTCGTGAACCGGTCCGGGTGCCGCAGGAACTCGACGATCTCCTCGACTTCCTCCTTGGCGTCCTCGATGCCGGCCACGTCGTCGAACGTGACCTTGATGCGTTCCTTCTTGGCGAGGCGCGCGCGGCTGCGGCCGAAACTCAGGACGCCGCCCGGCCCCGACGCCGCGCGCATCTGCCGCGAGACGAAGAACCAGATCCCCAGCAGGATGAAGAGCCACGGCAGCATCGCCAGGAGCGACTGGTAGATGAAGGGGTCCTCGGGGATGTAGCTGCGGCCCTTCTCGTCATGCAAGAGCGCGAGGAGCTTCGGGTTGGCCCGGATGCGTTCGAGGAGCGCGGCCACCTCGAACTGGTCGAGGTGGACCGTGAAGTCCGCGCCGGTGCCGTACTGGCTCTCGTACTCCCGCCCCGCCTTCGTATTGATCTTGCCCTTGAGGATGTTGCCGCTGATGTAGAACTCTTTGATGGCGTCGGGGTTGGCGAAGATCTGCTCGAGCTGCTCGCGCGAGAGCTCGTGGTCGCCGTACCAGCCCCGGCTGAGGGCCCAGAAGACAAAGACCGCCAGCGCTCCGATCAGGATCCATCCCACCAGGCCGCGGAACCGCGGGCCCTGCGGGCGCCCCTCCGAATCGCCGGGATGCTCGTCAAAATCGTTCTGGCTCATAAATCGACTACCAATCCTTCTCCATCGCCTCGACGATGCGCTCCGCGAGGCGCCGGGTGGCCTCGTGGGTGGCGGAATCGAGCGTCTCGCCGATCGCCACCGCGTAGTTGCCCGTCCCGGCGATCTTCTCCCGCTTGGCCAGGATTTCGCCGGTGCGGAGGTCCTTCCACTCGAACCAGCAATAGATCGTCACCTGGACGTCCTGCGGGCGGTCGGTCCGGGTGTCCTCGCTCAGCACGGGGGCGCTCAGGTACGTCACCTCGCCGCGCAGCTCCGAGTCGGCCCGCTTGGGGTCCTGGACGACCTTGTAGGGCGTCTTGAGTTCGATCATCTTGACGAGTTCCTGGGTGAGTCCGAACTCGAGGTTGCGGCGGAACTCCTTGGAGGCGAAGATCGGCACCGCCACCGTCTGCACGTCGGTCCGGTGCAGCGGCTGCATGGTGTAACCGCACCCCGCGGCCAGGAGGGCCGCCGAGGTCACGAGGGCCAGAACGATCCGCGCCGTGCTCACTTGCTTGGCTCCTGTTGGACCGGGGTCTCGGCCAGGAACTTCGCCGCCAACGCGTTCCAGGGCGACTCCGGGAACCGCTCCCGGAGGCGCTCGGCGTAGAAGGCCGCCGCCAGGACCTGGCCGGCCCGGTGATAGCGGGCGGCGATCTCGTAGAACGCCTGGGCCTGCCGGTTCCGCACCTGCTCCAGCAGGGCCGCCGCGCCCTCCTTCTCGGCCACGTCCGGGAACTTCGCCTGGAACTGCCGCAGCCGGTCATGCGCCAGTTGCAGGACCGTCGTATCATACCGCGCGCCGCGGCACCTTTCGATAGCGCACTTCGCGCGTTTCAGCTCGGCCTGAAGGACGGCGTCGCCGTTCGGATACTCGCGGCAATACTTGTCGTAGTAATCCTCGGCCTCGAGCCAGTTGCCCTTGGCCCAGTGATGGTCGGCAATCTTGAGGACGATGCCCGCCGCCAGGTCGCCCGCCGGCTGGTGCTCGTAGACTTTGCGCAGGATCTCGAGGCCCTCGCTCTCGGCCCCGATCAAGAGCGGCATGCCCCACACCTTTCGGTGCTCCCCGGCGAGGAAGAGCTCGGCGATCTGGATTTCCTTCTGAAGCGCGTCGTGGTAATGCGGGCTGCCGGCGTATTGCGTGATCAGCTCCTCGAGTTGCTCGAACGCCTGGTAATACTCCTTCAGCGCGATCAAGGCGGCGGCCCGAAGCCACATCGCCTCTTCGCGAAGGGGCGACGTTGGGGCGTCCTTGATCAGCTTCTTCAGCGTCCATGCCGCCGAGTGGTGGTTCCCCGCCGCCAGGTCCGCCTTGCCTTGTTCGAGGAGCGACGTGTCTTGGCTTGAGCCCCACGCCCAGCGGCGCTTCCACCACGGGAGCGCCTCGGCGCCTTTGCCGGTTTGCCCCGGACGAACCGTATCGCCCGGAAACGCCGAGGAAGCGCCTTCAGGCTTAGTCGCCGCGGGCTTCTCCGCGCCCGGCGCCGGGGTCTCCGGCTTGGGCGCGGGCGCCTCGGGCTTGGGGGCAGGCTTTTCGGCCGGCTCCTCGGGCGCTGGCGTTGGCGCCACGGGGGTGCGCGGCGGCGCCTCGGGCTTCGGCGGCTTCGGCTCCTCTTTCGGCGCCGGAATCGCCGGCTCGGTCGTGTCGATGTAGATCCAGCGGCCGTCGCGCCAAACCCACTTGGCCCAGGCCGGCGCCGAGAGGCCCGCCACCACGCCGAGGATCATCAAGCCTGTCAGCAGGCGCCGCACTCGCATCGCCCTTTCGCGGGGCGGGCCGTCGGCCCGCCTTCCTTTTGGCGCTATACGCACACCAGTCCATTATACTGCCAGAACCGGCCACGTATAGTCAAACGTACCGGGAGGCCGAAAGTTCCTTCCCGGCCAGTTCCGCCACGCGGGCGGCGAGGACGGACCGCATCTGGTTGGCCGTCGCCTGGCTGAGGCGGACCCGGGGGACCTCATCCCAGTCGGCCGAGGCCAGGAAGGCCATGGCCTGGGCCGTCTTGGCGGTCAGGTGATGCGTTCGGCCCTCCGGCCGGCAGTTGGCGCACAGGGGCCCGCCCAGGCCGGCGCTGTAGTTGACCGGCTGGTCCGCCGCGACAGTCGCCTGGCACTCGACGCATCGGCCGCCTTCCGCCATGTAGCCCAGAAGGGCGAGGAGCCGCCACGCGAAGGCGAACGTGACCGCCCGGCAGGCCTCGGGCTCGACTTGGGCCAGCAGGCGGAACGTCCGGACCACGAGGTCGAACGCCGCCGGCTGGGGATCGAGGTCCGGCACGAGGGCCATCACCAACTCGGTGGCGTACGAGGCCCCGTAGAACGCCGGCAGGTGGCGGCGGAGGCCCTCGAACCGCTCGGTCTCGTAGAGCTCCATCAGGGTGGCCAGGCGGTCGGGGTCGGCGACGCTGAAGACGGCCTCGCCGAGGACCCAGCGGTCGAGCGGCCCGCTGAACGGGTTCAGCCCGCGGCGCGAGCCCTTGGCCAGGCTCCGCAGGCGGCCGGCCTCGCGCGCCAGGAGGTGGACGACCTGGCTGGTCTCGCTCCAGTCCTGGCACTTGAGGATCAGAACCTGCGACTTATAGACGGCCATGGCGACCCCGGGTGACGGCCTAACCGCAAAGAACGCAAAGAACGCAAAGAAAAACAAGGGCCTTTTTTTTTCTCAAAAAGAAACTTCCTTTGTTGTCCTTTGCGTTCTTTGCGTCCTTTGCGGTTAATCCTTTTCCCCACCGCGCACGAGGTTAAGTGGCGTTGTAGTGTTAGCCATTAGACGTTTTCTGCGCGAGAGGCCGTCAGATCAAGGCGCACCCGCGCAATGCGCCGCTCGTCGGCCTCCACCACGGTGATCTTCAGGTTGTCCTGCGCGAGCGCCTCGCCGGCCTTCGGGATGTAGCCGAGCCGGGCGAGGACGAAGCCGCCGAGGGTTTCGTAGTCTGCGCCCTCCGGCAGCGCCAGGCCGAGCTCGCCGTTCAGGTCGCCGATGCGGACGCGGGCCTCGACCTCGTAGGACCGCTCGCCGAGACGGCGGACGGCCCGCGGCGGCGCCTGCTCGTATTCGTCGACGATCTCGCCGACGATCTCCTCCACGACATCCTCGATGGTCACGAGGCCCGACGTGCCCCCGTACTCGTCGAGCACGATCGCCATGTGGACCTGGTCGCCCTGGAACTCACGCAGGAGCTCGTGCAGCTTCTTCGTCTCGGGGACGAACAGCGGGGGGCGCATCACGTCTTTGACCTGGAGGTGCTCCTCCGCGCCGGAAGCCCCGTGGCACAGGCATCTTGCCTGTGGTTTCTCACAGGCTGGAAGCCAGTTCCACTCCAGGAGGTCCTTGGCATAGAGGACGCCCACCACGGTGTCGACGTTGCCCCGCGTGACGGGGATGCGGCTGTGGTGCGATTGGGCGACGAGGGCGCGGGCCTCCTCGGCGCTCGCCCCGACGTCGATGTGCACGATGTCGGTGCGCGGGGTCATGATCTGGCTGGCGTCGGCCTTGCGGAACCGCAGAACGCTCTCGATCATGTCCTTCTGGTCTTCCTCGAGGACGCCTTCGCGCTCTCCCTCGCTGAGGACGCTGCGGATTTCCTCCTCGAAAGCCCTGTGGCACAGGCATCTTGCCTGTGGTTTCTCACAGGCTGGAAGCCTGTTCCACCCCGCCATGCGCCCGACCAGCCTGTCGAGAAGGCGCAGGACCCGCTGGATCGGCGAGAACGCCACCCGGCACGCCTGGCACGCCGGGAGCGTGACCATCAGGACGTTCTCGGCGGCGTACTTGGCCCACGCCATCGGGACGACGCCCCCGACGGCCACGCCCACCAGCGCCGCGAGCGCCGTTCCGACGGTCCATCCGAGCACGGCGGATCCGAACCGGTCGGTCGCCCACAGCATCGCCAGCAGCGCGAGCGCGACCAGACTGACGATGTGGAGCGCCCGGGCCATCTGGATCAGGTCCTCGTGGTGGCGGTAGAGCCGGGCGAGGTCCTCCAGGCGCTTGCGCCGGCGGAGGAGGTCTTCAAGGCGGGCGCGCGAGAACAGGCGCAGCGCGCTATGCGCTAAGGCAAAGAAGAGGGTGGCGCCGGCCGCGGCGATACCGAGGGCGAACCACACATAGAACGGCAAACGGATTCTCCTACTGAACCGTCGAACGACCGGCGTAGACGCCGGCGAACCCGAACTCCTCCAGCAGCGCGTCCTCGCGCCCGTGCATCCGCTTGGCGCCCTGCGGGGTGCGGTCGTCGTAGCCCATCAGGTGCAGGAGGCCGTGGACGACGTACAGGAGGAGTTCGGCCTGGGCGTCGCCGTGCGTCGCCTCGGCCTGTTGAAAGGCCAGTTCGGCCGACGCGATGATCTCGCCGTTGAGGCCGCCGTTCGTGGCCGTGTGGATCCCGGCGGGCCAGTCCAGGTCCTCCAGCGGGAAGCTGATGACGTCGGTCAGCCCGTCGCGGTTCAGGTATTCGCGGTTCAGGTCGCGGATGTGGCGGTTGTCGGTCAGGACGATGCTGAGGCTCTTCGCCGACCGCCCTTCCGCCTTCATCACGCGCCGCACCAGTTGCAGGATAATTTTCTTGTCCAATCGTACATGATCCTGCAGATCCGTGATCTCGATCTTGGCCATGGCTGCTCCGTGCTTCGTCCGTGCACCTGGACTCAAGACCTCAGGCGACCGACCCCCTGCGGACGGCGCCCCGCGCGCCGGCGTTCTCTCATCCCGGTCCGGCCGCCGGCGTCTGGGGCCCGCCCGTACGAGCGCTGCCTGCGTTCGAGGAGGGGTCCCCGCCGGCGCCCGGCTCACCTTCCGCTGCCCCGCCTCCCGCCGTCCCGCCCGCATCGGTCTGGGGCGGGTAGGAAACACGCCCATGATAAACAGAGAGGAGGGTCTTCGTCAAGGTCCCCTCGATCTTGTGAAGGTCGTTCAGCGTCAGGCCGCTGCGGTCCAGTTGGCCGTCGAGGAGCCGCTTCATGACCATCTCGTGCACCGTGGCCTGGAGCTTCTCCGCGCTGTGCTCGCTGAGGCTGCGCGTGGCGCCCTCGGCGGCGTCGGCCAGCATGACGATGGCGGTCTCGAGGCTGTGCGGTTTCGGCCCGGCGTAGCGGTACTCGGCCTCAGACGGGGGCGGGCCGGCGAGGCCTTGCGCGCGCCGCGCGGCCTCGCGGTAGAAGAACTCCATCATCATGTTGCCGTGGTGCTCCGCGATGAACTGCTTGATGACGTGCGGCAGCGCCAGGCGGTCGGCGATGTCCATGCCGTCCTTGACGTGGGCCAGGATGATGTCGCGGCTCTTGTCGGGCGTCAGGCTGGCGTGCGGTCCGGGACCTTCCTCCATGTTCTCGATGAAGTATTGGGGCTTGGTGGCCTTGCCGATGTCGTGGAAGTAGCCGCCGACGCGCGCGAGGAGGCCGTTGGCGCCGATGGCCTCGGCGGCCGCCTCGGCCAGCGTCCCAATGAGCAGGCTGTGCGTGTACGTGCCGGGCGCCTCCAGGGCCAGCCGCTTCAGGGCGGGCTGGTTCACGTTGCACAGCTCCAGCAGGCTGATGTTCGTGACGATGCCGAAGAGGCGCTCGATGAACGGCAGGATGGCGAGCATCAGGATGCCCGCCGCCAGGCCGACGCCGAAGTACAGGAAGGAGGGCAGGAGGACGGTCTTCAGGATCTGCTGGAGCTCCGTGCCGCCGTAGTCGAGATGCCAGAAGGCCAGCGCGCTTTGCGTCAGGAGGAAGGCCAGCCCGGCCAGGGCGCCGACCTTGACCAGCTTTGAACGATTGTTGATTTCTCCAAGTGACAGGATAGCCACCGTGCTGCCCACGGCCGCCGTCACCGCCCAGTTCAGGTCGGCCCGCGTGGCGATGGCCACCAGCACGACGATCGCCGCCCCGAGGGCCATCGCGAAGAGCTCGGTGTAGGTGACCGCCACGATCATGCCCGCCACCACCACCAGCAGCGCATAAAGCTCCATGGGGCCCTTCGCCTGGGCGACCGCCTTCGACGCGCCCACCACGAGGAGGCACAGGACGGCCAGCATCAGCGTCCGCGGGAAGGACCGGGCGACCCGCGGCTGGAACCGGCCGGTGTACGCCGCCAGGAGCGCCAGCAGGACCACCAGGACGACCGCGGCGCCGATCCACGCCAAGAGCGTCCGGAACCAGCCGAGCTTCGCCAGCCGCGCCTCCTGTTCCTGCTCGAGGATCTTGAGGTCCGCGTCGGTGATCTCCTTGCCGGCCTCGACGAGCGTGGTACTGGCCTTGCGCAGGATCGGGACGGGTTCGACGGTCTTGCGGACGTCGGCCCTGGCGTTCTCGGTCTCGACCTGGCTGTAAACGAGCGTCGGGCCGATCTGCTGGGCCAAGGCGCCTGCCAGCGCCGCCGCGCCTTTCTCTCCGAAGATCGGCCTCAGGGCCGGCTCGATGAGGCGTTCAATCCGGGCCTGGATGCTGTCGGTCTGGGTTTGTGTGATGACGCTCCGCAGGGGAATGGCCACGGTGCCGGCGGTCGCGAGGGCCGTGATCGTGGCCGTGGGCTCTTCGAGGACCGGCACGGTGCCCGGCGGAAGGCCGGCCGGAAGCTTCCCGCGAAGGTCCTGGATCTGGCTGATCCGCACCGCGGCCCGCCGGTAGTCCTCCTCGCTGACGATGGGGAGGTTCTGCGGGTCGGCCAGCGCCGCCGTGGCCTTGGTGACGGCGTCCTGGACGCTCGCCAGGTTGCTCGCCTGGTCGCCGATGGCCTTCTTCAGAAGGTCGAACGTCTCGGGGGTGAGCCCCCAGGCGGTGCGCGAGGTCTCGGGAAGCTGCTGGAGCGTCGGGGCCTTGGCCGCTTCATCGATCAACTGGGTCAACTTCTCGCGCAAGGCAACCACCTGCTTCGCGTCGACGTCGTACTTGCCCGGGACCTGGAAGAGGGCCTGCAACTCGCGGACCTCGCGGGTGACATCGCGGTCGACGTACTCGAAGTCCACGCGCGCCAGGATCGGGTGCGTCACCGGCACGCCCTTCTGGTAGGGCAGGGGCGGACGCGGCGCCTGGACGATCACCAGCAGCGCCGCGGCCAGGCTGGCGAGGACCACGAGCTGCCAGATCCCGCGCCGGGACCGCAGATAGGAGGTCCAGGGCTGCGGACGCTCCAAGGTGACCCGTTCGACGTATCTCGGCCGGAGCCGCTTGCGATTCCAGAAGGCCATAGGGCCCCCTTACGCGTGGAGGTCGGGTTTCGGCTTGGGCCGCGGACGGCGGTCCTCGGCGCCCCGCTCGCCGTGCTCGTAGGCGTCGACGATCTCCTGGACGAGCCGGTGCCGCACGATGTCGCGCCGGGTCATCTCGTGGAACTCGATGCCGTCGATGCCCGCCAGTTTCTCCCAGGCGTCGACGAGGCCGCTCTGGGTGCCGGCCTCGAGGTCCACCTGCGTGATGTCGCCTGTGACCACCATCTTCGACCGCATGCCCATGCGCGTCAGGAACATCTTCATCTGCACGGTCGTCGTGTTCTGGGCCTCGTCGAGGATGATGTAGGCGCCGTTGAGCGTCCGCCCGCGCATGTAGGCCAGCGGGATGATCTCGATGACGTCGGTCTCCGTGTAACCCCGCACCTGCTGGAACCCCATCATGTCGTGCAGCGCGTCCAGCAGGGGCCGCAGGTACGGGTTGACCTTCGCCTGGAGGTCGCCGGGCAGAAAGCCCAGCCGCTCGCCCGCCTCCACCGCCGGCCGCACCAGAACGATCCGCTTGATCTCGTCCTTCTTGAGGGCCTGGACCGCCATGGCGACGGCCAGGAACGTCTTGCCCGTGCCTGCCGGTCCGATGCAGAACACGAGGTCGTTCCGCTCGATGGCCTGGCAGTAGGCGGCCTGCCCGGGCGTCTGAGGACGGACGGGGCGCCCCGTGGTGTAGACCTCGATGGTCTGGATCGACGGTCCCTGGCCGCTGCGCGCCACCGTGTCGACGATCTGCTGGACTTCGCGGTCGGCGATGACGAGGCCGTCGTCGGCCATCCGCACGAGTTCCTCGATGACGGTCTGGGTGTTGCGGACGGCCTCGGCGGCGCCGAGGACGTGGATGTCGCTTTCGCGCGCCGCCAGGCGCACGCCGAAGGTATCGCGGATCAGCCGCAGGTATTTGTCACGAGGCCCGAACACCAGGCGCCGGTGTTCGTCGTTTCTCAGTTTGAAGGTTCGTTCCATCCGGTTCCCGGCGGAAGCGCTTCGCACGCTTCCTCGCACGGCAGACTTGCCGACGGCCTTTTCGCCGAGCGCCTATTATCACGATCGAACCGGCGGGGTCAATACCACAAGCAGGAAGTAGGCCACCGGCGCCGCCGCGAGCATGGAGTCCAGGACGTCGAGCGCGCCGCCGAAACCGGGAATCCGCCCGCTGTCCTTCACGCCGCAGGCCCGCTTGATGAGGCTCTCGGCCAGGTCCCCCAGGATGCTGCACGTGCTGACGGCGGCGCCAAAGACGAGCATCGGGACCCCGTCGAATCGCCCCCACCCGACGCCGATCGCCAGGGCCATCCCGATGCCCGCCGCCAGCGCCCCGACGAGGCCCTCCACCGTCTTCTTCGGGCTGAGCTTCGGCACGAGCGGGTGCCGGCCGAGCGTCGAGCCGATCACGTAGGCCCCGATGTCGCTCCCCTTGACGACGCCGAGCACGAGCGCCAGGTACAAAAGGCCCTCCGCCGGGTCGGCCGAGAGAAACCGCACCTTCGCCAGGAACACGCCCAGCAGGCCCACCGTGAGGACGACCAGGGTGGTCCAGCAGACGCCCGTCAGGGCGCGGAGCATGGTGCCGTCGGTCCGCTCGACGCGGATGATCTCGGCCAGGAACGTCGTGAAGATCAGGGCGACGATCAGGAGGAGGTAGAGCTCCAGCCCGCGCATGTGGAGCCAGGGCAGGATGTCCGCCACACGGTAGATTTCGAGGGCCGCGCTTGCCAGGAGGAGCACAACGAAGACCATCGCGATGACCGGCCGGACGGGGTGCCCCGCCTGCCGCAACATCCGCAGAAACTCCCAGCAGCCCGCCAGCAGGGACGCCACCAGGAGGATCCAGAACCCGGGAGCGATGTTACGCTCGGCCCAGTGGGCCACGGCGACGTCGCCCAGGAGGATGGCCGCCGTGCCGGCGATCAGTCCCGCCCCGATGGTGATTCGCGTTAGTGCGTGGTGCATGTCTGGTTGGCTTCGCCGCCACTTCGCGCGGCGGGTCTCCGTACCTGTTCAGCGTGCGTGCCGGCATGCCCCCCTCTCCCCTTGTGGGAGAGGGGATGGGGG
>Ga0315294_10008631_pt1 | contig 11186 bp, 9 predicted proteins | sample YL17G13_40_MG_FD_203626 | JGI IMG/M metagenome (GOLD analysis project Ga0315294, IMG submission 203626) | Sediment microbial communities from Yellowstone Lake, YNP, Wyoming, USA - YL17G13_40 | ecosystem: Environmental > Aquatic > Freshwater > Lake > Sediment | place: USA: Wyoming | collected... | reverse complement strand
AATAAAGTTTTCGCCATTTACCATCCAACCAGTCGTGAAACGGATGAATTTAGCTGACGAGTTACCGATGTTTGGCCTAAAAAAGGCGAGAACCGGCAGAACGGCTAAGAAAATTATGGCAAAGAAAATAATCCAGGAGACATAATCAAACTTAAATTTTTCGCGCAATTTTTGAAAAAATAATATTGGCAGGCGGATTGAGATAATCAGTATTAAGGCAATAAAGGTATGAGCGCTAAGTAAAGGTGAAATCCCGACAAATAAGGCGCTTGCAATAATGGACCGGCGATCACCCCGGAACCATAGCAATATTGTTACTAGGAAAATCGGGATACCAAATAAGATTCCTCTTTGCGGAAGAAGTGCGCAGAGAACAACGTTCATAAAGTTGATCCCCGAGCCTGAAATACTTGTTGCAGTATCAAGGAATGAGCCGGCAAACTTTGCCTGTGACGAAAAAATATCCAGACCGTGCGCCTGGAAAAACCAAAAGAAACCAAGTCCCCCGGAACAAAGGAAAATAAAGGGCACCAAAACAGCTGTCCAGACATCTCTTATTATTTTCCAAGGGACGTAAATTAGCAATGCAATAATAAGCAAACTAAGTAAAAATATCGGAGCCATAAATCCCATGAGCAGGCCTGATCCAAGGTTTATCAGGGCGGCGCTGGAAAAATATGGCAAAAACGGATAATCGCTCGAAACCCCGGCGTAATCAGGGTTTTGGGGCGGGAAATTATCTCCAAAAGCAAAAGAGGAAATATACATTAAATGGAACGGAACGTCGCCATAGGCAGTTACAAAGCCAGTCGTATACCAGCCATTGCTTATAAAAAGAACCTTGGAAACCAATATTAAGTAAAGAATCGATAGAACAAGAAAAAAAATCAAAAAAATCTTTTTGTTGAAATTCCAAGTTAAAAAAAATCTTTTTAACCTGTTTGCTTCAGAGAGCCAAAAATATCTATCAACAATAATAAGCACTGCAAAAAAGAAAATGGCGATAAGTTGAGAAATAAAAACGGCGTTAGCAAAACTGAAAATCAGGGATAATAAAAACGGCAAAAAAGAACTCAAAACTAAACCCCAAAGCGCGCCGAGTAATAGATTTTCAATACTCGGCCTATTCGGTAAAATCCTCCGCCAACTTAAGGTACCAGCTGCTAAAAAGACAAAAAGATATAATATCCAATTCATAATACATATCAGAACGTCCAATACCCCTGGGCGAAAACCGATAAAAATAATGTATAAAAAGCGGCAAAGATGGTAAGTATTATTGCGTTAAAGATTTCGTTTTTCTTCTCAAATAAAAACGCTAAAGCAATAAAAATTGGGAAAATGGTAAGGGCGTATCGCGGAGTGCTTAACGAAAAAGAGGTAGAGGTAATCATAAATAAGGTTAAAAATCCAAACAAAGAATAGGACGGTCGTAATTTTCGGATGCCAGCGATTAATATCAAAAGCGCCAAGAGGATAAAAAATATTTCAGCGCCGGAAATCATTACCTTCCCAGACCAGGACCAATTTGAGAAACCCTTTGCGGTTTCTTTTATGCTGTACCATGGCCAGGAAAATTTCTTGAACCAGTGCTCAGTCATTATTGTTTTGAAAGCAAGGGGGTTCCCGTAAACAGAGAAATTTAAATAGAGGTAGTAAATAAACCCCAGTGGTGTTGCCAAAAACCAAAGAATATCTCTTTTTATGCGAAATTTTCTTTGCTGCAGATATTCCAATAAAAGCGCGGGTAATAAAGCTAAGCCAGTCAAACGGGTAGCAGTTGTAAGGGCAGTAATAAGGCAGGCTGTAGCCCATTTTTCTTTCCGGGCATAGTAAAAAGAAGAAATCAAAAGTGCCATAAAAACTCCCTCGGTATAGGGCGCATGCAAAAAGTACGCTGTCGGGAATAGAGAAAAATAAAGAACCGCCCGGAAAGCTGTTTTTTTAGAAAAATTAATCAAAGTCAGTTTAAAAAGGTAAATCAAAGCAAAGATATAGCCGAGATTTGATACCAAAAGAGCGCTTAAAATATCATTTTTGAACATTGCCGTAAAAATCCTGATAAGCAAAGGATACAACGGGAAGAAAACAATTAAAAACTGATCAGGCCCAGTGTTTCGGTACCAGCTTTTAGCAATCGTAAGGTAGTGGTAGCCATCCCATCTCAACCAGATATCTTGCAACGCCTGAAAATTATTCTGGAAAACAAGAAAAGCGAAAAAAGACAAGAGGTAGGTTAGAAAAATAGAAAAAAGGGCGATTAATAGAACTAAGGATAAGTTTTTAAGGTCGTTTTTATAAACACGTAACCAAAGGGGAAAAAGATTCAATAGTGCCTTCTTCAACACCTTGGCGTTCCCTCCAGTTTGAGCCCCTTCTTTGCGGGGAAAATGCCCTACGGGTACTTGGACAAATTTAAAACCACCTTTTTTAGCATGAGCAAAGATTTCAAGATTTATTAGGGCTCCCTCGGAGGTAAGGTTAGCGTCCTTGATTATCTCTTTCTTGAACAACTTAAAAGCGCAGTCCACGTCTTTCACGTTTATACCGAAAAAAAACCAAGCTATGTATCGGAAAATTTTAGCATATAAAATACGGTGCCAGGGGTCCTGGCGGTTTTTTCGATATCCAACTACAAAATCGTATTCTTTTATTTTTTCGAAAAACGGAACAATGTCTTGAATATCAAACTGTCGGTCAGAATCAGTAAAAAATATCAAGTCGCCCCTGGCTTTTTCAAAGCCGGAACGCAGGGCGGCTCCGTAGCCAAGATTTTTTGGGTGAGTGACGATAGTAAGTCCTTTATATTTCCCCAAGCATTCCTTCAGCACATCTTCTGTTTTGTCTCGCGACCCGTCATTTACTGCTACGATTTCGTAATCTATGTGTCGTTCCAATAAAAAGCTAGAGATTTCCTTTATTGTCTCGGCAATGTTTTTTCCCTCGTTAAAAGCCGGAAGTATTACTGAAAGCATATTCTCTTATTATAATATTATTAGAAAAACTTTCAACAAAAAAAACGCGATCAGAAATCGCGCTTTTCTTTTTCAGTTTCTTAAAGTTGTCCCGACATTGTGATCGAAATTTTGGGTTCCCGCGTAAGAAAATTTTTAAAATTTTCAACGCGGCCACGTTAAAATTACGAAGTAATTTTTTACGTTGGCTCGATCAAAACCCTTAATGTTGAAAACAGATATCTCGGCTTTCAACATTAGTCGACAAAATTCAAAAAAAGGAGATGATCCACGGGCAGGTTCCCCTACTCGTGCCTTGTTACGACTTCGTCCCTCTCACTGAGCCTACCTTAGGCCTCCTTGCGGAGGACTTTGGGTATTCCCAGCTCGCTTGACGTGACGGGCGGTGAGTACAAGCCTCAGGAACATATTCATCGCCACGTGGCTGATTGGCGATTACTAGCGATTCCAACTTCATGAGGGCGAGTTGCAGCCCTCAATCCGAACTAAGGGGCCGTTTGATGGGATTACCTCCGCCTTGCGGCTTCGCCCATTGTCGGCTCCATTGTATCATGTGTGCGGCCCAGGGCGTCAGAGGGCCATGCTGATTTGGCGTCATCCTCACCTTCCTCCCAATTATCTCGGGCAGTTTCCTGTGACATATAAAACACAGGATGAGGGTTGCGCATGTTACCCCATTTAAGGGCGCGCCTCACGGCACATGCTGACGACAACCATGCAGCACCTGTCTCGTCGCCTTGTGGGGGTCCCGCGTTTCTGCGGGATTTCGCCGAGATGTCAAGCCCTGGTAAGGTTCCTCGTTTGTTGTCGAATTGAGCCACATGATCCACCGCTTGTGTGAGGCCCCGTCTATTTCTTTGAGTTTTAGCCTTGCGGCCGTACTTCCCAGGCGGAACACTTAACGCGTTAGCTTCGCCACCTGAAGGGTCGACACTTCAGATAGCCAGTGTTCATCGTTTACAGCGTGGACTACAAGGGTATCTAATCCTTTTTGCTCCCCACGCTTTCGTCCCTCAGTGTCAGGGTCACCCCAGCTGAATGCCTTCGCTTTTGGTATTCCGGTCGATATCAACGGATTTCACCCCTACACCGACCGTTCTATCAGCCTCTAGTGCCCTCAAGTTAGATAGTATCCCCGGCATCCTCTTGGTTAAGCCATGAGTGTTTAACCGAAGACTTATCTTACCACCTACGGACGCTTTACGCCCAGTAAATCCGGATAACGCTCGAGGGTTCTGTATTACCGCTCCTGCTGGCACAGAATTAGGACCCTCTTATTCCTCAGGTACTGTCACCCTTGCGGGTTCATCCCTGAGAAAAGCTCTTTACACCCCGAAGGGCTTCTTCAAGCACGCGGCGTCGCTCGATCAGGCTTTCGCCCATTGTCGAATATTCTCGACTGCTGCCTTCCGTAGAAGTATGGTCCGTGTCGCAGTACCATTGTTGGGGAACACGCTCTCACGCCCCCTACCCGTCATAGCCTTGGTGGGCCATTACCTCACCAACTAGCTGATAGGCCGCAGACCATTCCTTTTCCGACTTGCGTCTTTACCCTTCGATTGCTCTCAGGGACCATCGGGAATTAGCTCCGCTTTCGCGGAGTTATGCCCGTGAAAAGGGTATGTATCTACGTGTTACTAACCCGTTTGCCACTAGCCCCTTGCGGGGCCCGTTTGACTTGCATGCCTTATCCACGCCGCCAGCGTTCATCCTGAGCTAGAATCAAACTCTCAAATAAACCCCGAAAAAATTTTGTTAGACAAAATTTAGCGGGGCAAGTAGTCGCCCAGTCATTCGACTGGGCGTCCGGTCGAATGACCGGACGGGACAACTTTAAAAAACCGAATTTACTCATTCCCGGTTAAACAAATTTTGGTGGATCCCCTACTTGATAGGGGTTTTAACCGGGTATTAACTTTTAAAGAGAACTTTCCGAAAAATAAATCCCGAAGACATTCGATTACTTCAAACACCCTCGGGAGTTATTTTAAGCTTAACTCTGTTGTTTGAATGTCTTTTCACATAAAGTAAAAAATTATTCTCTTTTATCCTATACTTATTCTAATCGTATAAAATACTTTGTCAAGAGTTTTTATCGAATTATTTTTTATGGTATTATAATAAAACAAAAACATGAAGAAAATTCTTAAAAACTGCGTCCGAAAACATTGGCCAATTCTTGTTTTGCTGGTTTTAGCGGCCTTAACTCACTTTTTATTTTTAAACTATCCCAAAGAGGCGGTTTTTGACGAGGTGCATTTCGGGAAATTTGTAAGCGCTTATTTTACTCATCAATACTATTTTGATATCCATCCGCCGCTTGGAAAGTTGATAATTGCCGGCTTTGCCAATATTTTCGGATTTAGGCCCGAGTTTTCTTTTGCCAATATCGGAGAAAAGATTAACGGAGGCTCCATCTTTATCCTAAGGTTCATGCCGGCTCTTTTCGGCGTTCTTTTGGTGGCGATAATTTACCAGTTAATTTTAGCAGTTGGCCTGTCCAAAAAATATGCTTTTTTAGGAGGCTGGCTGGTTCTTTTTGATAATGCGCTTTTAGTACAGTCAAAATTTGTTTTGGTAGACATTTTCCTTTTGGCTTTCGGGTTTACGGGCCTTTATCTTTTTATCCTTTCAAAGAAAGTTAAGCCAACCAAAAAGAGCCTTATATTTTTTATTCTTGCCGCATTTTTTTCGGCATTAGCGTTCAGTGTTAAATGGACCGCCTTTTCCTTTTTAGGGATAATCGTCATTTCCGTAGTCATTGATTTTTTCCGAAATTTCAAATTTAAAAAACTTCTTCTTCAATTATCATTATTATTATCCATTTCTTTTTTTGTTTATTTTTCGATATTTTTAGTTCATTTCAAACTACTCTATAAATCCGGCCCCGGCGACGCTTTTATGGGCCAAGATTTTCAAGCAACGCTTCTGGGGGATAAAACCAACAAAACCGAAACCCACTATTCGGTCTGGAATAAGTTTATTGAGCTAAACCTTGCAATGTATAGGTATAATAAGAACATTACGGCTAACCACCCTTTCGGCAGCAAATGGTATCAGTGGCCAACCGATAAAAAACCGATTTGGTATTGGACAAGAAGTATCAATAATAACGAAAAAATAGAATCCATCTATTTATTGGGCAATGTTATTATCTGGTGGTTAGCGCTTTTTTCAGTCATTTTTTCATTATTTGTTTTGTTATCAAAAAACCTCAGAAAAAAAACAGCGCCGATAATTTACCTCCTGTTATTGGGCTATTTTCTTAACCTTATTCCTTATATTCCCATTAAAAGAGTGACTTTTTTGTATCACTATTTGCCCTCTTTGATTTTCGGCATATTACTTTTTGTTTTATTCTATGCTCGAATTTTCGAACCGTTGCTTAAAAAAACCGGAAGGTTTGTTTATTTAGGAATTTTATTAATTGTGATTTTATTCTTTTTATATCTATCCCCTATCACTTACGGTTTTCCTGTTTCGTCTTCTGTTTATCACATTTACGATTTTTTTCTTAAGTAAAAGATTCTTAAAAAAATAGCCACGACAGTACGCAGACGCATATCGTGGTCTTGCCCTAAAATTGAGCCGGCAGCAAGGTTTGAAAGAGTTGCCCGAAGGACATTCCCTCCCCTTCGACAAGCTCGGGGTCGGAATTCGGGAAGTCGGCTTGCGCCGACCGACCTACTGTTTATCCCGTATAATATTCTCAAACGGACTATTTTTATATTCCCAATTTTTAATTAAGCTGGAATATTCGCCCTGTAATTTTAGATAATCTTCGCTTAAGAGCAAAACTAAATTTATTTTTGGGTATAGTTCCCTAAATTTTTCGTCTCTTATTTTTGAATACTTCCAAAGAAAGTTCTTAATTTCAACATATGTATTATACTTTGGTAAGTAAAAATCTGGAGTGTAGTTTTGGGTAATAAGATCGAACGTTTTTGGCTGGTATCGCCATTTAATATCTAAATAATTTAGTAATCTTGCGAAATTTGCTTCCCAACGGCTGTAAAAATAAATTATTTTGCTAATATCTTTTCTGATGCCCGCTTTGCCTCGAGCGGCCCTTGGAGAGGTTGGTTTGCCTCCTATTACTGCCATCGCACATTTATTACTGCAAAATTTTTTCTTCATCCAACGCTCTATAAAAAATACCTTTTCACATTTAGGATTTGCACAAATAACTTCAACCCTTGGAATTCTTATAATTCCGGCGTACGGACTCTTCCTTCCTATTAATGCACGGGCTATTTTAATTTTTTGTGTCCTAGGCATAGGACCTCTTTTTGCGTTATTTACTAATGCAGCACAACTTTGGCTACAATAAATTTTGGAATTACTGGGGATAACTTCAAAAACTTTTCTACACTTTTTTCTCGCACATATTCTTTTCTCTCTTTTATAACGGAAATCAAAAATACCCTTCTTCCAGTTTCTTTTAGTTATTTTGCTCTGTTTTTCTTTATATTCTCGAGTGTTATAAAAATCATTGGCCATTATCCCGTTATATCATAAAAAGAGCCGACGAAGCAACTTGAACTCATTATCTCATAGCCTCCTGCAGGAATTGAACCCGCGTCTGAGGTTTACAAAACCTCTGCTTTGCCACTAAGCTAAGGAGGCAAATTTTAACGAGGCAGGCAAAACAGTTGCTCTGCCATTGAGCTACCTCGGCGGGTTATTGGAATTATTTGGGACTTCTTCTTTTGGAGATTCTTCTTTTTTGCCTTGGATTTTTTCCCAATAGTTATCCTTCTTTTTGAGTGTTCTTTGTCTTAATTGAGCCAACCAGGCATTAGTTTTGTTTCCAATTTTAAGAGTGGAAACCGTAACCTTAGAGAGTATTTTTTGTAATATTTTCTCAAAATTTATTTTCTCCTTAACCGCATCAACGATCTTTTTTCCATTTCCGTTGGCCGCAGACTTTTGCTCCGCAATAACATTAATCGATAAATTCGCCAGTATCGGAATCTTTCTAACCAAAATAAACACTAAGCCAATAAGGCTTCCCGCTAGAATTATTGCTGGGATTAAGTAGGGGGACATTTAAGTTAAATTTCGTAACGAGTAAATTTTTTTATTACTATATTCTCGCCCGTTTTGGCGATATAACTGTCAACCAAATCTTTGACAGTTTTAGAATCGTCTTTAATCCAGGTTTGAGACATTAAGGAAACTTCTTCTTTGTATTTATTAAGCTTGTTTTCAATGATTTCATTGACCACTTTTTGAGATTTTCCCGAATCCTTGAATTGTTCCTGATAGATTTTCTTTTCGCCATCTAAAAATTCCTCCGGGATATCGTCGGTTTTCAAGTATAAAGGCTTCATCGCCGCAATTTGCAAGCAAATCTCGTGGGCGAGGCTTTTAAAATCTTCCGTTCTGGCGACAAAATCTGATTCGCAGCGAATATCCAACAAAACCCCGGTCTTTTTATTTGGGTGGATATAGCAGTCAACTATGCCGATACCTGCTTCTCTGGTGGATTTTTTACCGGCTAATTCTTTCCCCCATTTTCTCAATAGCTCTTTTGCTTTTTCAAAATCTCCCTTTGCTTCCTCAAGAGCTTTTTTGCACTCGGTTATTGAGACGCCGGTCTGGTGCCGAAGTTCTTTTATTTCATCAATAGTAGCCATATTATTCTTTTTTAGGTTTATCAGCCTTCGGCTGATCAGCCGCAGGCCGATTTTTTAAAATCACTTCTTTTATTTTTTCCAAAATATATTTTACCGATGTCGTCGCGTCATCGCTTGCCGGAATTGGAAAATCAACCAAAGATGGGTCAGTGTTTGTGTCGGTTATTGCAATAATCGGAATATTCTTTTTTCCGGCTTCTTTTATCGCAGTCTCATCTTTTATCATATCGCAAACAAAAATAGCATCGGGTAATTTTTCCAGATTTTTTATTCCCCCGCATTTTCTTTCCAAGTCCCTTAGTTCTTTTTCAAATTTTGCCCTTTCTTTTTTAGTATATTTTTCAAAATCTCCGGATCCTTTTTTCTTTTCCAAATCCTTAAAATAATCCATCCGTTTTTTAACTATTCCGAAGTTAGTAAAGAGACCTCCCAGCCACCTTTCATTAACGTAAGGCAACCCGCATTCTTTGGCGGTTTCTTTTAATAGGTTTTTTATTTGAATTTTGGTACCAACCAGAAGCAGAAATTTATTTTCGGAAATAATTTTTCCTATGAATTTTAGCGCCTCCGTAAATTTCTCGGCGGTTTTGTCCAAATCTATTATATTTACATCATTTTTTGGCCCAAAAATATAGGGTTTCATTTTCGGGTTTATTTTGGAAACATGATGGCCCAAATGCAAACCTGCCTTCGCCATTTCTTCAAGGATAATTCCGAAATTTTCTTCACTTTTTACATCTTTTTTATCTTCCGCCATAAGTTTATATAATTTAGTATAATCGTTTATAATAGCATTGTAAAGCCGCTTAATCAAGGATTTTAGGATTAATATTGATTTTTTTGATAAATCTGTTAAGGTATAAATATTGGCAGACGCCCAAAATATTATGAAAAAAGATATACATCCTAAATACTACGAGAATGCAAAAGTCCGCTGCGCCTGCGGGAACGCTTTTACCGTTGGCTCAACAAAGGAATATCTTGAAGTGGAAGTTTGCTCAAAATGCCACCCTTTTTATACCGGCCGGAAGAGACTTATAGATACGATGGGCAGGGTTGAAAAATTCAAGCAGAAACTGGTGAAAAAGGAAGAGATGAAAAAGCACCGCAAATAGCAATTCGTCTCGTATGGAATCTTTGGAAAAAACTCAAGCAGAATACAATAAACTTTTAGAACAACTCAGTAACCCTGGGTTGGTTTCTGATTCGGATAAGTTCGAAAAGCTTACAAAAAGAAAGAAGTTCTTAGAAAAAATGATTGAAAAGCAAAAGGAAATCGCCGACGTAAAAAAACAGATTGAAGAAAACAAAGCAATAATAAGCGGGGGTGACACCTCGGAACTTGTTACGATTGCTCAGTCCGAGAGTTCTTTTTTGCAGGAAAAAGAAAGGAGATTAGAAAAAGAATTAAGCGATATATTAAAAGAAGAAAATTCTCCGGCCAAAACATCCGGTTTTGAGTCGGTATTGATTGAAATCAGAGCTGGAACCGGCGGCGATGAAGCGGCTTTATTCGCCGGAGATTTGTACAAAATGTATTCTAGATTTGCCATAGAAATGGATTGGGGCCAAAAAGTCTTGGACTCCCACCCCACTGATTTAGGCGGCTTTAAAGAAGTAATTTTTGAATTAAAATCCACCAAACAAAGCAGAGAAAAAGATGTTTTTTCAATAATGAAATATGAGGGCGGAGTCCATCGCGTTCAAAGGATTCCCAGGACCGAAAAAACCGGCCGGGTTCATACCTCCACCGCCACGGTAGCTGTGTTGCCAAAGCCCAAACCGACAGAAATAAAAATAAAGCCCGGCGACCTTAAAATGACTTATTGCAAAGCATCGGGTCCTGGCGGCCAATATGTAAACAAAACCGAAAGCGCTGTCCGGATAGTCCATTTGCCTACCGGCCTAACGGTCGCCTCTCAATCAGAGAGAAACCAACTGCAAAATAAAGAAAACGCCATGTCCATATTAGTCGCCCGTCTTTATAAAATGAAAGAACAGGAACAGCTTTCAAAAATAGCGGGTAAAAGAAAAAGTCAGATTGGAGGAGCAAAAAGAGCCGAAAAAATCCGAACTTACAACTTCCCGCAAGACCGAGTAACCGACCATCGAATCAAAAAATCCTGGCACGATATTGAAGGAATTATGGAAGGAAAAATAGATAAAATGATAGAAGTATTACAAAAAAGCGAGGGATAAAATCCTCGCTTTTAAAGTAAAAAAAGAGGGGTCAATCTATGCCGTAGTAGCACGATTGACCCCCTGGGAAGAGGCGGGTTTTACGCCACCCGGTGGGGACCTGAGTGGATTGTACCCTAGGGATGCTCGCCGTTGGCAGTCCCATTTACCTCTCCCCTTCGTGGGCTAATATCTGTCCAAGAAAGTAACCACTTCTTAGAATTCGAATAGTTTCGCTCCACAGGAGCGAGGCTCGCCTCTAAGGAGGCGGCAAGAAACGATTACTTTGCTGGACAGATTTAATATCCCTAATATATAGCATACCATCTAAACATTGTCAATAGCCGATGCTATTTTCCGCCGTTTTCAATGGCTTTTATATCCTCTTCGTACT
>Ga0315294_10008626_pt1 | contig 11190 bp, 9 predicted proteins | sample YL17G13_40_MG_FD_203626 | JGI IMG/M metagenome (GOLD analysis project Ga0315294, IMG submission 203626) | Sediment microbial communities from Yellowstone Lake, YNP, Wyoming, USA - YL17G13_40 | ecosystem: Environmental > Aquatic > Freshwater > Lake > Sediment | place: USA: Wyoming | collected... | reverse complement strand
GGGAGAGTTCGATGGTTTTAGGTTAATTGTTAGGGGTTTAGTTTGTTTGAAAAATGCTCGCAAATCTTAAATCTTTAAACAACAAAGAAAAAGTTATGAAATCTCAATCTCTGGAATGTTTTGAAGACTTAAAAAATGCTTCTTATGTCGATTGGGTCGGTAGGGTGGATTATCGAAATTTACCAGAACTTATGTATTTTTTAACTATTATACCTGCTAAAGATCCATATTCTCACGAATTGTTTATTGGTTGCTATGGTGTTGATAAAAAAGGAGAAGCATACAGAGACTTACATTTACATCAATCAGCTACAGTAACAATTTTGGATCTTATAGAAATTTCTAAAATTATTAGAACCAGAATGGAAAGTGAAACGCCAGTTGCTTATAGAAAGTCGTCATTAGATTTCGGTTTTGATGTAAATTCTTCTGGACTTGATAGCTTCTATTTTAATTTCATTCCAAGATGCTCTGATGGGCAAGCTAAAGAAGGAAGCTCTAGTATGCCAATTAATAAAAAAACTTTGGTTAAAATGAATAAGGTGTTCCTATATTATTTAAAAGAAGAGTTCAGAAGAATCATACAACAATTAAATTATAAAATGAAAAACTAAAATTTTGTAACTTAGTGAAATACTATTTTCCTAAATAGGCTTTAACCACCTTAAAGGCACAAGTTCGCCCTGGGAGGACTGTTGTTCCTATGGTTACATTTTAAGGGATTATGATTAGATTTTTGTTCTTCTATCTTGCACAGCAAAGAATACTCATTTTATTTCTAGTTAAATTATTCTCTATATATTCTGCTATGTCATATGTAAGGGGGTTTCTTAGGAGTTCATAATCAATCTCTAAAACACCGCCTTCTTTTGGTTTAAATAAAATATGAGAATAAAAAGCATCTTCTGAATCTGGTATACCTATTCGAATTGTGCCTTTTTCCTCATCAAACCTGCCATCATAAATATAAAACCCGTTTGAATTAGTTTTTAAACCTTTTTTCTGTAAAAATTTAGTTAATTCTACATTATCCTTCGCAGTGACCTCGATTGTAGAACGTCCATATAATTCGTTAGACATGTAAATTATTAGTTGTCCCCTATAATTTGATGTGAACCAAGTATGACCAAGTCCATGTTTTTTTTGAAGAGATTCTAAATAAGATTTTTGTATTTCCTTATCATCAAGTCCACTTATTTTTCTTGCAGCTTCTATATCATCAAGAGATTTAGCTAACTCAGTTAAAAAATCTTTTAATCTTGACATTTTATCACATAAAGTATAATAAAAATAATCTTTAAATCTCTTTTCATAAACCCAAATCAGATAGGTTTTTGTTCTTTGGAGAGTAAGATTATATAATAATTGAGGAGTGATATTATGAAAAAGTTGATGATAATTGGTGTGATTTCATATGAAGAACACTGAATGCACAATCTACATCATGACCAAACATGGCTCAACACAGAGTTACCGCAAGGAGAAGAATGGCTGGACACAAACCAGTTCAAACGGAATAGTCCGTCCACTTAGTGCAGAGCAATTGTTGTCACACATCTTGCCACCACTCGCAATCGGACACCTTAGCGTTAGGGTAGAACCCGATTATAATAATGAAAAGACAGAAGAGGGATAAGATAGATTTTTGTTCTTGGGGGAGAAAGATTTAAATCTTTAAATTTATTCTTAAACTATGTGAAAAAATGCCTATTGAAAGAGTGACTGCAGAAGATGAAATAAAAACAATATCGAAGATTCTAGCTGATTATAGAGTTTGGAGTCCGGGTAGTGGTTCGATTAACAATTATAATATTGGTTATCAAATTCTTGAAAGAATGAGTGACCCTAAATACAAAAGTATCTTCGACGAAGAAATGAAAGACCTAGAAGAAAAATTAGAATGCGAAAAGGCTGGTATATTCTGGCATTTATCGGCTTGAATCTATTATTAAGTCAAGCTCGATTGGATAGATTTTTGTTCTTGAAAGAGAAAGATTAATCATGAAAGAAGACACTTTTTATACTAAAAAATTCTGGGAGCTATTCTTCAGTTCTATATTTTTTACAGTTTCTATTCCGATTATTTTTGGATTATTATTCATGTATTACGGCATGGCATTTAACAATAACGTATTTTATGTCATGTTTGGGGTGGCTATGATTTTAGGAATATCCCTCATTTCCGGTGTAATATACCTTATATTTTGTATATTCATACTGGGTTTGATGATAAAGAATAAGAATTGGATCTGGGTTATATTATGGTTCTTTTTAGCACCTATCGTTTCTTGGGCATATTATTGGTCAAAAGTTAGAGAAACTGCAAAATATTAGTCGTTTTTTTGTTAAGAAGAAAAAACCTATAACTAGAAAACAGATTTTTTGGATTGTTTTAACAATAATAATAATTGTGTTGATTCTATCGCTAATTGTTATGTATCTTTTCCAGTTATGTCTTATACATTTTGACCCTTTAATATAATCCCTAGAATCAAATAGATTTTTGTCCTGCAGGAAATAAGATTATTGGTCAAGCCGACCACTATTCATCGGATTTAAGGTTTTACCCCTATTTAGGGTTAAAATTATATTAAGGTCTTAACATTAAATTTTATTATTTTTGAGTAATTTAATAACCTAATCATATAACTTGTTTGTGTAACTCCGTCAACTTTGAAATCCTAATTCCATCGGACCCACTACAAATTACTTTGAGCACATCCATAACTTTAAGGGGAAAGAAATATACTATTTAATAATTTATGACATACAAAGGATTAAATGAAAAACAAGTCCAAGAATTAAAAAATAAGTTTGGCGAAAATTTAATTTCATTTAAAGAGAAAGATAATTGGCTTTCTATTTTATTATCTCAATTTAAAAGTCCTTTAATTTATATTTTGATAATTGTCGGATTAATTTCTTTATTTTTTAAAGAATACTTTGATGCAAGTTTGATTGGTGTTGTAGTAGTTGTCAATGTTCTGATGGGATTTTTCCAAGAGTATAATGCTAAAAAAACGTTATCGGCACTTAAAAAAATTCTAAAACCAAAAGCCATAGTCATTAGAAACGGTCAAAGAAAAGAAATAGAAGTAAAAGAGTTAGTTCCTGAAGATTTAGTTATTTTGGGTTCTGGAGATAGAATTCCAGCTGATGGTATATTGATTGAAGGAGTAGGACTATTAGTCAATGAGGCAATTTTAACTGGTGAAGAAGAAGCAGTTATAAAAACCGAAAAAGAAGAACAGAATGTTTTGTTCATGGGAACAACTGTGATTTCTGGAAGAGGCGTGATGAAAATAACAAAAACTGGCAAAGAGACAGAAATGGGAAAGATTGGTCAAAGCCTGGCAGAAATGAAAGAAGGAAAAACCCCTATTCAAATAAAATTGGAAATTTTTGCTAAAAATTTAGTATACATTGTTTTGGCAATTTCTTTATTCATTTTTATTGTTGGAGTTTTACATAAAGAAAATCCTTTCGAAATGTTTAGAATGACTGTGATTTTATCGATAGCAGCGATACCTGAGGGCTTACCTATAGCAATAACAGTTATTTTGGCTTTGGGAATGCGAAAGATTTTAAAAAGAAACGGGTTGGTAAAAACTTTACTTTCCATCGAAACATTAGGTTCAACTACGGTTATTTGCACTGATAAAACAGGAACTTTGACTGAAGGAAAAATGGAAGTTGTAAAAACAAATTTTTTAGACAAAGATAAAACATTACTTGCTTTGACTTTGAACAATGAACAAAGAAGTGCTGTAGAAGTTGCCATTTGGGATTATGTAAAAAATGAAAAAATTAACGCCCAAGAGATTTTCGATTCAATAAAGAGGACATACGAAGAACCATTTGATAGCGAAAAGAAATATTCGATGACCATAAATAAGGTTGATGATAAAGAAACTGCATTTTTGATGGGGGCTCCAGAAATCATTATTTCATTTTGTAAGATTTCAAATACAGAGAAAAACAAGATTCTGGTTGAAATTGAAAAATGGGCAGATGAAGGATTAAGGATCTTAGGAGTAGCTTTTAAAGATAAAGGAAATTTAATAGAGAAAAAAGAATTTAATTGGCTCGGTTTAATTGGTATCACTGACCCTATAAGGAAAGAGGTTAAAGAAGCCATAAAAATTGCTCAAGAAGCTGGTATAAATGTTAAAATAGTAACTGGAGACTATAGAAAAACAGCCGAAAGAGTAGCAACAAATCTTGGATTTAAATTACAACCAAAAAACATTCTAGAAGGACAAGAATTAGAGACTATCTCGGAAGAAGAATTGAAAAATAGAATCGATGATATTGTATTATTCACTCGTGTTACACCTCATCAAAAACAAAAAATAGTCAAAGTGCTTCAGGAAAAGGGAGAGATAGTAGCAATGACAGGTGATGGTGTTAATGATGCTCTAGCATTAAAAAAAGCTGATATAGGAATTGTAGTAGGCACGGCATCTGATGTTGCCAAAGAGGCTGGAGATTTAATCTTACTCGATAATAATTTTAAAACTATAGTAGCTGCCTGCGAAGAAGGTAGACTAATTTTTTCTAACATCAAAAAAACTGTTGGTTACGTGCTTTCTAATTCATTTGCCGAAATTACTCTAATTTTTGGTTCTGTCCTTTTAAACTTTCCTTTTCCTTTGACAGTCGCCCAAATTTTATGGAGTCATCTTATCTGTGATGGACCACCAGACTTAACGCTTTCTTTCGAGCCAAAAGAGAAATCATTAATGGAAGAAAGACCGAATAATATTAAAAAAGAGAAGATAATGAGTGGTTTTATAAAATTTTTAATTTTTGCTATCAGTTTGGTCACAGGTATTTTATCTTTATTTTTATTTTGGTATTTCGGGATAAAACAAGGAAACTTAAATCTTGGTCGGACCATTGCTTTTGCTGTCATAGCTAGCGATAATTTAATTTATATTTTTGCTTTTAAAGATCTTAAAAAACCGATTATTCAGATGAAAAACTTTTTCCAGAACAAATATCTATTTTTAGGAGTGGCTTACGGATTTTTACTTATTTTTTTAGCAATTTATTTTCCATTTTTCAATAAAATTTTAGGAACTATTCCTCTAGAACCATTCCACTGGTTATTGATTCTTAGTGTTGCCTTAATTGCTACTTTAATAGTTGAATTATCAAAAATTTTTTCTAAGTTTTTTGAAGAAAGATAAAGAACTCGAACCCATTTAGGTATGGAACCCATCGGATCCAATCTAGTTCCTAGGAATTAGGAAAACGAAGTATACTCAAATCGTTCATCGGATTTGAGTTTTCAACCTTAAATCTACTATTTCATTAAGAATTTAAATAATCTAATCAGATAGGTTTTTGTTCTGTTATAATAAACTAAAACTACTAGAAAGTGACATTAAAATTTATTAAATATTTGGATATGCGTTAATTATATGGTGAGGATCTGAATAAAAGATATTTTCTATTCTTAAATATATTGACATTCCTTTTAACAGTTTTGATATTGAGTAGTTCAGTATTTGCTATGGCAAACCCATCTGCAGTATATTGCAAAGATTTAGGATATCAATACAAGATAGTCAAAACTGATAAAGGAGAAGAAGGTATTTGTACATTTCCTGATAAAACAGAATGTGAAGTTTGGGATTTCTTAAAAGGAAAGTGTGGTCAGAACCATTCATATTGTGCTAAAAAAGGATATGATACAAAGATGATTAATGAGAAAGGAGAATCTTTTTCTAAAGAGTATGTTGCTTGTATAATTCCAGATAATTCTTATAATCAATCCGGTATTTCAGGGGAAAGTATAAAAACAAAAGAAATTTCAGTTTTAGAATTAATGAAAGCTAATAATGAAACATCAGAAAAGTTCTCAATTTCTACAAACCCAACGAATCAGGAATCTCCTACAGAGCTTTTAACGATATTTCAAAAATTAGGGCTATTATTTCAAAAATTAACGATATTTCAAAAATTAGGGCTATTTTTGGAAAATTATCCTTCTTCTTATCCTTCTTCATTTGACTGGCGGAATAAAGATGGAAACAATTGGGTAACTCCTATAAGAGATCAAGGTCAATGCGGTAGTTGTTGGGCATTTGCTGTTACTGCAGAAGTTGAATCGAGAATTAATATCGTTTTGAATAATCCGAATTTTAATAAAGATCTGTCCGAGCAATATCTAGTTTCTTGTGATAGTGCAAATAAGGGCTGTAGTGGTGGATGGAGTTCTGTTGCCTTGAATTATTATAAACAATATGGTGTACCTGATGAAAATTGTTTTCCTTATACTGCAACAAATAACATTTGTTCAAATAGGTGTAGCGACTGGACTAGCCGTTTAGTAAAAATTAAAGATTATACAAGAATTAGTGGAACTGTTTCAGATATAAAACAAAAAATATCCGATTATGGACCAATAACTGCATACATGGATGTTTATAGTGATTTTTTTAGTTATACAGGAGGCATCTATCATCATACTACCTCAACTCGTGAGAGCACTCATATAATTACTTTAGTAGGTTATAATGATGCAGGACAATATTGGATTGGAAAAAATTCATGGGGAACTGGATGGGGGGAAAGTGGATATTTTAGAATGAATTACGATGAAACTAATTTTTTACTATTTATATATGAGAGTTATTACATAACCGATACTGATATAGATCTTGATGGTGTGGGTGATTCAGTTGATGCTTGTCCTACAACCTATGGAACTTGGTGTAATGGTTGCCCTCAACCAAACTGCGGAATTTGTAAATATGCTTATTGTCCATCTTCTGGAGCACCCTATTGTGCTAATTATGGTACCTCAACATTATGTAATTCTAACTTTCAATGTTCTGCTGGAACAGGAGATAACAAATATGGAATAGGTGGGGAATATTCTTGTAACTGTTATTGCGATGGTTCAGGATCTTGTGATTATGCTGGCAATTGCATTTATAGTGCTGAATGTGATCCTGATGACGATAATGATGGAGTATTAGATGTTAATGATTTTTGCCCGAATACACCTCTTGGACAACTTATAGATGCAAATGGTTGTTCACAATCTCAAGTAGACCAAGATTTTGATGGACTCTGTAATCCAGGCAGTAGTAGTACTTGGTGCAATGGTACAGATGCATGTCCTTCTAATTACGGACTTATTTGCAATAATGGTTGTCCTGATTTAACTGCACCTTCAATAACAATATCTAACCCACCTCCATATGATATTTATCAAAATAAGTATCTGGACACAATAGTCAATTTAACTTTTTCGAATACTTGTCTGGATTCAGTTTGGTGGTCAATAAACAATGGCATAACAAACAATTCCTTAAATTCACCTTATGATATTAATATCAGTAGTTGGACAAGATCTAATTATACTTTGCTCGTATTTGCAAATGATAGCTCAGGTCATCTTGGGAAAACAACATATTTTTTTATAATAGACAATAAACCAAACATTCTTTATTATTCACCTAATAATATTTGTCAATGGATAAAACGCACAGATTTGATTTATCTCCCACGTATAGATGGATATACTGGAATGACAGAAACAACACAGAGCACAACATACGTTTACCCGAATGTTGAATATTCAAATGTCAAATTAGACAACATAACGGTAAACGGTAGAATAGCAAGTACAGTTGGTTCTTATACAGAAATTACAATTAATGGAAATGTTGCAATATACTCTAGAAATGAACAACCTTATCTTGTCAATAAATTTGAAATCAGTTCTACAGGTCTTGTAATCGGAACAAACACCATTCAAAGTCGTGTAATAGGATTGGCAGATGCATGGGTAGAACCAATGGAAATAAACTATGAATACAATAAATGTCCTTTTACTTTAGATGTATCTGTAGCTGAAAATTATTCTTTGAATTTCTCTCAAACTTCAACAGATCCTGATAATGATACTCTATTATACTTTTGGAAATTAGATGGGATAATTCAAAATATATCACAAAACTGGACTTTCTATCCTGGGTTTTTTGATGCTGGAATACATAATATAACTTTAATGGTGTTTGACGGAGATTTAATAGCAACACATAATTGGAATGTGACTGTAAACAACACAAACAGACCGCCGATATGGATTCAACATCCAGAAAATCAAATAATAGAAGAAGATACAACTCTAGTTTACGATGTTAATGCTTCTGATTTGGATATTGAACCAATAACCTATTATATTAATGATAGTGTTTTTACAATAAACTCAAACACTGGGGTCATAACATATACCCCACCATCTAATTTTTACGGTATTAAATACATAAATTTGACCGCAAGTGACGGCATCGACAACACAACAGCAGATATAATTGTAAATGTAACTCCAGTTAATGACGCACCCGTATTAGATTTTATTTCTAATGTTAATGTTAATGAATTGGATTTAGTAAATATAACAGTAAATGCTTCTGATGTTGAAGGCGATAATTTAACTTATTTCATAAATGATGCAAAGTTTACAAAAATAAATCAATCATTTATATGGCAAACTACTTTCCAGGATTCAGGTGTACATTCTGTTAACATTTCTGTGAGTGATAGTTTTGACGATGACTGGCAAATTGTAATTATAACAGTTTTAGATGTTGAAGACGCTGACAATGATGGAATAAATAATACTGATGATTATCTATTTGGTAATAGTTTTTCTATAAATACAACATTAGGTATAAATGTAACTATTAATGGAAGCTCAAATCTATCTCAAATATTTAATGGTACACTACCAGTTAACATCATAGAAAATAACAATTCTTTAGTAGAGTTTAATTGGACATTTAAACAAACAAATGTTCTAAACTTGTCCGGAATTAGCATTGAAAAACAGACGAACGCAAGCACAAAAGGCTACATTGTAGTCAAAGGAATTAACCTAACTACACAAAATAGAACAAAAACAATTTATTTAGATCATATAAATAAAAACTTAAATACTATATGCGTATCTGATAAAGAAATTGCTTCTATAACAGAAATAAGTTTGGGATGTAACGAAATTAACGAAACCTTAGTTTTTTGCAACATCACAGTACAAAATGGATATAGTTGTACTATCATTGAAAATAATACAAGATATAGAATATCTGGTTTGATACATTCCGGCATTAATGAACAATGTTCAGACAACGATAAAGACGGTTATGGAGTTGGCTGTTCATCTGGTAATGATTGTAATGATAATGACTCTACTATTTATCCAGGAGCTCCCGAACTGTGCGATAGTGTTGATAATGATTGTGATGGAACTGTTGACGAGGAATGTAGTAGTGGAACAAGTGGATCAACTGATAGAGGGGGCGGTGTAGGTGGTAGAATAACAACTACTGTAAAAATAACAACTACTGTACCATCTCCAACAACGGCTGTTGCTAAACAAACTACTACAACAACAGTACTCAAAACGGAAGAAGGTATTCCTAACGGGAAACATACCAGTTGGCATGACAGCTTTATCATGACAATCAATAATGTGACAACAATAGTAATAACCTCTATAGCTATAGCAGCGATACTAGTTGTCAAATTTAAAATTCATTAAAGAAAAAGTATTAATTAAACTACTAAATTCTTTTTTATTTTTTCTGAATAAACCTTATAGAAGCCCTTAAATCCTTTACTATTGAATAGAAAAACATGGAAAACAAGGTTGGTTGGGTAGTTTTAGCACTTGTAATAATATCTGGTAGCTTTATAGTGTATCCTAGAATTACTGGTAAAAACATCCAAATCTATCCTTATAGATATACTTCCGAAGAAAGGGAAATCACAACCATTAGAACAACCATTCCAACAACTGTTGTTACAACAGAGACACCTAGTATTAGGATTTGGGATCCAGAAAAGGTTGAATGTCCAGATTTACATACTATCTTTAATTTTCACAATACTGTGAATTCAGAATGTAGTTGTTTGTGGCAAGGTTCACTTGAAATAGAAGGTTGGAAAGTTGATAGCGTTGGACGAGATTGCTGTGGTCTTAATTTCGATGATAATTATTTTATGACTTGCTATAAAGGTCGGTCAACTGGAGAAAATATTAACTACTTTTATTGCAGAGGCATATACCTCGAAAAAAAGTTTATAGATGAATATGGGAACATACAAGATACTATCCTTAAGTCAGCAGATCTTGTATATGATTCCTCAGGGAATTATATCAAAACCATTTGTAACCATAAATCACCATTTGGAACATATGAGTTTATAGATGGTTCTTGGCAGAAAGATTAATCAGATAGGTTTTGTTCTATTCTTTGATAACTGTGCCTATTATCACTAATAATAAGACGGATAAGTTTTACTTTCAATTTAATAATGATGCCAGAAGGGAAGAAAAAAACGTTAAAAGAGTATGCATCTCCTACTGTCCAGAATATTATAGATTCTACGGCAAGATACGGGGGTTTATTGCGTCTTTACGGTGGAAACTATCTATTTGCTGCTCCTTATTATTACATTGAAGGAAAATGGAAAGAAGATTGGGATATATTTGATCACTTGATAAGCTATGTGATGTCTCAAGAACGCATAGAAGAAGTTATCAAAGATATTACGTTTGATGAGAAAAAAATATTAGGTCGCACTGTGGCTATTATACGTTCTGATTTTCCACTCATTTATACGGTTCTTAATCCTGAAAAGAAAAAAGGTACTGCTGATGGTTATCTTGGCGTTATTAAATCTTACTCTGTGTTCAATAGGAATAATCTTTACAGAGTAAAAGTTGAACTAACTAAAGCAAGAAAAATAGACTTACATGATAAAAATTCAGATTTGGGACAGTTCATTGGAGGTGTATATACAGCACAATGGGTGAGTGGATCAAGAGATTTAGAGGAAGCAAAATGGGAACTATCATATAAACAATTGGGTACAGAAAAGCTTACAGTTGAAGACTTGTTTCCGAATATGGCTATATTCGTACTTGACAGAGATGAAATAATACGTAAAATCATATAGACTTTTGGCAATACCGACCACTGTTCATCGGATTTAAGGTTTTGACCTTAAATTCATATATTTTTTAACAAATTTAAATCTTTAAAGATTCTTTTAAAATTCATGACTTCATTTGAAGAGGAATTAATGAGAATAGGTAAAGAACTCGCTGATGAATATCTTTCAGATGAAACTATTAAACAAATGGTGACTGAAAATCCAGAGAAT
>Ga0315294_10008625_pt1 | contig 11192 bp, 6 predicted proteins | sample YL17G13_40_MG_FD_203626 | JGI IMG/M metagenome (GOLD analysis project Ga0315294, IMG submission 203626) | Sediment microbial communities from Yellowstone Lake, YNP, Wyoming, USA - YL17G13_40 | ecosystem: Environmental > Aquatic > Freshwater > Lake > Sediment | place: USA: Wyoming | collected... | reverse complement strand
CCAAGGTACACGTTTACGGCGTTGATCGTCATCTGTGGCAGCCGCTATTCCTGGAACTTACGGCGACGGGCTGCGTCGCGATCATCCCCAACGGTACTTGCGGCAATACGCTGCACCGATTAGTGACGAATATTCAGCGATACCTTGATCCCGGCGCCGACGTCTTCGTTGGGGATAAGCCCTACCGACAAATGGTTGAAGAGTCTGCGCGAGGCGTATCCTATGACCCCGACGCCGAATGACTTCCTGAGAGATCCGCTCTTTCAGCTTAACGCGGTTCTCTGGCTGGCCCAGCCGTTGCCCGAGGCCAGCACGGTTGCGCCACTCCTGCACAGGCAGGGGTTCGGCGTGTATGCGATTGCCCCGTTGCTCGGCCCGCCAGCCGATGTGCGCCTGGCCGCGCAGACCGTGGGAATCGCTATCCAGGAGAGGGTTAGACCGGACGTGGTGCTGAGTCGTGAACGCGACCGAAGGTTCTCCCTTGTCGAATGCAAGGCAAGCTCCTTCGAGGTCACGTCTCCGACCGCGGAGCAAGCGCGGAGTCTCTTGATCGCAGCGGGGCCACGGGGAGCGGAGATGCTTGGTCTGGCCCCCCGCGAAGTGTCGGATTCGCTGTTGACGTTCGTGTCACGCGAGCACGAATGTGAGGAGCTTGCGCAGACTGTATCGGCGCTGTCCCTGGAACTCGCCAGGAGTGAACTACCCGCAGGCCGGTCGTCGTGCCTTGGCCTGACCATGACCGCACATGAGGTCGCCGTCGAAGTGAATGCGGCTGCAAGCGATTTCCTGGGGTTGCCTGTGGGTCGGAACCGCTTCATCGATTGCGAGGAGGGGAGCGACCCCAGGCCGCTTTACTTTATCCCATACGATCCTGACGTCACGCAGTCACCACAGGAGGCGGTGTTCTGCAAGCGAGTGCTCTTTGAGCGAATTCAGAGTGAAGTCATCGCTGCGGTTGGGCGGTCCAATCCCCCGGCCGAGGTTGTATTGGAGTCGGGGAAGCTTCTCAATAGCGCGATGTTTGGGATGTACGGGCACTGGGAGAACCAAGACTCGGCCAGCCACATGCGTCGTTTGTGCAGGCAGCTCATGGATGCCATTACGCAGGCTGCGAATTCAGTCTCACAAGATGCTATCGCCTTCCAGCCCGGTCGCGGCTGGACGGTCAACCTGGCGAGTGAGGAACAACACGAGAGCGTGCTTGACGCACTCACTCGATTCTCGTGTGAGACACTGAGCCTGCGAGTGGAGCCATCGCCAAGTCTTTTTGACGGTCTAGAAGCGGACAGCACGGATTACACGCGTTAGACGGCCATTGAATTGCCGTTTACGAAAGGACCGCGCGAGTTCGCACAGCGAAGCGCTATCTGGAGCACCGTGCTATCGCGAATCTTCGCTTGTCGCGGCAACCCGAGGCGAGATGCGAAGCCAAACTTGATACGGAGAGCAAACCAGTGGTAGACACGACGCATTTCAATCAAATGCGGTTGGGGCTGGCGTCGCCGGACGAGATCCGCAAGTGGTCGCGCGGCGAAGTCAAGAAGCCCGAGACCATCAACTACCGCACCTTCAAGCCCGAGCCCGACGGGCTGTTCTGCGAGCGCATCTTCGGCCCCACGCGGGACTGGGAATGTCACTGCGGCAAGTACCGCAAGATCAAGTTCCGCGGCATCACCTGCGACCGCTGCGGGGTCGAGGTCACCCGCTCCAAGGTGCGCCGCGAGCGCATGGGGCACATCAACCTCGCCGCGCCGGTGTCGCACATCTGGTACCTCAAGGGCGTGCCGAGCCCTATGAGCCTGCTGCTGGACATCTCGCCGCGGCCGCTGGAGAAGGTGCTCTACTTCGCGTCCTACATCGTGACGCGTGTGGATCACCCCAAGATCAGCGACAACCTCGACCTCATCAAGGACACGGTGGAGCAGGAAAAGCAGGCGGCGGACGAGACGCTGGAAAAGACTATCGAGTCCCTGCTCAAGCAGCGCGACGAGCAGATTGCTGAAGCCAAGCGGCTGAGTGCGGCCGACCGCGCGCAGCTCGATCATGCGGTGCAAGAGCGCATCAAGGAAGAGCAGAAGATCACCGAGGAGCGCAAGGAGGAGCTCGACGCGGCGCTGCGGCTGCTTCTGGGGCAGAACCTGGACGCCAAGCCCGGGCTCACCCGCAAGCAGCTCATCACGGAAAGCGAGTCCCGCAGCCTGCGCGCGCTAGTGGAGGTGCTGGTGGCGCACCACGGCGAGGACTTCCAGGCCATGTTCTCCGCCGGTCTGGGGGCGGAGGCGGTCAAGGCGCTGCTCAAGGAGATCGACCTGGAGCAGCTCACGCGGGAGCTGCGCAACGAGATCCGCGAGACCACCGGGCCCAAGCGGGCGCGGGCCATCAAGCGGCTGGAGGTGGTGGAGGCGTTCCGCAAGTCGCGCAACCGGCCGGAGTGGATGATCATGGACGTGGTGCCGGTGATTCCGCCGGAGCTGCGGCCGATGGTGCAGCTCGACAGCGGGCGCTTCGCGACCTCCGACCTAAACGATCTGTACCGGCGCATCATCAACCGCAACAACCGCCTCAAGAAGATCAAGGAGCTGGCGGCGCCGGAGTCGATCATCAACCATGAGAAGCGCCTGCTGCAGGAGGCGGTGGACGCGCTGATCGACAACGGCCGGCGGGCACGGCCGGTGACCGGCTCCAACAACCGGCCGCTGAAGTCGCTGTCGGACATGCTCAAGGGCAAGGAGGGGCGGTTCCGCAAGAACCTGCTGGGCAAGCGCGTGGACTACTCCGGGCGCTCGGTGATCGTGGTGGGGCCGCACCTCAAGCTGCACCAGTGCGGCCTGCCCAAGGAGATGGCGCTGGAGCTGTTCAAGCCCTTCGTCATGAAGCGCCTCGTTGATCGCGGCTACACCACCAACATCAAGACCGCCAAGAAGATGGTGGACCGCGTGCGCCCCGAGGTGTGGGACGCGCTGGAGGAGGTCATCGCCGACCATCCCATCATGCTCAACCGCGCGCCGACGCTGCACCGCCTCGGCATCCAGGCGTTCGAGCCGGTGCTGGTGGACGGCAAGGCGATCCAGATCCACCCGCTGGTGTGCCATTCCTTCAACGCCGACTTCGACGGCGACCAGATGGCGGTGCACGTGCCGCTGTCCACGACGGCGCAGAGCGAGGCGCGCATCCTGATGCTGTCCACCGAGAACCTGTTCTCGCCCGCCCACGGCAAGCCGATGGTGGTGCCCGCGCGCGACATGGTGCTCGGGTGCTACTACCTGACGCAGAAGCGGGTGGGCGCCAAGGGCTCGGGCAAGGTATTCGCCAACGCCGACGACGCCACCCTCGCCTACGAGCACGGGATCGTGGACCTGCACGCCGACATCCGGGTGCGCACCGACGGCGCCCTCATGGACACCACCCCCGGGCGCCTGATCTTCAACGAGATCCTGCCGCCCAAGGTGCGCTACGTCGACCGCGTGGTGGACCACGGGGAGCTGGGCAAGATCGTGGAGAGCTGCCACCAGCACTACGGCACCACGCGCACCGTGCAACTGCTCGACGACCTCAAGGAGCTCGGCTTCCGCTTCTCCACCACCGCCGGCATCACCATCTCCATGACCGACATGGACGTCCCCGAGGCGCGGCGCGAGCAGATCATCGACCGCACCGAGGCCCAGGTGCGCAAGACCAACGACAACTACGCCAACGGCCTCATCACCGCCGGAGAGCGTGAGGACGAAGTGTGCCGCCTGTGGCAGGTCGCGGCGAGCCAGATGGCGGACGCCATTCTCGAGAACATCGACCCCTTCAACCCCATCTTCATGATGGCCAACTCCGGGGCGCGCGGCAGCCTGCCGCAGCTCGCGCAGTTGGCCGGTATGCGGGGGCTGATGACCGACCCCTTCGGGCGGTTCATCGAGGACCTGCCCATCAAGTCCAACTTCCACGAGGGGCTGTCGGTGCTCGAGTACTTCGTCTCCACCCACGGCGCGCGCAAGGGCCTGGCGGACACCGCCCTGCGCACCGCCGACGCCGGCTACCTCACGCGGCGGCTGGTGGACGTCGCCCAGGACGTCATCATTCGCGGCGACGACTGCGGCACCACCGCCGGCGTCACCGTCGGCGCCATCCGCGACGGCACCGAGGAGATCGAGTCTCTCGACCAGCGCATTGACAGCCGCGTCGCGGCGACCGACATCGTGCATCCCGTTAGCGGCAAGCTCATCCTGCGCGCGGGCCAGGAAATCGGCCAGCGCACGGTCCCGCCCTGCCCCAAGTGCAGCGGCGAGCTGACGACCCTCTATTCGTGCGAGACCTGCGGCATCGAGCTGACCGAGGCGGACCTCGAGGCCGCTCCGGTCCAAGCCGAAGGCGCTCCCGAGCGCGACCTCGGCGACCTCGCTGCCATCCTGGCGGGCGGGCCGAGCATAGCCGAGGAGGAGTCGGAGCAAGGTGAGCCCGAAGCGGCAGGGGCGCAGGAAGGGGAGTCCGCGGAGCAGGCGCCGCTGGCGAGCAGCGATGCGGCGCCCACGGGGCTCGGCCAGCCCGGCCTCGGCGCCGACGGCAGCAAGTGGCTGGAGCAGGGGATGTGCCCCGAGTGCCACCGCGAGCTGCAGAAGGTGTATGTGTGCATGGAGTGCGGGGAGCGCTTCACCGCCCAGTCGGTCGAGCCCCCGCTGGATACGATACTGCGCGTGGTGGCGGAATGCGAAGGGTTCCTCGAAGCGGCGCGCAAGCTTCAGGAGGGCGAGCGGGCGGCGCAGGCCGTGGTCAATCCGCTGACCGGCGACACCATCGTCGAGGAAGGCAAGCGCATAACCAAGAAGGCGCTGGCCCTGGCCCGCCAGGCGGCGCACGACCTGCGCGAGCGCGGCGGCCTGGCGCGCGGCGAAGTCACCATCCGCTCGCCGCTGACCTGCGAGCTGCTCCAGGGGATATGCTCGCTGTGCTACGGGCGCGACCTGGCGTCAAGCCGCGCGGTGGAGGTCGGCGAGGCGGTGGGCATCGTGGCCGCCCAGTCTATCGGCGAGCCGGGCACCCAGCTCACCATGCGCACCTTCCACACCGGCGGGGTGGCGGCGCAGTATCTGACCGGCGTCGCCGAGGTGAAGAAGAAGCGCCAGGAGACGCTGCGCGAACTGCACGAGGACATCCGCCGCGGGCTGGTGCACTTCGAGGAGCAGACGGGGTACGAGCGCGAGCGGGTCAAGAAGATCCAGCAGATGCTCAAGGTGCTGGAGGAGCAGGTCAAGGGCCTGCTGCGGGTGGTGGAGCTGTTCGAGGCGCGCCGCCCCAAGGGCCAGGCGATCGTGTCTGAGGTGGACGGCGAGGTGGCCGCGGTCGACACCACCGGCGTCAAGACCGTCATCATCCACTCCGAGCAGCCGCTGGACGAGCGGGTCGTGGGCGAGATGCTGGCGGAGAAGGTGAGCGCTGACGGCCGCATCGCCGCCGACGCCGGCAAGGAGCTGACGCCGCAAGTGGTCGCAAAGCTGCAGCAGAGGGGCGTGACCACGGTCAAGATCCGCAAGTCCTACCTGGTGCCGTACCGCGGCTACCTGAAGGTCTCGCAGGGCGACTACCTGCAGCAGGGCGACTCGCTGACGGAGGGGCCGCTCGACCCGCAGAAGGTGCTGCTGATGAAGGGCGTGCACGGGGTGCAGGAGTACCTGGTGCGCGAGATCCAGAGCGTTTATCGCACGCAGGGCGTGGACATCAACGACAAGCACGTCGAGGTGATCGTGCGCCAGATGCTGCGCAAGCGGCGGGTGGTGGAGCCGGGCGACACCGAGCTGCTGCTCGGGCAGATGGTGGACCGCTTCGACTTCGATGACATCAACCGGCGCATCGAGCAGCACGGGGGCACCCCGGCCAGCGCCGAGCCGATGCTGCTCGGCATCACCGAGGCGTCGCTCAGCACCGAAAGCTTCCTGTCGGCCGCGTCGTTCCAGAAGACCACCCGCGTGCTCACCGACGCCGCCATCAAGGGCAAGGTGGATCACCTGGTCGGCCTCAAGGAGAACGTAATCATCGGCCGCCTCATCCCCGCCGGCACCGGCATGGCGCGCTACCGCGGCGTGCAAGTGGCCGGGCCGCGGGAGGAGGCGCCGCTGATCGCCCTGCCGCGGGAGCCACGCGAGGAGGACCTGCTGCTGCGGGCGATCGAGGAGGCCTCGGGCACCCTGACCTCCGACGACGAGGACCTGCTCGGGCTTTCGCCGCCGAGCGGGGAGAGCGACGAGGAGGCGGGAGAGGAAGAGCTCGGGCAAGAGGACCTCCACGCCGACCATGGCGAAGCGGAGGGCGAAGATACGGGGATCGGCGGCGACGAGGTCGCCATCTGACCGAGTGTTGAACCACAGAGATCACAGAGAGCACAGAGGAAGGTCGGGAACTCCCAGAATGGCATCCCTCACTATCTGTGCAATCTGCGAAATCTGCGGATAATAATCTCCTCTTGCTAGAAGGGAACACACCAGGTGAAGCTGCGATTGGGGCTGCCCGCGGGCAGCATGCAGGAGGCGACGTTCCAGCTCTTCAAGCGCGCGGGCTACGGCATCACGGCGGCGGCGCGCTCGTACGTGCCGTCGGTTGACGACCCGGAGCTCGACTGCCTGCTGCTGCGCGCGCAGGAGATCCCGCGCTATGTGGGCGACGGGGTGCTGGACGCCGGGCTTACCGGGTTGGATTGGGTGCTGGAGAACGGCGTCGAAGTAGTGGAGGCGGCGGACCTGGTGTACTCCAAGCAGAGCGCCGCCAGGGCGCGCTGGGTGCTGGCTGTCGCCCGCGATGGGGAGCTCAAGAGCGTCGCCGACCTGCAGGGCAAGCGCGTGGCGACCGAGCTGGTGCGGGTGACCGAGCAGTACCTCGAGCGCCATGGCGTGAAGGCGCGAGTAGAGTTCTCCTGGGGGGCGACTGAGGTCAAGGTGCCGGAGCTGGCGGACGCGATCGTCGAGCTGACCGAGACCGGCACGTCGCTGCGCGCGCACAACCTGCGCATCCTGGACACGGTGCTGGAGACCAACGTCAAGCTCATCGCCCACCCCACCGCCTGGCAGGACACGTGGAAGCGCTCGAAGATCGAGAACCTGGCGGTGCTGCTGCTGGGGGCGCTGCAGGCAGAGGCCAAGGTCGGCCTCAAGATGAACGTGAGCAGCGAGAGCCTGGAGGCGGTGCTCAAGCTCCTGCCGGCGATGAAGGAGCCGACCGTATCTTCGCTGATCCATGGCGGCTGGCACGCCGTGGAGACCGTGGCCGACGAGAAGCAGGTGCGCGACCTCATCCCCGAGCTGAAACGCGCGGGGGCGCAGGATATAATCGAGTACCCACTGAACAAGGTGATACCGTAGGACCTCGGGGAGCCGGTGCGCCGGCTGCGGCGGGCGCGACCGGCGCGGCCGGCGGCCGCAGCCGGCGCACCGGCCGCAGATCATTGGTGGCTTTGCTCCGACGCGGGGCAGTTTCGGCGGAGAGCCGCGGCGGGTAAGATGTAGAGGGTTTGGGGGCCGCGGCCGACGGACCACGTGGCGCGCAGCACCCGCAAGGCTGCTTCCGAGCAGGCTTGTCCCGGAGTTGGTCGCGTCCGGGAATACCCACACCGCAAGACCGGTCGGGAGGTGGCGGCTGCCATGCGATGCCCGAACTGCCACGCGGAGAACCCGGATGCCGGCGTCGTCTGCAAGAAGTGCGGCGTCAGCCTCGAACCCCCTACCCCTCCGACCGACGACGAGCGCTCGCGCCAGTTCCTAGAAGAAGCCTTCCGCCTCAGCGACGAAGGCAAGCTCAGTCAGGCCATCACCAGTTGCAAGCGGGCCATCGAGGCCAACCGCAGGTCCACCTCCGCCTATTCACTCTTGGGCATCCTGTACGAGCGCCTCGGCCGCCGCGAATTAGCGATCCAAGCATACGAAGCCGTCCTGCGCCTGAGCCCGGAAAGCGCGGCGGACCGAGAGAGCCTCGAGCAACTGCTTTCCAGGCCCGAGCTGCCGCCTCTCGAAGTAGCGGTGCCAGTCGGCCCGCCGGAGCACGAGGCGCCGGCCCCGCCTGCGCCTGTCAGGCGTCGCGGCGTCTCGCCGATGTGGTACGGGGTGGCCGCGCTGGTGGTGATCCTGGTCGTGTTGCTGGTGTTCACGGTGCGGGCATGGCGCGCCGCATCGTTGCAGCCACGGGCAGCCGCACCCGCCCCGGCACCGGAGCCGGCTCCCACGCGGGCCGCGGCGCCCACGCCTGCGCCCCCGACGGCATCGGCGATGCTTCCCGCTCCCCCTCCGGCGCCTGTTGCGGCAGTGCCGATTGTTGCCACCGGGCCCACCCGTGTATCGCCGCCGCTGAGTGCTGTTCCTTCGACTCCCGAGGCCCCCACGCCCCCACCGAACCGTCAGACCGGGCCGGTGGTCGAGATAAGGATCCCCAGGCCTGAAGCCTTCATCCTGCGCGGGGCCTCGCCGCCGGAGCCGAAGGCGGCGCCGGCGTATCGCGAGCAGGCGCTCGCGGCCGAGCCCACGCCGCAGGCCGCACGCATCCGCTATTTCCAGGGCGACGTGGCGGGAGCGATAGGGACCTATGAGGCGGTGACCGCCGGCAACGACCGGGCGAGCGCCGTGACCTACCAGGAGATGGGCTGGCTTTACTACCAGGTAGGCCGCCCCGACGACGCCGAGGCCGCCTACCGCGAGAGCCTGGCGCGCTACCAGCGCCAACTGGCGGCGGGCGAGGACGCGGACGCCGCGCGCCACGGAATCCGCAGCGCCGAGGCCGCGTTGAGAGTGATGGAGCTGGAGTAGGAGCGGATTCATGCGCAGTCCGGTTTCCTTGCGGACGCTTCTTCTTGCATTCGCTTGTGTCTGTGCGCCGGTCGCTGTCACGAGTGCGCCCGCCCAGCCGGACGTGGCGTGGCTGGGCGTGCAGGAGCGGGAGAACCTGCCGGAGCGGGCGGCGGCGGCGTTCGATGCCGCCATCGGGTCGGCACTGGCCCAGACGCTGGAGCCCGGCATCTCGGTGGAAACGGAAACGCTGCAATCGCCGCGGGCAAGGCGGGCGCTGACGGAGCTCGACTTCCTTGGTGTGGCGCCGGGCGATGCTCTGCGGGACCGCGAGTCCCGCGCGCTGGGGATCATGCTGGGCGCCAAGGTCACCGTGCGCGCGTGGGTCGAGGTGATGGACGGCAAGACGCGCGTCACGGTATTCAGCGCCGCGGTCAATCGGCGGGAATCGGTCATAGACCAGGTGGACGGCACCGCTCCGCCGCAAGAGACATCCGACTTGGCCGCCTGGGCTGGCGGGATCGGCGGGAAGGTGGGGCGGAAGGTTGCCGCTTCGGTTGGCGAGCTTCTGCGCTGGACGCCGAAGGAGGCGGCGGGCTTCGCGGCTGCCGCTGCCAGGTTCCTGGAGGAGGGACAGCCGGGAATCGCCGCGCTGGAGTTCAACCGCGCCATCACTCTGGCGCCCGCAGAACCTACCTACTACCTCGGGTCTGCGCGCGCATACACCGCGCTGGGCGACGCGGCAAGAGCGCGCGGGCGCCTGCGCTCGGCGGTGGCGCTGGCCCCGGATATGGCCGAGGCGCGGCTGGAGCTGGGGCGGGCGCACCTGGCGGCGGGTGAGGCCGACGCCGCGGCGGCGGAGCTGAGGCGGGCGCTCGACCTCGGCGCCGGTTTCGACGCCCACGTGGCGCTGGGGGCGGCTCTGGAAAAGGCGGGCGACCTCAACGGCGCGCGACAGCAATGCGAGCAGGCGGCGGAGCTGCGCCCAGATGACACCGAGACAGCCGCTCGTGCGTCGCGGGTGGCGGCAGCGCTGAGCGCGCAAACCGGAGCGGCTCGCCCAGCAGAGACGGAGGAAACGGAGCCCGGGCCCGATGCCGCGCGGCGAGAGGCGGTGCTCTACTACGTGGGCAGCGGACAACCGACTGAGGCGGTGCGGCAGTTGCGCCTGCTCGCGGACGAGAGGGGCGAGCCAATCGGCTACGTGCCGAAGGACTACGTCACCGTGGCGCGGGCGCTGGACCGCGAATTCGAATCCATTGTCGCGGAGGCGCGCAGAGGCTGGGATGGTCTCCAGCGCCGCTCCATCACCCCGCAGCAGATGGGCGATACGCTGAGCAGGTTGCACGAGCGCTCGGATACGCTCGCGCGCGCCGCGGAGGGGATCGCCGCGCCGCCGAAGCTGGAGCGCGGACACCGGCATCGCGTGCTGGCCTACAACCTGCTCAACCAGTCCGACTTCTTCCTGCGGCGCTACGTCGAAGGGCGCCAGGACGACGACTACGACCAGAGCGTGATCGCCCGCCAGGGGGCGATCGCCGAGCTGAGGCGCGCATGGGACCTGGATGTGGACGCGGGCTGGCCGACCAGGACCGCAGCCGAGGAGTAGTCTCTCACCGCTAGCGCCCGCGAACGAAGGCAGGCCTGGGAGCAACGCGGTGCTAAGCACGGCCTCACGACGGGTACAATGCTAGTATGAAAACCCTGCTGCATACCTGCTGCGGGCCGTGCCTGGTGCCGGTGGCGCGCAAGCTGCGCGCCGACGGGCGCGAGCTGGCGGCGTATTTCTATAACCCTAACGTGCACCCGCACGCCGAGCACGCGCTGCGGCTCGATGCGTTTGCGAAGGCGGCGCAGGCGCTGGAGCTTGCGACGCTGCCCGTGCCCGGCTACGAGCCGCAGACGTTCTTCCGCGCGGTGACATTCCGCGAGGACGAGCGCTGCCGGCTGTGCTACCGGCTGCGGATGTTCGAGGCGGCGCTGGCCTGCCGGGACGCGGGATTCGAAGCCTTCACCACGACCCTGCTGGTGAGCCCCTACCAGGACCAGAATTGCCTGCGCGCGGTGGGCGAAGCCGCCGCGGAAAACGCGAGCGTGAAGTTCCACTTCGAGGATTTCAGACCGCTGTTTCGCCAGGTCAAGGATATGGCGGAGGAGTTGGCGCTCTACCGCCAGAAGTACTGCGGCTGTCTGTATAGCGAGATCGAAGCCGCGCAATCCCGCCGCGCGAAGGAGGGGCGCCGCCGTGCCTGGGCTCGATAGCCTCGGCAAAGCATTCATCCTCGTCGGCGGGCTGGTAGTGCTGGCAGGGCTGTTGATGCTGGGGCTGGGGCGGCTCATGGGCGGGGGGCGCGTTGTGCCCGGGGACATCGTGATTCAACGACCCGGGTTCACCCTCGTCTTCCCCATCGTGACCTCGCTGGTGTTGAGCGCGCTGCTGAC
>Ga0315294_10008620_pt1 | contig 11194 bp, 7 predicted proteins | sample YL17G13_40_MG_FD_203626 | JGI IMG/M metagenome (GOLD analysis project Ga0315294, IMG submission 203626) | Sediment microbial communities from Yellowstone Lake, YNP, Wyoming, USA - YL17G13_40 | ecosystem: Environmental > Aquatic > Freshwater > Lake > Sediment | place: USA: Wyoming | collected... | reverse complement strand
ATAACCAATCAGGCGGCGGCTCTTGAAAAGTGCATAGACATTTTCAAGGACAAGAAAGGCGGGCTTGCCTCCTCTGCAAAGTTTCAGCGTCATGCGGCAAAGCTGCCCGGAAAGGCTGCCGTGTTCGGGTATAATGAGGTGGAGAAACTGATAAGCCCGATGGTGATGGCGATGCGCAGGAGACCTGAGACTTCTGGTCCCGGTCAAACCCGCCCGGATTTTTCAGTTATGATTAAATACTTCTTCGGCAACAGCGTGGCTGTGGTTTGCGGGACAGATTCACTCACGGTGGAATCTTTTGGCTCCTTTACGGGTGGGCTTCCGCTTATTTTGGCTGTGACCGTTCGTAGGCAGGTTGCAGGTTTCAACGAAGCAAATATTCGCTCGAGCATTTCCCGCGCCAAGTCTGACCAGCGTTCCCTTGCCAACGCCCTTGAGGCTTATTATGTGGAGAACAATAGTTATGTTTCGTGGGCAACTGGCGACCAGGGTGTTAATAATTTTCTTCCTGCCGGGTCGGCGGCGAGGGCGCGTCCCACATTCCGCCGCCCCTCGGCGGGAGGTCCCAGGACCCTCACCACTCCATTGGCATATAGCGAGCAATTGTATCCCGACCCATTTGCGCCGGATGACGGCGCCGTGCATTCCTACTACTGCGACGGTGGAGGCTGGATTCTCCTCAGCGCGGGTCCTGATGGAGATTATAATATTGACCCGCAGAAGTTGTACAACAGTTCCGTGCCCCAGCCGTCAACGGAGCTGCTTTCAAAGAGTTATGACCCGACAAACGGCACCATCAGCGATGGTGATATTTTTCGCGTAAAAATGTGAAACAAAAAAATATCCACCTCAGGCAGGCTCAACCTACCTGAGACGGATTATTTTTTTCCCATCACCTTACTGATTTCCTCCTGGAGGAGGCGAAGCACAGATTCGTGCTGCTTTTGTTTGTGGGCGTACCAGTTATATTTGACTTTCAGATTATTCTTCAGGTTCTGATAATTTTTTCGCGCAGACTCAGGAGAAGGTGAGCCGATATTTTTCCTTCGCGCGATGAGGCGCTCCGGACGTGCGAGCATCGCCCATTCCGATTTTCTCAGTTTGGGATTTTTCTTCCCTACTTTTCTCAGGAGGCTGTTAAGGATATTAAGGTTCAGTTCACCCGGGGCGGTTTTTTTATTGCCATTTTCCCCGCCTGAGGCGGATTCGCGGATTGCCTCTGAGACGACTTTGTATGCAGACCTGAATGGGATGCCTTTCTCCTGGGCGATGTAATCCGCAATGTCCACTGCGTTTATGAATTCCTCTGAGCAGCGGGCGCGCATCACATCTTTATTGACCTTCAGGGTGGAGATTACCTCGGTGAAGATGACGGGCGCATAGCGCACCTCTTCAAACAGGTCCATGACGGCGTATTTTGTCCACTGGGAGTCGCGATTGTAACCCGACAGGGCGCCCTTTGAGAGAGAAAGGAGCGACATGGTGTAACCGTGACAGAAGGCGGCCCTTGCGCGAGTCACCTCGGCGAAGTCCGGATTTCTTTTCTGCGGCATGATTGACGAGCCTGTGACATAGGCGTCATCAATCTCAATCATGGGATGTCCGCCAGATGCGGGCATGGAGAGGATGATTAGGTCCTGCGCGAGGATGCTTAAGTGATTCATGAAGAGGCTTGTATTGAGGGCGACCTGCGCCTCATACTCCCAGCGGCTGGTAATGCAGTCGAGGCTGTTTTCCTGGACGGCAGTGAAGCCGAGGAGGCGGGCGGCGAATTCGCGGTCAAGGGGCCACGAGGTGCCGAATCCCGCCGCGGCGCCAAGTGGAGAGGAATTCCACTGCTCATGGGTCGTGCCAAGACGCGTGAGGTCCCTCCTGAGCGCTTGGGCGTGGGAGAGGAGGAGGTGACCGAAGGTGGTCACGGCGGCGGGCTGGTAATGTGTGAAACCCGGCATGACGGTGTCTAAGTGCTGTACGGCTGTCTCAAGTAGCGTTTCGGTGAGTTTCAGGATGCGACTGTAAAGTTCGAGGATGCGGTCGCGGATATAGAGACGGCAGTCGGTGGTGGTCTGGTCATTGCGGCTGCGTCCGGTGTGGAGATGCGCCGCCGTCTCCTCACCAGCCAGTTCCGCCACCTTCGCCTCAATGCTGATGTGGACGTCCTCCTTTTCCTTATCTATCTTGAATTCGCCATTGCGGTATTTCTTAGCGATTTCATTGAGGGCTGTGAGGATGGCTCGGGCGGTCTTGATGTCGATGATTTTTTGATTGTAGAGCATGAGGCAGTGCACCTTGTTGAGCCAGATGTCATAGGGGATGAGGAGTTCATCAGCCGGCGGTCTGGAGAAGGGGTCGCGACCTGCGCAGTAATAGACATTCATCATGGACGGCTCGGACTCCATCCTTTCGCCCCAGACCTGCTCTGTCTGCCTTTCCTTCATGGATTAAGCCCCCCTGTTAGTTATTGGAAATTTATTCACCACAGAGTCACAGAGAACACAGAGTTAAGAATGGACAAATTGCATCTTTATTGTTCATTTTCCCCGTCGTCAAGTTCTTCCTCGGAGTCCTCTTCGTCATACTGTGGGCGTTCGGCTGGAGAGAGACCCATCCTGGCGAGTTCCTCATCGGGGTCGATGAGGAGGTCGCGCGGTTTGCTGCCCTGGTAGGGTCCAACGATGCCTGCATCCTCCATCATGTCCATGAGTCGTCCGGCGCGGGCATAGCCGATTTTTATACGACGCTGTATCATACTCACGGAGGGTTTACGGGTTTCGAGGACCATCCGCAGTGCCCGCTGATAGAGTTCCTCGTCAGAGGCATCCTCGAGGGGGGTCTCTTTCTCCTCCGCGGCGCCCGGTTCCATCTCCTTTTTGCTCTTCTCAATGACCACGAAGTCCTCTTTGAGGTAGGCGGCTTTTTCCTGCTCCCGGATGAAGTCGGCAAGAGACTCCACCTCATCCTCAGAGATGAATGCGCCCTGGATGCGGATGGGCTTTGGCGCGCCCGCGTGCGAGAAGAGCATATCCCCGCGTCCGAGCAACGTCTCTGCGCCGTTCATGTCAATGATGGTGCGCGAGTCCACCTTGGAGGAGACCTGAAAAGCGATGCGGCATGGGAAGTTCGCCTTGATTATGCCTGTTATGACATTGACGGATGGGCGCTGTGTGGCTATCACGAGATGAATCCCCACGGCGCGGGAGAGTTGCGCAAGGCGGATTACGAAATCCTCCACATCATTCCGCGCAATCATCATCAGGTCGGCAAGCTCGTCTATGACTATGACGATATGCGGCATGTAGTGAAACTCTCGCCCCATGAGTTTTTTGTTGGGCTTATCGGAGAGCGCAAGGGCGTTGTAGCTGTCAATATTGCGGACGCCGGCTTCTGCAAGGATTCTGTAACGGTCCTCCATGTGTTCCACTGCCCAGCCGAGCGCGGCGGCGCACTTCTTCGGCTCATACACAACGGGCGAAATCAGATGCGGGATTGCCTGATAAACGCTCATCTCCACCCGCTTTGGGTCAATCAGCATGAATTTGACTCGTTCCGGCGGCTGGCGGAAGAGGACGGAGGCGATGATGGCGTTCAGGCAGACGCTCTTGCCGGAGCCTGTGGCGCCCGCAAGGAGGAGGTGGGGCATCTTGGAAAGGTCGCCTATGAAAGGCTCGCCGGAGATGGTTTTCCCCAGGGAGAATGCGAGGGGCGAACGCGCCTTCGACATCTTTTCACAGGTAAGGATTTCCTTCAGAAAAACGCTTTGCTCTTTCCGGTTGGGCACCTCAATGCCGACCGTGTCCTTGCCCGGAATGGGCGCCTGTATGCGCACCTTGACGGCGCGGAGCGCCATCGCAATGTCATTTTCCAGGCTGACAATGCTGTTCACCTTGACTCCGGGGGCGGGCTTCATGGCGTAAAGCGTCACCACCGGTCCCTGAGTAACCTGCACCACCTTGACCTCGATGCTGAAGTCGGCGAGCGTCTTTTCTAAAATCTGGCAATTCTCGCGAATCTCCTCTTCGGAGATTTCTTCTTCAACAGGCGGCGGGTCGTGAAGGAGAGAGAGGGGCGGGAGTTTATATCCGATGTGGGTTCTTTTCTCCTTTGGTTGAGGGGGGGGCGATGGGGTTTTGGTGATAATCTCAAGAGGGGGAGATTTTTCCACGGCGGCTGTCTTTGCCTCGGATGGAACTGTGCGAGGAGACGACGCCCTTCTTATAATCGGTTCCTGAAGCGCCTCGGTTTCTGTCATGCGGGATTTGGGAAATTTCTCATTCTTTGTCTGCCAGAGGCGGATTCCCAACCAGCTTAGGAGCGTCCTTATCTGTCGGTAAAATAAAAAGTCTGTTGTCAGGAGGAGAGATGGAATCATGAGGGCTGAGAGGAAGAGGGCGCATCCAGCAATGCCGATGAGCCGGGGGAGGCGCAGTCCGCTGTCGCTTGTGATAAAATTACCGACCAACCCGCCCAGAAGGAGTGAACGCCGCGCCGCCTCAGGGTGACGGTAAAGGGGGAGCGTGAGAATGGCGCATAGTGTGACGGCAAAAACTAAGATGGCAAGGAGCTTTACATACTTGTGCCCGAAGTTTTTCAGTACAAGCACCCTGATTGCCCAGGTGATGATGAGGAGGGGAAGCAGGATGGCAACAATATTGCCGAAAAGTAGATTGAATTCGCGGCGCGTTTCTGAACCAATGGAGCCGAAAAGCATTGCATCGTGTCTGGAAAATATGAGGGACAGGAGGAAAAAGAGACCGATTACAAGAGAGGCGCCGCCCAATAAATATCGTTCATAGTTTTTTGAGAGGCTGGAAAATTTTTCACCGGGGAGATGGAGATGAACCCGCGTCATCGGAGCATCCGCTTACAACACAATACCACAGGAGCAAGAACATCCGCGTTAGAAATTAATATTAAAAATTCTATATATGCCCCATGCTGTGATATGCAAGAACATTTTTCCAAAAAATTTGCATCATTTGCTCCATTATTTTATGCATCTATAGACGAAGGCGGGGGGGGGGTTGCGCCAGACGATGGGGGATAGTTCTATTTTGGGGAAATATCCGTGGAGCAAGTTGCGGAATCGACGACCCGCTGGAAGCATGAGGCCGTGTATATATGCAAAGGTGAGAAATTCCCCGCCCGGGCGAAGCGCGGCAACTGTGACGTCCATGAGTTTTTTCTGCAGAGCGGTGTCGAAGGACGCCCAGGGAAGTCCGCTGATGATGTAATCCACCGATGATATGCCCTCGTCGGCGAGTATGAGGGGAAGATTTTCCACAGAATCGACAAACAGACGCACCCGAGGGAAGCGCTGTTTGAAAATATCCGCCATTCGCGGATTTTTTTCAATGGCGAAGAACCGGCACCCGGGGCGCATTTTTGCAAGGATTTCTGCGGTGAACATTCCTGTGCCAGGTCCGTATTCCACGATGACGGATGTCGAAGCCGGCTTGATTTCGGAGACGATGAGGCGCGCAAGGGCGGTTGAACTCGGGGCGATGGCGCCAATGGTTGAGGGGTGTCTGAGGAACTCTCTCAGAAATTTCCAGTAAGTGGCAGGGCTGGGAGACATATATTTTTCAGCCATAAAGAGTGCATGAGTAACAAGGACGGATGATTGAACGCATCAGGGTTTTTATGCAAGACAGAAATTTAGACGAGTTTCAGGTTTCGGAGTTTCAGTGTTTCAGAGTTTCAAGTTTCAAAGTTTCAGAGGTCGGTGATTATTCGGTCTAAACATGAAGGCATGCTTCACTGTTTTTGCCGCAGGATGTCAAAGACCTTGACGTTACTTCTATGGGCAAGTAGGTTTCCATTATACCCTTGAATAAAGGAGGTCAGCGAAGATAAATGCCGAAAGGGTATCTGATTATTGTCCTGCATGCGCACCTGCCATTTGTGCGGCACCCGGAATTTAATGACTCGCTTGAGGAAATCTGGCTCTATGAAGCCATCACGGAGACGTATATTCCGCTTCTTAACCATTTTGAGAAAATGGTTGAGGATGGAGTGCGCTTTCGCGTGACCATGTCCATGACGCCCCCCCTTGTTTCCATGCTCAGCGACGAACTTCTCCAGAACCGCTATGTCCGCCACATTGAAAAACTGATTGAGCTGGGACACAGAGAGGTGGAGCGGACGCGCTGGATGCCGGCGTTCAACCCGACGGCGCAGATGTATCTGCGGAAGTTTAAGGAATGCCGGCGCATCTTTGTGGAGAAACACAGGCGGAATCTTGTGGAGGCATTCCGTCGGCTTCAGGATGCCGGGTATCTGGAGATACTCACCTGCGGGGCGACGCACGGATTTCTCCCCCTCCTGCAGACAGAGAAGGGGGCGGTGCGGGCGCAGGTCGGCGTTGCGGTGAGCCATTATAAAAGACATTTCGGGCGCGCCCCCCGCGGCTTCTGGCTTGCTGAGTGCGGCTATTATCCGGGTCTTGATGATGTTTTGAAGGAGTTTGGCATCCGCTATTTTTTTGTGGACACACACGGCATCCTCTTTGCCGACAAGCGCCCGCGCTATGGCGTGTTCGCACCGCTTTACTGTCCCAGCGGGGTTGCCGCCTTCGGGAGGGATATGGAATCATCCAAGAGCGTCTGGAGCGCCCTTGAAGGCTACCCCGGAGATTATAGTTACAGAGAATTTTACAGAGATGTGGGCTTCGACCTCGATTTCGATTACATTAAGCCTTATGTCCACGAGAGCGGACTCCGCATCTTCACCGGCATTAAATATTACCGCATCACAGGGCACGGGTTGGGGCATAAGGAGCCGTATAATGAGACGGCGGCGCTTGAGAAGGCGGCTGAACATGCCGGCAATTTCATGTTCAACCGTGAAAAACAGGCGGAACACCTCGCCGGTATTATGGACCGCCCGCCCCTCATCGTCTCGCCTTATGATGCCGAGCTCTTCGGACACTGGTGGTATGAGGGACCGGAATTCCTTGCTTTCCTCTTCCGCAAGATTCACTTTGACCAGGAGAACATCAAGACAATCACGCCGTCGGAGTATCTCCAGGGCTTCCCGAAGAACCAGATTGCCACGCCGTCACTTTCCAGCTGGGGCTACAAGGGATATTGCGAGGTGTGGCTGGAGGGGAGCAATGACTGGTTATATCGCCACCTGCACGCGGCGGCGCGGCGCATGATTGAACTTGCCAACCGCCATCGCCAGGCGGGCGGTCTTCTTGAGCGGGCGCTAAAGCAGGCGGCGCGGGAACTGCTTCTTGCGCAATCCAGCGACTGGGCGTTCATCATGAAGACCCGCACCATGGTGGATTATGCCGTCCAGCGCACCAAAGAGCACCTTTTGAATTTCAATGCGCTTTATTCTCAGATTATGAAGAATGAGATGAAGGAGGCATATATTGCAGACCTCGAATACCGGCATAACATCTTTCCGGAGATAGATTATACGCTTTATGCAGATTGAAAGGGGACGGGAGATGAAGGGCAGAGCGCTGTGCAGGATTTTCATCCTGATTTTTGCGTGTGCGTTGATTCAGGGGTGGGACATCTTTGCTGCGGCTGTGCAGTTGGAGGGCACGGCGCGCATTCTGGAGGTGCGGGGGGCGGCGGTTGATGACCACCTGGGAAGACCGCTTCTCTGCGCCGACCTTGACCACGATGGGTGTGCGGATATCATTGTCGGCGCGGACAGATGGGATTTCACCGGCGGAGAGCGCCCCACGCTTTATATTTTTCGCGGACGGCGTTCCTTTGAGGGCGTCGACCTTATTGACCTATCCGTCCAGAGCGCCGATGTTGTAATCTATGGCGAGGCGCTTTCCGATAATCTTGCCACCGCCCTTGCGGCGGGGGATGTCAATAATGACGGCATCATGGACCTTGTTGCCGCCGACTCAACGTTAGAGGTGGCGGCGCGGGCAGGGGCGGGCGCCGTTTACGTCCTCTTCGGACGACCGGATTTTTTCAGCCGCCACGTTTATGATTTTAAAAATGGCGACTGGGATGTCAAAATCCTCGGCGCCAAGGCGTGGGATGACACAGGCGGATACAACGCCTTTGGAGGACTCATCTCCAGCGGACTTGTCTGCGGAGATATCAATTATGACCACATAGACGATATCGCCATCGGCGCCCACCTCGGCACAGTCGGCAATTACAACGCAGCGGGGAAGGTTTATATCGTTTATGGCTCGTCGTCTTTCACACATGGCAAAACGATAGACCTTCTCTCTCAGGCGAATTCCGTAATACTGGGAAATGAAGAGTATGCGGAGCTGGGCACGATGCTCAGGATGGCGGACCTGAATGGTGACGGAATCATCGACCTTATAATGGGGGAGGAGTATGGGAGTGTCGGGACGTTTACCACGGAGGGCAAGGTATTTGTCTTCTGGGGCAGGACGAATTTTCCCGCTTCCCTGAGTGTGACAAACGCCGACCTTACCATCATTGGCGCCCACACATGGGATGAGCTCGGTTCGGCAGTTGCCCTTTCGGATGTGAATGGCGACGCTCGCAAGGACCTCATCATTGCCGCAGGCGGTTGGGACCACTCAGGCATTACGGGCATTGATGAGGGCGCGATTTATGGTCTTTTCGGCGGGGCGAGTTTTCCATCGACCATCAGCCTTGCCACGCAACAGCCCTCATTTTTCGTTGAGGGGTATGACACCAGTAACAACATCGGAGCAACGCTTGTGAGCGGCGATTTTAATGGCGACGGCATTGGGGATATCATGTTTTCCTCGCGGGACGGCGAGCGCGCCGGTTTTAATATCGAGGGGCGGACATTCATCATCATGGGGCGGTATAATCTCCCCTCCCATTTCTCCGTTCAGGCTGAGGATTTTGATTATATCATAAATGGCGGGGTGGACAATTTTCAGCTCGGGGATTCGATTGCCTCAGGGGACATAGATGGCGGCGGTGTTGACGAGATACTCATCGGCGCGCCGTTTTATGATAATGGCAGGGGGCGCCTGCTGGTCTTTGACCTCCATACCGGACTTGGCGTCGCCTCGCCCTGGGCGTTGTATGAGTGAGGAAAAAGCCCTTTCAGTCATAGAAAAAGGGGAAATAAGAGAATAATTCATGAAAGGAGACAAGGCATGTCACAATTCAAGAGGTGGGCGACTTTTTTTGCGGGTGTTATTGCGTTATTTCTCGTGCCAATGATTTTATATGGGGAGGAGGCGACGGTTGTGAAACCCGGCGTTGAGATGCTGTTTGCCGAGAAGGCGAATCACGGGCTGATTGAGGGGAAACGGGTCGGACTTATCACAAATCCCACGGGCGTTGACCACAATTTTAATTCCACGATAGACCTCCTTGCGGATGACAAAGGGTGCAAGCTTGTTGCGCTTTTTGGTCCCGAGCATGGCTTGCGCGGAGACGCTTACGGCGGCGCTAAGATTGCCAACGCCGTTGACCTGAAAACAAGCGTTACTATTTACAGTCTTTACGGGGCGGGGGGAAATGCCCCCTCGCAGGATGTCCTTAAAAAAATGGATGTGCTCATCTATGACATTCAGGATATAGGCGTCCGACCCTACACCTATATTTCCACCATGTTGGCTTCGATGCAGGCGGCGAAAAAGGCGGGCGTGACATTTGTCGTCCTTGACCGCCCCGACCCGATGGGGGGCGATGTGGTTGATGGTCCAGTCCTCGACCCCAAATTCAAATCCTTCATAGGATACTGGACAATCCCATACACTTACGGGCTGACGCCTGGAGAGCTTGCCAACTTTTACAATACCGAGACGGGACTTGGCGCCGACCTCCATGTGGTCAAGATGTCCGGCTGGAAGCGCGGGATGACTTATAATAAGACGGGGCTCCCGTGGGTGCCGCCATCCACACATATCCCAAGATGGGACACCTCGTTTTTTTGCGCCATCACCGGCGGCATGGGGGAACTACACATGGTGAATGAGGGTGTGGGATACACATTGCCGTTTGAAACTGCCGCCGCGCCATGGATTGACGGGACGGCGCTGGCGCAGGAGTTGAATTCCCGCAACATCCCGGGCGTCCGCTTCCGCCCCATCTCCTATAAGCCGGCATACTTTGCCTTTAAAGACCAGAACTTGAGCGGCGTGCACATCTATATTACGGAGTATGAAAAAGTGAAGCCGTTTCTGGTCGGGCTCCATATTATGGATGCCATCGGACGGATGTATCCGGAGAATTTTAAGCTTGAGTCGGGCGGCCGTATATCCTCATTCAACAAGGCGATGGGGACGGACAAAATCATGCACATGCTGACGAAGGCGTCCATAGAGGAGATTGAGGCATCATACAGAGATGGACACAAGGAATACATGAAACTGCGAGAGAAGTATCTGCTTTATAAATAGGAGGCGTCATGCAGGCGTATGACCGCCCGCCCTCAGTCAATCAGGTGTTTGTAAATCCTGACAAACTGTTTGAAGGAGCGGTCATAAGTCTTTTCCGCCTCTTTGGGGAAGCAACATCCGGGCAGTTGCTTCATGCTGAGATGATAGCGGAGGCATTCGCAGCAGAACCCCTTCCTTTCACAAGAGGGATAGCTGCAGATGCAGGAGGACATATTCCCTGACAGGTTTGCGCAGGCATTCATTTAAATTCCTCTTTCAGAGATTTGATTATGATGACAGTTTATGAAAGATGCGGCAGGTGAACATCCGATGTCAAAACAAAATTCCCAGCGCAGATACTGGTCAACAAACCTTGATGTGTGGAATCTTGGCGGCGGGGCAACTTCGGGATTATTAGACCTGAACAGAGAGCTCGAGTTTTATTTCAGCCCTGAACAGGAGTATGCCCTGAGACATCTCTGGGGGAATGAGGGTCCGCGCAGGAAACGCATCCTTGAGATTGGGTGCGGGATGGGGGTCTTTGCCCTGTTTCTGGCAAGGCAGGATGCGGAGGTGTATGTGGTGGACATTGCCCCCTCGCGCCTTGATTTTTTGAGGGAGCAGGCAAGGGGTCTCGGGCTTTCTCACCAGATTCATATCGTCTGTGCGGCTGCCGAGGCGCTGCCCTTTCCTGACTCTTATTTTGACGCCGTTTATACAAAGTCCGTCCTGATTCACACGCAGTTGGAGAAGGCAGCCGCCGAGGCGGCGCGGGTGGTGAAAACTGGGGGCGTGGGCGTCTTTGTTGAACCGATGAGGCATAACCCGTTTGCCAGTCTTTACCGACATACCCTTGCGCCGGCAGAGTGGAGAGATATC
>Ga0315294_10008619_pt1 | contig 11194 bp, 7 predicted proteins | sample YL17G13_40_MG_FD_203626 | JGI IMG/M metagenome (GOLD analysis project Ga0315294, IMG submission 203626) | Sediment microbial communities from Yellowstone Lake, YNP, Wyoming, USA - YL17G13_40 | ecosystem: Environmental > Aquatic > Freshwater > Lake > Sediment | place: USA: Wyoming | collected... | reverse complement strand
AGGTCGCCGCCCGAGCCGCCCTCGAAGGCCCCGAGAAGCGGCGACGCGTAGCCGCCGGGGTCGAGCGTGACGCCGTCGGCGGGCGTCGCAGCGAGGGCGCCGCCCGGCGCGGGCGCCGCCGTGTCCTGGGACGCCGCAGGCGCGGGCGCGGCGGCGGGGACCGAGACGACCGCGCCGCCGCGGTCGAGGAACCGCGCAAGCGCGTCGCGGGCCGCGGGCGGCTCGGGCCCGCCAGGGCGGCCTTGGCCGACCGGTGCTACTCTGCGAAGTAGCGATGCTTCTTCGCTACGAAGCACGAGTCCGACCCAGAAGACGAGGGCGGCCTGGCGGAGGGCCGCGTCGGCGACCTGGGCCGGCGCGAGGCGGGCAACGGTCGTCGGCGCGTCGGGCGCGTCGGGCCCCTGGGCCGCGAACGCGGCGGCCACGTAGTCGGCGGAGCGCGGCCGGTCGGTCTCGCCCGCCGCCGCGTCGACCACGACGACCCGGACGGCCGCCGGCGCGGGGACCGTGAAGAACCGCTCGTCGTCCAGGGGCATCGCGTCGGGCGCGAGGGAGACCGTCCCCTGCCACGGGCCGTCGCCCGCGAGGGCCAGCGCGAAGCGCGCCACGGCCGGACCCGGCCCGACGCGGCAGGGCGGGCACTCAGGCAGGCCCGCGACGCGCAGGCGGACCTGGGCCTCGGCGGCCGAGGGGACGGCGTCGACCTCGACCCAGAGGCGCCGCGCCGAGGCGCCGCCGGTCACCGCGAGGCGCGGCAGGCCGAGCCGGCCGTTCGGGATCGCGGCGCCCACGGGGACGATCGTCACGTCGGCCGCGAGGTCCTTGAACCGTCCGGGGGCGAGGTCGCGGGCGGCGGCGGCGGTGGAGTCGGTCACGAGGACGACGCGCGGGGCCCCGGCGCCTGCCGCGGCGGAGCGCGGCGAAGCCGGTCCGGCCCGCAGGGCGGCCAGGCCGCGCGCGAGGAGCGAGCCGAGCGGCTCGTCGCTCGGAGCGCGGGCGGCGTCGGGCGCGGCGCCCTCCAGCGCGCGGGCGATCCGCGGCGGCGGGCCCAGGTCGACCTGGCGGCCGCACCGGACGAGGGCGACGCGGGCGTCCACGGGCAGGGCGGCGAGGAGGTCGCGGACGACGCGCTCGGCGCGGTCGAGGCGCGTCGCGCCGGCCTCCCGCGCGAGCATGCTGGGCGACGTGTCGAGACAGATGAGCCAGGCCGCGGCGGCGTCGCTCGCGCCGGCCATGGCGGAGTGCGGCGAGGCCGGGCCGCCCAGCCGCGGTTCCGCCAGCGCGAGGACCAGCAGGACGACGGCGGCCGCCCGCAGCGCCAGGAGCGCGGCCCGGCGGAGCCACTGGCGCCCGCGGCTCGCCTGGTGGGCCCCCTCGGCGAAGCGCATCGTGGGGAGGACCACCTTGCGGGCCCGCCGGCGGCCGAGGAGGTGGATCGCGATGGGGATCGCGACCGCCGCAAGGGCCACGAGCATCAGGGGCCGCGCGAAAGTCATGCCTCTTCCTCCCCGTCCGTCACGCCTGGCACCGCAGCATGGCGCGGCGGGTCCGGAGACCCGCCGCGCAAGCCGCGATCTCAGACCGGCAACGCCACTTCTGTGCGCGGTGGGTACGGAGACCCACCGCGCAGAGGCGCAAGTTGCGTCGTAGTATCAGAACCGCCGCTTCCGCTCCGCGAGGAACCGGACCAGCGCCCGGTCGAACGGCGTGCTGGTGGTCATGGCGGCGAAGTCGGCGCCCAGGCGGCGAATCTCGCGCTCGTAGCGGCCGACGAAGGCGTCGACCCGCGCCGCGTAGGCCGCGCGGATGGCGTCGGCGTCGGTCGCCACCTCGGCGCCCGTCTCGGGGTCCGCCAGGACGACGGGCCCGTGCACCGCCAGGCCGCGCTCGGCGGCGTCGAGCACCTGGAAGACGATGACGTCGTGGCCGCGGAAGACGAGGTGCCGCAGGGCGTCGAGGACGGCGTCGGGGTCGTCCAGCAGGTCCGAGAGGAGGACGATCAGGCCGCGCCGCCGCACCCGCCGCGCGACCGCGTGCAGGCCGGGGGCCAGATGCGTCTGCCCGCCGCTTGGCGCCGTTGCCAGGTCCGTGAGGATCCGCACCAGGTGCCGGCGCGTCGCGTGCGGGGCGACCAGGCGCTCGAGGTCCGTCCCCAGCAGGCCCAGGCCGACGGCGTCGTGCTGGCTCGTCAGGAGGTAGCCGATGGCGGCCGCCAGGGCCGTCGCGTACTCCAGTTTCGTCATCGCCCCGGGCGCGCCGGCGAAGGCCATGCTGCGGCTTGTATCCACAAGTAGATAGGCCGACAGGTTCGTCTCGGCCTGGAAGGTGCGGACGCAGAGGCGGTCGGTCTTGGCCCAGACGGTCCAGTCGAGCGCCTTCGGGTCGTCGCCGGCGACGTACTTGCGCGACTCGGAGTATTCGAGGCTGAAGCCGCGGTAGGGCGAGCCGTGCAGCCCCGCCAGGAACCCCTGGACGATGAACTTGGCCTTCAGGTCCAGCCGCGCGACCCGCCGGGCCACCTCGGGGTCGAGGTACTGGCCGGGCCGGATCGCCGCCGGGCCGCCCCGGGGGCGGTCGCGCGGAAGAGGCCGGGTTGGCGCCCGTGGGGTCATGCGTGCGCGGCGGCCGGGGCGCGGGCAGGATGCGTCTCGAACTGCCCGACCGGCGGCTCGGGGACCTCTTCGATCAGGCGCCGGATGACCGCCACGGAGTCGAGGCCGGCGGTCTCGGCGGCGAAGTTCGTGGCCACGCGGTGCCGCAGGACCGGCACCGCCGCCGCGCGAATGTCGTCGATGCTGACGGCCGCGCGGCCCGCCATGGCGGCCAGCGCCTTGCCGGCCAGGATGAGGTGCTGTCCGGCGCGCGGGCCGGCGCCCCACTCGACCATCTCGCGGACGAACGGGGGCGCGGCCTCCTCGGTCGGCCGGGTCGCCCGGACGAGTTTGGCGGTGTAGGCCACCACGTAGCGCGACACGGGGATGGCGTGGACGAGGTCCTGGAGGGCGCGGATGCCGTCGGCGGCGACGAGGCGCGGCACGTCGCCGCCCGCCGCCCCCGTCGGCATCATCAGGATCCGCTCCTCCTCGGCGGCCGAGGGGTATGCCACGTGGATGGCGAAGAGGAACCGGTCCAGTTGGGCCTCGGGCAGCGGGTACGTCCCCTCCTGCTCGATGGGGTTCTGGGTGGCGATGACGAAGAACGGGACGGGCAGGTCGTAGGTCTGCTGGCCGACGGTCACCTGGCGCTCCTGCATCGCCTCCAGCAGGGCCGACTGGGTTTTGGGCGGGGCGCGGTTGATCTCGTCGGCCAGGACGATGTGGGCGAAGATCGGGCCCGGGACGAAGCGGAACTCGCGCCGCCCGTCCGGCGCCTGGTCGATCACGTCCGTGCCCGTGATGTCCGACGGCATCAGGTCGGGCGTGAACTGGAGGCGCTTGAAGTCCAGGTCCAGCGCGCCGGCCAGGCACCGGATCATCATCGTCTTCGCCAGGCCCGGCACGCCCACCAGCAGGCAGTGGCCGCCGACGAAGATGGTCGCCAGCATCTGGTCGATGACCTCGCGCTGGCCGACGATGCGGCGGCCGACGGCGTTGACGATCTGGTCGCGGACCCGCTTGAACTGGTCCAGCCGCGCGTCGAAGTCGGACTCCGGCATGGCATACCCTCGGCTTGTGCTAGCACGCTACTTGCCGCGCGGCGGGTCTCCGCACCCGCCGCGAGCCCCGGAGAACCGCCATTCTCGCGCGGCGGGTACGGAGACCCGCCGCGCCAAGTCGCATCGCAGCACTAGAGTCAAGGCGGTCCGTGCCGACCGCCGATAAACCCTTTCGGCAACGTCAAGATGCGGCCCGAGGCCCCCATGCGGACGGTTTTGACCCATTCCGTGCAAGCCGCCGTGTGCTTCCGCGCCCCCCTCTTATCGGCGATTGCCGCGGCCGTGTTGATGGCATTTCCGGCCCTCGCGGCGGCCGAAAACGCCCCTGGCGCCCCCGCCGCCGCCCCTTCCGCGGCCACCGCGGCGGCGCTGGGCGGCGAGCAGGTCCGGGCGGCCATCCTCCGCGCGGTCGGGTACCTCCGGGCCCGGCAGCGGCCCGACGCCACCTGGGCCGACTACAGCCTGCCCGGCGGCGTGACGGCCCTGGCCGCCTACGCCCTCCTCCAGGCCGGGGTGCCGCCCGAGGACCCGCACCTCACGGGGGCCCTGGAGTCGCTACGGAAGGTCCCGGACGCGCACACGTACGTCGTCGCCCTGAAGGCGATGGCCTTCGCCGCCGCCGACCCGAAGCGCTACGCCCAGGAGATCCAGGCCTGCGCCGACTGGCTGAGCGAGCGGCAGCACGGCGCGGGCGGATGGGGCTACGGCGACCCGCCGGCCGCCGCCCGCAACGCGGCCCTGGCGGCTCGCGGCTGGCAGCGGGTCCAGACCGAGGCCGACATCCAGCGGGTCTACGGCCGCAGCGACGCGTCGAACACCCAGTTCGCCGTCCTCGGCCTCCACGAGGCCGCCCGGGCCGGGGCCCACGTCCCGCGCGAGGTCTGGCAGAAGGCCGACCGCCTCCTGCGCGCGATCCAGTCGCCCGCCGGCGGGTGGGGCTACGCCATGACCGGCGACTCGGCCGACGCCTACGGCAGCATGACCGCCGCGGCTCTGGCATCTCTTTATATCTGCAATGAACGGCTCGCGGGCGGCGAGCGGCCCGACGCGACCGCCGACCGGATGGCCGCCGCCGCGCGCGGCATCGCCTGGATCGAGGCCCGCTACACCCTGAACGAGAACCCCGGCCGCGGCCTCGGGTGGTACTACTTCTGGCTCTACTCGCTCGAGCGGGCCGGCGTTCTGAGCGGCCGGCGGACCTTCGGCGGCCACGACTGGTTCCGCGAAGGGGCGGCCCTCCTCGTCCAGGGCCAGCGGCCCGACGGCGCGTGGACCGACGACGTCTACCCGAGCGCGCTGGGCCTCCTCTTCCTCGTCAAGGGCTACAAGCCCCTGCTGGCCCAGCGGCTGACGTGGGCGGGCGCGTGGCGGGCCGACCCGCGCGACCTCGACCACCTGGCGCGGTTCCTCGACACGCGCGTCGGCGGCAAACCCGTCGCGTGGCAGACGCTCGCCGCCGATGCCCCGCTGGCCGATTACCTGGCGGCGCCGATCCTGCACGTCGCCGGCCGCGGGACGCTCGCCCTGCCGGAGGCCGCGCGGGCGACGCTCCGCGCCTACGTCGAGCAGGGCGGCCTCGTTCTCTTCGACGCCGAACGGGGCGACGCGGCGTTCGCGGCCGCGGCCCGGCGGCTGGCCGAGGACCTCTTCGGCGGCGCGAAGTTCGAGCCGCTCGTGCCCAACCATCCGCTCTACGTGGCCGCCCACCAGGTGAAACCCGCGGGCCTCGAGGTCCTCGCCACCGGCTGCCGCGCGTCCGTCGTCCTCGCGCCAAAGGGCCTCGGCGACGGCTGGGCGGCGGCCGACCCGGCCAAGCCCGACGACGCCCTGCGCCTGGGCGAGAACCTCGCCCTCTACGCCACGGGCAGCGACCCCCTGCCCGACCGGCTCCAGGTGGCGAAGGTCCTCCGCCTGCCGCCCGAGACCGAGGCGCCGCGCGGCGTCGTGCGGATCGGCCAGGTCCAGCACGACGGCGACTGGCAGCCCCGGCCGTTCGCCCTGCCGGCCCTCCTCAAGGACCTCGCGGAGCGGTTCGGCCTGACCGTCCTCAGCCGGCCCGTGCCCGTCCGCCTCGCGGACCCGGACATCGACAAATTCCCAATTCTCTACATGACCGGCCACTACACGTTCACGCTGACGGCGGAGGAGAAGGCGGCCCTCAAGGGGTACCTGGAACGCGGGGGCGTCCTCTGGGCCGAGGCGTGCTGCGGGCGGGCGGCCTTCGACAAATCGCTGCGGGACCTCGTCAAGGAAGTGCTGCCCGACGCGCCGCTGGCGGAACTCGTCGCCGACCACCCGCTCTACAGCGGCAAGGTGGGCACGCCCATCACGAAGGTGGCCTACTCGGACGCGGTGAAGAACGAGTCGCCGGACCTCGCGCGGCCGGTGCTGCTGGGGGCCGAGCGCGGCGGGCACCTGGTGGTCGTCTACAGCCCGTACGGGATCGCGGCGGGGCTGGACGGCCTGCGGACGTTCGGCTCGCGGTGCCTCGCGCCCGACGACGCCAAACGCCTGGCCGAGAACATCGTCCTCTACGCCCTGACTTACTGAGCGGCCGGCGGGGCCGTCACTTCGCGGGAATCTTCAGCAGTTTGCGGGCGTAGGCGGCGTTGCGCGTGAAGTCGGCGTCGCGGTCCTTCGACGGGCACGAGGTCTCCAGGACCACCCACCCGGAGTAGCCGATGGCGGCCATCGACGCGGCCACGCCGTCCATGTCGACCTTGCCCTCGCCGAGGTAGTGCTCGCCGTCCTTGAAGTGGACCTGGCAGATGCGGTCGCCCAGGGTGCGGATCTCGGCGGGGACGTCGTAGCCCTTGTCGGTCGAGTTGCGGACGTCGTAGTAGACGCGGACCGAGTCGCTGCCGATGCGCTTGAGGAGGTCGAGGTTCTGGGCGGCCGACAGGTAACTCTCGACCCCCAGGATGACGCCGGCCTGCTTTGCCTTGGGGGCGGCGTCCTTCAGGCGGCCGACGACGACGTCGGCCTCCTTCGCCTTGAGTTCCGTGCCCTCCAGGAGGTCGCCCGGGCCGAAGAACGCCAGGAGAATGGCCCGCGCGCCCAGGTCGGCCGTCGCCTCGATCACCTGTTCGAGCCACGCCGGCCCGCGCGGGTCGGACGCCAGGGGGCACTCGTTCAAGAGGCCCATCGCCACGCTCGACACGGCGACGCCCGTCTTGGCGGCGGCCTCCTTGAGTTTCGCGCGGGTTGCCGGGTCGGCGATCTGGAGCCGGTCGGCCGGGCCGCCGGGCGAGACCTCCAGGCCGTCGAGCGTGCATCGCTTGGCGACCTCCAGGCCCCCGGGCCCGCCGGCCCCGAGCGACCAGTCGCAGGCGCTCAGGCGGATGCGCGGCGCGGCGCCGCCTGTGTCGGCGGCTAGGCCCTTCGATGCCACGGCCGTGCCGACCAGCCCCGCGGCCGTCCCCTTGAGGAACCCTCGTCGCGTCATCATCGCAGCCCTCCTCTTCGCGTCACCGGTCCGCCTTGCGTTGTGAGTCCGCGGAACCCGCCTTGCCGGGATGCGAGGATAGCCGCGGGGCGCGCCGGCCGCAAGAGGCGCCGCGTTCACTTCGCGTCGGCGGGCGGCGGCTTGCCGGCGTCCCCGGGCGGCGCGTGCTCGCCCTCGGTCAGCCACGCGAGGTTGAACCGCGCAAGGGCGATCCGCTCGTAGGGGCCCCGGTCGCCGCACTCGTAGAGGCAGGCGATCGTCCCGTCCGCCAAGACCGCCAGCGACGAGTAGGCGGCCGGTCCCGGGTGGAGGGTGCGCGCGACGGGCCACGTCCGGGCCTCGTCGCGGCTGAGGCGGACGGCCAGGTTCTCGCGGCGCGGGCTCGCGGGGTTCGAGAAGAGGACGAGCGTCCGGTCGCCGCACTCGGCGTCGGGGCACCGCAGGAGGCTGGCCTGGCAGACGGGCTCGACGAGCGCGGCGTCGAACCAGGCGCCCGACCAAGAGAGGCCGCCGTCGGCGCTGGCGGCGACGGCCCGGACGTTCGGGTGCTTCGGGTCGTAGTTCCGCATGTTCAGGAGGAGCATGCCGTCGGTCCGCTCGATGACCTGGCACTCGTTCGTGGCGGGCCCGGCCGAGCCCCCCAGCCGCCACGTCTTCCCGTGGTCGTCGCTGTAGAGGACGTGCGACTCCATCGCCTTCGTCCCGGCGACGGCGTGGTCGCACGGGACGACGAGGCGTCCGGAGGTGAGTTGGATGCCGACGCCCGGGCCGGTGGCGTACCACGTCCAGTCGGGCTTCTTCACGTCGGCGGTGATCTCGCGCGGCGGGTCCCACGTGGCGCCGTCGTCGGCGCTGCGGGTGACCCAGACGGTGCGGGCGCCCTGGGCCGTGCCGCCGAGGATCTGGGCCTCGGTGTCCTGGCCGAGGTTGTGGGTCATGAGGAGCCAGACGGCGCGCGTGTCACGGTCGACGACGGCGCACGGGTTGCCGCAGGTGTTCGCGCCGTCGTCCCAGACGACCTGGAGGGGCTGCCACGTCTCGCCGCCGTCGAGGCTGCGCCGGAGGACCAGGTCGACGTCGCCCGAGTCGCCCTGGCCGGCCTTCCGCCCCTCGGCGAAGGCCAGGAGCTCGCCCCCCGGCGTGACGACGGCCGCCGGGATGCGGAAGGTGTGGTACCCCTCCGTCCCGCTGACGAAGACGTCGGCCTGGCGCAGCAGGGGCTCGGCGGATCGGTCCATGTCGTCGCATCCGGGCTGGGGGCCTGCGAGGGCCGCCGCAACGAGCGATGCGAGAACGGCTCGCCTCATGCTCGGCCTCCCTGCCCCTTGGAACCCGCGCGGGCGCCCTGCGTCCCGCCCGCGTCGGCGGCCGCCGGCGCTGCAGGGCCGCCCTTTTGCATTGAGCATGGCAGAAGCGCCTGATATAGTCCAGTCCCAATGCCGCAGGGCCTCAAAGGGGGATGCCGCCGCGATGCCGGACCTGAGGAGCCGCATCACCGCCAGCCGCGCGCTGGTCCTCGCCGTCGTGGCCGTCGCGCTGGTGGCCTTCTTCGCCGTCTGCTCGGCCGTCGAGGAGGGCACGGGCGAGTGGCCGCGCTTCCTCTACCGCGAGAACGTGATCGACATCGCGGGCTCCTGCGCCATCAACCTGATCCTGGCGGTGGGGCTGACGTTCGTCATCATCGGCGGGGGGATCGACCTGTCGGTCGGCCGCCTCATCGCCCTGGCGAACGTGATGCTCGTCGTGCTGACGAACGCGACAGGGTCGCTGGCGGTCGGCGTGGCGGGCGGCCTGGCGGCGGGCGTGGCGGCGGGGCTCTTCAACGGGGCTCTCTGCGTGCGGTTCCGCATCCCCTCGTTCATCGTCACCCTGGGGTCGATGATGATCGCGCGGGGCCTGGCCCTGGTGGCGGCGGGGGGCCTGACGATCGCCTGCCAGGCCCGGGCGCCCGTCGTCCTCCAGCGGTTCCTGCCGATCGCCGTCAGCGTGGCGGCGATGCTCGTGGGGCACGTTCTCCTCGCGCGCACGGTCTTCGGGCGGCACGTGTTCGCGGTGGGCGGCAACGCCGAGACGGCCCGCCTGTGCGGCATCCGGGTCGGGCGGGTCCGCGTCCTCACGTTCGTCCTGAGCGGCCTGTGCGCGGGGCTGGCGGGCCTGGTGTTCTGGGTCCGCGGTGGGACGGGCGACCCGCTGGCGGGGGACGGCCTGGAACTGTACGCCATCGCCGCCGTCATCGTCGGCGGGACGAGCCTCGCGGGCGGGCGCGGCAGCATCGTCGGCACGTTCCTCGGGGCGCTCATCATGGGCGTGCTGGCGTATGGGCTCCTCTTTATGCGCGTGCCGACGCCGTGGCAGTGGGTCATCATCGGGTCCGTGGTCATCGTCACGGTCCTCTTGGACCGGTTGAAGCGAACCGAATGACGAGGAAGGAGGCGGCCATGAGGTACGTGCGCGGGGCGTGGCTGGGCGCGGCAATCCTGGGGCTGGCGCTGGCGGCGGCGGGATGCCAGGGCGACTCGCAGCCGGGCGAGGGCGAGGGCGGCGCGGGCGCGGCCGGCGGCCCGCCCCGACGACGCATCGCCCTCATCTACAAGGCGACGACCAACCCCTTCTTCCAGGCTATGGAAAAGGGCGCCCGCGAGAAGGCCAAGGAGGTGGGCTGCGCCCTGGAAGTCGTGGGCATCGAGTCCGAGAGCGACGCCGACAAGCAGGCCGACGCCGTCCGCATCATGCTCAACCGCGGCGTCGGCGCCATCGTCATCACCCCGGCCTCCAGCGTCGGCATCGTCGCCACCCTCCTGAGGGCCCAGGAGGCCAAGGTCCCCATCATCAACATCGACAACCGCATCGACCCGGCCGAGGCCAGGAAGCAGGGCCTCCGGGTCGCCACCTTCATCGGGCCCGACAACTTCCAGGGGGCGAAGAAGGTCGCCGCCTACGCCTGCGAACTCATCCAGAAGAACCTGGCCGAGGGGAAGAAGGGGCGCGTCCTCGTCCTGCGCGGCATCGACGGCGTCGCCAACGCCGAGGCCCGCAAGGCCGGCTTCGAGGCCGCCGTGAAGGAGGCCGGCTTCGAGGTCGCCGACAGCCAGTCCGCCGAGTGGGACACCGCCAAGGCCCAGACGGCCACCGGCGCCATGCTCTCGGCCAACCCCGACGTCCAGGGCATCCTGTGCGCGAACGACAAGATGGCCCTGGGCGCGATCGCCGCCTGCAAGGGACGCGACCTCGTCGGGAAGATCGTCATCGTCGGCTACGACAACATCGACCTGGCGCGCGAGGCGATGAAGCGCGGCGAGATGCAGGCCACCATCGAGCAGAACCCCGCCATGATGGGCGCCCTGGGCGTCGAGGCGGCCATGAAGGTCCTGGGCGGCGGAACCCTGGAGCCCGAGACGCCCGTGCCCGTCCAACTCATCACGCCGGACGACGTGTAGTAGACCCGTGGCAGTCCGGCACGCTGGTTCTTCTGGACTTGCGCGGTGGGCCTGCCTGCCGGCAGGCAGGTCTCCTGACCCGCCGCATGCCAACCGGACACGGCGCATGTCGGACCGCTTGGCACTGCTACACTACTTCCTTAACCGCGAAGACCGCAAAGAACGCAAAGAAAGGCAGGTCTGGGCAACACCAACGGTATGGAGGGCTTTGGCGGACGCGGTCAAGACTGGGCGTCTCCCCCTGCCACGGGCGCCGAAGGCGCAAGTCCTTTTATAAAAAAGTCTTACCTTCGCGTCCTTTGCGCCCTTTGCGGTTAGAGTAGCGTTGTGGTATTAGCCGCGCGCGGCAACGAGGGCCGCCACCAGCCGCGCGACGTCCTCCTCGGTGTGCTCGGCCGTGAGGCTGACGCGGAGGCGGCTCGTCCCGCGCGGCACGGTCGGCGGCCGGATGGCCGGGCAGAAGATGCCGCGCTCGAGGAGGCCCGCCGCCAGGGCGAGCGCCCGCTCCGGCTCGCCCACGAGGACGGGCACGATGGGCGTCCGGTCGGCCCCGGCGTCGAAGCCGCGCTCCCGCAGCCGCGAGCGGAGGCCGTCCGCGAGGTCGAGGACGCGCCCGCGCCGCTCGGGCTCGGCCCGGACGATGGCCAGGGCCGCCCG
>Ga0315294_10008618_pt1 | contig 11194 bp, 10 predicted proteins | sample YL17G13_40_MG_FD_203626 | JGI IMG/M metagenome (GOLD analysis project Ga0315294, IMG submission 203626) | Sediment microbial communities from Yellowstone Lake, YNP, Wyoming, USA - YL17G13_40 | ecosystem: Environmental > Aquatic > Freshwater > Lake > Sediment | place: USA: Wyoming | collected... | reverse complement strand
ACGCGCGCCAGATAGTGGGTGCGACGCAGCAGAAGCTGGACTATTGCCACTATCTGGCCAAAGAGCGCAAGGAGCGCGGTGCCCAGTTCAAACGTCTAGGCGAGGAGCGCGGCATCTACGCGGAGCTCCAGCAGGCCTTTGGCAAAAATGGGCTGCAGGCGTTGATCATCGAGAGCGCCATCCCCGAGATCGAGGACGAGGCCAACCGTCTGCTGGGACGCATGACCGAGGGGCGCATGAGCGTGCATTTCGACACGCAGCGCGACACCAAGGGTGGCAGCACGGTTGAGACTCTCGACATCAAGATCGCCGACGAAAACGGCCCGCGCTCCTACGAGCTGTACTCGGGCGGCGAGGCCTTTCGCATCAACCTGGCGGTGCGCATCGCGCTCAGCAAGCTCCTGGCGCGGCGCGCCGGCGCGCGCCTGCAGACGCTGATCATCGACGAGGGCTTTGGAACGCAGGACGTGGAGGGCCGCCAGAAGCTGGTGGAGGCCATCCACTCCATCCAGGATGATTTCGCGCTGATCCTCGTCATCACGCACATCGAGGAGCTCAAGGACGCCTTTCCCGTACGCATCGACGTGCTCAAGACCCCGCGTGGCTCGCAGATCAGCATCAACTAGATTGACGCGCAGCGGGAATACGGTTATGATTGCCTGGTGAGCGGAGCTATGGAGCCCGGAACAAGAGAAAGCGGTAGCGCGTGAGTGAGGCGCGTCGCAGCAGAAGAAAAGAGCCACTGCGCCGGGAAGCACTTGGGTGCGCAGCGGGCCGCCTTCAAGCGAGTGTGCTGGTCATCCTGGCGGCGCTGGGCCTGATCGCCGGCTGGGCGCTGTGGCACAAGAACCTGCCGCTGGGTCCTGGCGGGACGCTCGTCTCCGCCCACACTCCGGGCGCCCCCAACCACACCGCGGTGGGTTCCACTCCCTCCCCACGGCCCCCAACGCCAACGCGCACGCCGCGCGCCACGCCCACGCGCAAGCGCATCGGCATCCTGGCCGGCCACAGCGGTCCTGAGCACGACCCCGGCGCCATCTGCCCCGACGGCCTGCACGAGGCCGACATCAACCTGGCCGTGGCGGTCCAGGTGCAGACCATTCTGACTGCCAAGGGCTACGATGTCGACCTGCTGGAGGAGTTTGACGAGCGGCTCACGGGCTACCGCGCCGACGCCTTCCTGGCCATCCACGCCGACTCGTGTGAGTTCCCGGAGGCCAGTGGGTTCAAAGTGGCGCACGTCACGGGCAGTGCGATCCCCGAAGTCGAGGACCGCCTGGTGGAGTGCCTGTACAACGAGTACGGGCGCGCCTCGGGCCTGCCGCGGCACGACTTTTCCATCACCCCCGACATGCACGAGTACCACGCTTTTATGCAGATTGCCCCCGAGACGCCCGGCGCGATCATCGAGCTGGGCTTCATGGCGGGCGACCGCTACATCCTGGTCAACCACCAGGACGAGCTGGCCGCCGGCATCGTGGCCGGGCTGCAGTGCTTCCTGCAGAGTTAACCCGCTGTCCTCCCGAGCCGTGGAGCGCAGGTACAGCCCTCACAGGAAAGACCACAGAGTGACGGAGAGCACGGAGAGATACCTGAACTCCTTCCGTGTTCTCCGTCACCCCGTGGTCTCTCACTTCTTGGCCCGTGGACGCGGCGGGGCGCTGAGCATGTAGCCAAAGCCGCGCACCGACTGCAGGTAGTTGGTGCTCTCGTCAGTCCAGCCCAGCTTGTGGCGAATCAAGCGCACGTGAGTCTTGATCAGCTCGCGCGCCTCGCTGTCGGAGCCGACAAAGCCCCACAGCTCGCGCACCAGCTCGCGCTGGTCCACCACGCGCCCGGCGTTGAGCGCCAGGTAGAGCAACAGGCGGAACTGGTTGGGCGGCAGCGGCACGCGCCGCGCCGCAAAGACCACCTCTTTGCGCGCCGGGTCGATCGTTAGCCGCCCCACGCGGATGCGCTGGTGCTCAGCCGGCTCGAAGACGCCCAGCAGGCGCATCACCACCATCTCAATGCGGCGCAGGGCGTCCTCGCCGCGCAGCGAAACCTGCGCCTCGCTGCCCAGGTGCGAAAAAGCCGTGGGCAGGATCAGTGGCGACCACTCCCACTCACGCAACGCGTTCAGCAGCGCCGTGGCCTCCTTTTCCAGGACACGGTGCTCGATGACCAAGATGTCGGGCCATTCCTCGTCGATCAGCTCGGCCGCGCTGGCCCAATCGCTGGCCACCAGGACTCGCGACCCGGTGGACTCGAGCCTGGCCTGAATCCGCTGCGCCCAGAGGGCCTGCGGATTCACGATCAGAACCTGCATGTGCAACTTCTCCCTTGACTGTGCGCGCAGCACCCGTCCTGGATGCTGCCTCCGCTGCTTGCGCAAATGATAGCCGCAAAAGGCCAAATCTCCAAGTCAGACCCTGTTATCCAACCATCACACCCCCAATCTTCACCAAACCAGCACCCCTGTTGCACTCGATATGTATTGGACTGGTTTCAGGATGTGATAGAATCGCGCACTGAAAGTGAGGGTGCAATGGATGTGCTTGGGCCACAAGAATTTGTGGACGCAAGCGAACGAAACCCAAGCCGTAGTGGACTGCATGAGCGTCCCGCGCCCTCGGAACAAGGCAGCCACCTGCTCGTGCAGACTGCCAAGAACAAGGGTATGGAGGAAAACCGCCCATGACTGTGCAATTGGAGCCCAACAGTAAGGAACTAGAGGAGCCCCCCAGTTGGGAAGAACCCCCCGGTAGTAGCGTGACGCTCAAGCGGAACGCCTCTCGCCGGGCCCCCATCTGGCGAGACGTCCCGGATTCGGACTGGAACGACTGGCGATGGCAACTGCGCCATCGCATCAACACGCCTGAACAATTGAAGAGCGTTATCGAGATGACACCCGAGGAGGAAGCCGGGGTTCGCGCGACCTGCCAGCGCCTGCGGATGTCCATCACGCCGTACTTTGCATCGCTGATGGACCCCCGGGACCCGAACTGTCCGATCCGCCGTCAGGTAGTGCCGACGGTCGACGAGCTGCACATCGCTCCGGACGAGCTGCGCGACCCGCTAAACGAAGACGCCGAGTCGCCTGTGCCAGGCCTCGTGCACCGCTATCCCGACCGGGTGTTGTTGTTGGTCACGGACCAGTGTGCGTCGTACTGCCGACACTGCACCCGCCGTCGTCTGGTGGGCGCCAAGTCGGAGCGCATGCGTATGGACGACATGCAGCGCGCCGTGCACTATATCGCCACGCACCGCGAGGTGCGCGACGTGTTGATCTCGGGTGGCGATCCCTTGCTGCTCAGCGAGAGCGTTCTAGAGCCCTTGCTCAGGGGCCTGCGGGCCATCCCGCACCTGGAGATCATCCGCATTGGCTCGCGTGTGCCGGTCTTCTTGCCGCAGCGTATCACTCCTGAGCTGGTCGGGATGTTGAGCAAATACCATCCGGTGTTCATCAACATCCATTTCAACCATCCGCAGGAGATCACGCCCGAGACGGCTGCGGCCTGTGCACGCTTGGCCAACGCGGGCATCCCGTTGGGCAGCCAGACGGTGCTCTTGCGTGGCATCAACGACTGCCCGCACATCATCACAGACCTGATGCACGAGCTGCTGAAGATTCGCGTGCGGCCGTACTATATGTACCAATGTGACCTGGCGCAAGGCATCTCGCACTTCCGCACGTCGATCAACAAGGGCCTGGAGATCATCGAGCACCTGCGTGGACACACGAGCGGTCTGGCCGTCCCAACCTTCTGTCTGGACGCGCCTGGCGGCGCGGGCAAGGTCCCGATCATGCCGCAGTACCTGCTCACGATGTCGGACAAGACGGCCGTGGTGCGCAACTATGCGGGCGCCATCAGCGCCTACCCGTTGCCCCAGGGCTACACCGGCGAGTGCCCTCCCAACTGCACGCATCAACACGAGCAGAAGGTGAACGTGGGCGTGGCCGGTATGCTGGACGGTCATGGCGTGATCATGCGCCCCAGCCGGCCAGAAGAGAACCATGGCGGCGAGGAAGGCGGTCAGATGGTCAACCTGTCCGCCCTGGTCAGAGAGCCGGTATGTGTCCGCTCCGCGTAGCACTGCTCTACAATCTCAAAACAAATGCGCCGCACGTCCCGGGGGAACCCGTGGACGCTGCGGCGGAGCTGGACTCGGAAGAAACCGCGCAGGCGTTGCAGGTGGCCATGGAGGCAGGCGGACATCACGTCACGCCGCTCGAGGGAGACCTCGACCTCTATCCCACCCTGCAGCGCATGCGCGGTGACATCGATATCGCCTTTAACATCTGCGAGGGCCATCGCGGTGACAGCCGCGAGTCGCAAGTGCCCGCCATCCTGGAGATGCTGGGCATCCCCTACACGGCGTCCAAGATCCTCGCCAACGCGCTCTCGCTAGACAAAGCCATGGCCAAGCGCATTTGGATGTCCTTTGGCCTGCCCACCGCGGCCTTTCAACTCATGGAGCGCGGCGACGAGCCGCTCTATCCGGCTCTGCGCTTCCCGCTCTTTGCCAAGCCGGTGCGCGAGGGCACGGGCATGGGCATCGACGTGCACTCGATCATCGAGGACGAGGCCCAATTGCGGGCGCGCGTCGAGGCTTTGATCGCGGCCTACCAGCAGCCCGCCCTGGTCGAAACCTACCTGCCGGGTCGCGAGTTCACGGTGGGTTTCATCGGCAACACGCTGGCGCCCGGCCAGCAGCCGCTCTCGGCGCGCTTTGCGCCCGACGGGTTCCACATCTTCCCGGTGCTGGAGATCGACACCAGCCCGATGGCGGACTCTGAAGGCGCGGTCTATACCAATCGCATCAAGTCGGACCATCCGCTGGGCATCAACTATCTCTGCCCGGCCAAGGTCGGCGCGGCCCTGGAGCAAGAGCTGAAGCACCTGGCCGTGGCCGCCTTCCAGGCCATTGGCGCGCTCGACGTGTCGCGCGTGGACATCCGTCTGGACCGGCAAGGCCGGCCGCACCTGCTGGAGATCAACACGCTGCCGGGCATCAACCCGACCATCAGCGATCTGTGCATCATGGCCCGCGCCGAAGGCACGCCCTACCCGGAGCTGGTGAACGGCATCCTGGAACTGGCTGCCAGGCGCAGCGGCTTGCTCAACTGAGCGCACGCATTGCCCATCGACATCGCGTGGGGAGTGGAGAAGAGGCAGACACAATGGACACCGTCGAGTGGGAGTGCATGGAATGTGGATTCCTGCACGAAGGTAAGACGCCGCCCCCGAAATGCCCCGACTGCGGCTCCGTAGGGGCCTGGGAAAAGGTCGAGTACGTCGACGACTGGGACGATGAGGACGACGAAGAGGACGAAGAGACGAAGAGTAGTCGATAGTCCCCACGGCATATACCAAGACACAAAGCCACGAAGGAAGACCCGGTTTCCTTCGTGGCTTTGTGTCTTGCTGGCTTGGTGTTCATCACCGCGGGACAATCCATGGATTTTGCCTTCATGGTGAGCAGGAGTATACTGGCAAAGGCCGGCACAATGCGTGACACTCTGCTGGCAGCCTGGGCGGGAGATCAAGACGAAATGGCCATCATCATCAAGAGTCGTGACGAGATCGCGCTGATGCGCGAGGCGGGGCGCATCAACGCCCTGGCGCTGGAGGCGGTGCGCCAAGCCGTGCGACCCGGCGTGAGCACCGCCGAGCTGAACGCCATCGCCGAGGAAGTGATCCGCTCGCATCACGCCTTACCCGTCTTCCTGCACTACCCCAACCCCACCTACACCAGCAACCCCTACCCGGCCACCATCACCGCCTCGCTCAACGACGAGCTGGTGCACGGCATCCCCAGCAAGCGTCGCGTCCTGAAGGAAGGCGACATCCTGAGCGTGGACTGCGGCTGCACTTTCAAGGGCTTCGTGGGCGATTCTGCCTTCACCGTGGGCGTGGGCGTTGTCTCGCCCGAGGCCGAGCGGCTGATCCGCATCACCGAAGAGGCGCTCTACCAAGGCATCGCCGCCGCGCGCGTGGGCCGGCGCATGGGCGACGTCTCGCACGCCATCCAGGCCTACGCCGAGAGCCACGGCTACAACGTCGTGCGCGAGTACACCGGCCACGGCGTAGGCCGCGACATGCACGAAGACCCGCTCATCCCCAACTGGGGCACGCCCGGCACCGAGGTGGCCCTGCGCGCCGGCATGACCTTTGCCCTGGAGCCCATGTTCATGCTGGGCAGCCCCAAGGTCTACACCAAGCGCGACCACTGGACCGTCGCCACCAAAGACCACAAGCTGTGCGCGCACTGGGAGCACACCATCGCGGTGACGGATGGCGAGGCGGAGATCCTGACGCTGCCATAGGGCCGCCCAGCCTTGGCGAATTCTGCCTCCAGCGCTTTCTGATACACTTCCTCTTTCTGTCCTGGTCCAACTCGCCGGTGCACGGCCATGGCTGCACCATTGATGCGATAGGTGATGTCCTCGTGTGGCCCCACGACCTTCTTGTTCGCCATGCGAATTGTCCCCCGTTTTGAAATAGCACGACACGGATTCCCACGGACTGCACGGATGAGCTGCCCCCTTCCGTGTATCCGTGACCCAATCCGTATCGTGTAGGCCAGGACGCGACCGAGCTGGCTCTCAACACCGCGGTGGCGAAGCCTTCTTCCCAGTGCCGCGCCGCATTTCTGGCCGGGCGATAAACCCGCTTGTGAGAGCCATGCCGCCACCCACCGCCACCACCCGAAACCCGTAGCCCCAGCCCCAGAGGTCCGGGTTGACCCAGCCGCGGACCGCACAGCGCGCGAGCCCCTGACTATAGTCCCACGACCCGCCGCGCAGCACGCGGGGGGCATCCCCTTCCAGGTTCTCCCGGTCCTCCGCTGCTCCCTCATAACCCCTGTAGTCTTTCGCCCACTTGCTGCTGCACCACTCCCATACGTTGCCAGCCATGTCCTGGCAGCCATAAAGACTGGACCCCGCCGGGAAGACTCCGACAGCGCTGGTACTGCCGACGCCGGCCTCAGCCGCATTGCACTTGTCGGCGTAGAACTCGTCGCCCCAGGGATAGCTGCGCCCATCGGTTCCGCGCGCCGCCTTTTCCCACTCCGCCTCGGTGGGGAGACGCACCCTTAGGGTTCCTCGCTTGAGCGGCGCCTCCCTTACCTGCTTGTCGCGCCAGACCAGCAGCTTGTCCAGCCGGCTCAGCTTCAACATCAGCCACTGGCAGAACGTCACGGCTTCGTACCACGTCACCCTCACCGCCGGGTGATTGGGCACATCAAAGGCGTCGCCATACTTCTTGGGCCCGCTCCGGTCGCCGCGCCACTCCAAACCGGACTGCGTCCACAACTGCCCGTTGCGATAGCCTTCCGGATCGTCCACAAAGGCCTGGAACTGGGCGTTGGTAATGGGCCAGCGTGCGATGAGATAGGGCTCGCTGATGCTCTTCTCGGTGTGTTGTGGGAACTCGCCCGGGAAGGCCCCAGAGTCGTGTTCTGTGCTACCCATCAGAAAGGGGCCTGAAGGGACCGGGCACCAGACGATTTCGGGGATGCCAGTAGCCTTGTGCAAGCCGACTCCGTCGCGTGGATCACCCAAGTGGGACAGGGCACGTCCGGCAGCAGCACGGATGCGGGCGGGCGCGGTCAGGGTAGGGTCCTCCACCAGTTGGGTCAGGCGTTTAGCGATTTGTTCCTCCACGAAAGGCATGGATCCACGCCGCTCGGCGAGAGCCGCAGCCACGCGTTCTGCCGCCGCCATTTCCGTCGCGTCGTCCACACGCGGCCACGCCGGCGCGTGGTCTTGCGGCAATCGGGCCAGCCGAGCGCTCAGTTCTCCGGCCAGGTGCGGCCTGGAGAAGCCCAGGTAGCCAAGTAGGAGCAGGGTGACTTCTTCCCACCACGTCTGCGCAATGCGTCCATCACGTTCCAGTTCCGTCGCGGCGGCCTCGACGCTGCCGGTCAGGTCCGCGAGATAAACCGCCGCTAAGAACTCCTGGAACGGCTGGTGGGTAAAACTCCAGCGATCTGGCCGCTGCAGATCGCGCCGGCCGGACCTCACCTCCACCACTCCGCCGCGTCCTCTCGTCGCCGCCACGAATTCGAGCACAGCTTTCTGCGCAGCCTCTGTGCCGAGGCGCGTCAGGTGCGCGCAAAGCAGCCGACGCACCTGCTCTTCTTCCAGGCTGCGCGTGCCCTCTCCCAGCGTATGCATGGCGTACGCGAGGACCGCCAGCCACTCTCGGCGGTCTTCGGGAGAGCCGCCCAACCTCTCCAGGTCCTGGCGCACTCGGGCCTGGGCGTGGTGCGAGCCTCTCAGGAGCGCGTTGACAAAAGTGTTGTAGAGCTCGGCCCTTTGCTCCGGCAAGCGTTCACCGCTGAGGTCGACGGTGGCCACCATGCGCACCATCAGCGGGCTATCGATCAGCCGCTGGCCCCTTTCGGCGCCACTGCGCTCGGCGTACCGCCTTTCGAGCTCGTCCAGCCGGTCAAGCAAGGGGCCAACGCGTTCGCTGCACGCGGCCGCCCGATAGAGCCCCGTCAGAAGCGCAGTCACCTCAGCGCGCTCCAATGGTCTGACGCGCACCTCCTGGAATGCGGCCGCGAGGACAGCCTGCCCTGTATAGGCCGCCGGCCGCGAGGTCACGATAAAGCGGTTGTGGGGCATCGCAGCCGCCATGCCCTCCACGGAGGCGCGCGCCAGTTCCCGATCGGCTTCGCTGGACACCTCGTCAAGGCCGTCCAACATGATCAGGCACTGCGGACCGTCCTTGCGAAGCAGCGCAGGAAAGATGCCCGGCGAGAGGTCGGTGGCCCCTTCCTCGCGTGTCAGGTAGTCGTAGACGCAGGCAGCCAGGGTGGTGAGCTGCGGGTCGTCGGCCCCGTGACAGCGGCGCTGGTATTCGGCAAAGCTGTGCAGGGGCAGCAGGATGGGGATCGGTAGCGACGGGGCCAATCCCAGGCGCGTTTTGGCCAGCTCGGGACGCCCCGTCGCCTGCGCCTGGGCGAGGGTCCACGCCATGTGTTGCAGCAGAGTGCTTTTGCCGCAGCCCGGCCCGCCAATGACCACCAGGTGTGGGCCCACCGCCAGCAGGTCCTTGAGGTTGATGCGTTGACTCGGTGGCTGCTCTTGAGCATCAAGCGCCTCCTCGCTCTCGCCTCGGTGGGACTGCCGCACTCGTCGCGGGTGCCGCGCGTCTTGCTGCGTCTTTCCCAACGCCTCCGTGGTCCAACGTGAGCGGATGTGCTCGGCCTCCAGAGGCACATAGATGTCGTCCAGGACGGGCGAAAAAGGCGCGAGCGCGCCGTCAACCGAGGCAATGTCGCGTAGGACCAGATGCTGATACTTTTTGGCCATCCAATCCAGGTAGGTACGCAGGTGTTCCTGGGGCAATCCCGCGCTCGATGCCGGCTGCGGCTCCTTCTGTTGGGGCAGCTGGCCGCGCGAGCGGGCAAAGTCCGGGATATACCGGCTCAGGTGGCCACGCACCTGCTTCCCAAAATCAGCGGGGTCTGCATAGTCCCAGGTGAGCAGCCCCTTGCCCTGCAACTCCCGTTTGAAGGCCAGAACCTCGCCCTTCTGATCGAGCTCATCCTGTGATTCGAACGTAGTCGCTCGTTCCCCAAAGTACATCCAGATTTCCAGGCTGCTTGGACCCTCCGGCCAGCGGGCGTACGCCTGGTCGAACTCTTCTCGTGTGCCCGACTCGGCTCGGTCGGTTGGCTTTCCAAACCGGTTCCACAGGATGCCGACAAAGAGGTCGTACGTGCCGATTTGACGGTTGATGACGTCCTGTCCGTCGCGACCAACACCGGGGCGCATGTGAGTCTCCCAGCGCTTTAGCTCCAACGTGATTCCGTAGGGAGCCGCGACATCCCGGCTCAGTTCCCTCACCACCTCATCCAGTCGTCTACGTTCGTCAGCCACGTCGCCCGGCGAGGCGACAAAGATGCGTAACTGAGTGACAGTCTGTGGCATATGCACCTCCTTGGACCGACACAGCGAGCGGGCGCACGATCAAGTCGAGCCCCATGTGGTAGTCGATGGCCTGCCAGATGGGCATGGGCTGGCGGAGCGCATTCTGCACAACTACGCAGAATGGCTACGCAGCATGTTGTGTATCTACACAACATCTGCATTCATTTGTCGGACTCTGGGAAGCGAAAACGAGTCGTCTTCGGGCTGGCGCCGTAGCGTTGCAGAAAGGGAAGGGAGCGCAGCAGGCGCGTGGCCGTTGCCTGCGCTGACCGGCTGTTGCCCAGCATGCTCGCCTCCCCATGCGCAGCGCCAGTGCTCAGGTCGTTGCAGCACCAGTATATCAGACATAACCGTCCGCGTCAACCCCAAGGTCACGAATGGCACGCACAAGACGAATTCCACAAAACAAGAAACTGCGCGCCATTCGTCACCTTTCATGCTGTTCGTGTACTCCCCCGTTTTGTCGCCCACCCTTTCCCCGCTATAATACCCGACCGAACCATGCTCAAGGAAGAACCTGACACATGCAACTAACCCAACTGATCCACAACGGCGTGCTCGTGCCACCGCCACCCACGCCACGCGGGTCGGTGCTGACCGTGCGCGGCCGGCTGGTGCCGCTCACTCCGCAGCAGGAGGAGATGGCGCTGGCCTGGGCCAAGAAGCAGGGCACCGAGTACGTCGAGGATAGCGTTTTCGTGCGCAACTTTCTGCGCGATTTCAGCGCGGCGCTGGGCGTCGAGCCGCCACTGGCGGGCGACGAGGTGGACTTTGCCCCCGCGCTCCAGGTCGTGGAGGCCGAACGCGCCGTCAAAGAGGCCCTCACGCCCGAGGAGCGCAAGGCCGTCGCGGCGCTGCGCAAGACCGAGCGCGAGCGCCTGCGCGAGCAGTACGGTTATGCCATCGTCAACGGAGAACGCACCGAACTGGGCACCTACCTGGTGGAGCCCAGCGGCATCTTCATGGGGCGCGGCAAGCATCCCCTGCGCGGGCGCTGGAAGCAGGGCGCGCAGGCCAGCGACATCGTGCTCAACCTCAGCCCCGACGCGCCCCGCCCACCAGGCGACTGGAAGGCCATCGTCTGGGAGCCCGAGACCATGTGGGTGGCGCGCTGGCAAGACCGCCTCTCGGGCAAGGTAAAGTACATCTGGCTGGGCGACACCTCGGCCGCCAAGCAGGAGCGCGAGGCGGCCAAATTCGACAAGGCCAGTGAGCTGCGCACGCGGCTGGAAGAGGTGCGCGCGCGCATCCAGCGTGGGCTGGAGG
>Ga0315294_10008616_pt1 | contig 11197 bp, 12 predicted proteins | sample YL17G13_40_MG_FD_203626 | JGI IMG/M metagenome (GOLD analysis project Ga0315294, IMG submission 203626) | Sediment microbial communities from Yellowstone Lake, YNP, Wyoming, USA - YL17G13_40 | ecosystem: Environmental > Aquatic > Freshwater > Lake > Sediment | place: USA: Wyoming | collected... | reverse complement strand
GAATGGCGGGTTTAATGCTGACCGCTAAAAAATATAAATTACCGATTTTTAAAACTTTTGATTTATTTGTGCCGGGAGTTCTAATTGGTCAGCTCATTGGCAGATTAGGCAATTTTTTTAATCAGGAGGCCTTTGGGCCACCCACCAATTTGCCTTGGAAAATGTTTATTGCACCAGCGCTGCGGCCAGCCAATTTTTCGGACGCTAACTTCTTTCACCCCACTTTTTTATACGAGATGTTGGGATTAGCTCTAATTCTGGCACTGATTATTTATTTAGGGCGTAAAGCGCATTGGCCCGGATCACTTTTTTTGATATATATTAGTGCCTATGCAGTGCTGCGATTCTTTATTGAATTCTTTCGCATTGATAGCGATTATCTGGGAAAATTATCATTGGCCCAATGGGGGAGTGGGTTAATAGTTATCACGGCGGCAATAATTAGTTTAATATTAAGGTATAGGTTTAAAGCGAAAATATGACATTAGCCCTGATTATCATTAGTTTAGTGGCACTATCGGCTCTCGGCATGCTGGCTTGGATAGTGGCCAAACAAAAAACTGCTTCTCTGCCAGTTGATGCTGGTTTAGACAAGGCATTAGACCTGTTGCTTAAAGATACCCAATCGCTTAAAGTGGACCAGAAGCTTTCACAGGAGTCGGTCAAAGAGGTAAAAACCGAAATGCGCACGATTGGGGAAGTCATTGCCGAGTTTAGAACTAGGCAAGAAGAACGCGATAAAAAAGAAGAGGGCTATAATTTTGCGATTCAAAATTCGGTTAAAAATATCGAAAGTTTGTTTAGAGGGTCGAAATCCAAAGGGGCGGCTGGCGAAAATATCCTCCGGGAGATTTTTAAATTGTTCCCACCAGAATTAATTGTCTTCGATTATCGGGTCGAAGGCCGGCCAGTTGAGTTTGGGCTTAAATTACCTGATGGGCGGATCGTGCCGATGGACTCGAAAGTGGTGGCGGTAGAAGAGATGAGTCGGTTGGAAACTGAACAAAACGAAGACATTAGGGCAAGGTTGATCAAAAAAGTTGAATTGGAAGTTGCCAAAAAAATTAAAGAAGTGTCAGCGTATATTCATCCGCCAATCACTTGGGATAGGGCCCTGATGCTGATCCCAGATGCGCTTTATTCTATTCTCAAAGAATCTTTTTCGCGGGCTTATAGTCAGTCAGTTATCTTAATTCCTTACAGCATGGCAGTGCCTTATATTTTAACTTTTCTCGATTTGCACAAACGCACCTTAGCCACTTATGACGAGCAACAGATCAAATCGTTTTTAGAAGATTTAGATCGGTCGCTGACCGAAATGGAAACGGTGTTAGAAAATCAGATTGCCCGCGGCAACACCATGATTAGCAATGCCTATAATGAATATAAGAGGTTGGTGGGGAAAGTGCGCGGTCGGATGACTTACTTAGCAGAGGCCGAAAAACCTTTAGCGCTCAAAGATAGCCCTAACAAAAAAATTGCCATCGAGGATTAAATGGAATCAGAAAAATCGATTCAAAAAATTAATTTTATCAATTTAGCTTTTTTGGTACTAGGGCTTCTCACTACTGGCACAGTTGGTTATATGATTATCGAGCACTGGAGTTTTTTGGACTCTCTATATATGGTGGTCATCACTTTGGCAACTGTGGGTTACAGGGAAATCCACCCACTCTCACCGACCGGTATAGTTTTTACCATACTGTTAATTGTCTTCGGTATAGTTACTCTATATTATGTAGTCAGAACCTTAAGTGAACATATTTTAGAAGGCAAGTTTGATGCTAATTATAAGGCCAGAAAAATGCGCAACGAAATTCAAAATTTAAAGAATCATTACCTTATTTGCGGCTTCGGCAGGGTGGGCGAAAAAGTAGCCGCTGAATTACATAAAGATGGAGTGCAGTTTGTGGTAGTAGATATCGACCCGGCGGCGATTAATTTGTGTAACGATAGGAGTTTTTTGTGCTTACTCGGAGATGCTACTAATGAAGAAACTTTGCTGGCAGCCGGACTGATGAATGCTAAGGGGATGATCACGGCCTTAGGCAAAGACAGCGATAATATGCTTACCGTAATTACAGCTCGCACTTTGCGCAGTGACCTATTTATTATCGCGCGAGCTAATCACGATGGGGCGGTGGATAAATTACTGCGGGTAGGGGCTAACCGAGCCGTATCGCCATATCAAATTAGTGCTTTTCGGATGGCTACTTTTGCCCTCCGTCCCAGCATTGCTGATTTTGTCGATAATATTTTAGATTTAGATAAAAGCGAAGTCCAAATTGCTGATATGACAGTCAGTTCCCATTCCCCCCTCGCCGGTCAACCTTTAGAACGCCATTTGGCCAACCGCAAATCTGGAGTTTCGGTGTTAGTGATTCATCGGGGTGACGGTCGTGTTATTATAAATCCACTGGGAAATACCGAGATCGAAACCGGTGATCGTCTAATAGTGATGGGCACCCGCCAAAACTTAACTGTCGCCGAAAAATTATTTAATCGTTAATCCATCTAAATATGAATAGTCCATACAGTCCAGAATTTATTGCCAGTCAAAAACAGAAGTTGCTCGCGGATAAAGTTCGGCTCGAGCAAGAGCTCTCTGAAGTGGCAACTTATGATGAAGAGGAAGGTAAATACATCGCTAAGTTTACCGAGCTGCATCCGGGAGAACCCGAAGATGAAGACGAAGCCGTAGATGAAGAAAAAATTTACGATGAGAATATCGCCCTCTCATCTGATTTAATTAAACTCTTGGAAGATACTAAAGCCGCCCTCAAAGAAATTGATACCGGTAAATATGGCTGGTGTGATAACTGTCAACAATATATTCCCGAAGATCGGCTGAAAGCGTATCCCGCCGCCCCTACTTGTTTAGAGTGCGAATAATCGAATCTAGTACCAATGTTTAATCGTATGATGGGAAAATATGCGACTCTCTTTGGGGGAGGAGCAGTGATTTTTGCTATTGATCTGTGGCTCAAAAACGGAGTTTCGAAGCTACACGAAACCAATTTCAATTTTGGCTTTATCAAGTTACTACGTTACGAAAATTATGGCATCTCTTTTGGCATTAATTTACCCCAACCACTGATGTTAGGTTCGATTATTTTGTTTTTGTTAGTGCTAACGGGATTATTTTTCTTTAGCCGAACCAAAAATTTTGTCTATCATCTGGGGCTAATTTTGAGCTTTGGGGGTGGATTAGGCAATTTATTTGACCGCTTAAAATTTGGGTTTGTGCGAGATTTTATTTCGATTGGCAATTTCCCGATATTTAATTTGGCAGATATTTGCATAGTTGGTGGCATAATTTTAGTTATCGTTAGCGCATGGCTTCTCAATGAGCAAAAGCAAAAAATATAAATTTAAAGTAGTAGGTGAACTCTCTGACAAAAGATTGGACATAGTTTTAGCTAAGCTACTACCTCAATTTTCACGGGCGTTTTTAGCCAAACAAATTTCATTAGGATTAATCAAAATTAATCGGCGAGTTGTTACTAGTACTAAAACTAAAGTTAAAACGGGAGAGCTTGTTGAAGCAGAAATTACTCTTTCCAGTGAAGAAATTGTACCCCAGCCGATTGAAATAGTGATAATCTACCAAGATAAAGATTTGGTTGTGATTAATAAGCCGGCTGGAATAGTGATGCATCCAGCTGGAAAATTAAAATCGGATACTTTAGCCAACGCCTTAAAATACAAATTCAAAGAATTTTATTTAGTTCATCGCTTGGATAAAGATACTTCGGGGTTAGTGCTGGTAGCGCTAAGTCAAAAAGTTAAAGATTATTTAGCTAATTTATTTGCTGCCCGCCAAATCCACAAAACTTATTTAGCATTATTAAAAGGGCATATTACGCCAGAGCAGGCCTGCATTAATTTACCAATTAAACGCATTCCGGGTGGAAAATTTATGGCTCAAGGGGGTGGTAGGTTGGCCGAAAGTTGCTACCGAGTGAAAGAATATTTTAAATATTTTAGCTTGGTAGAAGTGCAACCAAAAACTGGTCGGACTCATCAAATTAGGGTACATTTTGCGGCTTTGGGGCATAGCATAGCAGGAGATGATTTATATGGTGTTAAAGAGGACAAACTTTCCCGTCAATTTTTGCATGCCTCTGAAATTGAATTTAAGGATTGGGCTGGAAGAACGAGAAGTTTCACTGCCCCTCTGCCAAAAGATTTAACTGAATTCTTAAATGATTGCAAAAATTAAATGGCAAGACAAATTAATTGTTTTGGCTGGTCCGGCAGCAGTGGGGAGAGAAGCGTTAGCCAAAGAACTATCGAAATGGTTGCCAATGAAGAAAGTAATTGCCACTACTACTCGTCCTATTAAGAGTGGCGAAAAAAGAGGAATTGATTATCACTTTGTGGATAATGAGCGATTCGAAACTTTAATTGAGCAAGATGTGCTGGTAGCGTACGCTGAATATAGCGGACAATACTATGGTTGGCTCCGTTCAGAAATGAAAAAGCCAGTTAGTTTAGGCCTAGTGCCCGTACTAGTTGCTGGGCCCAAGGAAGCCATTAAAATTCAGCGGCGTTTTCCGACGGCACTGACCATTTTTGTAAAACCAGACTCAATTTCTACTATTAAAAAAAGGTTAATGGCGGAGGGTAGTTCGATTGATGAAATTGAAGAACGACTGCGGTTTGCCAAAGAAGCCTTAGCGAAAGAGACCGTGTTTGCTTACAGCGTGGTAAATAAAGAAAGCAAATTTGATGATACTGTACGAACTGTTAAACGCATCATCAAATCCTACTTAGGTGTTTAAAATTACATGTTGATTTCGAGCTGAGTTGCTATATCTCTATAATATTGCGCAATTCTAATATAAAAAACTCACCTTCTAGGTGAGTTTTTAAGCTGTTTAAACCCCGTGATGTCGTGTTACTACATTGTGAGGCCTGCGCGATCAATGACCAAATTCATAATTCTCTTAAAATCTTTGAGCCTCCCCTCTGTTTCCCGTCCGCTTATAAAATCTTTCCACATTATAGGCATCAAGACCTCGATTAGGAAATTTTTTAACTCGCGATGTCCCTTGGGGAAACACTTTGCCCCTATATAAGGCACAAACCACGGATTTTGTTCCAGACAACCCCATTTACGCCTTGGACTTGTCAGATATGAAAGAAATTCCTTACATATGTCATCACGAGATAATCCTAGCGATGCCAATTTGTCTACAACGGGATCAAGCCCATCAGGCTCTCCCGAGCCTTTAGACAGAAACGGGAGTCCGCATAATTCCCGCGCATGTAGTATGTAGCGAATATCACCATGTGGATTCCGCAAGTAGTGTTTCAGCGCCCAAATATGTACCTGTTGATAGAGGATATCTTCTTCGTGGAGGAATCTTCGACAAACATCTATGACCCCGTTGGGCTCTCTTGCCAAAGTTATGTCAGGTGTGCCTGGAATAACATGAGCAACATATGACCGGAGTGTTGGCTTGATTAGCTTATCCACAACATTTGTATGTTCCCAGCCCAATACAATGATAAGTTCATCAAGTGCCAATGCAAGAGTCATGTCCCCGCCAGTTGGGGGGTAAAAAAGTACTACCATCTCGGGCTTCAGCTTCTTCTGCTTACCTTCTGCAGAGCTGTCGTCATGCAGTCGGAGATAAACATCATCCAAGCTGTCCTCCCAAGGATTATGAGGCCAGTGCAAGAATCTTGAGGTGTAACAGCCGATAACCTCCTCGAGAGACTCTCTAACAGCATTCTCGAGACCCTCCTTCAATGCAAACCGCAATTTTTCAACTGGGTTTACAATTAGACTCAGAGAATCAACTTGGTCTTTGTTTAATGTTTTCATCTTTTCCTTGGCTCCCGAGGCAATTTTGCTATGGTAGCACCTCTACGCGAGTATGCTTCATATCATCTTCGCCTCTATGTTTGTAAATTTGCAAAAGTTCTATATAGCTTTTTTAAGCTTAGCTCCAGGATAGTGTAATTCAAATAATATGTTAATAAGATAAACAAAGATATTGAAATAATGTCAAAAATGTGCTATAATAAGGGTAAGAAGTAGGTTAAATGTTGTGCAAAATATGAACAAAGATAACAAAGAAATTGAATTTTTATTGCAGGAAGCCGGTTTTTCGGACAAAGAATCGGTAGCTTATCTTGCCATGTTGGAGATTGGGAAAGGTAGTGTGTTAGATATCTCTCGCTATTCTAAGATAGATCGCACCACTCTTTATCGGATATTGGAGAAATTTTTGGCCATTCCTTTAGTTCAAACTTTTAAAGAAAATAAAAAAACTATTTGGACTGCCTTGCATCCCAGATTTTTGATGGAATATGCCCAAACTAAGAAAAAAGCTGTGCAGGAAATTTATCCTATGCTGGAACAGTTATACGAATTAAGCGTCGACAAACCTAAACTAACTTATTTCGAAGGTGTTGGGGGTTTGCGGAATACGATAGAATCTTTAATTAAAGAAGTAAAAACTGGTGGTGAGCTACTTTCATTTTCCGCACCAGGTGCAGCTGCTACTTATTATTCTAAAAAAAGATTTGAGGAGCTGGCCAAACAAAGAGCCAAGAAGCGAATTTTGAGTCGCTTACTAATGACTTCAATTGAGGGTGTGCCGAGTTATAAAGTTGGAGAGGATTGGAAAAACTGGCGCCATGTTAAATTAGTGGACCCCCAAAAATTTCCCTTTAAAGCCAGCATTGATGTCTGGAATAATAAAATAGCCATCATGACCTCTAAAGAAAGACCTATCGGCGTAGTCATTGAAGACAAAACTATCGCCGATACTCTGCGGTCTATCTTTGAATTATGTTGGCAGAATATTCCCGATGAAACCGAGCCCACCGAGTAACATTAGAGCAGGGTTGTAATCTAATACGTCGTCCCCGCGTAGGCGGGGATCCAGACAGAAACAACAAACAGAAACAATCCGCCTGGATCCCAGATCATTCATAATAAGATTCTGGACGCACTTCGTTTGCCAGAATGACGATATGGGTAAGTCTGGGATGACAAAGATGAGATCCTGAAATCCATACGTCGCTCTTCGAGCTATGCAGGACTAGCGTAAATTCAGGATGACAACATAAAAGTAGCCCTTCGACCCAACTCAGGGATTATCCTTAATATCCCTCCCCTTAAGATAAGGGGAGGCTAGGAGGGGTTAAGAATTATCTTATATAGAAGCACCATAACTCCCCCTATCCCCCTCTTATCTTAAGAGGGGGATTATATATTTATTCTTCGAGTCCGTCAGCTGACGGACTATACATAATCTAATAATTTCTTCTGCTACTTTTCTAGAAAAGTAGCCCAAAAGCCCCAGCCAGTCGTCCTCATTATTCATCGCATATAATTTCCCTTCCACTTCCACCCTAACAAAACAACTAACGGGCTTCGCAATGGAAATTATATGGATTCATAACATTCGGACTCCAATGGCTGGATGAAACAAATCTGTCATTCCCATATATTTTGAGGTACAATGTAATCGAGTAATCTATAGAATTCATTGGGGGGGAATATGAAAATCAAAAGAAGAATGAATAAAAACAAAAATATTTTTGGTCCAAAATTTAAAACGTTGTTTTCCACTAAAGCTAGAAATGTTTTTCTATCTGTTGTCATTTTGGCAGTGGTAGTTGGCATTGCTCGGCTAATTACTCCATCTATGCCAGGTAGTTTTGCCCAAACTCCAAATCCACAACCAATTAATGGTACCCCCATTCAACCCAATCCATTGTTGGGCCAAGAATTTAGGGTTACTGCCAATGGTGGACAACACCCAGATGTATATGGAAACAATGTGGTTTATGACAGAGACGGTCTAATTTTCTTACGTAATATAAAAGAGGGTTATGAAAGGACAATTTGTGGCAACTCTGCCAAAATGGCCGCATTCCCAGCTATCTATGGTAATCGGGTGGTTTGGAAGGATTGCCGCAATCTTAACGAGCCTGCTCATCGTTGCGATATTTATATGTTCGACCTCACTACGGGAGTTGAAACTAGAATTACCGGTGATTTACCAGGTAATGATGAAAATCGGAATCCCGATATTTATAAAAATAAGATTGTTTGGGAAAGTGTTATGCAGTACACGGGTAATTCACAAATGTATTTGTATGATTTAGATACTGGTATTACTTCTGCTATAGGTTCTGTGACCCATACTTCTTCTGTCTCCCGCTTGTCTATTTACGAAAACAAGGTTGTTTGGGACTCTCTCCATAATAGCGTCAAAGACATTCATCTGTACGATATCGCCACAGGGGTAGAATCTCTGGTAGATGACAATGGATTGCATACTAAGTCTATGCCCGCCATTTATGGCAATAGAATAGTTTGGTCGGATGACCGTCTGTTACCAATTCCCCATATCATCAATCTTTATATGTACGATTTAGTAACCCAGAGAGAGACCCAATTAACCAATCTGCCCTATGTCTATGATGCTACGGTTGCCCCCGCCATTTTTAACAATCGTATTGTATGGTATCAGTTTACTGATCCGACGGGGCACTCTGTGAGCTGTGCTATTTATATGCACGATTTGAATAAACCGGTAGGTGTCAATTACAAAGTTGTTAGTATCCCGCTTACTTTTCTTGGTTCGCCGTTTGATTCGGAGGAATCTCTAACTATTCACGATAAAACCATTGTTTGGTCTGATAATCGTGATGGTGAAGATCTATATAATATTTTTGCGTTTATACTAAAATAATTTGAGACCCAGTTGTAAATTTTAAAACCCGCCCCGAATAGGGCGAAGTTTTAATTTAAGGTAACTTCTCGACAAGGAACGTCTGACGTTCCAAGCTCAAAGAATATTGTTCTACTCCTCGAGTGGAATCGAGAAGTTATATTTTAATTATTGAGGGCGGATTCGGCAGATTTGAGAGCGGAAATGATTTCATCAATGCCGCCATCCATAATTTTGGCTAAGTTATGCCAACTTTCTTTAATCCGATGGTCGGTAACCCGATCTTGAGGAAAGTTGTACGTGCGAATTTTTTCGCTTCTATCGCCAGTGCCAATTTGCTGGCGTCGATTTTCCACTGTTTGTTTATTTTGAGCTTCTTTTTGGGCCTCTAAAATACGAGACCGCAGGACTGCCATTGCTTTCTCTTTATTTTGAGTTTGCGATCTTTCAGTTTGGCAGCTAGCCACAATGCCAGTGGGCAGGTGAGTAATTCGGACAGCCGAATCGGTGGTGTTAACTGATTGTCCACCTTTGCCACTCGAACGAAAGACATCTATACGTAAATCTTCTGGCCTAATTTCGATATCAGTTTCTTCAGCAATCGGCATTACCGCCACAGTGGCGGCAGAAGTATGTACTCTGCCTTTGGCCTCGGTAACTGGAATTCGCTGGACCCTGTGCACTCCACTTTCAAAACGTAATTTATCATAAATACCTTCGCCTTCAATTTGCATAATAACTTCCTTATAACCTTGTCCGCCTTCGGAAGGGCTTTCGCTAATTAGAGATACCTTCCAATGTTTACTTTCGGCATATCTCGTATACATTCGAAAAAGATCGCCCGCAAAAATTGCGGCTTCGTCACCACCTGTCCCGGCTCTAATTTCCAAAATAATGTCTTTACTTAATTCTGCGTTAGCCGGATTGGTCAAAGTGTCTAATTGTGCTAGTAAACCGGCTTTTTGCTGGTTGAGAGGTGTTAATTCCTCTTTAGCTAGTTCGGAAATTTCGTTATCGGAACTACCGATCAACTGTTGATTATTGGCAATTTGGGCTTCAATAGCTTTAACCCTACTATTCAAATTAATAATTTTCTCAAGTTCGCTTTTTCTTTTCATCAGCGACTTTAAGTTGGCCCCATCGGTGGGGGAAGTATTTAATAGCTTTTCTGCTATAGTTTTTAACTCGCTGATTAAATTGTCTACATTCATCATCTATAAACTAACAGACCATGTTTGGTCTGTTCTTATTATATAAAACTTAGCGTTACTTTTTGGTTTTAGCGGGTTTGGCCTTTTTAGCTTCAGTTTTAGCCACTCTCTCTTTGAATTTTTCTACTCGACCGGCTTTGTCGATGAGTTTTTGTTTGCCGGTATATACAGGATGGCAAGCAGAACAAACCTCTATCGTCATATTCGGGGCAGTGGAGCCAACTTCCATCACATTGCCACAGGCACATTGGATCTTGGCGTTTTCATAATATTTAGGATGGATATCTTTCTTCACCCCGTTAGAGATTACTATTAAATAATAACTGCTGTGATAAATAAACCATAGTGTTAGTCAATCCTGTTGACGCTATGAACGACGTTATCTCTAACGGGGTTCATCCCTGACTTTATTTAACTTCGTCAGAGTAACATTTAAAGGTCCGATTAGTCAAGGTATACTCATCGAAAGAGTATTGACGAAAGCCAATTTTTGTAGTATAATAAACTGATAGTTAAAACTAACATCCAAACAAAAATCAGATGGAAATCAGCTATTTAGACAGCTTGAATAAGACAAATACCCCTTGGTTTAAGAGCCGGGTCTTTCGCATTGTGACTATATTCATAGCGGTTTCTGCCGTGGTTGCGGTGGTTTTGTTTAGTAAACAAATTGGTACGCTTTTGGAGCTTTGGGGACTTAAAGCCGCTCCTACCACTAAACACATCACTTTACCAGCCGAAGGACAAACCTGGTTTTCGTCTGGCAATTATACCGTTGAGCCCCCCAACAGTTTAAAAATTGGAAACATCGATAACCGAGAAGTTTTAATGCTTAATCAGTAATTTAAATATTTATGAGCTTTATCAGACAAATCAGCAAAGTCATCAGAAAACAAAAACGCTGCCATCCGCAGGGGAAAGTGGCCACTAATTTTTTGTTGATGTTCAGCTTTGCTGTCATCGGGCTAAGCTTTTTGCTATATGGCACTATTAATGGTCAGTTAGCTCAAGCTCAAGCTGGTGAATGGTATCACGATGGTGGAACTTGGAATTATCGGCAAAAACTCAATATCAATCACCTAAAGGTAAAGGGTAGTCTAACCGATTTTCCAATATTGGTTAGTATTACCGATTCTAACTTAATAGCCAAGGCTAAGGCTAACGGTGGAGATATTTTGTTTACCTTAAACGATGGAATTACTAAATTAAATCACGAAATTGAAAAGTATGATGGCGCTACTGGAGAATTAGTAGCGTGGGTCAAACGTGATATATCTGCCGTCAGTA
>Ga0315294_10008613_pt1 | contig 11198 bp, 8 predicted proteins | sample YL17G13_40_MG_FD_203626 | JGI IMG/M metagenome (GOLD analysis project Ga0315294, IMG submission 203626) | Sediment microbial communities from Yellowstone Lake, YNP, Wyoming, USA - YL17G13_40 | ecosystem: Environmental > Aquatic > Freshwater > Lake > Sediment | place: USA: Wyoming | collected... | reverse complement strand
CTGCCTTTGCGCTGCAGCGCATTTTTGTGCTACATCTCTCCCGCTTCGTTGTCTATGAACTGGGTCTTGTATTTCTCGTAGAACTTGGTTTCGCTTAGCATAGCGACTTTCACGGGTTCGCCGCGCTCGACGATAAAGTGCCCGCCTTCTTTCACGTACTCACCGGTGTGGCCGTCTATGATAAAGGCGCAGTCGCCGCCCTTTATGTGGACTTCAATGCGCTTCGTCGCCGGAACGAGCATCGGTTTTATTTTCGAGTGGAACGGATAAAGCGGGACGATTGCTATCACCTCAAGCGCCGGGTCGATTAACGGACCGCCTGCTGACGCAGCGTAGGCGGTCGAGCCCGCGGGCGTCGCAAACATCACACCGTCGCCCCAGAACGAAAAGGTCACGCCGTCGATGATGAATTCGGCCTTCAGAACTTTCGACGGCCGCTTTCGCGCAAATGCGACTTCGTTAACAGCCAGCGGGAACGTCGTATGGTGCAGGATCTTCTCGATAAAGCCGGGCTTCAGTTTTGTCGCCTGCAATCGCATGCGTTTCATAATAGTCCACTTGCGATGCTGGATGAGTTTGAGGTTTTTGAGCAGGTCTTTGTAGTCGATCGTGCAAAGAAAACCGTGGCCTTCGATTCGCACGGGCAGAATAGGCGCAGTCGCCTGGTACGCTGTCCATAGAAAAGTCCCGTCACCGCCGAGCGTTATAATCAAATCTCCTTTGAATTTGTTTACGGGCATGCCGCGCATGCGCCACTGTATGCGCTTCTGCGCCGTTGATTTATCGAAATGGACGTCCGCAAACCGCACCAGTTCTTTCGCAAGCTTCCGCGCAGCTTTCACGCCAGCCTTGTTCTGCTTCGCAGAAATCAATATAGACAGATGCTTGACATTTTTGCCGTTCTTGGTTTTCTTTGCCATGATTACAACTCGTGGAAAATAGATTTATAAAGCATTATAAGGCTCTATGGAATCAATAATTTTGAAACAGGGCTGATAGATCAATTGGAAGATCGCTTGCATGGCATACCGACTAACCGTTGGGTCAAAGCAAGAGGCTCCGGGTTCGAGTCCCGGTCAGTCCACTGCAAAGACTCGAACCCTTGGGTTCGTGTGTGGAGAACTTTTCGAAAAGTTCTCCAACAGCCCGAAGACCTATTGGTCTTCGAGGCAGTCCCGGTCAGTCCATCCAAGTGAGCAAAGCGAGCGAAGATTTTCGAGTGCGAAGCGCGAAGAAAATCGATGCGAGCAATGCGAACGCGGAAGCGTTCGAAGCAGTCCCATCCAGTCCACTTAATTCTTAATATACACAACCGACAGAATATATTCTGTGCATACTATGTTTCTGAAAGGAAAAGTCGCAGTTGTAACTGGCTCGTCGAAAGGTATTGGCCGAGCGATTGCTTTGCGTTTGGCAAAGGACGGCGCTTCCGTCGTTGTAAACGGCCGCAACGAAGCCGACATCACAGCGGTCGTAAAAGAAATCAAGAAAAATAAAGGAACGGCCATCGGCATCCGAGCCGACGTTTCCGTCGCAGCGGACGTACAGAAGCTCGTCGCCGAGACCGTTCGAGCATTCAAGCGCCTCGACATTTTCGTTAATAATGCGGGCATACTCGACATGAAGGCCTGCGCACAGATGACCGAAGAGGACTGGGACCGCACGCTTGACATAAACCTCAAAGGATACTTTCTTTGCGGCCGAGCAGCCGCAGCGCAGATGGTCAAGCAGAAGTCAGGTGGAAAAATAGTGAACATCGCTTCCATCGCAGGAATACGTGCTTATCCCGGCTGCGCCTCTTACAATGCGTCCAAAGCAGGCATTATTTCGCTAACGCAAAGCATGGCGCTCGAGTTAGCAAAGGCAAAAATAAACGTCAACGCAGTAGCGCCCGGCGCAATCGAGACAGCCATGACCAAGAACGTCGTCGAAGACAAGCACGTCTACCAGCAGATGCTCGCAGGAATACCGCTTGGCCGCATCGGAAAGCCCGAAGACATCGCCAATGCCGTTGCATTTTTGGTCTCAAGCGACGCCGACTATATCACAGGCACGACGCTGATAGTAGACGGCGGTTGGACAGCGCATCTGTAAAGACTTATATTTTAACTTTCTTTCCTTCGCAGGCAGTATATAGATTTATATTGGGCTGAAAATGTAATAACACAGGGTGTCACGTTACGAAAGCACAATTCTCGATTCTACCGCTAGCTATCGTGATAGCCGTTTTGCTATTTTCAGGAAGCGCTGCTGCACAAGTGGCGTGCAACGATACGATTACCAGCTCGGACACACTGACCGGCAATCTGACGTGCTCGGGCGACGGCCTGATAATCGGCGCGGATAACGTCGTACTAGATTGTGCCGGCTATTCGATAACGGGCCCGGGCTCGAACAACGGCATCTATGCGGACGGATTCAACAACTTGACCATCCAGAACTGCGTGATATCTGATTTTTACTATGGCATCGAGGTGGCCAACTCCGGCGGCAGCACAATCGCCGATAACGCCATCAGCTCGAGCTCCTACAGCGGCATCTATCTCGCAAATTCCAATGACAGCGCCGTCATCAACAACACCGCCACCAACTCGACCGACTTTGCGGGAATCTATCTCTCCTCATCCTCGAACAACACCCTGGCGAATAACACGGCCTCCGACAATGCCCCGCACGGAATATATATCCAATATTCCTCGAACAACACCCTGACCGGCAATATTGCAAGCAATAACGTCGCCTATGACGGCATCTCTCTCGAATCCTCTTCCGGCAACACCCTGATAAACAATACAGCCTCCGGCAACGGCAGGGGCGGCATTTACCTTCAGTCTTCTTCGGATAGCAACAACGTCTCCAACAACACAGCTAGCTCGAACAGCTACGGAATCTACTTAGACTCCAGCTCACTCAACACGATCAATTACAACGGCGTATACGACAATTCACAATACAATCTCTATGTCTACATCAGCGGGGGCAACGATTTGACGCTCAATTATTTCGGCGGCCAGGTCTGCTCGGCGAAACTCTACGGAGCAAGTGCATTTGACGTCACGCCGTACTACACTGACGCCGACTTTACCACTCTGGACAGCGGCCCCAATTTCTGCTGCGGAGACACCGTGACGAGCGATTATAATCTAACGACGGACTTGAACTGCTCGGGTAACGGGCTGACGATCGGCGCGAACGACATTGTGATCGACTGCGACGGATATACGATTACAGGACCCGGAGGCGGTATCGGTTACGGCATCTTGGAAAACAGCGGCTACACGAACGTAACGATTGAAAACTGCCTTGTGACTAATTTCTTGGGCGGAATATCCTTTTCACTTAGTTCGACAACAGGCTCCAGCATAATAAACAATACTGCCTGGGGGAATGCAAGGGGATTTCAATTGTATGGTAGCTTTATTGAGGTATCAAACAACATTGCACATGACAATACAGAGCACGGAATGCATTTTGGGAGTGGCAGTTTAATTGACACAATATCGGGCAATAATCTCAGCAACAACTATGGCAATGGTATGCATTTTGTCGATCCTACTTCAGCAAACTTAATATCAGACAATATAATGAGTTATAATTCTGGTATCGGTCTTTTCTGCGAGGTTACGATTGATGGCTGCGCATTTCCCAGCATAGTCAACAACACTGCAAACAACAACAGCAACTCAGGCATCTCTATCCGGACCAGCGTAGCGACCGTGATAGAAAATAATACCGCTAACGGTAACAGCGGTCCTGGACTTGCATTTTCAAACTCCGCAAACGGCTTCATCACTGGCAACGCGTTTAATGATAATACGGCCCATGGAATCTACATCAACGGCATCAATAACTATACCGTATCCGACAACAATCTGACAGGCAACGGTTATGGTATCTATATCGAATCCGTACAAACTACCGACAACAACATAATAAACCTCAACAGAATATTCAACAATACGAACATGGACATTACGTATTCGGGTTCTGGAAATAATGTTACGCTTAACTACTGGGGCGAATCTCTTTGCAGCGCAAAACTTTCAGGTATTTCCAGAAGCGATTTGCTGCCCTACTATACCGATGAGGCGTTGACAATTCCCAGCAGCGACCTGCCCTTCTGCTTTTGCGATGATACTATAACAAGTGATAAGACGCTGACGCAGAACTACACCTGTTTAGGCTACGGTATTACAATCGGCGCGGACAACGTTGTGCTGGACTGTGCAGGTCACCCAATTACAGGAGCCGACTCCAACAACGGCATCGACGTTAACAATTACAACAACGTAACAATCAAGAACTGTAATATTTCCAACTTTGACAAAGGCATCTCCTTCGCCTACAGCTCCAACAACACTCTAACCAACAACACGGCCCTCTCAAACAACATCGGCCTTTTCTTCGACACCAGCTCCTACAACAATATAACCGGCAACACAGCCAACAACAATCAGTACGGCATCTATCTGAACCCCAGCGCCAGTAACAACAATATAACCAACAACACACTCACCAACAACTCTGATATGGGCATCTTCTTCAATTCTGCCTCCGACAACATCATAAACTCCAACAAAATCTACGGCAACACGAACTATGATGCACAACAGGGCAGCAGCACCGGCAACAACTTCACCCTTAACTATTGGGGTGGCTTTCTCTGCGACGCAAAAATCGTCGGAATCAGCCCGAACGATTTGCTTCCATATTACACCGATGAAGAAATGAACACTACTGACAGCGGTCCTGTCGACTGTATCTGCGGTGCTACAATCACTGAAAACACGACACTGGCTTACGATTATAGCTGCGCTGGAAACGGAATAACAATCGGCGCAAATGACATAACTCTCGACTGCGCCGGACATTCGGTAGCAGGCGCCGGCAGCGGGATCGGTTTAAAATTCAGCGGAGTCTCGGGAGCAACGATAAAGAACTGCGAAATTTCCGAATTTGCCCAGGGGATACTCAGCGGCAATGCCCCCACAAGCAGCAACTATATTCTTAACAATACCGTCCACGACAACAGCCAGTACGGTATTGCGATTAGACAAGCGAGTGATTATACTATTGCAGACAATCAAGTAAGTTATTCTGGAGTGGGAATAAGGATTGTTTCATCTTCAGACAATGAGGTATATGGCAATACTGTAACTAATACCACGAGCGGAACAGGCCACGGCATAGACTTGATTACCGGTTCGATTGGGGACTCATCTGGGAACACCATAAGAGACAATACTCTAGAATCGAACATTGTAAGCATCTACTCAGCAGATTCGCACGATAACGTCATAGACAACAACACGATAATCAGCCCGCTTGAAAAGGGAATCTATTTTTACAACACTGACAGCAGCAACATAACAGACAACACAATCCAGAATGCAGATATCAATGGGATTTATCTTTATACAATTGGAGGGGGGTCAAACAATCTTGTGCAAGGAAACATAATCTCTTTGTCAGAAACCGACGTAGCGCCTTTGTCCAAGCACGGGATAGTGGTCGAAGATGACAACAATGAAATCTATGGCAACACAGTTGACTGCACAAGCATAAACCAGGATTATAATAATACGGGCATTTGGGTGTCTGGTGTTGACCGCAATGCCAATTACAATGCTCTTTCAGGAAACGAAGTGTACAACTGTTATTATGGATTGTATGCACAGACTATAGATAATTTTGAAGTCGACGATGACGAATACCATAACAACACATATGGCGTCTACTTTAATGACATGGGTAGTTCCGAACCTTACCCATCGATTGCAAATTCAAGGATTTACGACAACAGCCACGGAGTCTATATCTTGGGCAACTATGCGAACATCTCAAACACGAACTTTACTAACAATATAGGCACCGAAGGAGCACCAGAAAGCGGAATCCACGTAGAGGGCGGTTCGACAGCATACGTGACTAATGGAAGGTTCATCGACAACGGCGAATACGGAATCTATGACGTTGTTCTGGACCATGTTTATTGGACAATAAACAGCAATGCATTGTGCAAGAATAATGATGTCAGGATTAACGGAAATATAACTTTTGATGGAGGAATTCTTGAAGCCATCAATTGTTCGCTGTCAATGGACGGAAGCGCAGCTCTTGAGCTTAGTGGAAATCTCAGCTCGCTGCAATTGGCTCAGGCAAGCATTGGCGCCAACATATCTTCAGACGAAATTGATTTTGAAGATACTGACTCTGCCATAACATTGATGCTTGGGGAGGATGTAACTACTACAATAATAATCTCATCAGTCACGCCAACAACAACGCCCTCGGCCGTGCTTGAAGCGCTGAAAGGCATCGAGATAACCGTCGACGACGCGACAGAAGGCAATCTCACGTGGGCGCTGATAAAAATATTCTATTCAGACGCCGAGCTCACGGCGGCGAACATAGACGAAAGCACGCTGGTGATTTATTATTACAACACCACAACTGCGGATTGGCAGCTTGAGCCTGACCAGGGCGTTAACGCAGCAGACGATTACGTCTGGGCGAACGTCACGCACTTAAGCGAATTCGGCCTGTTCGGTGAAGAGCTCGTGGAAGAGGAAGAAGAAGTCATAATCGGCGGGTCGCCCATACGGACGCTCGGCGACATTCCGCAAGAGTTCACGCTGAGCACAGCCAGCAGCGTGATATTCACTGTGGGCACTGTCTCGCATACGGCGCGCATTGCAGCCATATACGCGGACCACGTGACTATGAACATAACGTCGGACCCGATATCCGTGGACCTTTACGTCAACGCCACAAGGAAGGTCGATGTCGACAATGACAACGTATACGATTTGGCGATGACGCTCAAATCATTTACCGCAACAATGGCGACCATCCGGTTTGAGAAGATATCAGAAGCTGTGCCAGCAGCTCCTCCAGTAGCACCGCCAACGGTTCCGCCTGCGCAACCTCCGCCGGCAGCTCCGCCCGCTGCTCCTCCGGCAGCTCCGCCTGCAGCTCTTCCAACAGTGCTGGTCGCAGGACTGATTTTCATAGCAGCCGTTGCCGCAGCATTGCTTGTAGCGATGCGGTCAACACACCGCAAATACAAAGCGCATCGCGGGCACACCCATCCCTGGTATCGCGGGCCTTGATGAGAAAACATACTAAACTATTTTTCTTTTATCCAACTCATTCATTATTTTCTCCACGATTTCCTTCGGCTCGGCCATGCTCGTATCTATAACAAGGTCAGCATCAGCCTCTTGCTCAAACGGGTCAAATCCGTACATCTTCTGCCAATTGAGCCGCTCTAATTTCTCTTTTTCATCAAGCACGCGGTCAGCCTCGCTCAAAGAAATCTTGTCACGTCCAGCCAACCGTTGAGCACGAACTTTATGCGGGCATTTGAGCCACACCGTAAAATCAGCAAAACGCGCAGCAAAATGAATCGCAAGCTTGCCGTCGATGACAACGTTGCCTTGTTTCGCAACCTCAACGACTTTTTCATCGAGCGCAACATGATATTCTTTTTTCGCTGCCGTGCCTTTCCACGCTTCGACCGCCCGTTCTGTCTCCTTGACAGATTTCCCAAATTGCTTAGTGTATTCGCCTGCACTCCAGTGCTTTAGGCCGAGCGCACGAGCCAACAATTTAGCCGTCGTCGAGCTGCCGGCGCCGGGCTGACCGGATATGATTATGGTGGGCATAACGAAAATTCGGTGCGAGAATTAATAAAGGTACAATGGAATCAGACGTTTAAGATTTGCGGCTATTTTATTAGGGATATGGCAAACGATACTCGCGTATTCATATCCGAGTTTGAGCGAATAGCTGTTCCATCTGATGTGATGTTTCCGGGAAATGCAAAGTGTTATGCGTGCAATTCAGATGAATACGGACCTCCTCCTAGAAAAATCCGGGAGTTTTTCAGAAATAATAAAGGCGCAAATAAATCTGTAGTAAATGGCAAACTCTGGGAAAAGAGTCACGAATACTATATAGCATATTCTGATCTGAAGGAGAAAATTCTCTCGCAGGTAGAACCGTATTTGAAATACCTGACTGGATTGATCGATACTGAGGTAACTAGGAAACAATTATTCCCGAGGGAAATGATAGGATGCGGCAAAGTATTGAGAACCGGAGAATGTGCATATGAGATCGGAGATACAGACCACCAATTAATTCTTTATAGCGATGGGATATCACTCAGCGGCTCAAGCGTAGCGGGATTGCGTATTGACGGATTCGACGACAATATCCGTACTTGCAGAGCCAAAGTCGGCAATCTCACGTATAGACAACTAAATTAGATTTTCTATTCAGGTCGTTCCTGAACGAATTGTTTATCCCTACCTTGATGCAATTGTCCAGGAATATGCAGCCTTTGCAAACAGACTTTATCGTTTTGTCGGTTACTTCGTTCATTGACAAATTGAAAGCCGTTTTTGCCGCGTATGCCGAGTTCGGCTTTAATTTAAAATATTTTGCGACCTTTTTGTCTTGCAGTACTACCCATTTGCCCATCCCCCCAGGCTGGGTACATTTGCCGTTGTGACCATAGGGACATTTTTTACACAGACAATCTAGTTTTCCGATTAAAAGCTTAACTTTAGCTCGCGGATTTTTCCTGATAGCAGAACAAATATTTTTCATATTTTCTGCGAACTTCTTATCATATCCGCCGCTGTAAAATCTGGGTATGCAAAGAAGGTGGTGCGCTCTGACGTTCAGCTGCCGTTCCATTTCTTATTATTGAAAGCCGTTACTGATAAACGTTTCTTTCTATCGCCTTATTTGCAAATTCTCGAAGAACACGAAGTTCTTCGGAATCTCAAAAGATTTCATCTTTTGCAGATCTTCAACAAGTCTCGTACGCTTTTCAGTTCGTAATCAGCACGCACGCTCGGCGGCTTCTCACGCCCGTACATAGCCATCGCCGTCCGAATGCCAAGCGCTCGGGCAGGCGCAACGTCATTTGAGCCCGAGTCGCCGACGACCATGACTTGCTCAGGCTTTAGTCCCATTTGCTCAAGCGCAAACTCGAGTGGTTTTCCCGATTTCTTCGACTCGTGCGTGTCGTCAAACGTGATAACGCGCTCGAATTCGTTTAGCAATCCAACGCTCGCCAACCGCAGCCATGCCTTCAAGCCGGGCGCACCGGTAACAATCCACAGCTTGTAGCCGCGCTTCCGAAGCGCTCGAAGCGTCGGCCGCACGGCCGGATACGTTTTTAGCGCATGCGCCCGTGCTTCCCGATAAGCGACAGCCGCAGCGGCGATCAGCTTCAAATCGTTCGGATTATGGCCGACACTTTTCAGAAATTCCTGGAACACGCCGCGGTATTCGAAGCCGTACTGATAATATAAGCCCCAGAGCACTTTCTCCGCTTTCGCTCGGTCGACCGTCAGGCCGTTCTTTATCATCGCTCCAAGCGCAGCTTTGCTCGCAGCTCGCTTGAACGCAAAGAAATTGAGCAGCGTGTTGTCCAGGTCAAATATCAATGCTTTGATGCCAGTCATAAGAATAATTGGTTATACTGTATTTAATCGCCGATTCTCCGGCACGGATGCACGCTAAAGAAGGGCTTGATTACACGTTGCCAAGCAAAGCTACACTGTCACCAACTTTGACATTGTGTGCATCAGCAAATCCTGAAACGGCTTCAACGACATATTTCGCTGGCGTGTCTGGCGTGTAGGATTCGCATGGTTCAGTAGTGCACGGCACAGCGTGTTCGATATGAACGATGTTGAAGTTTTGGCCGATCCAAATCATATCTAGGGGAATCAGCGTGTTTTTCATCCAGAAAGAATACAGTCCTTCTGTTTCAAAAATAAAAAGCATCCCCTTGTCTTCTGCCAGCTCTGTCCTGAACATCAGCCCTCTGTTTCTTTCTTCTGGCGTGTCTGCAATTTCTGCGCTTATGCAGGTTGTTGAAAAACAGACTGGTCTGGTTCCAGGAGCGCCTGGCAGATAGTTCATGAATAGGATTGCAATCAATACGATCGCGCCGGCAAGGACAATACGTGGCACTAACTTCAATTTCTTGGCTGGCATAATCTCTCCATTAGGCAGAAGGCATTTAAATTTTTCTATCCCAGTGGAGTGATGCGCGCAGAAGCAAAGCTTCTGCGGCATAGAAAAACCGAAGGTTTTCCTTATGCCGATTATCAAACTCATCAAGACCGCCGAGGAGATACGTGATACCCTCATAAAATACCCCGGACGGGTGAGCGAAGCGGTCATAGCTTCGGCAATCGCCCGGTACGAGCAGCTGCAGGAAGAATATGATATCGAGTCGCCTGCCGTAAGCATGAACATACGTGAAAACTCCTTCGCGCTGTCCTTGCGGGAACAAAGAGAATTAAAATTGCGGACCGCCGCGGCTGTTTTTCTGAAGTGGGTCGGACTGTACCCGACTGCCGAAGAGTTCGAACGCGTCGTCGATGACTGCGGCAATCTCTCGCTTTATCGGGGGATTTCAGACTTACCGGTATACTCGCTCGCACTGCTCGGATACCGGAATAGAACTGCCGAAGCGTCGAAGCTCAAAGAGCAATTCGTGCTTAGCGAGCAAGACATCCAGCACTTGGGCGACCTTATCTACGCGGAAAAGCTGAAGATACTGGAGCACGGGCGCAAAATCGCTAGGAAAACCAACGCGCCGGTTTCCGGCGATGAGCCGGAGCTGGAAGAGCATCGCAAGTACGCAACTAATAAAATAATCATGCGTGCGTGCAACATGCACAATGCCAAAATTAGCAAGGAATACCTGCACGCAATCGAAAATCTTGCTTTGCAGACGGACAAGAAGAAAAAGCTGATATATGACGTCGTCAGCATGCAGGCCGCGAGCAATCATCCGACAGTCGTAGACGCATATATCAGTAGCTTTGGCAAGACGCGAGAACAAGCAGCGCCGGAACCAAAGCCGATAACACGCATGATGAAAATCAATACGTACAGAAAGCCGCACACAGACGATAACGCGCCCGAGACTAGAAAGAAGCTCATCGACGGCATATCGGAAGACGCAAAAGTGCCGAAATGCTACATCGAAAACCTTCTGAAACCTTTAGAGCCGCTTACCAGAAACGAATGCGAGTTTATCGGGTACGGATACTATTTGTTTAAAGACCTGAATCGCCAGTCAGGGTACGTCATAATAAAGAAAGCGATCGACAGGCTCGCGCACAAGCGGCGTGAAACACGCGAGGAGCGTTTCGTGCAGAACG
>Ga0315294_10008610_pt1 | contig 11199 bp, 10 predicted proteins | sample YL17G13_40_MG_FD_203626 | JGI IMG/M metagenome (GOLD analysis project Ga0315294, IMG submission 203626) | Sediment microbial communities from Yellowstone Lake, YNP, Wyoming, USA - YL17G13_40 | ecosystem: Environmental > Aquatic > Freshwater > Lake > Sediment | place: USA: Wyoming | collected... | reverse complement strand
CGAAGAAGCATCCGATCCTTCAAAGAGCAAGACGTCAAGGAGGAAGACATTGAGATGCTTATCGAAGCTGCAAGGTGGGCACCGTCTGCTGGGAACATCCAACCCTGGGAGTTCATAATTGTGCGAAAGCATGAGCTCAAGAAAGAGCTTGCGGAAGCCGCATTTGGTCAAGCGTTTGTGGAGGAGGCTCCAATCGTCATTGTCGTTTGTGCAGATGAGAATCGCTCTTTCCAAGGATATAGTGTTAGGGGAAAAACACTGTATTGCATACAGGACACTGCAGCTGCTATTCAAAACATTCACTTGACTGCGCATTCTCTTGGCTTGGGAACCTGCTGGATTGGAGCGTTCAGCGAAGGAGAAACAGCAAAAATCCTGAAAGTGCCGAATGGTGTAAGACCCGTTGCCATTGTTCCAATTGGATATCCTGCAGAATCACCAGCACCGCGGAATAGGCGGCCAATCAATCAAATAATTCATTATGAAGCCTTCTAACAACTGAAAGCGCAGCGTAGAGAAACGGGTATTGTGCTTTGTTATAAGCGTCTTTATTACTAACTCGAGATGCTCACTTCGAAATGTGGTGAATGAAGTTTTTCTAAAGCGTTTTCAAGGAATATTAGCCCTGCAAATTTGATGAATATATTCAGCGTGAAATCTTAATATCTTTACTAGCGCATTTTGTGCATGGGGTTTACTTATTGAAGTACGCTGTGATTGCTGATTCATATGCGAGGATTGAAGCCACGACGAAACGGCTGGAAATGACTGATTTCTTGGTCGATCTCCTCAAAAAAACACCTACGCAGATTATAGACAAAGTCGCCTATTTGACTCAAGGGCGATTATACCCTGACTTTGTTAACATCGAAATTGGCGTAGCCGAAAGACTGGCGATAAAGGCGCTTGCACGGGCGTCCGGGGCCAGAGAGAGCGAGATAGAGGAAGATCTCAAAAGCAGCGGAGACATAGGGGAAACAGCACAAAAGTTTATCGCCAAGAAGAAGCAAGCATCGTTCTTTCAGCAACCCCTAACAGTCGAGAAGGTTTACGAAGTTTTCGATAAAATGGCTAAATTATCAGGCTCAGGCGCCGTTGATTTGAAGCTTTCATTGCTGGCGGGTCTTCTGGCTGGAGCGACGCCGAACGAGGCGAAATATGTGATGCGGACTGTGACGGGGAATTTACGTTTAGGCATAGCAGACATGACTGTGCTAGATGCTTTGGCTATTGCTTATGGAGGTGGCAAAGAAGCCCGTGAGCACATTGAACGAGCGTACAATATCTGCTCAGATCTTGGACGAGTGGCAAAAACCATTGTTGAGCTGGGTCTTGAAGGTGTTAAAACTTTTAAAGTTTCAATAAATGAGCCTTTACGGTCCATGTTGGCTGAACGGCTTTCATCTCCAGAGGAAATACTAGACAAGCTTGGTGGAAAATGTGCTGCCGAGTACAAGTATGATGGTGAACGCCTTCAAGCTCACAAGCAGAACAATGAGGTGACGTTGTACTCAAGACGTTTGGAAAACATTTCCAGTCAGTATCCTGATGCCGTTGAGCTGTTCAAGACCAATATTACGGCAAAAGAAGCTATCCTGGAATGTGAATGCGTTGCAGTTGACGTCGCCAGTGGCGAACTGCGCCCTTTTCAGGAGCTCATGCACAGAAGGCGCAAATACGAGATCAGCAAAGCTATTGAAGATTATCCTGTTTCGCTTTTCATGTTCGATGCTCTTTATGTAAATGAAAGGGACCTAACCTTAGAACCCTACCCAATAAGAAGGAAGATGCTTGAGGAAATAGTCAAAGAAAACGACCGAGTAAAAACAGCCAACCACATTATCACTGACAATGTGGCCGAACTTGAAAAATTTTTTACAGAAGCAATTGAAAATGGCTGCGAAGGATTAGTGTGCAAGTCAATCGGCAAGGATTCTGTGTACCAAGCTGGCGCTCGCGGTTGGATGTGGATAAAGTACAAACGTGATTACAAGAGTGAATTGACCGACACAGTTGATTTGGTCATAGTTGGAGCTTTTCATGGAAGAGGGAAGAGAGCTGGAACCTATGGTGCGCTACTTCTCGCAGCATACAATTCTGGAAATGACACTTTCGAAACTGTAACGAAGTGTGGAACAGGATTCACTGATGACGACTTGGCGAAACTTCCGAAGATGATGCAAAAACACATGATTCTGCATAGGCATCCAAGGATCAACTCTGTGCTAGAGGCTGATGTCTGGTTTGGACCTGTAGTAACGATTGAAGTCCTGGGCGCTGAAATTACCTTGAGCCCAATCCACACCTGCGCCATGAGCGCCATTCGAAAGGGAAGTGGTCTCGCTATTCGTTTTCCACGTTTTACAGGAAACTATAGGCTTGACAAAGCGGCTGAAGATGCAACAACCGCAAGCGAGATTGTGGAAATGTACCAAAGACAATTGAAGAGGATAGCAGAAAGTTAAGAAAAACAGCAACTTCTTTTCTTCTGACCGCCTTTTCTCATTTTTATGATCCACTAACGAGTTATGTAACCAATTGTGTAATGAGTTAGGCGAGATTGCCAAATGGGCTTGAGAAAAGGGTATCACAATTCTGAAATGGGAGCACTTCCAATGTAATATTTTAGGTGAAGAGTCTTAAACAAATTCCAACGGTCAAACTCTTTGGAGAGGACGAACGATGAAGAAAATGAGAAGAACTACCAGTATTATCGTACTGACTCTAATTCAAGTTTCCTAAATTCAGCTTTTGTGATTAAGCAATCCCATCATGAAATTAGAAAGAACGGTATTCTTGATGTTGGCATTCCGCAGATTAATAAAAGGAGAGACGGAAAAAGATCAACATGTTGCAATTGAAAAACGACTTTATAGTCTTGGGTGCTGAGCACATTTGACCTAGATCAGACCAATCGAGGATTATCTTTTTTCATCGGTGCGTGGTTCTTCTGTCAGGATTGGTTTTTGCCTTCCTCTTGAAGCTGAACCATGTGAGAGCAACGCCTACACTAGCTACACCAACTCCTGGAGGCAGTAAGTAGGTGTATGGATGCTCAGTTGCAAATGTGACCTTGCGAATATCCAGGCTTGCTGGTGGATATTTTTTGCTTGGAAAAACGTTACCCATTGCAAACTTGTAAGTGCCATTGAATTGTATCTTGCCCCCCACTTCATAATACGAGTTTGAGGGTTTTCTATAATACCACGATGGATCCAATGCTCCTTCGTCACGTGTAATGTTGACGTCTAGAAACGTCAGTGGCTTCTCTTCTGGGTCTGATGATGCTTTTCCCAGTCTGCAAAAATACATCGTCGTGTTGCCCCGTGGGTCTGTCACGTTGACTCCAACATAAAGCACGGCAAAGCCTGGGAATTCTTCATCTATTTCAAAATATCCTTGTCGCCAGTCCAAACCTTGAGTGAAATAAACACGAATAAAGTCGCCTTTGTTGAGGTTCGCGGTCACGTTCCACAAGTTTCGTACATAGGCGACGCTTACTCCAGGATAGTTTGAAGTCGAGTTTGAAAGGTTGCTGGAGATTGCCATACTTACTCCTGCGAGTATGATGAATAGACTCGCTACGAAGAACCATTTCTTCATATGCTTTCCTCTAATGTATCCATCACACCATAATATTTAACCTTTTGAATCTTTCTTGGTGCGTCCATTCACGTTTGCGAACGAATGGTGTGAGTAAAAGCTAATATATTTTGCTCCGTACTTCTGTTTCTTGAAGCGTGCGCGTGCATGAGATGGATATTTTCTGAAAAATGGCTTTGGATAATTATTCTTGCTCTAGCAGCTATCTCGGTAGGGCCTCTTCTGATTATCTGGGTCATTCTCTACTTGCCGGATGAATTGAAGGTTGTTGCCACAATCCTTATTGTAATCGGTTGGGGTGTTGCGGGGGGATATAAGGATTGGCTAAAAGACAAGCGTCGTGAAGAAGAGAAGCGTGGTCCTCCGCCAGAAACCTAGTTCCAACAACTTGCCGGCTATGTTTTTCGTCTTGTAAATGCTCCCATTAGTGCTGCAAGCACCGTGCCAATGGAGAACAGTAGTAGAACGAAGGTTGCGGGTTTCAAAATGAACCACACTCCTGGAATCTCCAGAGACGGCACTATCCACAGATAATCTATAATCCAATAGATTCCTCCACAGAAAATAACTAGGCCAATGGCTCTTCCCTCAGAGATTTCCAAAGATTGCCTAACTCCAATTACAAGCGCAAATATCATCCACACATTCGTTACAAGAAACATGATCATTCCCCATTGCACAGACTGATTACTGAATATCCACGGTAAGAAAGCCTGCAACGCCACAGGTACGTAAGCGAATGCCACAGCCGGAGCCACTTCATTAAACTCTCTCTTGCTACCTAAGAGTTTGGCTCCTACAACATAGATCAAAAGGCTAAGAATAAGCCACTTCATGATAGCGATACCTACATAAATCAGTGGATAGGTGAAAATGGATATGTCAAACGTTACTTGACCAAGAAGAAGAACGTTGAATACAGCATTAAAAGAATTGTTTGTCTTTGTCAAAGTGAGATTATATATGCCAAAGCCTAGTCCACTGAGGACGTTGACTGCTATTAGAAGCCATGCTGCCTGCGACAGCGATTTCGATTCATTGCTGACAGCTTTGAACAACGAAGAGTCTAGTTTAAGAGCTCTCAGACACTTGCCCGCAAATGTCTCTTTCAATGGTTTAGGCCATTCTACCCCCACAAGGCCACCTATGATTCCCAATACGAATCCAATAATGAATCCTCCTCCGATAGGTATGCTTAGCATTGAGCAGAGAATAACCAAATAGTTTAAGCTTACCTGTTTCTTGGGCTGTACAAATAACGATATGCCACATAACAAGTTAATGGCAGCGATAATGAGCCAAAAAGCCAGCCATGAATTTTCTGCATAACCGGGGATGCCAAGGCTGATACGTGCCCAGAAGGATGTGGCTTTTAAAGAAGTCGTGTTGAAAGAAGTGACGTTTAAGCTCGTCATGTTGAATAGTTGCGTGACTGAGGACACAGGATACGAACTTAACACGATAGGTGAACCGGTGTAGGCGATACATAGACCATTAATAATGATCAAGATAGCTCCAACTATTGACAATATGAAAGCAATCGATTGTCCCTTTGCAGACAAGCTTTTTCTCCACCCTAACCCTGTAGGCTTAGGGAGTTATTTGGTCTGAAATATTTAAGGCTTTGTAGATTGTTTTTTCAGCTCTGAAGGATCAGAAATGCAAAGTCTAACCTTTCAGTCTGCTAATCTGTTCTCTTTAGAACAGTTCGAGTCAAAACTGCTGCAACTAGACAGATCAGAGAAGCTGTGAGCAGTATAGACCAACCAAATCCAGCTCCCCAAGCCCAAGATTGGTTATTTCCCCAGAAGCCAGCAATTTCACTTCCTGAAACAACAGAAATATCTGACGGCAGCACATTATTGAACTTGGTAAGTATAGGCTGGACATTTGTAGCCAAGAACAGAGGAACGATGAAAAGCACGATCCCTCCTATCATTGCAATGATCCACAAGTAGCTGAATAAGTGCTTACGGACAATCGAAAGTACGGTCAAAGCCAGCGCCAAGATTGTGAGGGCTATTCCCACGGTCGTTAGAATCACAGCAGTATTGAAAAGGGAAGCTAGGCTGTCTATGTTTGTTTCACTGGCATTAAGCTCCTTAAAAGGAATCACTATTGATTTGTTCATTTCAGTATCAACTGCTGTTACCGTTTGGAAAGGCATGTAGTTGGCGTTTTTGGTTGTGTTGCCCGTTATTTGCAGCGTCTTGGACGTTCTAATGCTCCACCAAGGCGTGATTAGTGCAATGCAAGAAAATACAAGAGAAACTATTAGGCAAATTGCGGGAATCCAGTTCTTTGAAACATTCATTTTTCCGCTTCCTCCTCGATCATTGTCAGATTTTTTTTATAAGTGTTTCGCTATGGTCTTGATCGTCAAGATGATGACATCCAAAGAAGAGTTATCCATGATAAAGATGGCAGGCCACCATCTGCCCCTTGCCCAAATCGACAAGAGCTGGCTCTTTCGTTCGACAGATGTCTCCAATATACTTGGGGCAGCGAGTGTGGAATCTGCAGCCTGATGGTGGGTTTATCGGGCTTGGTATTTCTCCCTTTATTACAACTTCAATGCGTCTTGAGGTTGGATCTGGCAATGGGACTGCCGCTATTAGAGCTTGAGTATATGGATGCAAAGGTTCCAGGATTACGTTGTCCACGTCTCCCATTTCCATTATCTTTCCAAGATACATAACAGCCACTCTGTCACAGATGTGCCTTGCAAGTGCTAGGTCGTGCGTGATGTAGAGAAACGCCACTTGGTACTTGTTCATTAGGTCAACCATGAGGTTCAGAACTTCAGCTCTGATCGACACGTCAAGCATTGAGACTGGCTCATCGGCAACGATGAACTCAGGACTAAGGACCAATGCTCTTGCCGTGGCAACTCTTTGTCTTTGCCCACCGCTCAACTCATGGGGAAATCTATCCGTGTATTCCTCAGGAGGAACCAATTGAACATCTTCAAGAGCTTTCCTTACTCTAGTTTTGAGTTCTTTTTCATTGCTTATTCCTTGTATCTGCAGAGGTTCTGCTAGAATGTTAAAGACGGTCATTCTTGGGTTGAGTGACTCGTATGGATCTTGAAACACGATTTGCATCCGTTTTCGGATAGGTTTCATTTTGCCTTCTGAAATTCTTGTTATGTCCTCTTTGTTCAGGAGTATCTTGCCACTTGTTGGTTCTATCAGCCGTAGCAACATTCGCCCTGTAGTCGTCTTCCCACTGCCACTTTCTCCTGCCAGTCCAAAAATCTCGCCTTTCTTGATATCGAAACTTACTCCATCAACGGCGCGTACGTAGAGTTGCTTTCGAGAGACCAGAGAGCCGAGGAAGCCCCCGCTAACGGGGAACCACTTCTTGAGATTTTCAGCTTTCACCAAAGTTTCCTTCAACACATTTTCCTCCTATTTCTTCGTCACCAAATGACATGAAACAGAATGCACTTTTCCGACGGATACCAGCTCGGGGTCTTCTTTCTTGCAGATGTCCATGGCAAACTGGCATCGTGGATGAAATCGGCATCCTGTCGGTGGATGCAGCAAATCTGGTGGTGTACCTGGAATAGACTTCATCTTGATTCTTTGTGTTTCTTTTATGTTGGGGAACGCCCCAATCAACCCCTGCGTGTACGGATGCAATGGCTCTTTGAATATGGAAATTACATCACCATATTCCACGACCTTTCCAGCATACATAATTGCCGCTTTTTCGCATACTTCAGCAATGATTGATAAATCGTGAGTGATTAGAATCATGGCGAGGTTCAGTTTTTCTTTTAGCCCCTTAAGCAGCTTCAAAACCTGAGCGGCCACGATCACATCTAAAGCGGTTCCTGGCTCGTCTGCGATTACCATTTCAGGGTTGCAGGCTAATGCCATTGCTATCATGGCACGTTGTCTCATGCCTCCGCTAAACTCGTGTGGATAGTTGTCAACTCGCGTGGAATTGATACCTACGAGTTCAAACAGTTTTCTTGCTCTATCCATTGCATCTCTTCTTTCTATGTCCTCTTCATGGAGCATTATTGCTTCCACGATTTGATCCCCGACTTTTTGGACGGGATTTAAGGCATTCATAGCTCCTTGGAAGATCAATGATATTCCTTTCCATCTTATCTGATCGCGCATTTCGTCTTCGGTAAACTTTGCAAGATCTGTTTTGTTAAATAGGATTTTTCCTTCAATAATTCTTCCATTGGAAGGCAAAATTTTCAATATAGATAGAGCTGTGGTGGTCTTTCCGCATCCTGATTCCCCTGCAAGGCCCATTGCTTCTCCCTTTTCTACCTGAAAGCTTACACCGTCGACAGCTTTGACGTATCCTCTCATTGTTTGGAAGTAGGTTCTGAGGCCTTCAACCTTGAGTAGTGCCATATTGTATCAGCCCATTTTTGGTTTTTTATTAGCGGTTTGGTGAAGAATAAGATAGATGATAAATTTAACCTTTTGGATGGTTGTTGGTATGGTTGCTATCATAAAGTTTTTAGCTCAAACTTGCTCACAGTTCTTGGGATTCGCCATGCGTTATCGTTGGACAAGGAAAAGTGTTGGTGTGGAAGCTTTGGTTTCAATCGTGGAGAGTTTTTTTGCTGATAGGGGTTTTACTAAGATAAGCGGATCTAGTGGAAATAAGGGGAAGCAAGTGATGAGGTTTGGAACGCGTGAAGGAGATACAGTCAGAAGTGTCGAAGTATCGGTTTGTGATATTCCAGATGGTTTCGAGATTGAATTCGCGACCGACCAAAGTGCAGAGACTCTGGCGAAAATGGGTGTGTTTACGACTCTATATGGCGTTGGAGTTTTCATAAACGGCAAGTTGAGACATTTGAATCCACGATTCTATGAAAGATTGGAAGCCGATTTTTGGGATTTCGTGGAATCAAGAATCAACAACGTAGAGAAGGACACAAAAGCTTAAATCCAATACATTTCTCCCATTGAATCAGGGTGATGCGATTTGGGACTTCGAGGGTATATTGGGAAAAGGATTGGATACTCGCTTGTGTTGCTAATTCTAGTGATGACCCTTAACTACATCATTTTCATGGTCATGCCTGGAGATCCGACAACTTTGTTCATCAACCCAGTTAAGAAAGGCAATGATACTGAGGTTGCGGAACAGGTAGCTAGGCTCAGAGAGATGTGGGGCATTAGCGACCCGCCTGTTATAAGATTTCTTAAGTACATCAAGAACATGATGACTTGGAATTTCGGGATCACTTTTAGGGAGAGGACTCCTGTTGCTAATGAAATGATGTGGCGTCTGCCTTTCACTCTAATGCTCATGGGTGGCTCAACTATTTTGGCTTTAATAATTGGCGTTTCGATGGGAGCCCTAGCTGCCCATAGAAGAGGTGGTAAATTCGATACTGCGTCAGTTTTAACTTCGCTTGTATTCTATTCGTTGCCAACATTTTGGATGGGCATGGTGTTCATCTTGATATTCTACAGTAACCTTCACTGGTTCCCGCACGCTCATGCTAGCCCAGCAGAATGGGCACTTAATTGGCCAGTGCCATTTAATATGGCGTCATCTTCTTCCAGCTTGCTAGGAGTTATTATTACGATCAATCCTAGTGGCTTTTGGGAGTTAATGACTGGATATTTGCGGCATGCGTTTCTGCCTGTGTTTACGTTGACTCTCTTTCAGTATGGAGGTTACCTTCTTTTGACGCGTGCCACAATGGTTGAAGCGCTTACAGAAGACTACATAGTGACGGCGAGAGCAAAGGGAGTTTCAGAGACTAATGTAGTTTTTAAGCATGCGCTAAAAAATGCTTCACTGCCCCTTATCACAGCTGCCGCTTTGAGTTTTGGCTTCTTGCTCTCGGGCGCGATCATAACTGAGGGAGTGTATTCGTGGCCAGGCCTTGGCAGATGGATTTTCGACGCTATCGGGTACAATGATTATAACATTCTTCAGGCCCTCTTCTACATAATTGCTGTTTGTGTGATTCTTGCGAACTTTATTGCAGATTTGCTGTATGGAATAATTGATCCTAGGATAAAATACTAGCACGTTGGTGGATATGGATGCCGGGAGCTAAAGAAAAAGTCGTAATGTCACTAGTGAAACTCATGAGATTCCTGTCAATATTTGCACACAACAGAAGAGGGGTGATAGGGATGCTCATAATCTCCGGTTTTGCTGTCATGGCTCTGGGTGCGCCTCTTCTGACTCCGTATGATCCGGTGCGAGACAAGTTTATCACAGGGTCCTATTCTGCTCCGTTGTGGCTGAAGTACGTTCCAGCTGCTCTCGGCGGGATGCCTGGTGCTGCCGAGAATATGCAAGTGGAGGATAACGCAGGCTTTTCGGATGGACTTACAGGATGGAACTTCACTGGAGGGTCTAATGTGTCTATTAGCTATTCGTCAAGTGTTGGAGACAAGGAAGATGGGAGTGCAAAGATCACATTCAAAAGAAATGAGACAGGAAAGACCTACGGTAGTGTCTCGGTTGCTCTGTCCAAACAATTTTACTTCCCGTATTCTGGCAGTCCAAGAAAATTCATTGCCAACATGTCACTGAGAGCAGAAGGAACGACTCAGTATGGGAACTATACGACTTGGGAATGGATCAACGAAACACTAGGAAAAGGACGTTCGATAAAAATCACTCAAGACGTGCTAGACACCAAGGTTAAAATGTATTTGTATCTGCAGAGAGTCTCTGACGGCAAGATTTACGCTATATGGCCTTATCAAGCAGAGACGGCACGTGGATTGGACATAAAACCCCCTGTCTTTCAAAGCAACAAACTCCCAATGGTTGGGCTTATCTACGCTGCCACAGATACATGGATTTCGTCAGGTATCTATGTTGCTGACTCTGATGTCATAAGGTATTTCAACGTATCTGACACTAGTCGAGAGGTTTTTATGAGCAATTCTATGCCAGGAGATTTTGTATTTGGAGTGAACATGACGTTTTTGGACACTAATGGGACTAGACCTGTTGAAACTTCGATCTACGTTGATGACTTTCGTCTTGATCTGGCTGGAAGAGTCTGGGGCCTTATGGGTTCAGACCACTATGGCAGTGACTTATGGTCACAGCTGGTCTATGGAGCAAGAATATCACTTTACGTTGGTTTGGTTGCCTCGGTTATTGGCGTAGTGTTGGGTCTAATCGTAGGCTTAGCAGCAGGCTACATGGGAAAGTACGCTGACGAATTGTTGATGAGGCTTTCTGACATGCTTCTCGTAATACCTACGTTGCCTCTTTTGATCGTGTTGATTGCAGTTTTGGGTCCAAATTTGGAGAACCTGATTCTCTTGATAGGGCTTTTGGGATGGATGGGTTTTGCCAGAGTTGTCAGATCCCAGGTGCTTAGCATTAAGGAGAGACCGTTCGTGGAGGCGGCTAGAGCTGTTGGTGCTGGAAGGATTCATATAATGACCAAACATATTCTGCCTAACGTCATTTCGCTGGTCTATGTCTCGCTTGCGACTTCAGTGCCTGGGGCAATTGTGGCGGAGGCGGCTTTGAGTTTCTTGGGATTCTATGACCCCAACAAGATGTCTTGGGGCAGAATGCTGTATGAAGTTCAAATGAACGGAGCCGCTCAGTACTGGTGGTGGGTGGTTC
>Ga0315294_10008609_pt1 | contig 11200 bp, 10 predicted proteins | sample YL17G13_40_MG_FD_203626 | JGI IMG/M metagenome (GOLD analysis project Ga0315294, IMG submission 203626) | Sediment microbial communities from Yellowstone Lake, YNP, Wyoming, USA - YL17G13_40 | ecosystem: Environmental > Aquatic > Freshwater > Lake > Sediment | place: USA: Wyoming | collected... | reverse complement strand
CGACATCACGGGCGGCGACGGCTTCGCTCAACTCGCGTGCTTCGGCCTCTCCCGCGGCGGTGGATGCGCGGAGCGTTTCGACCTCGACCGCGATCCGGCCGAGGTCCGCCTCGACGGCCTGCAGCTCGATCCCGAAGAGTTCCAACTGCTGGCTGAGGCGCGCTTCCTCAGCGCGTTTGGCCGCCAGGTCCTTCTCGATGGCCAGAAGATCCAGTTCCGCCTGGCGCTCGGCCGCCCCCGCCGCCTCGACGGCCCGCTCGGCCGTCGCCACGTCCGCGGAGACGATGGCCAGCGCCTCGCGGAGGCCGGCCAGACCGAGCTCGCTGGTAGCCAGAGCCTCCTCCAGCTCGCGCACCTCGCGGCGCTGGGCCAAGAGGCCTTGGGGGGCCGGCGTGCCACCGGTCATGGTACCCCGGTGCGTGAGAACCTCGCCCGCCAGCGTGGCGAGCGTGAAGGGCCCGGGGAGTTCGCGAGCGATCGCCTGGGCCGCGTCCAAATCGCTCACGATCACAGCGTCCGCAAGCAGGTTTACCACCCACGGTTCGCTACCCTGGGGTGCCCGCAAGAGATCGAGCGCCATCCCCTCGATTTGTCCCTGCAGCTCCTTGGGAAGGTCGGCGAGCTGGGCCGCCAGCTCGTCCCGCACCTGATGACTCCAGGTTCCCTCGCCCGTTGGCATGGGGCTCACCAGGGTCGCGCGTCCCTGTCCGGACCGGAACAGGTGAGCCAGGGCCTCCTTCGCCTCGGCCCAGGTTTGGACCCGCACCCCTTGGAGGTGGGCACCCAGGATGGCCTCCAGCGCCTTTTCGTGTCGAGGAGCAACTTCCAGGATTTCGGCCAGAGGACCGAGGATACCGGCCAGGCGCCGATCCCGTCCCGCTTGGAGGAGCAGCCGATTGCCCTCTTCGAAATCGGCGAACTGCGTCCGGAGTTCGTGGAGGGATCCCAGGCGCCCGCGCTGGCGCTCCACATCCGCGCTGAGGCCGGTGAGCTCGGCCTCCAACCGCCGGCGCGCCTCGCGGGCGCGCTCCGCCTCCACCTGGGCGGCCTCCCGGCGGGCCCGGGCCGCGCTCTGCTGCTCCAGGAGTTCGAGGCGACGAGCCTCGTCGGCCGAGAAGGAGGCCTCGGCCCCTTCGCGCTGGGTGCTGGCCTCGGCCTGGTGCAGGCGCAGCCGTTCCGCCTGGGCGGTCATCTGCCGGCACCGCTCCAAGAGCGTCGCCAGTTCGTTGCGCTTCAGGGCGAGTTGCGTGGCCTGGTGGGCGGTCTCTCCCCGCAATTGCTCCAGCGCCGCCACGCCGGATTCGACGGCCGCCTCGGCCTCACGCAGCTTCCGCCCTTCCTCGGGCAGGGCCGCCTCCAATGCCGCGACCTCGTGCTCCTGTGCGGTCGCGCGGGAGGCGCCGGCTTCGATTTCTGCCAGCAGGCCGCGCACCCGGTCGCCCAGGGTGGCAAGGGCGGCTTCATTCTCCGCCTGTCGCGCGGTGGCGGCCTCGATCTGCTGGGTGAGGTTGCGGAGTTCTGCTTCGTCGCGATCGATCTGCCCGCGAAGGGCGTACAGCGCCTCCTGGGCGTTGGAAACAGCCTGTTCCTGCTCCAGGGCCTGGAGGCGGCGCGTTTCCAGGTCCGCCTCCGAGGCGGCGATCCCGGCGCGGAGCCCGGTCAGGGTTTGCTGCATCGGCTCCAGGCGAGCCAGGATAGCCTGGAGTTCTTCCCAGAGGGCGGTGTGTTCGCGGAATTTCAAATACAGCTTCAGTTCCGTGGCCCGCCGATCCAGCTCACGGTATCGCTCGGCCTTGTTGGCCTGGCGCTTCAACGAGTTCCGCTGCCGCTCCACCTCCGCGATGACGTCGCGGATCCGCAAGAGGTTCTGTTCCGTGGCCTCGACTTTGTTGAGGGCGGCCCGCTTCTTGGTCTTGTATTTCATGATGCCGGCCGCCTCTTCGATGAGGACCCGGCGGTCGGCCGGCCTGGCGTTGACGACGTTGCCGATGCTTCCTTGCTCGATGAGGGCGTACGGCTCGCCGGCCAGGCCGGTGTCAAGGAACAGGTCTTGGATGTCGCGGAGGCGGCAGGGGACCTTGTTCAGCAGGTACTCGCTCTCGCCCGATCGGTAGAGGCGGCGGGAGGCGTTTACCTCTTCGTAGTCGGTGGGAAGTTCGCCCTCGTTCCGCGTGAGGGTGAGGGAAACTTCGGCGAGACCGAGGGGCTTTCGCCGACCGTTGCCAGCAAAGATGAAATCATCCATCCGATCGCCGCGCAGGAGCTTGGCGCTCTGTTCTCCCAGGGCCCAGCGGACGGCGTCGGAGATGTTGCTCTTGCCGCAGCCGTTTGGTCCAACGATGGCGGTGATCCCGGGCTCAAAGGAAAGTTCGACCTTGTCCGCGAAGGATTTGAAACCGAAAAGGGAGATTTTGGCGAGGTGCATTCGGCTGCCTCCCCCTCCAGGGAGGGGCGAGGGTTGCCACAAGCGTTATCGACCGACGGAAGCTAACACGGATGGGGCGAGGCTGTCAAGCTGGAAATACCAGGAATAGTGTCGGCCTAGGGGTGACGCCACGAGATATTGTGCCTAGGATTCAGACGCCCGGCTCAGCCGCTCCAGCGCGAGTCTGGCTGCCTCCTGTTCTGCGGCTTGGCGATTGCCGCCTTCGGCTTCAGCCTGGACTTCGTCCTCCCCGCCGTGGACCCTGACTGCAACGCGAAAGGTCGGGTGGTGGGGGGGTCCCCGTCGTTCCAGAAGGCGGTAGGCCGGCAACGTGCCAAAGCGGGCCTGGACCAGCATCTGCAAGGCAGACTTGGGGTCCACGGGCGGTGGGGTGGCGGGAATTCCTTCTTGGGCGATCACGCGATGGGCCAGCGATCGGACGGCGTCGAGGCCCCCATCCTCGACCATCGCGCCGAGGACCGCTTCAAAGATCTCGGCCAGCACACGCTCGGTCGGCGCCGGTGCGGACGGGCCTTCCGGTGCCGGAAGACCGATCTGGCGGGCGAGGTCCGCAAGCCCCGTCGTGCTGCACCAGGTAGCGCGAAAGCGTGTGAGGTCACCGGCGGTTGCGTCCGGCCGGGCGCGAAACGCCGCGGCGGCCACCGCGAAGTCCCACGCGGCGTCGCCCAGGAACTCGAGTCGCTGGCGAGCCGCGGCCGCTTCGGGACTCAAGGGAAGGTTCCATGCGCCGAGGGCCTGGGCAAGCAGGGTCGGATTGCGAAACCGGTAACCCAGGATCTCCTGGACGGATGCGATGGCGGACTCGAAGTCGGTCATGATCCTCGATCACTTGAAAATTTCAGTTGGAATATGAGGTCAGCCTACCACGCGCTCTGGCAAGGGGTCAATTCGCCGGTGGACTGATTCAGCGAGTTGGAGATTCGCGCCTGAGGTTGGAGCGGGCTTGCTTGTTGACAGGCGGGCACGCGTTGGATAGCCTCGCGCAATCGCATCCGACCCCGTTGGCGGGATCTCTCTCTGCGGTCTTCAGAAAAGCTTGGAGGGTCAGCGAATGCTCGTGGTGGCCAGCGCGAATGGGCAGGTCGGCATCCAGGAGGCGATGCGCGTGCTCCGGAATGGCGGCTCCGCCCTGGACGCGGTCGAGGCGGGCGTCCGGCTCGTCGAGAGCAACCCGGATGACCACACCGTCGGTTATTCGGGCCTGCCGAATCTGCTGGGTGAGGTCGAGCTGGACGCCAGCGTGATGGACGGGCTGACCCTGCGGGCGGGTGCGGTGGGGGCCGTGAGGAATTACGAACACGCCATCTCGTTGGCCCGCAAGGTGATGGAAGAGCTCCCGCACGTCATGCTGGTGGGCAGCGGCGCGGAGCGCTTCGCCAGGGAGATGGGATTTCCCGAACGGAACCTTCTCACCCCCGAGGCGGAAAAGGTCTGGCGCGAGATCTTCGAGGGCGACGTGCCGTCTGTGTACAGGGAGCGCATGAGATACCTCGACAGTATCAGGAGGTTCGCCAAGCTGGCCGTCGATCCCGAGCGGCCGAATGAGACCGTCAACTTCATCGCCATGGATGCGCAGGGCAATCTGGCCGCGGGGGTGAGCACCAGTGGCTGGGCGTGGAAGTACCCCGGCCGGCTCGGCGACTCCCCCGTGATCGGCGCGGGCAACTACGCCGACAACCGGTATGGCGCCGCCGCGTGCACGGGCCGTGGCGAGATGGCCATGCGTCTCTGCACGGCGCACAGCATCGTGATGTACCTGAAGATGGGGATGAGCGTCACCGACGCCGGGACCACGGCGATCAACGACCTCGCCTACCTGGTTGACCCGTACTTCGGTCGCGTCAGCATCATTGCGACGGACGCCCGGGGAAACCATGCGGCGTTTTCTAATGCGCCGGATACGACGTACGTGTACCTGACGGAGGACATGGACACTTACGTGGAAGCGCCCAGGACGCACGTGCCCACCGGGGAGGAGGGGAGGACTGTGTGAGCTGATGCGCCCTCCGAATCCACGGTACCGAAATCATGATCTGTCCATGAGCGCCGAGGCCGCCGGTGGGCGCTACCTTGAGCTGGTTAGCGGCCACCCAAGGCGCCGCTGCTAAGCGAGCCGCGCGCCCGACGGTGTGGCGCAGCGAGCCCGGCGGCAGCCGGCTCCGCAGAGGACAACTCCATGTGGAAAAAGCGGTCATTTTGACTGTGGAATAACACCCTTACATGGCTTGACAACACCAGAGAGCTGGAATACCCTTTGGTTTGGACTCCCCCCGCGATTAAGCGGTAAATGCACCCGAGGGGGTTGTTTCTCTTGTGGCGCCCGAGGTTGACCTATGCCTCTGACGTTTGCTGCCGAAGCAGTTCCCCTCGAAACTGACGTAGATGGTGTCGTTCGTGTCGGCAACACGCGAGTAACCCTGGACACCATTGCGGCGGCGTTCAATGAGGGGGCAACTGCCGAGGAGATCGTCCAGCAGTATCCCTCGCTCAGTTTGGCCGATGTCTATCAGGTCATCAGCTATTATCTCCGGCGAACCGCCGAAGTCGAAGCCTACCTACGCCAACGAACAGCCGAAGCTGAGGCTGTCCGCAGGCAGAACGAATCCCGCCTTGATCCGCAGGGTGTGCGCGATCGTTTGCTCTCCCGCCGAGCGCGTGAAGCATAGGAACGATGCTCGGGCTCGCTGCGGACGAGAACTTCAACAACGACATAGTTCGGGGGCTGCTCCGCCGAAAGCCCGACCTGAACATCATCCGGGTGCAGGATGCAGGTCTATCGGGGGCATCGGATCCGGAGGTGCTGGCTTGGGCGGCGCAGGAGGGGCGAATCCTGCTGACGCACGATGTGTCTACGATCACGCGGTACGCGTACGCCCGTGTTCAGGCTGGCCTTCGGATGCCAGGCGTTTTCCAGATCGGCCGAGACATCCCAATCGGTGCTGCTGTTGAAGAGATCCTGCTCCTCGCCGAGTACAGCCGCGAAAGCGAGTGGGAGGGCCAGGTCCGCTATCTGCCTCTGCGGTGACTCGAAGCACTTGGGCGAGGCGACCGCAGGGATCGCGAAGCCCGTCGCCAGAGCCGAGCGCCACTAAGTCCACTTGGTCAACAACGTAGTCCCCCATTACACGCTATTCTGCGATAGGTGCGCCGGTCTTTCCATATGGTCTGTTACCGTGAGGTGTGAGGAAGCGCGTCCGGTCGCAGCAACCACGCATACTGCAGGATCCGGTTGCGCTCTCGGCGTCCCTGCGTGTAGCCCATGAGGGCATCGTAGAGTGCGGTGCACACCAGGAGCGTTCGGATGATGTGGGCGGTGTCCGAGCCTTTCAGAAAGGAGCGCTGGAGCGTGAAGACGGCCTCGCCGTCGTCATTCTGGTAGTAAAGTGACAGCTTCCGGAAGGCGTCCGTGCCGGCGTACTTCTCGAGGTTTTCGAAGACGAAGGATGTCTCAAATTCGAAGTGAACTTGCCGGAGCAACGGCTGGATCAGCCCGCCGTGCTGGATGAAACATTCGTGAAAGGCCTCGCGCTCCTCGTATCCCCAGACGTGAACGGACTGGCCACGGACCAAGGATGATGGAGCGGGACCTTGGGCAGAAGGCGGAGGGCGGAAAGAAGCGATGGGGACAGGTTGCGTCTTCCCGCACAGTAGTTGGCTGGCTCCCGCCTTCAGGTCGGCCCCCCGCGCCTCCTTCAGGAGATACGTCCTCTGGGACCTGGTCCCCGTGTAGACCCACGAGCGTGTCTATATCCACCTGATCCGTTGGTGGCCGGCGACAAGGAGCGACTGACACGGGCACCGGACAAAAAGCTTGACACCCTTCGCGCTACTTCTTTAGACTCTGCCAGGGCTACATCACTGCCGACTCGAAGGGTATAGTCCCGAGGAGAGATCATGGCGAACGCCAAGATTCTGACGCTGACCGATGCCGACTTCGATGCGCAGGTGAAGGCGCAACCGCTCCTGATCGTGGATTTCTGGGCGGAGTGGTGCGGCCCCTGCCGGATGATCGCGCCCGTGCTGGAGGAGCTGGTGGGCGAGTACGGCGATCGCCTGGCCGTGGGAAAGGTTAACGTGGATGAGAACCGCCAGACTGCGGCCCGCTTCGGCATCCGGAGCATCCCGACGCTCCTGTTCTTCCGCGACGGTGCCCGGGTGGACCAGGTCGTCGGGGCACACCCCAAAGGCACCATCAAGGCGAAGATCGATCAACTCCTGAACGCACACTGAGTCATCGTTGGAACCGAGGCAAGCTCGATGATTCGCACACCGCACACCTGCCCAGGACTGATCCCCTCTCCGCCTAAGGCCGACTGGTGACCGCCGGCCTGTACCCCCTTTATTTCCCGTCGTTTTCTTGACCCTTTCCGTGTCCTTGTGCTAGCTTGATCGCTCCCCGGCGGGGACACCTATCCTGTGTGAGGCGGCGCCATGTACACACCCGATCTGGAGACCTTTCGCGAGCTGGCGCGGCGGGGGAATCTCATCCCCGTGGCCCGTCAGATCCTGGCGGACATGGAGACCCCCGTCTCCGCCTTCCGGAAGATTGACAGTGGCAACTACGCCTTCCTCCTGGAGAGCGTCGAGGGGGGCGAAAAGTGGGGCCGCTACAGCTTTCTGGGGAGCAATCCCAGTCTGGTATTCCGCGCCAAGGGCTCACATCTGGAAGTGTTGCGGGGCGAGGGGAGCGAGGTCCTCACCAACGCCGGCGACCCGTTAACGGCTCTGATGCAGCTTCTGGGGAAGTACCAGGCGGTGAGCGTCCCTGGCCTGCCCCGCTTCACCGGGGGCATGGTGGGGTACCTGAGCTATGACATCGTGCGGCACCTGGAGCGGCTGCCCACCCTGGCGAAGGACGACCTGGATCTTCCGGATGCCCTGTTCCTGCTAACCGACACTCTCCTCATCTTTGACAACGTCACGCATCGGATCACCGTGGTGTCAAACGCGATAGTGCAGGAGGAAACACCTTCGGGAGTGGAGCGGGCCTACCGGGAGGCGCAGCAGAAGATCGACGCGATCATCGCTGCCCTGCGGCGGCCGATGGGCGCGCCCATGGGCCGGCCGGCGCGCACCGGATCGTTGCACATGGAATCCACCGTCACCCGGGAAGGATTCTGCGAGGCCGTGGCCCGGGCCAAGGCCTACGTCGAGGCGGGCGATATCATCCAGGCCGTCCTCTCGCAACGCTTGACCGTGCGGACCGACGCGGATCCGTTCGACGTGTATCGCGCCCTCCGGATCGTGAACCCTTCTCCCTACATGTACTACCTCCGGCTGGGCGACCTGAAAGTGGTGGGCAGCTCCCCGGAGATCCTGGTCCGGCTGGAGGGCGACCGGATCGACCTCCGCCCCATCGCCGGGACACGCCCGCGTGGGGCCACGGAGGAAGAGGACCGCCAACTGGCGGAGGAACTCCGAGCCGATCCCAAGGAGCGGGCCGAGCACATCATGCTGGTGGACCTGGGCCGTAACGACGTGGGCAAGGTCGCGCAGGTGGGGAGCGTGCACGTCTCCGATCTCATGACCGTGGAGCGGTATTCCCATGTGATGCACTTGGTCTCGCATGTCCGGGGGACCCTGGAGCCGGGGCGGAACGCCTTTGATGTCCTACGGGCCTGTTTCCCGGCGGGGACCGTGACCGGCGCGCCCAAGGTCCGGGCCATGGAGATCATCGAGGAGCTGGAGCCGGTGCGCCGCGGCCCCTACGCGGGCGCCGTGGGGTACGTGAGCTTCTCCGGCAACCTGGATACCTGCATTACGATCCGGACGGTTCTCTTCGCGCGCGGGGCGGCGACCATCCAGGTCGGGGCCGGCATCGTGGCGGATTCGGAGCCGGAGCGGGAGTTCCAGGAGACGATGAACAAGGCCCGAGGCATGCTGCGGGCGATCGAGCTGGCTGGCGCCGGGCTCGACTGAGGAAGGCAGCGTTCGGCGCACCCACGCCACGGCGGTGAGTATCCACCGCGGTGCCGTGGGTCCCGGCGGTACGGCTGTTCGGCAGTTCAATTCGGCCCTGAACAGCCGACTCCGCCCCGAGCCGCCCCCGCTCCGGGCCGCGTAGCGGGGCGGAGGTGGCGGAGCGGGGACGGTCGAACGGTCGAACTGTCGAACGGGGTATGGCCATGATCCTCATGATCGACAACTACGACTCCTTCACATACAACTTGGTCCAGTACCTCCGGGAACTGGGCACGCAGGTGGAGGTGCACCGGAACGACCGGATCTCGCTCGAGGAGATCCGGGCCATGCGGCCAGAGCGGATCGTCCTCTCCCCGGGGCCGTGCACGCCAGCCGAAGCAGGGATCTGTTGCGACGTGATCCGTGCCTTCGGGCCGAGCACGTCCCTCCTGGGTGTCTGCCTCGGGCACCAGTGCATCGGCGCCGCCTACGGCGGCCGTATCGTCCGGGCGGCCCGTCTGATGCACGGCAAGACCTCGCCCATCCACCACGATGGGCAAACGCTCTTCGCCGGCCTCGCCAATCCGTTCGAGGCGACACGCTACCACTCCCTGCTGATCGAGCGGGAGAGCCTTCCCGCCTGCCTCGCGGTCTCGGCCGAGACCGCCGAGGGGGAGATCATGGGGGTGCGTCATCGCACGCATCCCGTCGAGGGTGTGCAGTTTCATCCCGAGTCCATCTTGACTCTGGCTGGGAAGGCGTTGCTGCGGAACTTCCTGGCCCAACCGACCCCCGCAGCCAAGGCAGGGGAGATGCGGCCATGATCGTCGAGGCGATTCGCAAGGTCGTGGACGGCAAGGATCTCACCCGGGAAGAGGCCTTCGCCGTCATGGACGCCATCATGTCCGGCCAGGCGACGGACGCCCAGATCGCCAGCTTCCTGACCGCGCTGCGCATGAAGGGCGAGACGGTGGAAGAGCTGATCGGTTTCGCCCGGGTGATGCGCGAGAAGGTCTCCCCGGTGAAGACGCGGCACCGGGTCCAGGCCTCGCTCTCGGGGACCGACCGGGAGATGCTGGTGGACACCTGCGGCACCGGCGGGGATGCCACGGGGACTTTCAACGTCTCCACGGCGACCGCCTTCGTGGTGGCCGGCGCCGGCATCCCGGTGGCCAAGCACGGCAATCGCTCCGTCAGCAGCCTGTGCGGCAGCGCCGACGTGGTGGAGGCGCTGGGGGTTCGCCTGGACCTTGCGCCCGAGCGGGTGGGCAGGTGCGTGGACGAGGTCGGGATCGGGTTCTGCTATGCGCCGCTGTTGCACAAGGCCATGAAGTACGTCATGCTGGCCCGCAAGGAGATCCGGATCCGGACCGTGTTCAACATCCTCGGTCCCCTGACGAATCCCGCCCACGCCCTGGCCCAGGTGATCGGCGTTTACGACGGCCGGTTGACCGAGGTGATGGCCCAGGTCCTGAAGGAGCTGGGGACGGTGCGGGCCTTCGTGGTCCACGGCGAGGACGGTCTGGACGAGATCTCCAACACGGGCGAGAGCCGGATCTCCGAGCTGCGGTACAACGAGGTGCGGACCTACACGGTGCGCCCCGAGGACTTCGGCCTGGCGCGGGCGCGCATGGCGGACCTCCAGGGGGGAAGCGCGGCGGACAACGCCGAGATCATCCGCCGCATCCTCAAGGGCGAGCGGGGCCCCAAACGGGACATCGTGGTCCTGAACGCGGGGGCGGCCATCGCGGCCGGCGGCAAGGCCGAGGACATTGCCGGAGGCATCGCGATAGCGCAGCACTCGATTGACAGCGGGGCCGCCTTGGACAAGCTCAACCGGCTCGTCGAGTTCTGCCAACACTGACTCCCCCTCATCCCACCCTCTCCCCCCGGGGGAGAGGGAGCTGGGTGAGGGGCGGAGAGAACAGTCGAACTGCCGAACGGTTTGAAGAATGAGCATCCTGGATGACATCCTGCAGCGGACGCGGGCCGACGTCCTGGATCGCCGCGCTTACGTTCCGCTCTCGGAACTCAAGAGACGCTGCCGCGATTGTCCGCCAGCCCGCGATATTGTTGGAGCCCTCCGCCGCGAGGTAGGCAGCGACGGGCGGCGAGCCGGGCGGATCCGCGTGATCGGCGAGGTGAAGAAGGCCTCCCCATCCAAGGGCGTGATCCGCCCCGACTTCGCACCGGCGGATCTGGCCCGGGCCTACGCCCAGGCTGGGGCTCATGCGATCTCGGTCCTGACGGACGAGCCCTTCTTCCAAGGGAGCCTGGATCATCTGGTGGCCGTCCGGGAGGCGGTGGATCTTCCGGTGCTCGGCAAGGACTTCCACGTGGAGCCCTACCAGCTCTGGGAGGCCCGCGCGGCCGGGGCGGACGCCGTCCTGCTTATTGCCGCAGCACTCCAGCCGGCGGAGTTTCTCTGCCTCATGGAACTCAGCCGGGAACTGACACTCACCGCGCTGGCGGAGGTGCATACCCGCCAGGAGTTGGAGATGGTTCTGGAGTGCGGGGCAGAGCTTGTGGGCATCAACAATCGCGACCTGCAGAGTTTCGAGGTCTCGCTGGAGACGACGTTCGGCCTCATCCCCCACGTGCCGCCCGAGGTGGTCCTGCTGAGTGAGAGCGGGATCAGCCGGCCGGAGGAGGTCGAGCGGCTGGCCTCGGCGGGCGTGGACGGCATCCTGGTGGGGGAGGGCTTGCTCCGCCATCCGGATGTGGGCAAGGCCCTCCAAAGCCTGGTGGGAAAAACGTGACCCCCCCCTCACCCCATCCCTCTCCCGCCCGGGGCATAAGCGCTAACATAGCGTCCATTTCAATGGCCGTTCGCCCTGAGCTTGTCGAAGGGCG
>Ga0315294_10008608_pt1 | contig 11201 bp, 7 predicted proteins | sample YL17G13_40_MG_FD_203626 | JGI IMG/M metagenome (GOLD analysis project Ga0315294, IMG submission 203626) | Sediment microbial communities from Yellowstone Lake, YNP, Wyoming, USA - YL17G13_40 | ecosystem: Environmental > Aquatic > Freshwater > Lake > Sediment | place: USA: Wyoming | collected... | reverse complement strand
TAAGGCCAATAACTTCGAGCTAAAAAAAGGTGAAACGAGAAATGTCAGTTTCACTGTTGAGGTGCCGGGAAATGCTTCACCGGGCGGGCATTTTGCGACAGTTCTGTTTGGGACGACCAATACTCGTCCAGCCGAAACCGGCTCGGCCGTCTCGCAAAAGATCGGCTCGCTGGTTTTACTGACTGTTTCCGGTGAAGCCAAAGAGGAAGCGGAGATTACAACTTTTAAGAGCGCCAAGCGGTTGATTTATAAGACTGCCCCGATTAAATTTGATCTAAAGATTGAAAACAAGGGCAATGTTTATGTCCGCCCGCGCGGTTTCTTGGTCATCAACAATGTCTTCGGCCGTAAAACGACCCAAGTTGAAGTTGACGGGAAAAATATTCTGCCGGGCGCAACTCGCCAAATTCCCCTTGAGCTGAACGACAAGCGTCTCTTTGGTCCCTATACGGTTACTTTAAGTTTGGTTTACGGCAATACCAACCAAAACCTTAATGGCTCAACTGGCTTTGTTGTTATTCCCTGGCAGCCGGTAGTAGCAGTACTGGTTGTCTTGCTGGTTGTAATTTTGTTGCGCCGGCGGCTTTGGCGAGCCCTTTTGATCTTGCTTGGCAAGAAGTGATTTTTGGTTATGAAATTATGGCGAGGTTTGACTCTTTTTTTGGTCCTATCCTTAGTTCTCGCGCCGGCTTTCTCTTCTCGGGCCCGCGCCGCGCTATCTTTTAGCGACACTTTGAATGCGGTCCGTCCCTCGGCTGAAGCTGACCATGAGTTTAGGTGGACAGTCGAAGACGGCGGTGGGATTCAGGAAGGGGAAGGTTTTACTTTGACCTTCGCTGATGAGTTTGACACGGCGGCGATAACGGTCGGCGATGTTGACCTGTTGGATGACACGACGGATGTTTCTTTGGCGGCCGACTGCAGCGGTTCACAAAAGATTGACTTTGCCAACAACGGCAACGACAGTTTCAGCTTTGCTGTTTGTCCTGGGGATGGTGGAGCAATCACCAGCAGCAGTGTGGTCACGGTCAAAATTGGTGCAAACGCTGGGGGAGAAAACCAGATTGTTAATCCGGCTAGTCCCGGCGGCTACACTATTGACTTGGGAGGCAACGGCGGCTACGGCGATAGCGGCAAGACGCAAGTGGCGATTATTGGCGGAATTTCCGTCAGCGCCCAGATCGGGCCCCAGACCGGGGATCTGCGCTTTATCGGCTCTGCCAGCCCCCTGGCGGTTGTTTATTTTTTGGAAAGCAGCTCGGTGCTGGGGACACAGCTGGCCGACTCGTCAAGTCATTTTGATAAAACGCTCGTCGGCTTGAGCGAGGGGATTCACCCAATTAGCATTTATGCCGTTGACACCGGCTCGAGGACGACTCCGACTGTAACTTTCAGCGTTAATGTTCCGGCCAACTCGACCGTTCTGGTCAGCGGCCTGATTCTCCCTCCGACGATTGCTCTGGCCTCTTCTTCAGTCAAACGTCCCGCTAACCTTAGTGTCAGCGGCCGGGCTAAAAGTAACGCCTCGGTCCAATTTTTTATCTCGGGCAGCGGCGATTATTGCTCGACTAATGTCGCAACTGATTCAAACGGGACTTGGGCAACTAACGCTAATCCCAAACTGCACTTGGGCGGGAAGTCTGTTTACGCGGTTGCTCTTGACGGCAGCGGCGGGCAAAGCGAGCCTTCGCGAGTCAAAGAATTTGAGGTGCAGATCTCGGCTGATTTAAACACCGATAATTTAGTTAATATTACTGATTTTAGCATTTTGCTTTATAACTGGGGAACGCCGCAAAATGTCGTAGCCGACATTAATGATAATGGCTCGGTTAATTTAGTTGATTTTAGCATCATGCTTTATTATTGGACGGGAGGATGAAGTCAGAATATAGAATATAGAATAGAGAATAGAGAATAGAGAATGAAGAAGATGGAATTAAGAAAAAAAAGAGTTTTTGTTGGTATAGCTTTAGTAATTATTGCCGGACTTTTGGTTGTCGCTGTTTTTATATATCGGCAAAAATTTGAGCAGGTAAGGGGTGGGTGGGAGGTGAAACAGGATAAAGCCGACAAGACGCGTTTTGAGATTTATGTTGACTCGGGTGAAAAGTATGCCAACGCTGTTCAAGTTGACCTCGCCTATAATCCCGACGAGGTAGAAAACATTGATTTTGATAAAAACAAGTCGGTCTGCGAACTGTGGGTATATGATACGCCGAAGATTGAAAAGCCCGGGTTGATTAGTATCGCCTGCGGCAAACCGACGCCTGGTTTTAGCGGCCGACAATATGTCGGGGCATTTTCGATTAAGGCCAAGCAAAAAACTGAAGTGGCCATTGCCCCGAGCTCGCAAATTTTATTAAACGATGGTCAAGGCACGGCCCTGCCGTTTAAGCGAGTAAAGTTTATAATAGAACCATGAGGCGGATAATTATTCTGGCGCTGGTAGTTTTGATTTCTATCTTAAATGCTCCGGTCGTTCAGGCCGGCTCGGCTTCTTTATCCGTTGGTCTTTCCAGCCAGTCGGTGACGGTTGGCGATTCGGTGACCGCGACTGTTTATGTCAACTCCGGCGGCCAGGCGATTAACTCGGCCGAAGGAACGCTAAACTTCGACGGGGCTTATCTTGAAGGGCAAAGCTGCTCGATCTCCGGCAGTGTTTTTTCGATGTGGACGATCTCGCCGAATATCAGCGGGGGCACCGTCGCTTTCGGCGGCGGCCTGCCTTCGCCCGGTTACAGTGGCTCGGGCGGGAAAATTTTTTCCTGCACGTTCAAGACGACTAAAGCCGGCACGCCCTCTTTTAGCATTTCGGGAGGAAAAGTTCTAGCCAATGACGGTCAGGGGACGGACGTTTTCGGCGGGGCCGGCGGGGCGACTTTATCGGTTAACGAGAGGTCCAGCGGCGGCTCTGATTCCGGAGGGGCAACGGGCGAATCCAGTATTCCGGGCAAGGCCGCTCCAACTATTTCTTCCTCCTCACATCCCGATCAAAATAAGTGGTACAAGGAAAAAGCAGTTGAGCTCTCTTGGACCCGGCCCAGCGGTTCCCAAGGGGTGAGCTATGAGTGGGACCGGAATAAAGGGACAGGGGTTGACGACCGGCTCGAGGGGAGCGAGACCAGCGAAGAGTACAAGGTTTCGGATGGAATTTACTGGTTTCACGCCAAAGCCAAATATGATGATGGGTTTTCCAGTCAGGCCAATTTTAAGGTGCAGGTTGACTCGGTCGCTCCCGAACCCTTCACAGTCAGTGTTGAACAGGAGGGGGGGCTGACTAATGCTAAACCAAAATTAAAGTTTGAAGCTAAAGACGTGACTAGCGGCATCGACCGCTATGAAGTGAAAATCGACAACGGAAAGTTTGCCTCGTCTTCCTCGCCCTTAACTCTTGATGCGCAAGTCCCGGGTCAGCACACCGCTACGGTCAAGGCGCTGGACGAAGCCGATAACGCCACTGAAGCGGTGGCGGAGTTTAGGGTTCAGGGTTTACCGGCACCTAGGCTTGGGCTAGTTAGCAAGACCCTCGCCGTTTTTCAAGAGTTGAAGCTGCGTTTTTCAGCTCCGGAGGACTGGACTATTGTGGTCTACATTGACGATACGGAAACAGCGCGTTTGTCGGTTAGAGAGCAAAAGCGGATTGCCTCTAACTTCCGGGTCTATGGCGCCGGCCAAGAAAAATTGGTTGAAAGAGAATTTGTTTACCGCGAGGTCTTAAAACCCGGTCGCCACTCGGCTTATATAATTGGTGTCGATCCTCAAGGCAATCTATCCGAGCCGTCGGAGCGGGTCTATTTTACGGTTTTGGCTTCAGCTGTTCAAATCGCTGGTCGGGCTTTTTCCACTTGGCTGGTCCTGGTCGTGATGCTGGCGCTTTTCGGAATTATGTCAACCGTTGTTATTCTGATGGTGGTTAAAACCCGACGCCAACTAAGAAAGTGGCTCTCGACCTATCGGGCTAAAGCTAAAGTCGCCGCCAAGAAAATCGAGCGAGAGATGGAGGGAGTGGAGGAAAGGATGAAGAAAGAACTTCCGGCCGAGGAGGCCAAGAAAGTCGCTCGAGAAATTGACAAAACCAAAAAAGATATCAAGAAAGACCTCAAGCCGTTGGAGTAGAATACTCGAGCTTCTTTCTCGAGTTTCTTTGTAATTGTGCTTTAGTGGTGCCCTCGGATATTGGACCTTATTTTGAATTTCCTCCTGGGGGGGGGTTGATCCCCACACTCTTGAGCGACCACTTTCTTTGAAAGTTGATTCGACTTAAATATTCTGTGTCACCCTACAGAACGACTAACCCTGTAGGTCTTTCTAGGCTGGAAGGCCTGTCGCTCAAAAGTGTGGGGGTTGACAAGCTTTTATCCGGCTGTTATATTCTAAGATAGCTTTATGGGAATTAATTGTTATCTGCCTAAGATAAGGGGAGGAAGCGGCTAGAGAGGGCATTTTTGATGCGCTCAAACCGCTTTCTGAAAAGCGGTTTTTTGTTTTCATAAACGGAATTTGACAATCAGGAGAAAGAAAGTAACATCACCGAAATTGTTGCCTGCACGAACCGCGTAAAACGCGGCAAGCAGGCAAAATGCTTATTCGTTACGTATGAGCACATGTGAGGATGCCTTGGGAATGCTGGCCGACGAAGGACGTGGAAGTCTGCGATAAGCCTCGGGGAGCTGACAAACGAGCTTTGATCCGAGGATTTCCGAATGGGGAAACCTAACCGTGCTTGACACGGTTGTTCGCGTCTCACTCTCGTTCGACGCTAGGACAAAATGTCGAATTCTAAACAAAAAATTAGTTGTTGTGGCGATGGTCGGTAAAGATTGTCGCGGAGCGACACCGAAATTTTGAGTTTTTAATTTTGACTTTTGAATTTGAAGCGGCGAGCGGTAGCGAGATGCGAACGGGTACCCGCTGAACTGAAACATCTTAGTAAGCGGAGGAAAAGAAAACAAATCGTGATTCCGTAAGTAGTGGCGAGCGAACGCGGAAGAGCCTTGAATATCTGAAGCACTTTTTGGTTAGCTGAACGAATCTGGAAAGGGCGGCCAAAGAGGGTGATAGCCCCGTAAGCGAAAACTTAAAAGTGCTAAGTTATTCCTTCCCGCCGAAAGGCGGGATAGAAAGTAGGGCCGGACACGTGAAATCCGGTCTGAAGAATTCCGGAGGACAGAGGACAGAAGACAGAGAACGGAGATTCCGCCATCAGTTTTCCGTTTTCCGTCCTCCGGGAATGGGTGGATCGTCATCCAAGGCTAAATACCAGCATTCACCGATAGTGAACAAGTACCGTGAGGGAAAGGTGAAAAGTACCCCGTAACGGGGAGTGAAATAGTACCTGAAACCATGTGCTTACAAGGAGCTAGAGCGCTTCGTTGCACTCAGCGCTTAATTAAAAATGCAGATCTCAAATCTCAAAATTAAGGAATCCGCCCTTGGCGGATGGTTGATATAAATTATCCCGAGCGATAGCGAGGGATACCAAAATTTTGACTTTTGACTTTTGACTTTTGAGATTAAACACCGAGCGCAGCGAGGTGTGATAGCGTGCCTTTTGGAGAATGACCCAACGAGTTACTGGATACGGCAAGCTTAATCCCGCACTTTGTCTGTTAGCTAAGCAAATATGTAAGGACAATTATTGCTTAAATACTAGTGGCCAAAGTGCGGGAAGAGGCGCAGCGAAAGCGAGTCCTAATTGGGCGCCAGTCGTATTCAGTAGACCCGAAACCGAGTGATCTATCCATGAGCAGGCTGAAGTCCCGCGAAAGCGGGATGGAGGGCCGAACTCACCAGAGTAGCAAATCTGGGGGATGACTTGTGGATAGCGGTAAAATGCCAAACGAACTCGGAGATAGCTGGTTCTCCTCGAAATATATATAGGTATAGCCCGCAGTTAGAGGACTTGGGGGTAGAGCACTGGATGGATGTCTGGAGAGCAATCTTCAGCTTCCAATCAAACTCCGAATACCAAGTTACCGTTGCTGCGGAGTCAGTCCGTGAGGGCTAAGCTTCACGGTCGAAAGGGAAACAACCCAGACCATCAGCTAAGGTCCCTAAATGCTTGCTAAGTGTGAAACGATGTGGCAGAGCTTAGACAACCAGGAGGTTGGCTTAGAAGTAGCCATCCTTTAAAGATAGTGTAACAACTCACTGGTCAAGGTTTGCTGCGCGGAAGATTCAACGGGGCTAAGCAAGCTACCGAAGCTATGGGCTTGTGCGTAGCACAAGCGAGTTAAAAGTTCGTAAAGTTCGTAAAGTTCGTAAAGTTCGTAAAGTTCAGGAGCGGGAGTAGAATCTCCCAATCTCCAACTTTATAGACTTTCAACTTTATAAACTTGATTAACTTGCTCGCGCTGCGCGCGAGCGGTAGAGGAGCGTTCGGAGTGCGCTGAAGCTGTGCCGTAAGGCATGGTGGAGCGCTTCGAAGTGCGAATGTTGGGATGAGTAACGAATATGACAGGCGAGAACCCTGTCCACCGAATACCCAAGGTTTCCCGGGCAACAGCCATTGTCCCGGGGTTAGGCGGTTGCTAATCCCGCACTTTGCTCATTAAGAAATCGTCATCTTTAAAGATGCTGGTGTAGTAATTAATGGTCAAAGTGCGGGAGATGCACAGCCGGTTGATATTCCGGCCCTCGTATGCGATTACCCTCTTGCGACACTTTCTCAAGCTAGCTGGTTGCTCTGGATATGTAGCCAGTTGGGGAGAGAGAGGCAGGAAAAGGAAGAGACTGATTTCGCATACCAGCCGTACCGCAAACCGACACAGGTGGGTTGGTCGAGAAGACTAAGGTGAGCGAGAAAACCCTCGTTAAGGAACTCGGCAATAAAGCGTCCGTAACTTAGGGATAAGGACTCCCTGACGTTAAGTCAGGGCGCAGCGAAAGACTTTCAGGCGACTGTTTACCAAAAACTTAGGTCCATGCTAACCAGAATTGGGATGTATATGGGCTGATGCCTGCCCAGTGCTAGTAGGTTAAGGTTCTTGCTGATTGGGTGACTGGACACTGTCTGTTAGCAATATTGCGCGGCTGCTGGCAATAAATTATAGGCCACAATTGACTGCGCAACTAACGGACAGTATCCAGTTACTTAAGAGGTGGAGGACTCAAGCCCTAGTGAACGGCAGCAGTAACTATAACTGTTCTATGGTAGGAAAGCTGCCATAGTGAGGTGCAAACCCTCCGTCCGAACTTCGTATGCCACGGAGACGTAGGACGAAAATCTGGTCCGACGCCGCTTTTCTAAAGCGGATCGGACTCCGACCAAAGCGTCGGAGCTATATGCTGGAAACCCTCCCGAATTCCGACGGGAAACCGGTCGGACTATGGAGGTAATCAGCAGGAAAGATCCCGACCAATAGCGTCGGGAAATCCTCAACGACTATACGCCAGACCCTGAATGTAGTGAAGGGAAGAGATAGTCTGAACTCTATGGCGACATAGAGAAGTGGTAATACCACGATAACAAATCGAGCGAAATTCCTTGTCGGGTGGACATCGGAACCGCCCGAAACAAGCTGCAAAGCTTGTTAAGCAAACTGGCTAATAACGGGGAAGCCCCTATGGGGTAATCCCGTGGGAAGTCTCCCACACTTTGGCGCAAGCGCGCAAAGTGAGGGATGACCCCGTAACGACTGACTCGAAAGAAGAGATCCCGCATCGCGGGATAATACGCCAGCTCTTGCCGAAAATGATGTGTTATGGAGTTCAGAAAGAAAGGCTCCTAAGACACATGGCAAGATGAAGAGATAGTCTGTTCCATTAGTAATAATGGTAGAAAATGAAGTTCCGACCCGCACGAATGGCATAACGGTCTGAAAACTGTCTCAACGAGGGGCTCGGTGAAATTGCAATGCCGGTAAAGATGCCGGTTAGTCGCAGCAAGACGGAAAGACCCCGTGAAGCTTTACTACAACTTGATATTGGTCTTCGGGTGTTTTTGTGTAGCGTAGGTGGGAGAGCGTGCTTCGCTTTCGCTTCGCACTTAAATCCAAAGTGTAAAGTTCAAAATCCAAAATTAAGGTATCGCTCCGCGATGATTTGATATAAATCGTCCGGAGGACTCCATAATTTTGCACTTTAAATTTTGAATTTTGCATTTGAGGAGAACGGGCGACGCGTAAGCGGAGCATGTTCAACGATGAAACACCACTCTAAAACATTTGGAGATCTAATCCCGCACTTTGCTCATAAGAGCTGACCCAATCTATCAATTTCTTGATGAGGTCAGTATCCTAACGTGAAATTTATCTTGTGACCAAAGTGCGGGAGACAGTGTCTGGTGGGTAGTTTGACTGGGGCGGTCGCCTCCCAAAGAGTAACGGAGGCGTTCATAAGGTTGGCTTAGCTCGTATGGAAAGCGAGTCTGGACGTGTAAAGGCACAAGCCAGCTTGACTGCAAGACTTACAAGTCGCGCAGACGCGAAAGCGGGACTTAGTGATCCTCTGATTCCTAACGAATGGGTCAGAGCTCAACGGATAAAAGCTACTCCGGGGATAACAGGCTGATCGGGCCCAATAGTCCACATAGACGGCCCGGTTTGGCACCTTGAAAACATTGGGGTGCTGCAGGAGTAATCCTGCACCAAAAAATTGGCTTATAACGGTGAACTCCCAAACTTTGTTCGTATTTTGTGTGGTATAATCAAGATATGAGCTGGAGGGACAACACCGTGGGAAGTCTCCCACACTTTGGCGTAAGCGCGTAAAGTGAGGGATGACCCCGTAGAGACTTGACTTTATAGTCAGAGTTCTCCGCAAGGAGAGCTAATACGCCAACTCCCGCACTTTGGCGCAAACGCGCAAAGTGAGGGATGAAGATATAGTCCAAGCTATTAGAAATAATAGAATAACTTACGATGTCGGCTCATCCTATCCTGGGGGTGGAGAAGCTCCCAAGGGTTTGGCTGTTCGCCAATTAAAAGGGTACGCGAGCTGGGTTCAGAACGTAATTTACGTTGCGTTCTATCGCAGTAATGCGGTACAATGATACTGACTAAAATCGGTGAAACCCTCCTCGAGAGTGAACTACTCGAGAGGGCAATACCGAGGGTAAGACTAAGAAGAAGTGTGGAGAAAGAAAAAGCTGCTTACATCGCTGGCTTTTTGGATGGAGACGGTTGCATCATGTTGCAACTGATATATCGCAAAGACTACTTGCTAGGATATCAAATCAGAGCCAGTATTGTCTTCTACCAAAAACAGCAAAATCGTTATTATCTAGAATGGCTTAAGCAAAAATTAGGCGATGGATATATCCGTAATAGGGGCGACGGAATGTCCGAATACACGATTGTTGGGATACAATCAGTGAGAAGAATCCTTGAAATGTTAAAGCCATATCTAGTGCTGAAGCGTAAGCATGTGAAGGTTGCATTATATGTCCTTGAAAAAATGCCAGGCACTGGCAGGCAAATGAGGCCAGAAGTGCTGCTTAAGCTGGCGAAGTATGTTGACAAGTTTGCCACTCTGAATTATTCGAAAAAGCGAACCAATACTTCCAAGGAAGTGACAAGATTTCTCCTCTCTCATAAACTTCTTAGATCCCGTAGAGACTGATCCCTAGGCTTGCCTAGTTAGCAAGCGTAAGGTGACCCCGCCTGGAGCGGGGAAATGTCAGCTCCTAGATTATTACTAACTTAGATCTAGGATGAAGATATAGTCCATGCTCTTAGAAATAAGGGAAAAACATGCGCGAGACAGTTCGGTCCTAATCTGCTGTGACCGTGGAAGCTTGAGGGAATCCCTCGATAGTACGAGAGGACCTCGGGGGGTGAACCTATGGTGTGCCAGTTGTCCTACCAAGGGCATTGCTGGGTAGCTATGTTCATTCGGGATAACCGCTGAAAGCATATAAGCGGGAAGCCCATCTCAAGATTAGGCTTCTTAGGCACCTCGAAGACCACGAGGTTGATAGGCTCTAGGTGTAAGGCCAGTAATGGCTTCAGCCGAGGAGTACTAATTTGCCAAGTAGAATGAATAAGTGTCTTGCCTGATCACGTAAGTGGTTGTCCACCTTCGCGTAAAGCTACGGTGGACTGCGCCCCGCCAGAGGCGGGGCTTGCAGGCAACAATTTTGGTGATGTTACGCCAAAGCGCCTCAGCGCTTTGGAAGTCAAAAGTCCCCCGACGCTCCGATAGAATCGTTGGAGGTGCGGGGTCCCGACTGAAGCGTCGGGAAAAAGTGAAAAGTCAAAAGTTCAAGTCAATCATTCGGCTGCACTTAGGATTGATGGTGGGCGAAGTCGAGCCATCGAAATTCAAAGGTATTTTTGGCGGCGATTTTACTGTATAATTGCAAGTGATGGAGAAAATCAAGAAATATAAAATTACCGGGGCGGTACTAGGCCTAAATGGGGTCGTCCTCTCGGTAGTCGGCGCGGCTCTTCTCATCAACAGAGCAATGGCCGACACCTCTTCCAGCGGACTGGACAGCTTCGCGATCTCCCTGATGGTTTTTGGGGGAATCGTAGTGGTCGGCTCAGTGCTTTTTCTGGTATATATTTTTTATTATTCTTGAGGCGGAGAAGCTAAGAAAATTGAGCTGAAATAGTTTTTTGTCTTTGCGCTGGTGATAATGGCGACAGGGGTACATCTCTTCCTCCGCCTACGCTGAAGCTTCGGCGGACAGGCATTCCGAACAGACCTCACTACGCCAAGGCTTCGTGGGGCAGGGAAGTTTGAAGAGTTTGAGAAATTTGCGCTGGTGATAATGGCGGCAGGGGTACACCTCTTCCCATTCCGAACAGAGAAGTTAAGCCTGCCAGCGGCGATGGTACTTGTTCCGCAAGGAACCGGGAGAGTAGCACGTCGCCAGCGCAAATTTCTCAAAAAAGCCGACTCGCCCCTCGTAGCCCCTCAGGGGGCGAAGTGGGGTGGTACTCAAGCCGCAAGGCTTCGGGCTTCGCGGGAGTGGAGCCCGCGAATTCTCCTGTAGGACGGTGCCAACGCACAGTTTGTAATCAAAGACCTCCGAAGCGACTTGCTTCTATCGTGGCACTTTTGGGATAAGCAAGATACAATAAATAAGTCATTTGACTTGACGCTGTGAGAAAAAAAGAAAATCTCATTATAATTGTAATTATTTTACTCGCCGTTGCCCTCCGGGTCTATTTGCTCTTCAAGCCCGGCTATCAGACCGACATTGGCTCATTTATTTTGTGGGGGCGGGCAGCCAATGAGGGGATATGGTCGCTTTT
>Ga0315294_10008605_pt1 | contig 11204 bp, 12 predicted proteins | sample YL17G13_40_MG_FD_203626 | JGI IMG/M metagenome (GOLD analysis project Ga0315294, IMG submission 203626) | Sediment microbial communities from Yellowstone Lake, YNP, Wyoming, USA - YL17G13_40 | ecosystem: Environmental > Aquatic > Freshwater > Lake > Sediment | place: USA: Wyoming | collected... | reverse complement strand
TCGTAAGTAATCAAGTCGTTCATCGATTTTCTTGCTTATCTTTGGCGGTACATTCAAGAAGCATTCTGTCATGAGTGTGAAAAACTTCTGAATCTATAAAAACTTTCTGAAAACAAAAAGAAAAAAACGAAAAGAACCTATTTTCCCCTGTAGAAAGAGCATTAACCAGAACTTTGCCTTGCGGCTATTCTACTGAGCCACCACTTGGCTCCTTCTGAAAGTTGCTTGTCATCTTTTTTGTCAAGCAAATTCATCCATTCTTCATAACTATGAAATTTTCCAAGCATTTTGATCACCTCGTTTTATGCCTTTGAAGGCGGGTGAGGTATTGGCCTCACCCATTGTAATAATATATATAGAAGTTCGGCTACTAATATTTACTGAGGGGTTGTCAAGTATTACCACTTTGTCCACTGATTTTGAGGTTAAAAAATGAAATCTGGCGTTGATTATGTTGGAGTTGGAATTGGTGTTATGATTTTGAAAGATGGAAAAGTGCTTCTCCACAAGCGCAAGAACATACGTGGAGATGGCATGTGGGCACTTCCAGGCGGCCATCTTGAAGTAAATGAAAGCTTTGAGGATTGTGCAAAACGGGAAGTTAAAGAGGAGCTTGGCATTGATGTTAAACCAATTAAAGTGATTACCGTAAGCAATGATATTGCTTATGGTGTTCACTATGTTACTATTGGGGTTCAGGCAGAAATTATTTCAGGTGAGCCAAAAATAATGGAGCCTGAGAAATGTTCTGAGATAAAATGGTTTGAATTCAACAAATTACCTGAAAATCTTTTCAATCCATCTAAATCAATAATAACACAGTATAAGGATGGTTCTCTTGGCAAGCATTTTTGAAACTGAAAAGAAAACAAGCAGCGTAATAAAAAATGATGAAGTTCTTAGTTATGATTACCTGCCGAAGATTTTACCGTATAGAGAAGGACAAATCCAGGAAATTGCATTATCAATTAAACCTTTGATTGGTGGTCAACGTGGAACCAATCTTTTTGTGTTTGGCGCGCCAGGAATCGGTAAAACTGCATCAATAAAATGGGTTCTTCGCGAATTAGAGGAGAATACAGATGAAGTTGTTCCAATCTATGTTAATTGTTGGAACCTAAAATCAAAGTATTTTATTTTCTCTGACATAGCAAATCAATTGAAAATTTCATTTACACAGGGGAAATCCGCAGAACATATACTACAACAGGTTTTGAACAGGCTGAAAGAAACTTCTACAGTCTTTGTTTTTGATGAGATAGACAAAGTTGATGATTCAGATTTCCTTTATCAAGTAGTTTCAATGTTTCCAAAATCATCAATCATACTTGTAAGCAATTCTATGGATTATATAACAAGAATTGAGTTAAGAATAAAATCAAGGCTTATGCTCAGAAATATGGAGTTTAAGCCATATAGTATAAATGAAATTGCTGGAATTCTAAAAGAAAGAAGTAAGCTCGCGTTAAGATCAGAATCAATTGATCCTTCCTTAATTAAACAAATAGCGAACGTTACTTACAATAAAGGCGACATAAGAGTTGGGTTACATATTCTTCGTGAAGCAGCAAAGATCGCTGAAAACAAATCGCAAAAAATAATTGACAAGGATATAGTTGCTGAAGCTATAAAACAGATTGAAAATACTAAAGTTGGTGATGAGGAGAAACTCAGTGAGGATGAATTAAAGATTCTTGAAGCTGTTAAAGAAAAAAATGGTGCAATCGCTGGTGAAGTATTTGAGGTATATGCTGAAAAAGGAGGACAATTCTCCTATCGTTCATTTAAGCGCTATATAGAAAGACTTTCAAAATTAGGATTGATAAAAGTCAAGTCAACAGCTGCAGGATTCAAAGGAAAATCAACATTAATCTCTATTTCCTGACAGTAAATGTAGAAATATCTTTTGGAGTTAAAATTTCTAAACATTCATCTAAAGTTTTATCTCCTCTACCACCAGCTGCTTGAATTGGACACACATTGAATTTATTCTTGAAATTTGGCGGTTCTGTACATCTGCCTTCTCTATAGCATCTTGGACCTATCTCTTTTCTAAGTTCTTCATAATTTGAAAGTTTTTTAGTAAGAGGTATCCCAACAGTATTTCTTATTTCCCATTGAGCAACACCTTCGACCCTTTCCTTAGCAGTTTCAACAATACCATAACCTTTTGCTTTTAATTTGAATCTAGCCTGTTGTCCTAAAAGGAGACCATAAACAAAATTAGGATCTTTACGCTCTAAAAGATGAGCCTGGAATTCGCTAGCATATTCTGCTAATTGTCTATAATGTTCTTTAATTCTGTCGGAGAAAGTTGGAGGACTAACAAATGTTGCACTTTTCACGATATCTTCGAATGGCTCTATCTCAATCAAGTTTGGTCTTTGTCTAACAAGCTGTGCTAACATGCTCAAACTTGCTCTGGCTCCCATATCCAAAGAAAGCGAATGAGCGTCTATATTAGAACCAGAAGAAAAACTGAAATCAGAATTAAATGACATATTGATACTTGTGCATTCATTGAAGTAATCCCAATGACCGAATACATCCCACTTTGAAGGCAATTTTTCATCAGTTGCTTTCATGCCGTACTCTTTGTTGATTACATCCTCGATTGTTTTTCCTATTTCATTTATTTCTGGCAAAGAATTATCTTTCAGCGCAGTTGCAAGCTTTGAATAATAACGTTTGGTTGAAGAAAATATTACTCTTGTTTCTGTGCCTTCTGGCAAAACATATCTTGCATCCTGTTCAGGCATCCCGTCGTTAATTGCATCATCATAGCAAGATTTGCTTGCTTCTGCAAGTTCCGTAATGGAAGAATTGTAATTTGTTGGTTTAATAACTCTTAATGATGTTTCTAAACCTGCGCCAGACATCAGATTTAGCGAACTTATATTTCTCCAAAAATAAATTGCTCCAGCTCTTGTTATACCATCAAAAACGAATGCAGTTTCAGTGAAATCATCGAATATCCTATGCTTGTTTTTATCCACAATATTTCTCACTAATTTTTTTGATTTTTCAACATCTTTGGCTTCATCATAAAGTTCATTAATTGTTTTTTCAAATGGTGATTGAGAAATTTTAGCACCAAGTCCAGCAAGAATATATGAATCATCTTTTAAGAAAGTAATTTTCATAGACAATTTGTATACATCTTTTATTTAAAAGACTATGCCTTCATAGTGACTACAAAAATGACAATCAATATCCCTCGATTTTAAGACTATCAAAGAAATTACTCCTGTTTACTTGTCTTGGTATGCTAAGCGGCTTTTTTCTGTAGTAGATTTCACGAAGATTGCCATTATTTTCCACTATTAATCTAAATGAAGGTCTTTTTAAAGAAAATATGGTAGGTATATCTAAATCACCCTTTTTTTCTACCAATTCTTCAAGATCACGTTCAAATAAGCGGACATCAGAATCCATGATAACAAATGAAAGGTAATCTGTCGAGTTGTCCCACAAGAAATGTTTTCTTTCAACTTCGCTTAGTTGTCCAATAGAACCAGAGTAGATTCCGAAATCAACTTTTCTATAGTCAGCATTACGTGTCAGAGCTATATGGAATCTTTTGTAAGGAACAGATAAATCATATCCAAAGGCAGTGGAATTTATTTGTACGTGTAGATTATTGTATGTTGGTTGTGTAATCAAACCTTTATCAATTAAATAATCAGATAATTCATTTGCATATCTCCACCCTTTTCTAGTATTTTCAAAGAAAACATTTATCGGGTATCTTGGTAGAACCTCTATCGCAATTGAGAATGTCTTGTTTTTGCCACCATTGCTTTGCCAATTTTCAATTGAATCAGCATACCAGATTCTTCTTGGAGCAGCTCTGCTCGGTTTAAACACAAATTTTTCCTTTATTTTTGTTATATAATTGCCATTGGGTGAATCAGTTTTAATGGGTGTTTCAGAAGTCATATACCTTAATCTTCCAATTTCACTTTTTAAATGCCTAAATCTATAAGAGACATATGATTTGTGCAAACAACGATGATGTGGGGAAGTAGATCCACACGGATTATCTATGTAATAATATTGCCTTTCTATTGCTTTCTCAATCTTCTTCTGTTTACGCATTATTTCTAAACTCCAGCGACTAATCTCAGTGTATCTCTTAAACCTGGTGCTAATCCTAAAACAAAGATTGCAATCATAATGAATTTTCTAAGTTCTTTGTCATCACAGTATTTGTTTAACAAATAAATTATCGGTATTATAACAGCAAGTTTTAGTGGGAACATTATCCAGGGCCCAGTAATGCTTATCAAAAATGTCGGAAGAACGTGCTGTTCATAATAATTAAAGTAAGTCAATGAGGTGAAGGTTGCAGAAGCATCAAAGAGCTGTGCAGCAATTGCATAAAAAGAAAGATTATCTATTTTTACAAATTTCCTAACAATCAATGCTGCTCCAAGAGCAATCGCGAACACTATTATTATAACTTCTGCGCCGTAGAAGTTTACAAACTTCAAAAATGGAAATTGGACTGTTGACATAATTATCCCAGAAATCGCAAGCGTCTTCCACAGAGCAAATTTCTTTTTCTTTTCAATTTGTATGCCTATGAAAAACACAGCAAGAAGTACTGCTGTAAAAACAAGAATTATCCCTGGTGTTGTTGTAAAAAATGTATCGGGATAAACTCCTGCATCTTCAGCTACTCTAGCAAATGCTGCAGCCACAACCCATGGAATTAATCCATACAGAAGTTTTTCATTTATTTTTATCTTGAATTTCTTAAAAATGTAAAATAGAAAATATGTAAGAACTACGAAAAGTATACCAAGAATTACAGTTGATAGTATTGTGTACTGCATTTAGCGTCTACCTATAAGGTACCTTTCTATGTAATCAAGGCGTTCATTTATTCTGTCAAGTGTTGCTTTCATTGAATCTACTTTTGATACAATCAAATCAACTTGACTCCTGAACATATCATTAAATGTACGCATATCAAATTGTTGCTGTTGTGGCATTTGGCCATATTGCTGCGGCCCAGACATAGGAATACTTATTGGCTGTATCGGCTGTGGAATAAATCCTTGATATTGTGAAGGTATATTTTGTGGCTGTGGAAATCCTCTTCCTTGAGGTGGTCCCATTGGTGGTAATCCACCCATATCTGGTCCTGGATAGCCTGTGTCTATTGGCGGAAAGTCTCCACCCATAGATTCTGGCATCCCCAAATCTTCAAACTCATCTTTCTTTTTTTTGAATAGATCAAATAATGCCATTTCAATCAACCTCTCAAATTTTTAACAATGGTTTGTCCAAATTTAACAGCTGCACTTGGACCAACGCCTGTTACTATATTACCATCTTCAATTACGTCTTCTCCTATATATGTTACGCCCGCTTTCTGAGCTTCAATTTTTGTGTCGGGAGACCATCCAGTCATTTTCTTCCCATGCATTATCCCTGCTTTTATCAAGACAATACATGCTAAACATATTGCACCAATTATCTTCTTAGAAGCATTAAACTTTCGTATTAATTCTAAAAGAAATCGCTCATTAAATAGCATAGTTGAACCTGAGCCACCAACAATGATTATAGAAGAGAAATCTTGTTCTTTTACGTCTTTTATTAGAACATCGGGCTTAACCCTTGAACCGAGCATACCCGAACATTCAACCGTTGTTGTACTTGCAGTAACGACTTCTATTCCAGATTTCTCAAGAATCTCCTTGGGTTTAAAGTATTCATCGTCCCTGAATCTTGTTGGTGCTATCACCATTAGAACTTTCATATTTTGTTAAAACAGACCATATTATTTAAAACTTTATATACCAATATAGTATTTGATAAAATATGACTAAAAAAGATGCGATAGCTGACCAAATAACAATTTTGAAAAAAAGGAACATGCTTCCAGAGAAGTACGACTTTGAATTGCTTAGTACCACTGAAAGTGTAGAACCATTTTACTTCTGGTTGATTGATTTTATGAAAAATGCATTTAGATTTGACGTTGAAAAGGTTGAAGAAAACATGGGTGCAAGCGTTGTGTCTGGTTTCTTTGGCGAGATGTCTATGAGAAGAGAAAAGCTAGAAGAACAAGGCATGAAATACATAAGCACAATAAATTCTGTTGTAAAATCTGTAATTAATTTGCTTTATGATCTTAGAGAATTTGATAGAAGAATAGCTGTTTATGATGATTTAAAAATTGATGAGAGAGAAAAGAAAGAAGCAGCTGCACTTGCATTAAAAAGGATATGGATGGATGAAGTTGATATAAGGAAAGGTGGAGCAAGCATAAACAATCTTTCTGCTACAAAAGGTCTTGAATTTATTACATTAAGAGATGCATTCATGATGGCTAAAGAAGTGGAAGACGTAGAAAGCATGGACTTGAATGATCGTGTCAAAAGAATTCTTAAGGGTCGTGTTGAAGAATATAACAAATGGGGACAAGAGAGCGAAAAGGAGCTTCGCCAAAGAAGAAAAATAGAACTTACTTATCTAAAATCACAAGTTGAGTCATTAAGACTTTACACTCTTTGGGCAAAACCTTACTTAAAAGCAGCACAAACACTTCAGTTCAAAGACACAAAGATGAGTGATCCACAACTTATACAAGCATTTGATCAGAATTATATTGAATTGACTGTACGCGGAGTAAGAAAATACTATATTAAAGAATTTCTAACACCATCTGCAAACCAGTATTCATATTCGCCACCAAATCTATTAACTGATAAGCAACAGTCAGTTCTCAAAAGAGCACGCGCAGGTCCTTATGCATTAGGCATAATTGAACTAAAATTTACATACCGTGCAAGACCATGGGTCCCAAATCCAACAGAAATGCAAAGACATTATGTTACTTTGGGCAAGATGAATATAGAATTCAAAGGTTATGTCATGCGTGAAGATGAATATGAACAATTAAAGAAAGAGGAAGAAATTGACGCCTTAAAATTCATAGAGGGTATAACCCAAGAATCACTTACAACATTAAGAGAAGATATAGAAAAATATCTTGGTGAATTGAACATAGAAGAAAAAAAAGAGAAGAAAGAGAAACAATTGCCGATTCTTGATAGATTATTGGCTGGAGCTGCTCCAAAGGAAAGCACTGGCGAAGGAATACTTGCGCCATTAGTTGGCGGTGGTTCTTATTTAATGGAAGAAAGAGCTAAGGCCTTGGGCAGAAGAAGACTTGCTGAGACAATGTGGACTGTATATGATGTTTTTAAGAAAGCACATAAACAATTAGCATTCCCATACCCACCAGACTGGTATCCAAGAACTCCTGCAAAACCATCTAAATAAACTTATTTTAAATTATGATTATGGATATATCATCTATTACTGAAACTTTAAACAAAATTGATAGTGATGGCGCCAAAATAAAATTTTTGGAGAAATGTCTGCTTGAAGAAAAATCAGATTATACTAAATTAAAAATCATAGATTTGCTCAGAAAATTAAATAAAAATAAAGTATCATTTGAGAATTATTTAAGACAGCTTGTAAAAGAAAAGAAAATAGAACTGATAAAAGGACTAATGAAACAGAGCACAAGTGCAAGAGTCTCTAAAGAAGAAAGAAAATCACAGAACATCCAATTGGAAGCTGTAATTGAATCTGAAATAGAACGAAATAAATTAATAGAAGCGTTATCTCCAGCAGCTGCAATCCCACCAAGAGCTACAGATTCTAAAGTTTATACTCCTCGTGATGAAAGAGCTATAAACGATGAGGGCTACAAACAAAAATCAGTGCAAGAAGGATATAGACCAAAAGAACAGAAAGAATCAAGTTCATATACATCGAGGACAGAGACTCAAGAAGGATATAAAAAGAAAGAACAATTTAAACTAGGTGTAGAAGAAGATGAGGGGAAAAAGGAGTACAAGAGAAAAGTATTAAAAGGTGTTATCTAAAATGCCACAAGAAAATTTCAATTTTGAATGGAAACATCTCAATTCAATGGATTTTGGATCATATGGTTTAGGTGCATCTGTAAGTCCAATGGGCTCGCAGCTTGCAAAGACTAACACTTCAATAAATTGGGGTGTTAACAATTTAGAGCTCTCGATGGCTAATAATCTAGATTATCAAAACAGAGGCTATCTTGGCCAATTAGGTGTCCCCGAACGTGAAGAACTAGTCAGACTTACAAATTTAAACAGGGTTAATCTAAGCATTCATGCTCCTATTGTTGACCCAGCTGGTTATTCTGAAGGTGTTTTTTCTGAGAGTGCAAGACAAAATGCATTACGTGAACTTAGAAACAGTATTGATTTTGCTGATCAGATTGGTACAAGATCAAATGTAAAAAATGTTCCTGTAGTTATACATGCAGCACATGATGCTATAGGTAATCCTATGCCTCAAGAGAGATTAATTTATGTCAAACAGGAAACTGGTCAAGTACAAGCAGCAAATCCTATGATTGTAGTTCCTGATCAGACATATTGGGACTATATTAAAAAATTAGGATTAAAAGACAAATACCATACTCCAGAAGATCAAAAACAAAAAGGAAAATGGGATTACGAAACACTTTCAGATGGTAGGCTAAAAATAACTCCAACTGGCCGTTTAAAAATGCAAAATAAGTTGGAAACAATTGGGCTAGAACATCAAAGAGCTAATGCAGATTATTGGTTTGACCATTTTAGTGGAGGAGATCCAAACAGTACAAACCCTAATGCCGGAGCATATAGAGATCAACTTCTACATATTAATGCAGAATTAAGATATATTAAAGGGCTTAGTGAGAATAAAGATACTAATTTACAAACACCATATGTAGAAACAGAAGCTTTTGCTGTTGGCAGAATAGCAGATACAATTTCTGATCTTGCTGTTTATGCTGCAAAAAAAGAAAGCCAGCCGATGATTGCAGTTGAAAATTGGGTACCTGAATCTGTTGCTGGAGACCCAGAACAAGTTGGTAGAATAATAAAAAAAGCTAGAGAAGAATTTGTAAACAAATTAACAGATCCTAAGATTGAAAAAAATCCTTGGAGACAAAGTGATGCTATTAAAACAGCTGAAAAAGTGATAGGTATAAATTTTGATATTGGACATGCAAATCTTTGGAAAAAATATACTAAGTGGGATGACGCAGAAGGAAAAATGGTTGAGTATACAAATGAAGATGTTAAAAAGTGGGCGAATGATGTTTATCCATATCTTAAACATGTTCACTTAACTGACAATTTCGGTGATATGGATGCACATTTACCAATTGGTTGGGGTAATGCACCAATCAAAGAAGTACTTAATGATCTTAAAAAAAGAGGATGGAGTGGCCGTGCTATATTGGAAACATTTGGAGTTCCAGCATATGGTCCAGAGAGCGGTGGAATGTTCGGTGTTGCAGAATCATTATATCAAACAGGAATGCCTTTAATTCCAGGAGGCCCAAGCTGGGAAAAAGCAGCGGGCTCTTACTTTAGGTCAGGCTATGGCTTTACTGGAATTCCGCAACGCGGGGGAACATACTGGCCTGACATGGGTTATCAAGGTCCACATGCTTCAGGATTTTCAGGTGTACCATATGGAATGGGCGAACGCCCACAAGGCGCAGGTGGAGGCTCAGAATTTTCAGGAGCCCCAATGTCATAATTTAAAAATGTAGAGTATATTAAAAAATAAGGTGAGGTTATGCATAGAACAAGTGGAGATAAAAAATACGTATTGCCGCCGCAGATTAAGATGAGCGAGGCTGAGAAGCGCAAGCTTGTCGGCGAATCCTATGATTCTTCTTATGCATTTGCAAAAAAAGCATTCGAATTATTTCCAGGACTGATAAAATCAGTTGTATTATTTGGCTCTGTAATGAAAGCAACTGTAACCAAAAACAGCGATATTGATATTCTTATAATAATGGATGACACGGCAATAACTCCATCGAGAAAATTCGTTGACTGGTATAATCTTGAGCTTGCAAATCTAGTTAGAAAAAGTGACTCGAGATTGCATATTAATACTGTTACTTTAACCACATTTTGGGAAAATATTAAAGTAGGTGAACCAGTTGCAATAAATGTTCTCAGATATGGCCTGCCACTGATTGATACAGGTTATTTTGAACCACTTCAATATCTTTTGAGAGCTGGTAGGATAAGACCAACAGAAGAAGCAGTCTACAATGCATTGACAAGATCGCCTTGGCATTTAACCAGGGCTAATGCACGAGTGTTGTCTTCAATTGTGGATCTATACTGGGTTATGATTGATTCTGCCCATGCAGCATTAATGAAATACGGTGTAGTGCCTCCTTCGCCAGAACATGTTGAAAAACTTTTAGTAAGCACTTTCGTTGATTCAAAGATGTTGGACAAGAAATTTGTAAATTATTATCGCGAACTTTGGTACGCTTCTAAAGCAATAATTCATGGTGAACTGTTAAGAATAGGCGGTGCTGATTTTGATAGATATAGAATGATGGCAGAAGACTTCCATGCAAAGATGAAAGAACTGGTGGAAAAGAAGAAATAAGACATATTCTTAGATAGGTTTATAAAAAGAGTAAGTTATTTTTGAAATATGAAAGCTGTGAAGAAAGCTAAAAAGATCGAAAAGAAGATAAAAACATGTGGCGAAGCACTTCATCCTACTTTAAATTTGCCACAGGGAGAAACACCTAAGGAAGGCGAAGAATTTTCACTTGCCAAAATGCTCGAACAATTCCTTGAAAAGAAAGATGCAAAAGCTATAGAAGCATATTCTGGAGCAGTTTTGGGCAAATTTCAGAGATATATTAAATCAATTGTCATGTGGGGAAGTTTAAAGACTAAAATTAAGAAAAGAAAGAGTTCTGATATTGATGTTGCAATAATTGTTGATGATACTGACGTAAGAAGAATGACCCGTGGGGAACTTAAAGACAAACTTTTCCAAAGACTTTGTGAAATGGGCCATCCGATTTCAAAGAAAATTCATCCACAACCATACTTATTGACTGAGTTCTGGCAATATGTAATGGAAGGAAACCCAGTTATCTATAATGTTCTGAAAGATGGTATAGTAATATTTGATTCAGGATTCTTTTTACCGCTACAGATGTTGTTAAAAATGGGTAATATTAAACCAAGCAAAGAAGCAATTGATAAGCACATGTATATCGCTGACGAATTACTTGGTTTAGCGAACAATACAATGGTCACAAAATTAACTTATGATCTCGAACAAGCTGTAGTTTCTTCAGCACAGGCAGTTTT
>Ga0315294_10008603_pt1 | contig 11206 bp, 10 predicted proteins | sample YL17G13_40_MG_FD_203626 | JGI IMG/M metagenome (GOLD analysis project Ga0315294, IMG submission 203626) | Sediment microbial communities from Yellowstone Lake, YNP, Wyoming, USA - YL17G13_40 | ecosystem: Environmental > Aquatic > Freshwater > Lake > Sediment | place: USA: Wyoming | collected... | reverse complement strand
TGCCGGCGACTATGGAGCCTTCGGACATCTTTCCCGTTGCCAGGCCTGCGAAGAAGCCCTGGATCACTATGAAATTCAAAAACAGCTCCGGCGGGAACATCTGGGGGACAGCGACGCCGCCTGCGGTGGCCATGCCCGGTATCTCGCCCTTCGGCTGGAGCGCCGGTATTAGGAAGCTTTGCAGGATTACAAGTATGAAGATGAATATGAAATAGATGAGGTAGGAAGTGAGTATCTCCGACTGGACCGAAACCGACCTTTCAGCTTTAATCTTGTTTATCTCCATGAGGCTCTCGCCGACCGCCTTCAACGTGTCGGAAAGCTTGCCGCCCACCTTGTAGGTCTCGATTATCGTTGTTATCGCCCTTTTCACCGGAAGGGAATCTATTTTGCCGGAGAACATCCTGAGGGCCTCTCTGAACGGGATTCCCCAATCCACCTGCGCGGTTATGCCCTTTATGTGGGGAGTCAGGACCCCGTAGTCCTTCCTGTTGCATTGAGTGAGGGCCATCGACAGCGTCATGCCGGATTGTATGGTCTCCGTGAAATCCGTGATGAATATTATGAACTGGGACTCCACTTCCTTGTTCTCCCTGTACCTCGTGTAGAACACGAGAACCGGCGGCACTATGGCTATCATGGCGCCGAAAAGGCTCACCATGGGCTGGATTATGGAAAAAACCTCCTTGGTTATTAAGGAGGGGAAAAGGAAGAAGTTCCCGAGGACTATCAGGACGCCTGAAATGATGGATAATATCTCGACCTTGTATTTTATGAGTTCCATTCAAACACCCGGATAAGTCATATGGATGAATATCAGGAATGCTATGTTCATGAACGGCAGGACAGCCCAAGTCATGATGTTCGCTATCTGCGAGGTGGAGAGGCCCATTATGTCCCCCCCTATTATGCTCATTATGGCCATGGTCGAAAGAAGGAAGAGCGGGGCCGCCACCAGCAGCGCGGTGTATATGTCGGCGTAGGTAGAAAGCGTCTTCAGGTATCTTTCCCTTTTTATCCTGTAGTCGAAAAGGGCCTTGTTTGACATCTCCTTAAGATAGGACGTGGTGCTTCCACCGGTCTCCACGGTGGAACTTATACCCATGAGTATCTCCTTCAGGTCCTTTGATGGCGTCGTGGAAGCGACGCTCTTCATGGCCGCGACGCTGGAGTAGCCGAACGTCCTTATGTTCTTCACTATGGAGTTGGCCTCCACGGATATCTCGCCGTATTCCTTGAACCCACCTATGAGGCTGAACATGAACTCAGGAGGGATGCCGGAGGATGCCGTCGCTGCCATGTGCATTATCGCGAAAGGCAGATTCTTCTCTATGGACCCGGCCCTGGCCTTGGACCTCTGCATTGGATAGACGTAGAGCAACAGGAAAGCGAAGGAGGCGGCGAGGACAGGTACGAAGACCAGCATTATGATGTAGATGAGGTAGAATATCTTGAAGAACATCCCGAATGCGAGGACTGCCGCAAGAGCGGACACGTAGGCCAGGGCTGATGTGAAGAATATCATGCTGACCCATGTCTTAAGCAGGACCCTTATTCTGGCGCCTTTGAGGGACGGTTTAAGGGGTTCAAAATCCGTTATGTACTTCTCAGCCAGCCAGCCAAAAGTCACCTTCGCCAACTTATCGTAGATAGGCATGCTCTCTATTGATTATTGTTTTCCTTGGCTTATTAAATTTCAAATTGCGCCGTCTGAAAATACAATTAAGCGGAATTCCAATTTTTTAATTGATGAAATAGTCGACCAAGTTGGCAATTGGAATTGTACTGATATTGGTAAATCTGTTTTAGCTGGAATGCATGAAAACCATTTAAAACATACACCCCAAAAATATTCATGCTTTCTGTAAAAGAGCTTGTAAAGGAGATATCGGACAAGTCCGGCAAGAGCGAACCGGAGGTGAAGAAGCTGATAAAGAGCAAGCAGCTGGAGCTGTCCGGGCTTGTTTCCGAGGAGGGCGCAGCCTACATAATAGGCCGGGAGCTCGGCGTTGACCTGATGAAGGACGAGAGGAGGAAGCTCAAGATAAAGAACGTCGTCCCCGACATGAGGTCCGTGGACATTTCTGCAAGGGTCCTCAACGTTTTCGATCCCAAGGAATTCGAAAAGAACGGCAAGAAGGGCGTGGTCGCCAGCATGATACTCGGCGACGACACTGGGACCACGAGGCTTCCGCTCTGGAACGAAGAGGTCAAGCTGATATCGTCCCTAGGAATAAAACAGAATGACGTGATTGAGATCTCGGGCGCATGGGCGAAGCAGGACCAGAAAGGCGGGGTCGAGCTGAGGCTGGGGAACAGGGGCAAGATAAAGAAGCTGGAGGATGGCGAAGTCCCGGAAGCCGGCGCCGCTGATCTGAAGGATTTCTCGGGCTCTTCCCGCGGCGCCCCCGCACAGAGGACGACCATAAGGATGCTCAAGGCCGGCATGAACGCCATAGTCAAGGGCTGTATGGTGCAGGTCTACAGGAAGAGGCCGTATTACGAGGTCTGCCCAAACTGCGGCTCAAGGCTCGAGGAGAAGGACGACAAGTTCCTCTGCAAGGAGCACGGTGAAGTTGAGCCCGCATACAACCTCCTGCTAAGCGGCGTCATCGACGACGGCACAGGCAACATCAGGGCCGTCTTCTTCCGGGAGAACGCCGAGAAGATATTCGGCAAGAGCAGCAAAGATGTGAAGGAGGAGTTCTCCAAGCGCGGATTCGATACCTTCTGGGAGAAATTCACCGGGCTCGGAAAGGAGTTTCTGATAGAGGGGAGGGTCAAGGTGAACGACTTCAGCAAGGAGCCGGAAATCCTGGCCAACAGCGTCCGGGACATAAACATAAAAGAGGAAACCCGGAACCTCATAAAAAGCCTCAGTCCATAGTGGGAAAACCCTTTGATTTATAAAACCTGATTTAAAAATATTTGTAGGTCCACATGTCCGAAGATGAGTCTCTCGAAAGCGTGCCGGGAATCGGGGAAAAGACAGCTGAAAAGCTGAGGGAAGCAGGATTCAAAGAACTCATGAGCATAGCAGCCTCTTCGCCAGGCGTCCTTATGGCAGCCACAGGCATAGGGGACGACACCGCGGCCAAAATCATCGCCGAGGCTAGGAAGAAGCTGAAGATGGGCTTCGAGCCTGCGACAGAGGTCCTCAAGAAAAGGCAGCTCATCGGTAAAATCACGACGGGCTCAAAAGCGCTCGACGGCCTGCTTGGGGGCGGCGTGGAGACCCAGGCGATAACCGAGATGCATGGTGCCTTCGGCTCTGGCAAATCGCAGCTCGCGCTGCAGCTGGCCGTAAACGTGCAGCTACCAAAGGAGAAGGGAGGCCTCGCTGGCAAAGCCATCTTCATAGACACCGAGGCGACGTTCAGGCCGGAGAGGGCGCAGCAGATAGCGCAGGGCGCAGGGCTCGACCCGACAAAGGCCCTGCAGAACATATTCGTAGCGAGGGCCTACAACAGCGACCATCAGGTCATACTTGCCGAAAAGTCGGAGGAAATCCTTAATAAGGAGAACATCCGGCTCATCATCGTCGATTCCGTGACTTCCGCTTTCCGTTCCGAATACGCAGGGAGGGGAACGCTCGCCGACAGGCAGCAGAAGCTGAACAGGCATCTTCACCAGCTGCAGAAGCTTGCGGACCTCCACAATCTTGCAATCTACCTCACCAACCAGGTAATGGCGAGGCCTGATGTCCTTTTCGGCGACCCGACGACTCCCATAGGCGGCCACATACTCGGCCACCAGGCAACCTACCGGGTCTATCTCAGGAAATCCAAGGGCGAAAAGAGGATAGCCAAGCTAATAGATTCGCCGAACCTCCCTGAGGGCGAGGTCGTATTCAGGGTACTGCCTGAAGGCATAAGGGACTAGAAAAAATTTTCCCGGATTTCTGCAAATCGTTATCTATTGCTCTGGAAAAGGAAAAAGCGGAGAGGGGGACTTTCACACACCGCCTTTTAGAGGCTTCCGCCTTCTGCCAAAAGGCGGTGGAGCGAAAAACCCTTGCTACAGGGCTTTTCACGTTCAGCTCCAATGACTTTTCCTAGTTTTTGCGCCACGGCTTTTGTGCACGCGGCAGCTCCTGGAAAAGCTGTGTATTGAACCCCCCTGAATCGGTGTCCATCGGTCATCAGCCTCGCGCGACGCAAAGCTTAACAACACCGGCTGCAGCCGATCGCCTGAGCCTCTCGGCCATCTCCGCATCTTATTTAATTTAATACGGAGCTTTTAAATTATAAATATGGACAAATTCGGGGACATCTGCAGGAAAATCAGGAACGCCGAGATACAGGGGGCGGAAAACGTTGCCAAGGCAGCAGTCAGGGCCCTGATGATAAAGAGCGACAAGAAATCCGTAAATGAAATAATTTCCCTCAGGCCTACGGAGCCCTGCCTGAGGAACGCCGTGAATTTCATCATGGAGGACCCGAAGAGGCTAGGTCCTGCAGCATTGGAGCATTTCGAAAAATCTGCGCAGAAAATCGCCGAATACGGGGCTAAGAAGATTGAAAACGGCATGGTCGTCTTCACGCACTGCCATTCCTCCAGCGTCATGAGTATCCTTAAAGAGGCCCGTAGGCAGGGGAAGAAATTCGAGCTCCACAATACCGAGACGAGGCCTCTGCTCCAGGGGAGGAAGACCGCAAGCGAAGCTGCTGCATTGGGCATAAAGGTCAAGCATTACGTGGACTCTGCTGCAAGATTCGCCCTGAAGAAGGCGGACATATTCCTCTTCGGCGCGGATGCCGTAACGACCTATGGGAAGGTGATAAACAAAGTCGGGACGGAGATGTTCGCGGAGATAGCAGAGAAATACGACATACCAGCGTACTGCTGCACCGACTCCTGGAAGTTTGACCCGAAGACCGTCTTCGGCTTCACGGAACCCATAGAGAGGAGAGGCGCTGATGAAGTCTGGAAGAACCCGCCGAAGAACGTGGAAATCGTCAATCTCGCCTTCGAGAAGATTGACCCTCACCTTATAGCCGCAATAATATCCGAGCTCGGCGTCTATCCCCTGGACAGCTTCCTTGACGAAGTCATGAAGACGTATCCGTTTTTAAAATGAGTTTTGGATATCCGGCAGTCCGCAGCTTGCTCATCAGCTTTTATTTTGGTTAGGGGAATTATTAACAGGGTATTTTTATGGGTTATGTCCAGCTTGGTTACAGTCCAAAGAAACATGACCTTGTCTGCGAGTTCCGTATCGATCCGGCCAAGGGCTATACCATGCAAAAAGCCGCGGAGAGCGTCGCCTCCGAGTCCAGCGTGGGCACATGGACGGATGTCGTGACCATGAAGCCGGGCATAATGAAGATTGCTGCAAAGGTCTTCGAAATAAAGGGCCACTGCGTGAGGATAGCATACCCTTCTGATCTGTTCGAGCCGGGAAACATGCCCCAGATCCTCAGCTCCATAGCGGGCAACATCTTCGGCATGAAGGCCCTGGACAACATCAGGCTTGAGTCGATACAATGGCCCAGGCAGCTCATGCGCTCCTTCATGGGGCCGATGTTCGGAGTCCCCGGAGTCAGGAAGCTGCTTAAGATAAGAAAAAGGCCAATAACCGGGACAATCGTGAAGCCGAAGGTCGGCCTGAACGAGACGGAGCATGCGAAATCAGCATATGAGGCCTGGAGCGGCGGCATAGACATAGTCAAGGACGATGAGAACCTCTCTGACATGCGCTTCAACAGGTTCGAGAAGAGGGTTGCCGAGACCTTGAAGCTGAGGGACAGGGCCGAGAAGGAGACTGGGGAAAGGAAGATGTACATGCCCAATGTCACGGCCGAGACCGGGGAGATGCTCAGAAGGGCCAGATTCGTCAAGGACCATGGCGGCGAGTACGCTATGGTCGACATCATTTCAACTGGATGGTCGGGACTGCAGACGCTCAGGGAGGAGAATGAGGATTTGAAGCTTGTCCTGCATGCCCACCGGGCGGGCCACGCAAGCTTTACGAGGAACAGGAAGCACGGCATAAGCATGCTCGTGGTGGCAGAAGCCGCCAGGCTTGTAGGCGTCGACCAGATACATGTAGGCACTGCCGTCGGGAAGATGGAAGGCAGCAGGGAGGAGGTCATGGAGATAGGCGAGGAGATTGAGCACAGGATAATAAGGGGGCATGGCCATGTGCTTTCCGAAAACTGGGGCGATATCAAGCCGGTGTTTGCAGTGTGTTCAGGAGGTCTTCACCCAGGACTTATTCCGAAGCTTGTCAGCATACTGGGCAAAGACATAATAATCCAGGCAGGAGGCGGCATCTGGGGGCATCCCCGCGGCGGGGCGGCTGGCGCCAAGGCCATGAGGCAGGCCGTGGACGCATGCATGGAAGGAATTGATTTAAAGGAATACGCCAAGAATAATTATGAGCTGAGGCTTGCCCTCGATAAATGGAAAGGTTAGTACATGCTGCTGAAGGCCAAGATTCTGGGATTGGAAGCTGAGAAGCCCATAGTAATTCTCAACAAGGAGGATGCGGAAGAGATTGACGTGAGGCCACTCGACAGGGTGGAACTGACGCTGAAGAGCAGGAAGTTCACAGCCATAGTCAATGTCGCAACGCACTTCATAAAGGAAGGCGAGATTGGCCTCTATATCGAAATAGCGAAGCAGATCAGGGCCAAGTTCGATGAGAAGATAGAGGTTTCGCCTTCAGCGCCCCCCGAATCCCTGATTTACATAAGGGACAAGCTTGCAGGGAAGACGCTGAAAGAAGAGCACATAAGGAAGATAGTCGAGGACACCGTAGACAGGAAGCTTTCCGAGATTGAGATGACAGCATTCGTCGTTTCCCTGTACAATCATGGCATGACCATGGATGAGGTTGCATCCCTCTCAAAGGCGATGGCATTCACCGGCGAAACGCTGGACCTGGGCAAGAAGAAGATATATGACAAGCACTCAATAGGCGGAGTGCCCGGCGACAAGACATCAATGGTACTTGTTCCCATAATCGCTGCGGCCGGCATGACCATACCGAAGACGTCCAGCAGGGCAATAACGTCTCCTGCAGGCACCGCCGACAGGTTCGAATGCCTGGCCCCGGTCAACCTGAAACTCGAGGAGATAAAGTCGGTTGTCAAGAAGACCAACGGGTGCCTTGTTTGGGGCGGTGCGGTGGACCTGGCACCCGCCGATGACCTGTTCATAAAAATCGAATACCCTCTGTCCATAGACCCGCTGCTTCTGCCTTCAGTCATGTCAAAGAAGAAGGCAGTTGGTGCGAAATACCTCGTTATTGACATACCCACTGGCGAGGGGGCGAAGGTGAAGACAACCAAGGATGCTGAGACCCTTGCCGAGAAATTCATAGAGCTGGGGAAGATGCTGAAGATAAACACTGTAGGCGCCTCCACTTACGGCGAGCAACCGATAGGGAACGCGGTAGGGCCGGCACTGGAGGCAAGGGAGGCGCTGGGACTTCTGATGCACGGCAAGGGTCCGGCCGACCTGATGGACAAGGTCACCCACCTGGCCGGGATCCTGATGGATTTCAAAATCGGCAAGGGCGGCCAGAAAGAAGCGATGAGGCTCCTCAGGAACGGGAAGGCCTACAAGAAGCTGCAGCAGATAATCGCCGCCCAGGGCGGCGAACCAAACATAAAGCCCGGCGACCTGAAGATAGGGACCAAGAAGGCCGAGGTGGTGTCAAGCGAGGATGGGCGCGTCGGATGGGTCAGCAACAGCGCCATCGTGGAAATCTCCAGGGCTGCAGGGACCCCCAAGGACAAGGGCTCTGGCATCCTTCTGCACAAAAAGATTGGCGACAGGGTCAGGAAGGGCGAGACCCTGCTGGAGATATTTGCCGAAAAGGATTACAAGCTGGAGAGGGCTCTTTCAATTGCGAACGACCTTAAAATCATGGGCATCGGGGAGAAGCGCGAGATGCTCCTTGAGAAGATACCGGTGAAGGTCATTCGCCACCCGAAGCACTTCATTCTGGAGAGATGATTCTTGATGTCAAGGTTATCCCGATGATAATCCCCATGCATATTGAAAGCGATAATACGAAACTCACCATAAAACTGAGCAGAAGCAGGGTGAAGTAAAGGGTGAGAGTGAATCCCAAGCTTCCTATCATACCGACAAGCGCCCCTCTTGCTGTTTTTTGGAGTTTTTCCCCACCTTCCCTGTAACCAACTATCGCAAGGGTTGTGCCCATTCTTATCGGAAGCCCCGCTATTATGCCTCCTGCTATGGGCGAAAGGGTAGCCGCAACGAGCAGGGATGCCGCGACCATGAAGCCGCCAATCAGAAAATCTAAAATGAATCTTTTCATAGGAACATCACCAGGTAGACGCCTGCCATAGTCAAAATGCAGACAAGTGATGCCAGAAGAAAGCTGTTTTTCGCATCAAACCTCTCGGGGAGAAATGACAATGAAAGCGCAAAAGTGAATGCGCCTATATTGGCCGGAATAACGCCTTTTATCATGCCGTAAGCCATGCTTGAATCACCCGCTCCCCCAAGGAGCAGGGTTATTACCAGCCTGAGAGGCAAAGCCGCAATAATTCCTCCGGCAAGGGGGCTCAGCAATCTTGCAATCAGCACCGCTACGGATATGAAAACCCCTCCCATCAAGAAATCAGAAAGTAATTTCCCCCAGTCCATTTTAAATATTTCGATGGTTTCTATTTAATATGAAGCTGCTGCTTAAGGCTCTATTCGGGTCGATAGACGGGAGCGGGAACCTTGTCGAGAAGGACATCAGGACAGTGATTCGGAGTATCTCGCGGAGACCATAAGCTGCATTGAGATAGACGGCGTGAGGTTCAGCGCCGCCTTCAAGGAGAACCTGGAGATTGTCATGGAGGGTGATGGTTTGTCTGCAAATGTCACGCCCAATTACCATGAGAGGATAAACGTGGTGAAGCAGATAATCCACAGGTCGCCGGAGGCTAGGTTCACCTCAAGCGTCCTGAACAGGTTCATAAGGAAGACGAACAGGAACCTGAGCAGGGAGCCCTGCAACAGGGAAAAGCGCTACCCTCCAAACATAATCCTGATAAAGGAGGTAGAGGAAATCAATGGATGATCAGGCTCTTCCCTGTCATTTCCCTGGGCTTCTTTATGCCCATTATCTCGAGTATCGTTGGGGCGACGGAGTCCAAACCCTTGCCCCTTGCCAGCCTCACATTCCTAAGGCTCTCATCGTTGCTTGCTATGAAAAACGGTACTGGATTGGTTCCGTGTGCAGGGCATACCTCCCCGTTCGGATAGAACATTATCTCCACCTTTCCGTGGTCAGCAGTGACAATGTTGATATAGCTTCTTTCCAGTCCGAGGTTGACAATCCTCCCTACGCATTCATCCACCGCCTCGCAGGCCTTGATTCCGGCTTCGAGCTTTCCTGAGTGACCCACGAGATCGCAATTGGCAAAGTTGATGACGATGAACTCGTATTTTTCCTTTCCAATTTCCTTTATTGCTGCATCAGTTATTTCATAGGCGCCCATGTCGGGCTTTTTGTCGTAGGATGGAACCTTGGGGGAGTGTATCATCTGCCTGTCCTCCAGAGGATTGGGCTTCTCATTCTGGCTGTTGAAGAAGAACGTCACGTGAGCGTATTTCTCCGTCTCCGCGATTCTCAGCTGACGGCAGCCATTCTTCGACAGCATAATACCCAGGTTTTCCCTGACAACATCCTGGGGGAAGGCCACCGGCAGTTTGAAGGTCTTGTCGTACTCGCTCATGCAGACAAAGGTGAGCTTCAGAGTTTCCCCTCTCCTGAAATGGGTGAAATTCCTGCTCGTGAGCGCCTCGGTTATCTGCCTTGCCCTGTCGGACCTGAAGTTCCAGAATATGACTGAATCGTGGTCCTTGATTTCTGACAGATGCTTTTCATGCCTGTCAACTATGACTATGGGCCTTATGTAATAATCCGTGGTGTCACCGGCCCTGCCCTCCTCCTTGGATTCCTCGCCCCTCTCATATGCGTTCTTTATCGCTTTCAGGGGGTCTGTCTCCTCGACGCCCAGGCCATGAGTTAGCAGGAAATACGCCTTCTTGGTCCTGTCCCAGTTGTTGTCCCTGTCCATTGCATAGAACCTGCCGACCATGCTGGCCAGTTGCCCGACACCTATCTTTTTTGATTTCTCGAGGAACTCTTTTATATACTCATCCGCGCTCCTCTCGGGTGCATCCCTTCCGTCAAGGAAGGCGTGAACCCACACCTTCTTAAGGCCGTGCCTTTTGGCAAGTTCCAGCAAAGCGTACAGGTGGTCAATAGTTGCATGGACGCCCTGGTCCGAGAACAGTCCCATAAGGTGCAGGCAGGAATCGTATTTCTTACAGTTGTTTATGGCTCTTAGGAGAGCCTTGTTCTTGAAGAAGGAGCCGCCCTTTATCTTCTGGTTTATGTGCTCGAATGGCTGCCAGACCACCCTACCTGCGCCAATGGTCAGATGTCCCGGCTCGGAACCGCCCTGGGTGCCTTCGGGCAGACCCACTGCGTTCCCGGAGCATTTGAGTATGGTCCATGGGTAGTGTTTTTCATAATATTCGTTGTTTGGGACTTTGGCGTTCCTCACAGCATTGCCTTTTGTCTCTTCGCTGTAGCCCCATCCGTCCCTGATTATCAGTATAACCCTGTTCTTTATCTCTGCCCTCATGCTACCAGCTTCTATTACTCCAATTTGTTTGATTTATCTAATCTAATTACTCTACTCGTTACCCTATAAATAATTGATGATAAGTAGTGGGATAAAACATTCGCTGGAATGATCTATTTTGCCTGCAGTTCCTCTTCTATCCTCAGAAGCTGGTTGTATTTGGCGAGGCGCTCCGACCTGCAGGGCGCGCCCGATTTTATGAGCCCCGTCCCAAGACCGACGACCATGTCCGCTATGAACGAGTCCTCCGTCTCTCCGGACCTGTGGGAAACCATGACCCTCCATTTGTTCTCCATAGCGAGTTTTGCCGCGGCAATGGCCTCGGAGACCGTCCCGATCTGGTTCAACTTCAGCAGGAGGCCGTTGCATGCGCCCATCTCGATGGCCTTCTTTATCCTTTTCACATTGGTTACAAGCAAGTCGTCGCCTATTATTATGACTTTTGAGCCTATTTTTTCTGTGAGCGCGACAAATCCGTGCCAGTCCTCTTCCTCAAAGGGGTCTTCTATGGAGATTATGGGGTATTTTCTGACCATTTCCGCATACCATTCTATTAGCTCCCCTGTGCTGAGCTTTTTTCC
>Ga0315294_10008601_pt1 | contig 11207 bp, 14 predicted proteins | sample YL17G13_40_MG_FD_203626 | JGI IMG/M metagenome (GOLD analysis project Ga0315294, IMG submission 203626) | Sediment microbial communities from Yellowstone Lake, YNP, Wyoming, USA - YL17G13_40 | ecosystem: Environmental > Aquatic > Freshwater > Lake > Sediment | place: USA: Wyoming | collected... | reverse complement strand
TAAATATGTAAAAGTGTATAATGAGATAAGACCACATGAGAGTTTAGAGATGAGAACACCAAATGAGCAATTTAAATTATTAAGTAAACTTTAGCACCTTATGCGCAAGATGTATGCAACCTGAACATATTCTAACACTCTCTATAAATATGATATAATGTCATATACTTATTATATATTAAGCAAATAATAAAATGCCTGGACCTGAAAACAACGAATCTTCTTCAGAAGTGTTAAGTCTTTTACAAATAGGTCAAGAAAAAATATCGTCTGCTCAAGATGTATTGAAAGCTACACTAACAAGAGTAACCGGTCTAGTTATAAATTCTTTTAAACAATTTCTAACCAATGTACAAGATAATTTCCCGAAGCTTGATTGGAAAATTAGCGCTCTTCAAGAAGGAAGGGGATCAATTCAATGGAGTGTAGCATTACCTATTACGCTAGGGGTTTTATGTCTTTTTCTCTATGCCGCAGGAGCAGTAGGATATATAAAAGGTCATTCTGGAGGAGTTGGTACAACCCCAACTCCAAGCTCAATACAAGCACCAACTCTACAACCAACAGCAATTCCAACCCCTGCACCCACACCACCTGCTATCGAACAAGCATCTGTAGAACAACCAACTAAGCTGCCTGAAAGACCTACAGAAATTTCAGTTACAGTAAAAGCTGGATCTTCTGTTGAAATATGGAGAACAGATAGCGATAACAGAATAGGATTTCTTACTCTTAATAATACAACAAATCTTATTGGAGTTATACAATATGCTGGAGGTCTTGGGTTCATAGAATTACCAATAGAAAGTTTACCAGGTTTAGGTACTTTTGATAGAGATGACCTACTTGAAATTTATCCTTACGGTGTAGTTAGAGTTCTAGTTTATACTTATGACAGCCTTTACCAAGGTTTGGAACTTCAACAATAATATACATTTCCCTTTGATTCCCTTATAATACATATAATTACTATTAAATAATTAACTAATAATGAACACATTAATTAAACAACTCAATACAAAACACACCAAACTTTCCGAGCCTCTTTCCAATCACACAACCCTAAAAATCGGCGGGAAAGCAGATATATTTTATGAAGCTCTTGATACAAATGACCTTGTGAATACAATTAAACTTGCAAAATATCAGTCAGTACCAGTTGCAGTAATCGGTTGGGGGAGTAATATTCTAATCTCCGATAAAGGCATAAAAGGATTAGTTATAAAAAATTCAACAAAAACTATAAAGATAAAAGGCGAAAAACCTGTTTCAGAACAAAAAGCCAGAATCAGCCCAAGATGGCAGGTGAATAAAGATAAAGGTTCATTTAAAGGAATTGATATGCAGGATATAGACTATGATGAATCAAACGAAATTCGGATTGAAGTTGAAATGGACAGCGGAGTTGATCTTCCCTTTGCAATTAAATATCTCATAGACCATGGAGCAACCGGTCTGCAGTGGTATGCGGGAATTCCAGGAACAATCGGAGGAGCGGTTTACAATAATATTCACGGTGGAACACATTTAATAAGCGAGGTGATTGAAAAAGTAAAAGTTTTGGATACAGATTTAAATATTAAAGAATTAAAAATTAAAGATCTGGGTTTTAAATACGATAAAAGCAGATTTCATAAAACTGGTGAAATAATACTTTCTGCGGTATTTAGTTTATTCAAAGGCGATGCTAAAAAAGCAAGATTTACAGCAGAAGAATGGGCAAAACGAAAAAATATCCAGCCGGGAAATTCTGCAGGATGCACATTTAAAAATATAAGCGAAAAACAGAAAGAGAAGTTGAAACTGCCGACTACCGCCACTGGTTACATAATTGAGCACGAGTTAAATATGAAAGGGTATAAATCAGGAGGCGCTTCAATTTCTAAAGATCATGCAAATTTTATAATCAATGATGGAAATGCAAAAGCAGAAGATTACTTAAGGATTATGAAGCTGGTTTACAAAAACACTTTTGAAAAACTAAAAATCAAACTGATCCCTGAAATAATACTATTAGGTTTTGAAAAAGAAGAAATAAAAGAATTTATTTGACACGATTTCTTATAACCATTCTCTCTTTTTATTTATCTTTTCCTTTAAACGAAAAGAATCTTCTAAGTTGATATTAAAACGATTTGCAATTGATAATAAAAATATCAGTATATCGGCTAGTTCTTCAGATATACTTTTAAATTTCGAATTTGTATGGTCTACTTTTATACCTTTTTCCTTACGTATAGCTTTAAATAATTCTCCTACTTCTTCACCTAGTAATAAACATTTTTCTAAAATATCCTCATTACTAAAACCTCTTATAATTTCCAATCGTTCTACATATGCATGGAAATCTTTCATTGTAGGATTTTTCTTAAGTTTCAAACTATAATTATTCATACTTTTATAATTTAAAAAATCTAAATTATATAATTACATTATTATAAGTAAAATTTATAATTAAGCCAAAGCTTGTTTTGTTATTAGGCAGACTAAATTTTGAAATACAACTCTTGTATTGTTCTCTAATTCAGGAATATACTTTCAATAGCTCTCACATCAGTCGAAATTTTACCTCCAACTGAATTGCCATTTGTATTTGGAAAAATTCTCCCAGTCGAAGGATAAACACAAACAACATCAGAATCAACACTCGCACTAGGAGATGACCTATGACAGATATAGACAATAGATGTACCATTGACAAAAGTAAAGGAATGAAAAGATCTCACCAGTCTGCTAATATAATCTATATCCCAAAATTCTAGACATTTTATAGAATCCGAACTTAATTTAATCTCTATTATGTTCGGAACAAATCCTATCCGAGCAAACTCCATACTAATATACGCCATATTAGACATTAAATACGCAACATGATTAGGTATATCTATAACAACACTACCAAATTCTGTATTACATCTTTCAAGTATATCTTGGGCAGTGATTTCACAGGGCATAGAATTAAACTTAATACTACAGTAGCAAACAATAGAATAAAACGACTATTATGCAGTTATTACTGCCTCCTTATAATTTCTCCTTCCTTAGAATCAAACTTCGGTAAATAAAGACACATAAATTTGAATGGCTATTTACAATAACCAAACTAATATTAAAAGATATTATTTAGTCTTTAATATGCTGCATAAATATAACGGATTTAATATTTATGAAATTACATAAAAAGTTTATAATTTGAAATAATTTCAATAAATTAGGTGATAAAGTAAGAAATGTGTGAATTTTTTATGGTTCTTGAAAGCAGCTAGCTAATATCAACTTAAGTTCACTATCTAAATTTAGAAATAACATAGGAATATTAAAATTAACATCAGAAGCACTTAATATTCTATTTTGAATAAAATGCAGACTCACTTGAGTAATTCCTATTAACCTCCCAGCATGGATCAAGGGTTCGCCTCTCCGAAGTGCATAAACACCCTTGTCAGATGTAAGTATTATTATACTTGTAACTCTTTTTGAGATCTTGTCAATTTGCAGTACCGCTCGTTCAACCCGTAAACCGCAGTCATAAGATAAGAATGTATGAAATGGATACAGACCTCCTCCTGTAGCTTCTTCTCCTGTTAAATATATATAGGATTTGGAATCTAATCCATCTGAACCGCCTAAAATACTTTCCCAAATTCCTTGGTAAGTACCAATATCTACTTGATCTTCAACTAATCCGGGCATGTTAAATTTCTTTACTATATATATTTTCTTTTCTAGGATATATATATAACTAATGTTTATTGATAAAAATTTCAAAAAAGAAATGAAAATTATAAATTAAGAATGTAATATAATATTTTTTAATTAATTGTTTATTATCTTTCAGAATAATAGAATTACAGTGGGAAAAGAGAGGTGTGGGAGAATTACGTGGTGGTAAATATGATTTGTATTTGTTTTCCGTCAGACATTAATTCTCCCACGCTTTTTACGTACCTTTTTATAAAAAAGGTACAAAAGAAAAAAATAGATTTATTAAACTTTTAAAACAAAATTAGTTCTAGGATACATTAATTTACCAACTTTAAACCTTACAAAGTAAATTCAAATTTATACTAACTATTGAATTTATATAAGTATTATAAATATTAATTAAGATATGATTAAATAGAATTAGCTCAATTTACCTTAAGAAGGTAATCATACAATACTTTAAATTCTTTCTTTAAACTATCACTTTTCTCTTCATTAAAAACATAAGGTATACCACCTCCATGCAAAAGAGTTCTAACTAAATTATTACTTGTTACCTGATAAATTCCATATACCTCATTACTATCAAATCCTTCAATATAAATACCTATAACAATTCCATTCTTGAGAGTATTAACAAATATTCTATACCCAGTTGGAAGAAAATTTGTCTGGATGAAATACTCACGTAAAGTATGACAAACTCAAAATAAGATATTTTATTTCATTGATACCAAATGTTTAACTTTGTTTTAGAGGTTGCAAATACTCGATGAAAAACAAAGGAGGATTTGAAACGAAGTGCACAAACCTGACATTATGTTTTTACATCGGTATAGGAAGTCTTACAATGATATCTGCTCTATCATTAGGGATAATTTCAATATAACGATTATTAACTAATGCATTAGATTCGATCGTTGCAGATAGTTCAAGACCCATAACTTATTTTAAGTTTATTTATTTATTAATTTAAAACGGAAGGGGAGAGAATTTATTTCAGTTACATTAAATCTAATTTTTTAACTTAACAATCCTCTAATTATCTCATAAATAGCATTAGCAGAAGTTAAAGTATACTTTTTACCTGTAGGTTCGTCTTTTTCGTAAATTACAACTCTATATTCTATATCTTGTTAGTCAGGATCCCAAGAAATAAGAGTATATGCTCCTGAAAAACTATTAAAGATAAGTGCATATTCAAGATTACCTATATTAAATCTTTTAAGTAGAGTACTACTTATATCTATTCCATATCTAAGAATATCAGATAACGAAGTATCAAGTGGAGAAAAACCAAACTTTTTGGGACTTACTAAACTAAAGAAATCAACTCTTTCATATTCTGATTTTAACATACCCTTTATTAATTGAGTCTCATGCAGAAATGTATCCCTCTGAGTATTATCTAGGTAATGAAAACTTGTTTGTTCTCTTTGCACTATTGTTAAAGGGCAACTTGGATATAATAGTAAATCTATATTATTTCCGTTTATTAAAAATCCAATCCATACAACTCTACTAAAATCTGGTCCTGACTCAGTTGTTATCGTAACACTATCTGGCCTTGATTTTAATAAACCCGATATATTTGGAGCAAGGGTTCTAATTAATTCCCAATTTAATTCAGAACATTCATAAATTTCTGTATGTCTTTCGATTACTTGTTGATCTCCAGTTTCTGTCATTATAATAATGATTCTATTAAATAAATCTAGAAAGTATTATATCACATGACATAAACAACGAACAATTAGTCATACCCTACTTTATAATTAAAAACAGACATAAAGAATATTCCATTAAGAAATAAATATATAGACCGAATGAATTATTTTGAATCCGCATAGTTTGAAAAAGGATTCTTCTAGTTTAGGTAAAAGTAATTTTGTTTAAAAATAAAAAGAGCATTATTATAATCCACTATCTGAATGTCCAACCTTCAACATATGCTCTTAATGCTTCTCTATCATTATAGTTTTGTAATAATAAAAATATATCTCTAAAAATTTCTATTCTTTGTATCGGATTAAAATACTGTACTGGCACATTTAATCTATACATAAGTAATGAATTACCAATCCTTAAAAAAATAACACTTGTAGTCTCTGTACTTCTGGTATCATAAAACGCTAAATAAGTCGTGTTCCCTTCACTCCTAATATGTAAAGCATCAATCCTAGTGACACCAGCTTCTTCTAACATTCTACCAATCACAGTACAACTTTTCATTAATCTTGAAATGATATCCCCTTCAGTAATTACAACATATGGTATACTTGGATTAGCAAGATTTTCAGCTATCAGGATTTGAATAAATAAGTCATTTAAAAAATTAAAAGTATCCTCATCTGAATCATAATCATAATAAGAACGTATAAACCATATTCCATTTTCTGCTATACTTTCAGTCAAGAAATAATAATTATCATCCAGTCTATAAGGACCATCTATATAACAAACTCCTCTTCCTGATTCATTTCTAATTACTAAAGCAATACCCCCATCTTCTAATCTTAAATATCTAATTTGATCTACAGACGTTAAGATTGCCTCAGAGATATAACTTGCTTTAATTCCATCAGTTAAAACTTTTCTAAAAGATTTCAAATCAACGGTTATACCTAAACTTTCTAATGGTTGAAAACCACCACGTACAATATAACTATGAATAGTGAACATATCACTACTACACTCAGGAACTGATTGAATTTGTCTTTCATACCCTTCTTCAGGAGATATTTTACAAAAATGACATCCCCAAATACCAGTTGTAACATCCTTTTCACCAAAAAATTGCCATGTACAACTTCTACTTACTAGTTCAATCATTAGAAGTTTATCTGTAACTCTAACCTTACCACTTACAAAAGAATCAGTCCTATAAGCATCAGAACCAATCACACTACGCATCTGATGAGCAATATGAATAATATCATGAATCTGATCTCCAGAAAGCTTTATTGGTGTTACACCTTCTAATTCGGTATATTCTATAGATATTTGAGTTCTTGATTCTGTACCATCACCCATATTAATATTTTTTAAAAGTAATACTATAAGATTATATCAAAATGTTTCATAATGTCTATAAGTTAATATGTAAACAATATGCAATAAATATGGAATATGTATTTAATTAAAGTTGTAATTAAAAAATTCCATCCAGTACTTTTAATTCTTGTACCCTTCTTTGTATTTGGTCAAATAATTTATATAAAATATTAAAAATATCCCTATTCATATCAGGACCAGAACTAAAGTAAGATTGTGGAAACCATATTCCGCTTTCAGATAGAATTTCAGTCCGAAATGCAGTTCTACCTCTATCTGCCTTGTAAGGACCATCTATATAACAAATACCTCTTTTCACATTTCTAATTACTAAAGCAATACGTCCTTCTCCCAATGCTAAATAACCTATTCTATTTGTAGCAACTGCAAGTGTTTCAACGATATTTCTACCTTGTCGACTATATAACAATATGTATGATGCTTCACTCCCATCAATAGCTATACCTAGATTTTCAAATGATTGAAAACCTCCCTGAACAATATAGTTATGAATAGTAGCAATATCAATGCTACATTGGGGAACTGATCGCTTAATATCCTCTTCACCAACAGTCGTTCTATCATAGTAGCATCTCGAATCACCTGTTGTATTCCCTATTTCTCCAAAAAAACGGTGTACGGATCTACCACTTACAAATTTAAACATTAAAAACTTATCTGTAAATTTAACACTACCTCTTTCTATAGAGTTATATCCATAAGCATAATCATCAGGACCTATCACATTCACATTACCCATTTGATGACAAATATGTAACAAATCATACACCTGATCTCTAGAAAGCTCTATTGTTTGTATATCTCTACACTCAGCAAATTCTTTTAGCATTTGAACTGATTCTACTCCAGGATCACCCATGTTAGTATTTCACCAATTTTATACTATAAGGTTAATCTTACTAGGACATATACAAGTATGCAATAAATATAGAATCCTTATATAATTCTATAATTATACTTCTATATGTTTTAGAAAATTCAAACAAAATTTGCGAATCTGTTTTCAATTTTTTCAAAAAGATCAAATAAAAATCTTGCAACTGGATCGCCTAATGTATCATCGAAATTAAGAAAAGTTTTATTCCATATTGTCCTCATATCCATACCAATCTGTGTAAATCTATTAATTATATACCTAAAATAATTCCTTCTAGATAGATCATATATATAATATACACATACTTTACTTTTATCTTCTATTCTTACAATAGCCCTTCCATGTATCCTTAAATAACCTATTTGACATCCAGGCTCTAAAAGAACAGAAGCTAAACCAAGAATCTGCTCTCGTTTAAGAAGTTCTAGTGTCTTTCTATCCATGCTTATACCTAAACTATCAAATGGTTGAAAACCACCAACTAAGATATATATTCTAATTGTATCTAAATCGTAAGCACATTTAAGAGCAACATAACTCTCTTGAATATGATAACAATAATCTGAAATCACATAATGAGTACAATTCCATGTACAATTAACTTTATCTATTACACTACCTGAAAATCTATGAGTAATTCCATTACAAACAAAATCAACAGATAAAAATTGAGAGTTACATGTTAGAAATGCTCTAAAAACATGATATACATCATCTCCCAATTCTTCCATAATTGCAGGACAAATATGAAATATATCAACTACCTGAAGATTTGTAAGTTCTATATTAATTCCATGAGGTACTATTTCTGAACAATATCGATTTACTTCAATTATCAAATAATTCTTCTTAAAAATAATACTATAAGATTATATCAAACTATTTCATGAAGTCTATCTATATTTTTGATAATTAATTAGAATAACTTTTTGATCTTATATCACGAAATAAACCTTCGAGAAAATCATAAAATTTACTATTCAATCCACCTTTGCTATCAACTGTCTCAACAGCAGTCAATGCCCTATTACCTCTCATTCATAATTAAAAGTTTCCCGCAATACTGACCAGGTAACTTTTAACTATATTGGGCATAATATGTAATTTACTCAACAGTAACTTTAACTGGACCTATACTATTTGTATAGTATTCTCCATATATGGTTTAAAGTTGAACTTTAAACTATATTGGATATATTTGGGGATAATTACTCAACCGTCACTCTTATTGGTCCTGAATTACTAGTATAGTACTCTTTTGCTGAAGAATACTTCCATTTACTTGGATCATCTACATATCCCTTAATAACAGGATTTTCATGTATATAATTCAACTTCAAATTATATACATAAGAATTATCAACTACTTCGGGCCAGTTATTTGATTTCCAAATTTGTAATTTATTCTCACCTCTTTTCTTATATGATTTATATAATAGCCTTCTAATATAACTTCTGTTATCAGAAATTATTAATTTAACAACTTCTCTAGTTGAATGTCTTTTAAAATCACGAACAATATCTATTAAATTATAATTAGATTTTGTATCTGCAAGTAAATGAATATGATTTGTCATAAAAACATAACCATTTATTATTAAGCCTTTATTATTTATACAGAAATTAATGCAATCCGAAAGTAAAATAAAATAATCTTCGCAAGTAAATATATCAATCCATTCTATAACAGTAAAAGTAAGAAAATATTTTGATTGATAATCTTTTAATATATGTAAAATCGGCATGTTTTTTATTTGGTAATAAAATTTTCCAATATAGTTGAATGTATAACATTCAACCATATTTAAAAGGATATTGTTACATATAAAATCATTAAGAAGAAAAATTATTACACCATCCTCTTTGTGGTTAAAAGTTTCCCGCAAGACGGGGCAGGTAACTTTTAACCATAGTGGGCTATCATAGTTAAAAGTTGAACTTTTAACTATAGTGGAAAAACTTCCATTCGGGGTTGAAAAAAATATTTTTATTTATTTTATAACATGGTTATGCTGGTATAGGAAAATCTAACATATTTTAGGAGTAAATTCTCCTCTTAAATTTTGGAGTTCAGTTACTATATCAGGTCGGCCAGTAATGATAATTGGTCTTTTTGTTTCTCTATCAAAATTATCGCAGGTTACTAATGAATAAAAACGAAATGAACTTTCATCTAATATTTTGAATGTAAATATATCGGTTACAGTTATTTCTCCCAAATATACGCTCCTTACTAACATAATAATTCCATCCTCTAAAATCCTTATTTCAAATTCTTCATTTCCATCCTCTGCTTTTATCTTTATTTCAGGTGCAATTAAATCCAATATTACAGTTGGTACAGTGGATTCTTGTTCCATAAAATATATTTTAATTCAAAAATAAACTATAAGATATATTATATTACACTTAATTAAAAAAGAAAATCGCTTAAATAAATATCGAATTCTAATAAAAAAAATGAGTAAAATATAAATTTTATATTGGGCACTATAAGTTAATCTTTTAATCGCATTAATTTGTCTTTAATACTTGTTTGTGAATATATATTACAAATGAGTTAAAAAATAATAAAAGCATTTCCTAATTTAAACTAATTATTATGAAATCTGTAAGGAATTTAAAATGCCGCTGAGTGTCCGAGAAATTGATTTATAGAATCCAAAATTTGGATTTTCTTTAGGTATAAAATTCTGAACCATATGACCAGGTGTGACTATTTCTATAGTATTTATCCAAGTTGGTAATACAGGATTAGAATCAAATCCCCATATATGGTTTTCTCTATCAATATATAATATTCCTAATACTTCTCTTGTAGATCTATCTACAGCTAATCTTATACATTTAATTTTACCAAATCTACCTTGTAACATTTCTTTCATATTTTTTATTGTAATTCTTACACCTTTAAATTGTGATTCATAAACCCCTTTAATTGCTTTAAATATTTTAATAAGACCTATATTACTCGTAATGCTTAATATTTCTAATCTATTAGCAATTATCTGTTCGTCATAAGCCCAAATTGATCTACTAACAGAAAAAGTTTTTTCATTCAAAGCAATATTCCAATCTGCAGCATTTTGTATTCTTCTAATAACATCTAATATATATAATATATAATCTATAATCTTTACCAAACCATAGCTCAACACCTAAGGGATAATAATAAGTTACTTTCATATTATCTCTTACAAATTGAATTAAAGAATTTTCTGTAGAGTAGGTTTCTAATAAAAGATTTCTACTATCTGATGAAAACCTGATACCTATAACCATAGTATTCACCTATCGCTAAATATACATCTATTCTATTTACATTTTGTATTTGAGCTTCTTTAAAAGTTCTAAATATATAGTCTAAGTATACAACAGCACTCAAATTTCTGATAAACAATTCAACATCACCTTGTGTAATAGTAATAGATTAGGGTCTTGTAAAGATTAGCACATTAGAATGTGGTAAAATACCTTTATAAGACTATGAAAAACAAGTATATAAATCGTTCAAAAATTTCAGAGGCTAAATTCAGACAAATACTCAGGT
>Ga0315294_10008599_pt1 | contig 11209 bp, 10 predicted proteins | sample YL17G13_40_MG_FD_203626 | JGI IMG/M metagenome (GOLD analysis project Ga0315294, IMG submission 203626) | Sediment microbial communities from Yellowstone Lake, YNP, Wyoming, USA - YL17G13_40 | ecosystem: Environmental > Aquatic > Freshwater > Lake > Sediment | place: USA: Wyoming | collected... | reverse complement strand
TTATCATTAACGCTTTAGCCCCAGCCAAAGTTGATGAAGTGGAGTTGGACAAAGCAAACCGAGTCGCTAAAATTAAAGTTGCCAGCGATCAACTTTCGCTGGCCATTGGGAGAGGAGGCCAAAATGTGCGACTGGCAAGTAAGTTAACTGGTTGGCAGATCGAGGTGGATAAAGAGGGAATGCCAGAAGCAAAATCCGCCAGGGCAGTTGCGCCAGAGAGTAGCGCCAAGGCTAATGAGGAATCGAATGTAGAAATCAAACCAGCATCGGGGGATAAGGTAGGAGAGGAAGCCACTCCCGAGCCGCCGGCAGAAAATTAATTCAATTTTATGAACGGCTACAATTATTTAGATAAGTTCACTACTAACGCCAAAAAAGTTTTAACTAATGCGCAGAAGGTGGCGCGAGATTTAAGTTCGGCTTATTTAGGTACCGAGCATTTACTCCTCGCAATGCTGAATGTTAAAAGTGGGTCGGCTTATGAAATTTTAGGCAGTCTCGGGATTAGCGCCGAGAAAGCCGACATGATCGTGAGTTTGTCGCGCAAAAAAGAGGGGGCTAATAAAATTGGGCTAACTGCCGGAGCCAGAAGATTGGTGGAAACTGCAGTGCTTATCGCTGCCCAGTACGGCAGTTATTATATTGGCACCGAACATCTCCTAATGGCGATGGTGCAAGATAGGGAGAATGAGGCCTCGCGAATAATTCGCGAGTTGGGAATCGACATCAGTGAGGTAGCCAAATTGACTTTGGATATTATCAAAGCCAGTACTGATGAGGGAGCCGAGACGGTAGCTGCCGGGGGGCAAGCAGGGAGAGCTAGAGGTACCAGTAAATCGACTACTCCTATCTTAGACAGTTTTAGCATTGATTTGACTGCGATGGCCAAAGAAGGAAAGATCGATCCAATTATCGGGCGCGACAAAGAGATTCAAAGAATGGTACAGATTCTTAATCGCCGAACAAAAAACAATCCGGTGCTAATTGGTGATCCCGGCATTGGCAAGACCGCGATTGTCGAAGGATTAGCCATGAAAATTGTGGCCAAGGATGTGCCGCACAATTTGATGGATAAAAGGATTATGGTACTTAATCCATCGACGATGGTGGCTGGCACCAAATATCGCGGCGAATTTGAAGAACGCATTAATCAAGTGGTAGCCGAAGTGACTAAAGCCAGAGATGTCATTTTATTTATTGATGAATTGCATACTTTAGTGGGGGCTGGCAGTGCCGAAGGCAGTTTAGATGCGGCCAATATCTTAAAGCCGGCGTTGGCCCGGGGGGATCTGCAGTTAATTGGAGCCACAACCATTGATGAATATCGCAAACACATCGAAAAAGATGCCGCTTTGGAGCGACGTTTCCAGCCAATTTTAGTTAAGGAACCAACGCCCCTGGAAACCATTGGTATCCTAATGGGAATTAAAAAGAAGTATGAAGAATATCACAAAGTAATTTTTCTACCGGAAGCCATCGAAGCAGCGGTTAGTTTATCAGTCCGGTATATTAATGATCGTTTCCTGCCAGACAAAGCCATAGATTTAATTGATGAGGCGGCTTCGGCGGTCCGGATTACTGCGGGGCTGGCTCAACCGAAGGTAGCCGAAGAGCGTGAGCAATTAGAAAAATTAATTCGCGAAAAAGAATTGGCCGTTGAAAAACAAAGCTATGAAGAAGCGGCGAAAATGCGGGCGCAGGAACTTAAACTAAAGAAAAAGATTGAAGCGGTGCAAAAAGGGGACAGTAACGGCGACCGGGCGACTTGGCCAAAAGTGACGGTGTCAGAAATTGCTAAAATTGTTTCGCTGTGGACAAATATTCCGGTCGGAGAATTGGCCAGTGAAGAAATTAAAAATCTGACTAATTTGAAAAAATCCTTGCAGACGAGGATTATTGGCCAAGACGAGGCCATTGAGGCAATTAGCTCGTCGATCCAAAGATCGCGGGTGCAAATTGGTAATCCTGATCGGCCAATGGGTTCGTTTATGTTTCTGGGTCCGACCGGCGTAGGTAAAACTGAACTTGCCAAGGTCCTGGCGGAGGAAGTTTTTCAAGATAAAGACGCATTGGTCCATATTGATATGAGCGAATTTATGGAGAAGCACAACGTTTCGCGTTTGGTCGGTGCACCAGCTGGTTATATTGGCTATGAAGAGGGCGGCAAATTGACTGAGACGATTCGCCGGAAGCCATATTCAGTGGTATTACTTGATGAGGTTGAAAAAGCGCATCCCGATGTGATGAATATCCTGCTGCAAATTCTAGAAGATGGATTTTTAACTGACGCCAAAGGTAGAAAAGTTTCTTTTAAGAATACGGTGGTGATTCTGACTTCAAATATTGGTACCGGTTTAATGAATCGACAAGCCAAAGTAGGATTCTCTGCCAGCGAAGGAGCCAGTAGCAGTGCCTATGAAATATTAAAAGAGAAAGTGCTGGAAGATTTGAAGAAAAATTTTCGTCCAGAGTTTATTAATCGCATCGATAAAATCATTGTCTTTAAGCCGCTTTCCAAAGAAGATATTCGCCGAATCGTCGACTTACAACTTAAACAATTGACTAATAGATTGGCAAAGCAAAAAATTACTTTGGATATTAGCCCAAGCGCTCGCGACTTAATTGCCGAGCAAGGGTTCGAGCCAGAAAGCGGAGCCCGGCCAGTGCGCAGGGTAATTCAAAATACTATTGAAGATGGGTTGGCAGAAGGAATTTTGAAGGGAAGATTTGGCAAGAATTCAGTAGTCAAAATTGAGAAGCGGGGGAGTAAAATAGTTTTGCACAACGCTGATGAGGCCAAGGCAGTGCGTAGATAGTGTTACTTAACAAGTAAGTTAGTAGGGATTTATCTAATTATTTATTTTTATCAATATGAATTTTTGGCAAATTTTTGTAGTTATTTTAGTTGCTTTATTAATGGCGTATTTTTTCTTGGTGCGCAAGTCGCTGGAGATTAAAACGTCGGATTTTGTAGTCACCATTTTAGGGGTAGTGGTGGGGCTTTCGATTGGGGCGCTACTTTCACTGCCACTGGCGCATTTAAGCTATCCCTTTGGCCAATGGCTTCCCCTAGCCGTAAATATTTTTAGTGTGGCGGTAATTACCACCTATTTTTATAACAAGCGGGAGGCAGCCGCTAAATCAATTAGCAGTTTCTTTACCTCATTTCTAAATATGGCCCTCAAAAGAGATTGGCGAGAAGCTTTGTCCACGTCTGGACCCGTTAGTAGCGATGAAATTATTATCGATACCTCTTCGATTATCGATGGCAGAGTTTTGGAAATTGTACGATTAGGATTTATTAATGGGCAGCTCCTGGTACCTAAATTTGTTTTGGAGGAACTGCAGGGAATCGCTGATAGTGCTAACGATCTCAGGCGTAATCGCGGGCGAAGGGGCCTGGAAATTTTGAGTGAGTTAAAAAAAGAAAGAAGCGTAACAGTCAAAATTTTAGATAGTGATTTTCCTTCTGAAATAGACGTGGATGCCAAAATTATTAAGTTGGCCAGGAAGCTTAAGACCAAACTAATGACGGTTGATTATAATCTAAATCGGGTAGCCCAAATTCAAAATATTGTCGTCTTGAATGTGAACGAACTTAACAATGCCCTCCGGCCAGTAGTACTCCCAGGCGAAACTTTGCATATTAAATTAGTGCAAGGTGGTAAAGATAGAGATCAGGGGGTGGGATATTTGGATGATGGCACGATGGTGGTGGTGGAAGGGGGACAACGATTAATTGGTAAAGAGGTAGAAGTTTCGGTGACTCGTATCTTCCAGACCATTGCCGGCAAGATGATTTTTGCCGTCCCAGAAGAGAGTAGAGTCCTAGAAACTAAATAATCCGCTAATGCGAGTTGAGCGTAACCAACCTTGACGAAAAGGCTGGTTTATGGTATAATTAAAGGATTATTATCTTATTATGATAAAACAAATACAAAAACTAAAATGTGCCATTGTGAGGATATTCGAAGAAGAGCTAATCGCTGTGCTGGCCCTTTTAATGGTAGTGGCAGTTTTTGGATTATCGACTCATGCTCAAACTAGCGATCAAACTGACCTCCACTTCGTGATTTGTCCAGTGGGTGGCTCGCTGACAGTTACTAGAGCAAATGGCGGTGAAAGGTGGAGGGTTAATGATACCGAGAATATTACTTGGCTAACTTGTGATGCCGATGGATCAATCGCTAATGTCAAAATTGAATTACAACGTGATACAGGTGGAACCTGGGAGACGTTAGTTGGCTCCACACCCAATAATGGCACTTATGCTTGGCCAGTTACCGAGCCGACTACCTTCACTGCTTTACTGCGTGTCAGTAATGCCAGTGATCCGACGGTCAATGATACCAGTGACAGCGTGTTTGAGATTTATAAAAGTGGAGGTGGTCCCCATCCTTGTGCAAATGTAGTGATAGACAAAGTAGTGCCCTGGACTTTTGTTAATACCGAAGATGTTACCTTAATTATCACCGGATATTTTGCATATGGAGATGAACAAGTTTATTTAGACGAAGAGCTACTAGATTCGACCTATATCTCACAAGAAAGAATTGATGCCATTGTTCCCGCTGGTTTTCCTCCTGGTAGTTATGTATTAAAAGTAACTAATTATTGTGGTAATTATGCTGAATATGCAATTAAAATTGTAGTTTACAAAGGGAAATGTCACAATCCGGTAATTGATGAAGTAACGCCGACAACCTTTTCTAACAGCGCAGATGTGACATTGGTAGTTAAGGGGCACTTTGAGTATGGCAATGAAAAGGTTTATTTGGATGATGCACTATTGAAATCGACTTATATTTCTAATACCAAAATAGAAGCATTAGTGCCAGCCGGTTTTACTCCCGGCAGTTATACACTCTCGGTGGTTAACGGTTGCGGTGGCCGGGCGGAATATGGCACTAAAATTATTATCTACAAAGAAGAAGAGAAGCCAGAAGAGCCAAAAACGATTATTGAGATCATTATCCCTCCGATATTAAGTCTGATTAAACCCTTTATCAGGCCGCCATCTACTGGCGGTGTCAAACCCATCACTCCATTTAGTCCGGAAAGCAAATTCTTTACCGATGCTTTTGAGCTACATTGGATTTGTTATTTGATCTGGTTGATTATTCTTTTGTTATTCGCCCTGATTCTAAAGGAATACTTTAGCGAAGACGATCCCAAAAAGAAAAAGAGAGAAAAGTAACCCTTCCTGTCATTCTGAGCGTAACGTAGTGGAGTCGAAGAATCTTTTCCGTCTCCGTCAGCTGACGGACTAGACATAATCTAATAATTTCTTCTGCTACTTTTCTTTTATGCTACCCATTTGCTCCGCCAAACGGGTAGCACCCAAAGGCGGACCCATTCCCAAATTGCTATCCGACTAACTAAATTATCTTTCCGGCTCTCACTGAACTCACCCCGATATGACATCGGGGTTCAAACAACAGCTTCGCCAGCGATAATTTAGCTGTCGGATAACGCAATTTGCTCAATGGGACGAAACATCACAGACTCCAATGGCTGGAGGTAAAATCAAAGGTTGAATTTGAAGTAGGCAACGTCGCCATCTCGCATCACATAATCTTTGCCTTCCTGACGGACTTTACCCAGTTCGGTAGCTTTTTTGGTCGAACCAGCCGCGACGAAATCTTCATAACTAACTATTTCGGCTTTAATAAATCCTTTTTCGAAGTCGGTGTGAACCACTCCCGCTGCCTGTGGGGCTTTAGTGCCAACGGTAATGGTCCAAGCTTTGGTTTCGGTAGGGCCGGTAGTCAAAAAAGTAATTAAATTGAGTAATTTATATCCCGCTTTAATTACTTTGTTTAGCCCCGGTTCATTAAGGCCGAGTTCTTTTAAATATTCCGCTTGTTCGATGGGTGGGAGATCGATTAATTCGGCTTCGGCTTTGGCGTTGACCATAATGATATTGGCCTCATCTATTTGCAGAATATTTTTTAGCGGCATTAAAACTTCCGGATCATTTAATTGTTGGTAATCGACATTCGCCACATACAAAATTGGTTTGGCAGATAGCAGCTGTGATTCTTTCAGCCAAATTTTTTCTTCATCAGTAACAGGAATAACTCTGGCGCTTAGGCCTTGATTTAAATGTTGTTGTAGATGGCGATAAAAATCGATTTTGGGTTTGAGCTTGGGATTGGTTTTAACTTCTTTTTCTTCGCGGCTAATTCGTTTGTCGATGGTTTGTAAGTCGGCCAACACCAATTCGGTGTTAATGGTTTCGCTGTCCGATTTGGGATCGATGTCACCAGCGATGTGGATAACATTTTTATCAGCAAAAAAACGCGCTACTTCGATGATGGCATCGACCTCGCGGATATGGGCTAAAAATTGGTTGCCGAGTCCCTCACCTTCGTGAGCACCCTTAACTAGTCCAGCGATGTCCACGAATTCGATAGTAGTGGGGATGATTTTGGCGGAGTTCTCTAATTTAGCTAAGACATCCAAACGAGCATCGGGCACTGGCACGATGCCAACGTTTGGTTCGATAGTACAAAAAGGGAAATTGCTGGCAGCCGCCTGGGCTTTGCCGAGCAAAGCATTAAACAAGGTTGACTTGCCAACGTTAGGAAGACCTACGATACCGATAGACAGACTCATTTGTAATTCTCCTAGAAATTAATTATTCGCATTGCGGTAAGTGCAGTCCTCCGAAGCCCGCACTTGTTTGTGGGGGTTCCTGAAACAGTAAGGGCGAAGGACGGGCCAACATTCAGTAAACCTACAATCCCAATCGACAAGCTCATAATATTCTTTTAATTTGTCATCTCCCACTGGGGACTCGGATTGAAGCATCGGAGCTACCTCATCTTGTCATCCTGAACTTGTTTCAGGATCTCTTTGTGTCATCCTGCGTCCCTTATGTCATCCCCGCGAAGGCGGGGATCCAGGCGAATAGGGACAAGCCTAGATTCCCGACGAGTTATTTATATTTTTATACTAAGGTGTCTCGGGAATGACGGGGGGTTATTTATTGATGCGTTCGATGTAACTGCCATCGCGGGTATCTACCAAAATAGTGTCACCAGTATTAATAAACATTGGGACTTTTAACTCCATACCGGTTTCGATCTTAGCATTTTTGGATGGATTAGTGACAGTATCGCCTTTAACTGCTGGTTCGGATTCGATAACTTTAAACTTCATCTTCATTGGCAAACTAATGCTAATGGGTTGATTTTGGTAATACATAATATCTACTTCCAACCCTTCAGTCAGAAAATTAATTTGTCCCCCTAAAATTTCTCTGGCAATAGCGAACTGGTCGAAAGTAGCGCCATCCATAAAGGTAAAATTGTTCCCTTCGCGATACAAAAATTGGGCCTTACTCCGATGGACATCGGCTAATTCAAATTTGGCATCGCCGCGAAAAGTTTTTTCGACATTAGCCCCAGTTAATAGATTCCTTAAAGTAGTCCGTAAAATCGCGCCACCGCGGCCGAGCTTGGTGTGCTGGTATTTAACTACTTCGAAAGGGGTTCCATCCAAATCGAGAATCGCCCCAGCTTTAACTTGGTTAAGATCGAGCATTTTATCTAATGGTAAAAGGAAGTAGTGCCATGTGCCGACCGCGCTTGAGAGCGTTAGCCACGGCTCGTTGATGTTTAGCACAGGTGCCACTCCGGCGACGGGGTTCGATCTTCATATACCGCGAGAGATATTTTTGCATTAACTTAGCATTTTTGTAATCGATATAATCGACCTGTTCCATACAAAAATAGCAAAGCTTCTTGACTGGAATGGCATAGCGGGGAAAAGTGTTCCTTCTGATCTCTGGTTTTTTTTTGAAAGTTCTGGGACTCATAATATTTATTAATGTTATTGTAACCCTTCAATCCGTCAGCTGACGGACTCAGGGCATAAAATTAGTTCCTGAGTGCAATCGAAGGACTACGTTTATGTTTAAAAGGGAATATCTTCAATATCTATTTCGCTATCTGGGGTTAGTGGGCTAGTGGGAGCTGGGCTAACACCGACTACTTCTTTAATAATTGGACTCTCGCTGGCTATGGGCACCGCTTCGTAGTTTGTGGCAGGCGTTTCAGTAGGTTCAAATCCTATAGCGGGTTTACTATCTAAAGCAATTAAATCACTGGCGATAACTTCAGTTTTATATTTTTTAACTCCGTCTTGGCCTTCCCAACTGCGGGTTTGCAGACGACCTTCGATGTAGGTGCGGCGACCTTTCTTCAAAATTTGGCCGGCGATTTCGGCTAATTTTCCCCAAGCTACGATGTCAGTAAACTCAACCGCTTTTTGGATTTGACCAGCATTGTCATTCCAGCTGCGATTAGTGGCGATGGCAAATGAGGCCACACTTTGGCCAGAAGGAATAGTGCGAAGTTCTGGGTCGCGAGTTAAGTTGCCGATGAGCATTACTTTATTGAGATCGCGCATAGTTAAAATAGTTAAAAATATTTAAATTATTCGATGTCTTTGGTGAGAAGTTTTTCGATCTTTTCGTCCAATTCTTCTTTAGCAATTTTGGGAGTGGCTGGTTTCTTGACTGGCGCTTCAACGACAACTTCTTTGATGCGCGGTTTAGCTGAAGCCATCTTTTCATTCATCACTGCCGCGGCGTAGGCCTCTTCTTTGGCGGGGGTGAATAATTGGTCGATAGTAACACCTTCTTTTTCCAAAGAGATGATCATATACCGGAGGATGTCGGGGGAGAGATGTAGTTCTCGCATTAAGGCCTCGATAGCATCTCCAGGCACAGTCGAAATAATTGTATGATAAAAGCCAAATCCCTCTTTTTTGATGGGATAAGCCAATTGTTTTTTGCCCCAAGAACTTTCTTTGGCGATTTCACCTTTTTTGCTAGTCAGTGAAGCCTTGACCTTATCGATGGCCTTCTGCAAGTCCAGTTCCGATAGATCTGGCCGGAACAGTAAAGTGATTTCGTAAGTATGGTGGGTGATTTCTGGTGACATAAATTAAATCTTCCTTTCCTGCGGGGAGTCCCCTTCGACGAGCTCAGGGGAGAAAAGGGGTTAGTAATAAAGTAAGGTCAGTATAGGCTCTCAGAAGCTCTTAGTCAAGAGTAGACTCTTGTATTGTCATCCTGAGTGAAGCGGAGCGTAATCGAAGGATCCCTCTCGTCTCCGTTAGCTGACGGACTATACATATTTCTTTCATGCCACCCATTTGCTCCGCCAAATCCTTTTCTGTTACTTTTCCGAGAAAAGTAACCAAAATCCTCGGACAGTCGCTTTCGCTATGGCTCTAATAAAATTATTTTTCTATTTCGCCAAACTCTCCCTCCCCAGTTTCTGAAAAACTGGAGAGGGATCGAACAGTTGGCTGCATAAGCAATAATTTTATTGAGCCATTACACTCAAGCTCCAATGTCCGGATAAACAAATTCGTCATTCTGGCTTGTCCAGAATCGTACAGATAATATCGGGAATAAATAAAACCCCCTAAAAATATAGGGGGTGCAGCGAGGCCTATTGTGACGGGTAAAGTTTATCCTCCCTCTGGAGGAGCAGGTGGTGTATCACCACCTTGTTTGGTCTTTTCCTCTTCGTCATCTTCGATTTCATCTTCCTCTTCGATTTCATCTTCCTCATCAGCCTGGGGTTCTTCCGTTTTGTCAGTGGCCTGGAAAATCTCTTCTGCTTCAGAGGTAAGCCTGGCCCGGACGAGGTCAAGGGTGGACGCAAGATCCTCATCCCTCTCATGATCTGTGATGTTTTCCATGGCTTCTTCGAATGCTGCCAGGATCTTGTTGTGATCCTTGGGAATTTTGGTCACGAGGATCAGCTGGCCGAGAGTGATTAGATCGTCGCTGCTGTGGACGAGGGCCGTCAGTATGGTCACGATCGATACGTGGAACGGCTTACATTTCTTGGTTCCTTCGGGCATTTATTTGCCCTCCTTATCCTATATTTTAGTCAAGATGCAATAATATTAGCTATGGTAGCAGATAATTTCCTTGTCGTCAACCGTCATCCCCGCGCCATTCGGTCTCGAGCTCATGGCCGAGAGGAAGGCGGGGATCCAGGCCAATTTATTCCTCGAGCGGTAGTCGAGAGGTACCATATCCCTTCTCCAATGCCCGGTTTATGTCATCCCTGCACAGGCGGGGATCCAGGTTAGTTTATTCCACTTGGCGGACTAGCTTGTCCAGAATCTTACATAAATAAAAGCCCCCTAATAACAGGGGGTAGCGAGGGCTGTTTGTGATGGATGATATCTCTATGTTGGACCAGAGGTACCGGTAATTTGGGATTTTCCTCTCTTCTGGCCCGTCTTGGTTTTTTCCCCTTTTTTCTTGTCATCATCGAGCGCCTTTTTGGCTTCGAGAACTAACTTGGTTACAACTTCTGTTGGTTGTAACTCATTCTCGAGCTCACTTAGATTTGGTCCAATGCGAGCAATGGCTCCGATGTAGGCCTTGCCGATGTTGTCATGATTCTTGGGAATCTTTGTGAGTATTATCAGCTCTTCAAGTGCGCTCAACACTGTGACATCGTGAGCTTTGTCCAGCATGGTGACTATAGTTTCGTCGAAGGGAAGAGGAGCTTCTCCTATCTTGAGTCCGGGCATTTATTTGCCCTCCTTATTTTTTAGTCAAAATGCAATAGTATTAGCTATGGTAGCAGATAATTCTTTTGTAGTCAACTGTCATCCCTACCCAGCCTCACCTTAATATAAGGGGAGGAGAGGAGGGGTTATACTTCTCTCGTGCCATCATAGCTGGGTCGGATAATTTTTTCATTATGCATTTATCATTATTCATTAACCAAGCTATAATCTGGGTGTGTTGCAATTGGTGCACATTGGATAATTGGTGATATTGGATAAATTACTGTGGTAGCGGTTTATGGAGAGGTCGCATAGTGGTCGAGTGCGATCGCTTGGAAAGCGGTTATGGTCGAAAGGCCATCAAGGGTTCGAATCCCTTCCTCTCCGCCATTGGGATTTGAACCGGTGAAGGGGGTCGGGGAAACGGGAGTTTCCCAGCGGTGGAAGAATCGAAACCGCAAGGTGTCGAGGAGTCAGGAAGATGCCTGACTGACGACGGGTTCTAGCGATTAGCGGAATCCCTTCCTCTCCGCCAGTTAGGAAATGAAGTTGTAATCAGAAAAATATGATTAAAATGCCAAACACTAAAATAGGAAAATGGTCAGTGGGATTGAACGCTTTTTTCTTGATAGTAACCGCCGCTTCTATCGTGTCCGTTAAA
>Ga0315294_10008597_pt1 | contig 11210 bp, 10 predicted proteins | sample YL17G13_40_MG_FD_203626 | JGI IMG/M metagenome (GOLD analysis project Ga0315294, IMG submission 203626) | Sediment microbial communities from Yellowstone Lake, YNP, Wyoming, USA - YL17G13_40 | ecosystem: Environmental > Aquatic > Freshwater > Lake > Sediment | place: USA: Wyoming | collected... | reverse complement strand
GTAGTAAAGGCCGCGGATGTGGTAGTTGCGCTACCAGGGGAAGCAGGGACGCTTTCCGAGATTGCCTATTGTATACAGTTTGGTATACCGGTGGTCAATCTGAGCAACTGGGATATACCCGGGGCGATTAAAGTAAAAACAGCGCAGGAGGCAGTGGAAAAAGTAAAACAAATCTTAAAGAGGAGTAATCTATGAAGGCAATCTTGGTGTTAGAAGACGGTAGAAGTTTTCCGGCAGAGGCATTAGGTGGCAGCGGAGAAAGCATCGGAGAGGTTATTTTGAATACAGCAGTAGTAGGTTATCAGGAGATGATGACCGACCCGGCCAACGCCGGTAAAATTTTAGTACTCACCTATCCTTTGATTGGTAACTACGGAGTGGCGCCTAAATTCAACGAATCTAAAAAAGTCTGGCTGGCAGGGATGGTGATTAAAGAAAAATCCCGTATCTATTCCAATTGGCAAGCCAAGGCCAGCTTTGACGATTTTGTAAAAAAGAATCGCTTGTTAACAATCAGTAAGGTAGATACCCGTACACTGGCAGTGCATTTAAGACAAAAAGGCCAGATGTTGGGCATTATTTCCACCCAGAGCTTCGATACCAAAGAGCTTCTTTCTAAGTTAGAGGGATTCCGCAAGAAGCCCGCAGTAAGTCTTCTCCCCCGTATCTCCGTAAAGGAACCACTGCGTCGGGGTAAAACAAAGGCAAAATATAAAATAGCGATTTTGGATTTAGGTATACAAAATAGTATCATCAGGCAGCTGGAAACCTTGGGCTTTGGAATCACGCTTCTACCCTTTAACACCAGTGCACAGGAAATCCTGCGGCTTAAACCTAAGGGGTTAATCATTTCCAACGGCCCGGAAGAAGATGCGGGGTTAAAAACAGTGGCGGATAACATCAAGCCCTTACTTGGTAGATTGCCGATATTAGGTATATCGACCGGTCATCAGGTTTTAGCGCTTGCATTAGGGGCCAAACTTACCAAAATGAAATTAGGCCATCGCGGCGTCAATTATCCCATACAGAGTCCAGCTTCTTATAAAGGCGAGATTACCGTGCAGAACCATTCCTATACGGTGGATATAGACTCGCTGGGCAAAATAAAGGATGTAAAGATTGCAGCCTTTAATTTGAATGACCGCACAGTGGAGGAGATGGAGAGTAAAAGGCTTAAGCTTATCGGCGTGCAGTATTATCCGGCAAGCCCCGGATTTAATGAGGTAAATAACGTATTTAGAAAATTTATAAAAATATTAGCTAAGGAGTAGAATATGCCCAGACGCAAAGACATAAAAAAGGTTTTGATGATTGGTTCAGGCCCGATTATTATCGGACAGGCCTGTGAATTTGATTATTCCGGCTCCCAGGCCTGCAAGGCCTTGCGGGAGGAAGGATATTTTACGATATTGGTCAACTCTAATCCCGCCACCATTATGACTGATCCTGGCATGGCAGATGTTACCTATATAGAGCCTCTGAATGTGGAAATAGTCACTAAGATTATTGCCAAAGAGCGCCCGGATGCGATTCTGCCCACTCTCGGCGGGCAGACCGGTTTGAATCTTGCTTTTTTCTTGATGAAGGAAGGCGTTTTAAAGAAATACGGCGTAGAATCCATTGGCGCGTCCGTAGAGGCGATATCCTGCGCAGAGGACCGCGAACTTTTTAAGAAGGCCATGCAGGAGATCGGAGTGGATGTGCCCCGAAGCGGCATTGCCACTACAGTCGAGCACGGTATGAAAATAGGTTTAAGTATAGGTTTTCCTCTGATTTTGCGGCCAGCATATTGCTTAGGTGGCAGCGGCGGTTCAATCGCCTACAATAAGGAAGAACTGGCCAAGTTCCTGGCCAAGGGCATTGAAACAAGTCCTGTGCATCAGGTATTGGTAGAACGGTCAGTTCTGGGCTGGAAAGAGATTGAGTTTGAGGTGATGCGCGACTGCGCTGATAACGTGATTATGATCACCTCTATGGAGAACGTTGATCCTATGGGCGTGCATACCGGAGATAGCATAGTGGTTGCGCCGGCGCAGACCCTGACTGCCGAGGAGTATACCAATTTCGTGAATCTTTCCAAGAGGATAATCCGCCGTGTAGGCATCTCAGGAGGCGGCGCCAATATCCAGTTTGCCCAGAATCCTCGCGACGGACACATTGTGATTATCGAAGTGAATCCCAGGCTTTCCCGTTCCTCTGCCTTGGCCTCAAAGGCCACGGGTTTTCCTATTGCCAGAGTCGCCACTAAATTAGCCGTGGGCCTTACGCTACCTGAAGTAATGAATCAGATTACAGGCAAGACCACTTCATTTTTCGAACCGACGGTGGATTACTGCGTCTTTAAAATCTGCAGGTTCACTTTTGAAAAGTTTCCCCGCGCAGAACGCGTCCTCAATACCTCAATGAAGGCCGTGGGTGAGGCAATGTCTATCGGAAGAAATTTCAAGGAGGCCCTGCAGAAAGGCATCCGTTCCATCGAGATTTCCCGTTTTGGTTTTGGCGCAGACGGCAAAGACAAAATTACCGACGAAATGCTCAAATCACCAGATAATGGTCTTATAAAAATGATTAAGGATAAGATTCGTATCCCCAATGACGAACGGTTATTTTTTATAAGATACGGACTCAAGGCAGGTCTGTCTGTGGATGAAATTTACAATCTTTCTAAAATTGACCGTTGGTTTATTGATAACATGAAGCAATTGGTGGAGCTCGAAGAAAAGATTAAAAAATTTAAGAATAAGAATACAGGCCAAGAATTAGATATTCCTTTGGACTTATTAAAGGAGGCCAAGGAGGACGGTTTTTCCGAGCGGCAGTTGGCCTTTTTATTGAATGTCAAAGAACAGGCAGTGCGCGAATTTTGTAAAAAGAAAAATATAAAGCCGGTGTATAAATTGGTCGATACCTGTGCCGGAGAATTCAGCGCAGCGCAACCCTATTTTTATTCTACCTATGAAACCCAGGAAGAAGGCAGGCCGAGCAAGAATAAAAAAGTAGTGATTTTAGGCGGTGGCCCCAATCGCATCGGCCAAGGCATAGAATTTGATTACTGCTGTTGCCACGCTGCCTATGCCTTGAAAGAAGAGGGCATCGACAGCATTATGGTGAATTGTAACCCCGAGACCGTTTCTACCGATTACGATACTTCAGACAGGCTGTATTTCGAACCCCTGACCCTAGAGGATATTCTAAACATCATTGATTTAGAAAAACCCATTGGAGTGATTGTGCAGTTTGGCGGGCAGACCCCGATTAATCTGGCCGTTTCTTTAAGAAAAGCCGGAGTTAACCTCTTGGGGACGAGCGCAGATAGTATTGATATTGCCGAGGACAGAAAGCGTTTTAAGCAGATGCTGGAGAAACTAAATCTGTTGCAGCCTGATAACGGCACCGCCTTTAATTTCCAAGAGGCAGAGCTGGTTGCTAGGAAGATAGGTTATCCGGTTTTGGTACGTCCTTCCTATGTGCTGGGTGGCCGGGCAATGGAGATTGTGTATGACGAGTCAGCCTTGGAGAAATTTATCAAAGAGGCAGCCGAGGTTTCCGGAGAACACCCGGTGCTCATTGATAAATTTTTAGAAGATGCCATAGAAGTAGATGTAGACTTGATTGGTGACGGAGAGGCCTTTGTTATCGGAGGGATCATGGAGCATATTGAAGAAGCAGGGACGCACTCCGGAGATGCTGCGATGTCTCTGCCCTCTTACTCCCTATCCGAGGATATACTTAACAAGATCAGGCAGATAACCTATAAGATGGCCAAGGAATTAAATACACGCGGCCTCATGAATGTGCAGTATGCGGTTAAGGATGACAAGGTATATGTTTTAGAGGTTAACCCCCGCGCATCACGGACAGTGCCTTTTGTTTCTAAGGCCATAGGAGTACCGCTGGCAAAGTTGGCTACCAAGGTTATGCTGGGGGAGAAACTCAAGGACCTAGGATTTACCCAGGAAATTGTTCCTAAACACATATCGATTAAAGAATCAGTATTTCCTTTTAACCGCTTCCCGGGCGTAGATATAATCTTAGGTCCAGAGATGAAATCTACCGGTGAGGTAATGGGCATTGATAAGGATTTTGGCCAGGCCTATATTAAAAGCCAGATCGCCGCCGGCCAGAATTTACCCAAGAAAGGGAGCGTCTTTATCTCGGTATGCGATAGAGACAAAAAAGAGCTGATTGCTGTCGCCAGGAAATTGCAAGAGTTGGGATTCCATCTTTATGCTACATCAGGAACATCCGCGGTCTTGAAAGAGAATAATATCCCAGTCAAGGTTTTGCCCAAGATTGCCGAAGGCAGGCCTAATATTCTGGATATTATGAAGGATGGCAAGATCCAATTGGTGATTAATACTCCTTCGGGACGGATCCCACGCCAGGACGAAGTTAAAATACGCTCCCAGGTAATTTTGTATAATATACCTTACACTACAACTATTGCCGGAGCACAGGCAACAGTAAATGGCATAGAGGCGTTAATAAAGAAGGACTTGAGCGTAATGTCATTGCAGGAATACCACAAGAGGCTCAAGGCACAAAACACAAAACTAAAAAGTGGAGAAAATAAGCGTAAGAACAAATAGCCGGGTCGATTTAATCGATATCACTGATAAGATAGAATCGGTGGTTTCAAAGAGCAAGGTCCAAAGCGGAGTGTGTCTGGTCTTTTGTCCGCATACCACAGCCGGCCTTACCATCAACGAGAATGCAGACCCCGCTGTAAAGAGGGATATTGTGCAGGCCTTGAATAAACTCGTACCAATGAATGCCGGGTATTCCCATTCAGAAGGCAATGCCGACAGCCATATAAAAGGCTCTCTCTTCGGTTCATCGCTTACAATTTTTATTGAAAACGGGCACCTGGCATTTGGTACTTGGCAGGGAATATATTTTTGTGAAGGAGATGGCCCGCGCTCAAGAGAGGTCTGGGTTAGAATCATCAAGGAGACATAATGCCGGAGTTGCCGGAAGTTGAGACCATAAAACGGGAATTAGAAAAGGCGGTTTTGGGCAAAGGAATCAAAGAGGTTTGCGTGCATAATCCCTTGGTAATAAGGGAGCCTTCGGTGGATAAATTTAAAAAAGGGATTGCGGGCTCGCGTATTAAAAAGATCCTGCGCCGCGCCAAGGTATTAATTCTGGAGCTCTCTAGCGGAAAATCATTGGTTATCCACTTAAAGATGACCGGGCAATTGGTCTATCCCGGAAGCGGCCAGGCAAGTAGGGTTACCTTTCATTTATCCGATGGGAAGACGATGGACTTTAATGACCGCCGATTATTTGCTGACTTGCGTCTACTCGATGACTGGCGAGATTTAAAATTCATTAAAGGGCTGGGGCCGGAGCCATTTGAGTTAACCGCTAAGCAATTCAAAGAGATGATTGCCAGGAAAAAAACCAAAATCAAGCCCCTTCTTATGGACCAGGCCTTTATCTGTGGCATAGGCAATCTTTATGCTGCAGAGGCGTTATTCAGGGCAAGAATAAATCCTGCAAGAGCTGCGTCAAGCCTTTCTGATAAAGAAAAAGAAGCGCTTTTTAAAGAAATAAACGATACGCTTCATGAGGCAATAGAACATAAAGGTTCTTCTGTGGATCAGTATGTGCAGTTAAGCGGCCAGCCCGGAGGATACGTCAAGTACCATAAGGTTTATGGCCGTGAAGGCAAACCCTGTTTTATTTGTAAAACTCCGATTAAAAGAACAAGTTTGGGCGGCAGAGGCACGTATTTCTGCCCCGAGTGTCAAAAATAAAATATGAAAAAGCGCCTTAAAATAAACGGTATTATTATTACGCTGGCTGTTTTATCTGCGGTGATATTTTCAAATACGTTTATGCGTCATGTCCCTGTGGGTTTAGGGGAGGAGATTCTGGAAATATTTGGTATCGCCCTTATCCTTTTAGGCCAAATCATCAGAGTTTCAGCGCGCGGATATAAATCAGATTATTCTGCGCAGGGCGTCCTTTTGATTCAAGGCGGACCTTACGCATTAGTGCGCAATCCCATGTATCTGGGCATACTCTTGATTGGAGTGGGGATAGTGTTAGTGCTGTTTAAATGGTGGGTAATCTGTTTATTTTTATTAGTTTTTATCAGTCGTTATATATCGCTTATGCATAAGGAGGAAAAGAAACTCTTATCTTTGTTTCCTGGAGATTACCCCGGCTATAAGAAGGCTGTGCCGCGCATTTTACCCTCCATAGGAACTATATTCAGAAAAGAAATCAGCCAATATCTGCCTTTAAGGCCTTCGTGGATTAAGAAAGAAATCGGCTCTATATTAGCAGTATTATTGCTTACGCTTTTACTAGAGTCATGGGAGGACATTAAGACAGAAGGGTGGGTTGTCTATCAGGAAGAAGCATTAACCATGCTCATTGCCGTTATATTGTTTATACTCCTGCTTATATATTTGGTTAAGAGAACGGAGGGCATCAGGTATAATGATTCAAGCAAAAGCAAAAATAATTAAAAACATTGAAGTTACGCCGAAATATTATAAGATAGTATTGTCGTGTCTGGGTATAGCCGGAGTTGCAAGGGCCGGTCAATTTGTGATGTTAAAGACGTCCGATGGTCATGAGCCGTTATTACGCCGGCCATTCAGTATTCATGGTAGAAACAAAGCGAACATAGAAATTTTGTATGAAGCCTTAGGTAAGGGTACAGAGATTCTCTCGCACAAGAAAACCGGAGAGTATTTGGATATAATCGGACCATTGGGGCGGGGATTTAATTATCAGTCGCCAGGTCACCAGGTCGCTCCCTCGCCTTCGCTCGGGACTCCCTTCGGTCGCAGGTCACCAGTTTTAGTTGCGGGGGGGATGGGTGTTGCGCCGCTTTTATTCTTAGCAAAGGAGCTAGCCAGCAGGAAAATTATGGTATTGCTCGGCGCGAAGACCAAGAAACAGATACTCTGTGAAGAAGATTTCAAAAAGTTAGGCTGCGAAATTAAAATAAGTACTGATGATGGTTCTGGTGGTTTCAAAGGGTATGTATCTGGCCTGCTCAAGCAAGTACTAACTATCATAGACTATAGACCATCGGCCATCTATGCCTGTGGGCCCAGACCGATGTTAAAAGAAATATCCGCTATTGCTAAGAAATATAATATTGCAGCGCAGGTTTCCTTGGAAGAGCATATGGCCTGTGGTATAGGTGCATGCTTAGGCTGCGTGGTTAATACCAAGAAAGGCTATCAGCCTGTTTGTAAAGAAGGACCGGTATTTGAGGCGGATGAGATAATCTGGTAGAAAAGGAGGACAATGATGTCCAAAACACCTTTTATTTCTATCATCATTCCCGTGAAAAATTTCGAACGAACCATTGAAAAGACATTTGAGTACTTGCTTGGGGTTGATTATCCGCGCGATGCCTGGGAATGGGTTATTGCTGATGGAGGTTCCACTGATAAGACCATCGAGATAATCAATAATTGGCAGAAAAAGTACCCTTTTATTAAATTGGTTCAGATTCCCAATTGTCCTTCTCCTGGATTTGCCCGCAACAAAGCCCTGGAGGCAGTCAAAGGAGATTTTCTCTTCTTCACTGATGCGGATTGCGCCCCAGATAAAAACTGGATTAATGAAATGCTTAAACATTTCAACCATGATCCTAAGATTGCTGCCGTAGGCGGAGAGGTTTTTACGCTTAAAGTAGACCCTGATAATTTAGTAGAGGCCTGGTGTCAGCATTTTCGCTTTAATATGGTCTCTCCCCGCTACGGCTTTATTAAAGAAGGCTATTACGCTGATTTTCCCAAGGAGCCCAATCCGATAGATATAGGCGGGCATAAGGCATATTTCTTTGGCACCTGTAATGTGGCTTATCGGAAGTCCGCCATGCAGGCAATCGGCGCGAAATTCTGGGAAAGGCCTACGGGAGAAGATATGGATTTAAGTTATCAGCACAGAAGTCGTGGCTGGAAATTTTACTTTGCTCCCAAGGCCAAGGTAGACCATATGCATAGGGCAGACCTGAAGGTCCTGCTTAGGGTTTGGATGACTTATGGCCAGGCACACCTTCCCTTAATAGATAAATATGTGAAGAAAAAAGGATTGGAGATTGTTTTGCAATTCTTAAAAGGCAATCCTTCTTTTATCCTTCCATTCCCCCTGCGGGGTTTTGTCTACATAGGCAATTTTCATCTTATGCACATCTTTGCCCTTTGTTCCATAATGGGGCTGATTCTAAGTTTTATTCTTGCTGGACTGGGCATAAAGATTCTTACGCTCCTGGCCTTTTTATGCACGCTTTATTTCGGCTATCAGTATGTGAAATGGAACTTTGGTATGGAACCTAGGTCCGCATTCTGGACTTGGTGCAGGATGAAATATCTGACCAATCTCAGTTTTATTAAAGGGGGCTTAAAGGATTTTAAGAAATATAAAGTTTTGTGTATCGAACCCAGTTTTTAAGAAATGCAGCCTAAAATAGCGGTTAATATCGGTAACCTTAAGTTGAAAAATCCGGTAATGGTTTGCTCAGGGACCTTTGGCTATGCTGAGGAATTCAAGGGTTTGCTTGAGCCAAGGGAATTAGGGGCAATTATAACCAAGACCTTGACCATCTACCCCCGTAGGGGTAATCCTCCGCCGCGCACCTGCGAAACTCCTGCCGGTATGCTTAATTCCATCGGCCTGGAGAATCCCGGTATAGATGCATTTCTTAAGGAGAAGCTGCCTCTTTTGAAAAAAATAGGCGTGCCCATAATTGCCAGCATTGCCTCTGAAGGAGGCCAGGAGGAATTCATCAGGCTAGCAGGAAGAATTGATAAAATCAAAGAGGTGGCTGCTATAGAGTTAAACATTTCCTGCCCCAATATTAAGGTCACCACGCCGCTCCCTCGCCTTCGCTCGGGATTCCCTTCGGTCGCACGCCGCTCCCTCGCCTTCGCTCGGGACTCCCTTCGGTCGCACGTCACCAGTTTGATTTCTCAGGATGCGGAAGCTACCTATAATTTAGTAAAGGCAGTGCGCAGGGTTACCGCAAAAACCCTTATTACCAAACTTTCTCCTAACGTCACAGATATCGTCCAGATCGCCCTCGCAGCTGAAAAAGCAGGCAGCGATGCAGTCTCTTTGATTAATACCTTGACCGGCATGGCCATAGATGTTCAGAAAAGGAAACCTAAAATTGCCGCAGTAACCGCAGGTCTTAGCGGTCCGGCAGTAAGGCCGATAGCCGTAAGAATGGTCTGGGAGGTTTATCAGAAGATCAAGATTCCCATTATCGGGATGGGTGGTATAATAGATGTTTCCAGCGCCTTAGAATTCTTTATTGCCGGTGCAACTGCCATAAGTATCGGAACAGCTAACTTTGTTAATCCCAGGGTCAGCATCGAAATAATCAGAGGCATTAAAGAATATTTAGTTAAAAATAAAATAACCTCCCTTGATCAACTAATCGGATCTCTCAAATGCCAGAGTTAAAAGATAAACTCATTGTAGCTTTGGACGTAGATACATTACCGGAAGCAGAAAAATTTGTTAACATTCTCTATCCCACCGTAAAACTTTTTAAAGTCGGTAGTTCATTGTTTCCTGCATGGGGGACCGATGTAGTAAGAATGGTAGGAAAAAAGGGTGGGAGAGTGTTTTTAGATTTGAAATTTCACGATATCCCGAATACTGTATATAGTGCTACAGCTTCTGGTACCTCCAGTTGCATAGCAGTTTATTCAATCCCATCTGGATTAGACGAGGGAAAGACCGAAGATCAAGTAACAAAACATTTGTGTTCCCCGGTTTTTATGATGACATTACATACGCTGGGTGGTTTAGAAATGTTAAAGGCAGGTATGAGAGGAGCAGAAAATGAGGCCGCCAAACAAGGAATAAAAAAACCTATTCTTCTGGGCGTTACTGTGTTGACGAGCGAACCGGCGACCCCAGAAAAGGTGCTGGAACGGGCTCATCTCGCAAAAACAGCAGGTTTAGACGGAGTCGTCTGCGCTGTTTCCGAGGCGCAGATGATTCGCAAGGAATGTGGCAACAACTTTGTTATTGTAACTCCGGGCATTCGGCCAAAAGATTACCCGGTTGATGATCAAAAAAGAACTGCGACAGCCAAAGAAGCCTTGGATGCTGGCGCAGATTTTATTGTGGTGGGCAGGCCGATTTTAGAGGCAAAAGACCCCCTGAAAGCAGTTGAGGAGTTGATTTAAAAGATGGATTCAAAAGCAGCGTTGGATAAGATTAAAGAAACAGAAATTAAGGCAGAAGAAATACTTGAACAGGCCAAGAGAGAAGCACAAAAGATTGTGCAGGAGGCCAAACTAGAAAAAGAACGCCTTCTTAAGCATACTGCAGAACAGGCAAAACAAGACTGCCAAAGATTAAAGCTCAAGATAGAAGAAGAAACATCCCTGGAAGCTGCTGTCATTGAAAAACAGGCAGAGGAAGAAAGCAGACTCTTAAAGGAGAATACCCAGGCCAGACTCGCAAAGGCCGTAGAATTCCTTAAGGAAAAAATAGAATTTTAAAATGGCGATAGCTAAGATAAAAAAAATAGAGATTATCGGCCTGAAAGAGGATAAGGATAGTGCGCTGGCATTATTGCAGAAACTGGCGTTGGTGCAGTTAGGCTCTGTCCAAGAAACAAAAGTCGGCATAATATCATCGCAGCCCCTAGTCGGAGATATTAATATCCTTGAGATTGAAGAAGCGGTTAATTTTTTAGGGAGTCTTAAGAAGACACCCGGGCTTTTAGGGGGGATGGTGAGGCTTAAACCGCAGCTTTATGAACAAGAGGCAAAAGAATTTATTAATAATTTTGATTATCAGGTATTTTTAAAAGAATTGTCAGGATTGCGCAATCATTTTAAAAATCTCAACCAGCACAAGGAGAAACTCTTACAGGAAAGGTATCTCCTGGTCCCTTGGAGGAACTTTAAGGTTCCTCTGGGCGAGCTTCACTACACTGCCACCTGCGGAATTTTGTTGGGTGTGTTGCGCTCCGAGTATTATACCAATCTGCTGGAGAGCTGCAGGCAAGAGGATATTAATGTATTCTGCGAATGTCTGCATCAGGATAAAACCAATGCCTACCTGGTTATTCTCTATCTCAAGGAGGCGTTTGAACGCCTGGAGCTAATTTTAAAGAATCACCATTTTAATTTCGTTACGCTTAGCAGACATAAAGGCACGGTCCAGGATAGATTATTAGAAATAAATCGTGAGTCTTTGGTTTTGGATGACCAGAC
>Ga0315294_10008596_pt1 | contig 11210 bp, 9 predicted proteins | sample YL17G13_40_MG_FD_203626 | JGI IMG/M metagenome (GOLD analysis project Ga0315294, IMG submission 203626) | Sediment microbial communities from Yellowstone Lake, YNP, Wyoming, USA - YL17G13_40 | ecosystem: Environmental > Aquatic > Freshwater > Lake > Sediment | place: USA: Wyoming | collected... | reverse complement strand
GTTGAATTTCTAAGATTACAGGAAATCAAGAAGCATTACGGCAGGGATGGAATTACTGATTTTCATGCCTGGGGTGGCTTTAAGCCAGGATCATATACCGATGATACTCAAATGTCATTGGCCACTGCGGTTGGGTGCCTAAGAGCCTATCAAAGGTGGAGGGAAAGAGGAATATGCCATCCAGCCTCTGTTGTCCATCGTTGTTATTTGGACTGGCTTGAGTCTCAGAATGATCCAGAACAGAGAAGGGGTCCGGGTAGAACTTGCTTGAGTGCTTTGCAAAGTGGGAAAATGGGGACGATTGAAGAGAAGATTAATGACAGCAAAGGTTGCGGTGGAGTCATGCGCACCGCCCCGGTTGGTTTAGCCTTTTCATCGGATAGGGCATTTGAAGAAGGTGCAGAATATGCAGCCATAACCCATGGGCATCCTTCCGGATATTTACCGGCAGGATTTCTCTCTGGAATGATATCTTATATTATTGAAGGTAAGAAGCTTAGGGAAGCAATAGATCTCTGCATTGGGCAGCTTATCAAGTATGACGGGCATAGCGAGACACTTAAAAAAATTGAACTGGTGCAAAAACTATCTGGCAGTCAAAAGTCGGTGGAAGAATCGATTCACGCAATCGGAGAGGGATGGGTAGGAGAGGAAGCATTAGCTATTTCCCTCTACTGTTCTCTAAAGTTTTCTGATCACTGGGGAAGAGGAACCTTAGCTGCGGTCAATCATTCAGGAGATAGTGACTCTACCGGGTCAATTACCGGAGCTATCTTGGGAACCTTACTTGGTGTTGAATTAATCCCAATACATTGGATACGGAATGTGGAAGAGTCGGATAGAATTAAAAAGATAGCCAATGACATGTTCAGGATCTTTAAGAACGGAAAGGAACTTTCCTTTGAGGAATATCCACCATTTTAGTGGCGCTGGCTTAGTAAAATAATATGTTTGCAGCTAGTAAAAGTGCAGGGACTGGCATTACTAGCGCAATAATTCGGTAACTTTTTTAACTTTTTGTAAGGGTTGATAATCTATCTCCCATTTTTATTATAAATAATTATATTCCTACAACAGAAGGACTCGTACTTTTGGTGCAAAGAAATACCTGGATTCCTGCTTTCGCAGGAATGACAGAGAATGGCAGGGATGACACAAGAACCTTTATTTATAAGGGTTTTAGACCCCCTTCAGGAATGCCCTAAATATGCACGTAGAGTGCCTTTAAACGCGCTTCAATTTTCGAAAAAAGGCAGTTACGACCCCTATTTTTAGCTTATTTTTACCTCTCCAAAATCACGAAACCCTTATAAATAGCCACTTTCATATTTTGAGATGAGGTAATTTTAATCAAAAAAGATCCATTTTTGAGGGGTTAAAATACCTATTTTTAAAAATTTTGCGTTTAAAGGTACTTGTAGTGATTATTCGCTAAAACCCTTATTATATAAGGCTTTCAAGAAGGTATTTTCCCACAGGTTTTACACATTTCCCCCATTTCTAAGTAAATGTTGTTAGTTTTAATCCCTCTGTCATTGTGAGCTTTCGAAGAAAGCGTGGCAATCTCATTATTTCCTTTATATCGTTCAACCTCATTCTGCTTAGACTTCTGTCATTTCCACTTCCCTATATGTAATTCCCACGAAAGTGGAAATCTATCTTTCCCCTTCCATCCAAAAACTAGAAACCTTTTCTTTTAAAAAGAAGGATTTTTTAAAACCTTTGTCGTATTAGTATTAAGATGTAGAAAAATTGAAAAAGACTAATTCTTTTAACCGCTGGTGGCGATTCAATAAGGTAAATATATATTCTTGAAGTGTGACAAAGAACCGTCCCCTGACACATTTATCCAAAATTCATATAATAAGTCAGGTATTACTCTAATCGGAGGAGGCTATTTTGAAAAGAGTACCCCAAAAAGACGTGGAACAGTTCTGGAAGAAAAAGGAAGAGGATATTGGAGAGAAAATTAAAGGGAGGAGTATGGCCGAGTTCATCGGTGGCTATCAGAACTTTTCCGGACCGATCTTGGGAATTTTATTCTATACCGAGAGTGCTTTTTATTTTCAGACTTTTCCCCGGCAAAACTTGCTCTTTTCTTTTATAAGAGCTGAGCAGCCGGAACGCGAAGAGAACCAGTTAAATTTTCGCATTCTCTGGTCGGATGTGGAGAAGATTGACTTTCCTCATAGGAAATATCCTTTTCTGGCACTTTTATTTCCTCCGGATTATCGGATTTTCATTGACTATCAGAGCAACGGGCAAAAAATGACCCTGACACTGACCATGCACTGTCTGGAGGATTGCAGCAGGTTAATCGATTTTTATAAAGATCGCAAAACAAAAAAGGAATGGTAAATTATCTATCAGTCGATTGAGTTAAACCGGTTTTTGGTTGTCACGGGGACGGTTATACTAACTCAATAATTCGGTAACTTTTTTTAGCTTTTCGTAGGGATTGATAATCTATCTCCCATTTTTATTATAAATAATTATATTCCTACAACAGAATGAATCGTTCTTTTGGTGCAAAGAAATACCTGGATTCCTGCTTTCGCAGGAAAAACAAAGTCCTGAGATTGCTTCGTCACTTCGTTCCTCGCAATGACACAAGAACCTTTATTTGTGAGGGTTTTAGACCCCCTTCAGGAATGCCCTTTAAACGCACCTAGAGTGCCTTTTTTGAGGCTTCAATTTTCGAAAAATTGGCAGTTATGACCCCTGTTTTTGGCCTATTTTTGCCTCCTCAAAATCACGAAACCCTTATAAATAGCCACTTTCATATTTTTAGATGAGGTAATTTTAGTCAAAAAAGAGCCATTTTTGAGGGGTAAAACCATAGCTCGACTTAAAATAATGCGCCACAAGCGATATCTCGCATTTTGCCTCGGAAACCCTTATAATATAAGGCTTTCCTCTTGCTCTAAATTAGCTAAAATCATAAACTTTGAGCTCCTGCCCTCTCCTTGACCTTTCCTTATAATAAAATTAGGTCAGAACTCATTTTTAAATATAGATGCTTTTGATAAATTATTTCTCAGATTAGTAACCAAATTATAAAAATTTATAAAAAGTTTTATAAAAAAGAAGGGTTTTTAAAATAGATGCAGTATAATATATAAAGATAATTTAAGTTAATCCCTAAACTTTAAAATGGAAAAATAAAAAAGGATTTTACATTAAAACAGAATTCTGGAGAGCTTTATACAAAAAAGCACCGACGGGGCAATTCCTAATATGGGGTATTAATCCGCGGGGTATAACATATTCCTGCTATTCAAAATGGATAAAGTGTCAGCAAGTGAGTATAGGCAGTGGATACTGTGACCTTCAGATTAAAATAGGTGTTGGTGGCGGGTAAGATTATAAGGACTGCAAGGCAGAATATATTGAAGCTTCTGGAAGGGTATCCTTACCAAGAAGTATTTCAGTAAAAAGCTGTTAAAGAACAAGACCTGTGGATAAAGAAAGTTTTAAATAGATTATCTGTGGATAATTTAAGAGTTTTGCCGTTTTTAACCGAGAAAAAATAAAAATTTCCTTAAAAGGAGGTGAAGAAAATGGTAGGTTTTGAATGTAAATTCGCAGATTCATCATGAAATTTATGAGGATTTTAGATGAATTTAGCAAAAAATCTGCGTAAATATTTCAGACGCGGATTTCGGTTGTATATAGTATTGGAATTGGTTATAAGTCTTTTGGCAAAATATAAAATTAAGGAGTGGAAATTATGAAAAAAGGAACTATTTTAAAGGTATTGGGTTTGATGTTAGTTTTAATTCTCTCGGTCACAGCTCTTGCAGAATGTGCAGCAGGGCAAAAAAAGGAATTCAAGGTTGCAATTCTATCTATGAGAAAACTTACTACACCCGCTGATTTAAGTACGCTAGAAGGTGTTAATAGGTTAAAAAAGGAATTGGGCATAGATCCTAAGATAATTGAATGTACTGAGATCTCTGAATACAAAGAACAAGTACAAGCAGTCAGCGAAGAAGGATATGATGTAGTGTATTTTATTTACGATAATTTTTTAGAAGCAGTAAAAGAAATTGCACCTAAGTATCCGAATACGAAATACATCGGATTGTGGATTGATTTGCCTGAAAAAGATAAGTTACCTAATCTAAAAACTCTGTTCTTTAAACCACAAGAAGGTTCATTTTTCTCAGGTATAGTTGCTGCACTGATGACTAAAACAGGAAAAGTAGGATTTATTGGTGGTGGAATAAACCCTGGAATTATGACATTTCTAGCTGGGTACGAAGCAGGTATAAAATATATTAATCCTAAGATTGAACTAGTGGTTTCCTGGGCTAATACTTTTGAGGATCCCCTAAAGGGAAAAGAGTTGGCAAATAGTCTCTATGGTAGGGGAGTAGATGTAATTTTCCAGGTAGCAAACCAGACCGGTTTAGGTGTTATTAGTGCTGCAAAAGATCAAGGAAAGTATGCAATAGGTGTTGACGTTGACCAATCTGGTTTGGCACCAGGAAATGTTATTGCTTCATGTTTGCTCGACCATGGGTATGCTACATATGATTCAATAAAACAAGCATATGAAGGTAAGTTTACTCCTGACCAAGTGTATTATGGGCTCAAAGAAGGTATGGAAGTAGTTGCCATCCCCGATTTTGTTCCCCAGGATGTAAAGGATAAAGTAAACGAAATAAAGCAAAAAGTAATAAAAGGTGAAATACAAATACCAAAAATAACAGATACAAAGTAAAGGAACTATAATGTGCTCCATACAATGTTGACCTACATTGTATGGAGCACATATACAATAAGGGTGACTATTGATTAAGAGGAGATGGTCAAATGAGCGAAACAATTCTTTATCTAAAAAATATTACAAAGATATTTCCTCATCCTGAAAAACCTGTTATTGCCAATGACCATATCAATTTTAGCGTACAAAAAGGAGAAATACATGCTGTTGTAGGAGAAAATGGGACTGGCAAAAGTACACTAATGAACATATTGTATGGTATGTACCAACCTGACGAGGGCGAGATTATACTAAATGGCCGGGCTATAAAATTAGAAAATCCAAGACAAGCTATTGAGAATGGGATTGGTATGGTACATCAACATTTTATGTTGATACCATCTTTTACTGTTGCCGAAAATTTAGTATTTGGCTTCGAGCCACGGAAGGGTCTGTTGGTAGATGTGGATAAAGCAAATCAAATAGCAAGTGAAATATCTACGAAGTATGGTTTGAAGATAGAACCTACTCGAAAGATACGCGATTGTTCTTTAAGTATGCAGCAGAGGGTTGAGATACTAAAGATACTATATCACGGTGCAAATATTCTCATATTTGACGAACCCACATCAGTATTGACACCACAGGAAACAAACGAACTTTTCAAAGCTTTTGAGGAACTAAAAAATGACGGAAAAACTATAATTTTTATTACTCATAAATTAAAAGAAGTTATGTCTGTTGCTGATCGGGCAACTGTTTTGAGAAAAGGTAAAGTTGTGGACGTAGTTAATATGAAAGATACGAGCATAGATAAGTTGGCAGCTATGATGGTTGGAAGAGAAATATCAGTTGTTAAAAGGAAAGATATAATCGAAAGCCTGGATGGTAAAGAAAATATTTTAGAAATAAAGAATCTGAAATGCTTAAACAATAGGGGCGGTATTGCATTAAACGGAATATCGTTTGCCTTGAAACCAGGAGAAATACTGGGAATTGCCGGAGTTGGTGGAAACGGGCAAAGTGAATTAGTGGAGTGTATAACAGGGTTGGGTAAAAGTATTTTTGAAGGTCAAATTTTATATAAGGGTGTTGACATTACCAGTTATAGTGCATCAAAAATAAGAGAACTTGGAATAGGCCATATAACAGGCGAGAGATATATAAGGGGCGTATGTAGAAAGTCAAATATATACGAAAATATAATTATGGGTGCTCATAGACAGTCTCCCTGGGCGGCTAAACATTTTATGGATCCTAAAAAATTAAATGAATTGGTTGACAAACTTATTGAAACTTTTGATATAAAAATATCTTCAAAAGATGCTAATATTATGAGTTTGTCGGGAGGAAATGTGCAAAAGTGCATACTCGCGAGGGAGCTTAATTTGGCAAAAGAAATAATTGTAGCCGAGGAACCAACCAGAGGCGTCGATATTGGCGCTGTTGAATTTATTCATAGTCAACTTATTAAAAAGATTAAAGATGGCTATGGAATTATATTAGTTTCAACAGACTTGGATGAAATAATCTCATTAAGTACTAAGATAATTGTAATGTTTGAAGGAAGGTTAATTGGACAGATTATTCCGGATGTTGACTCTTTAGAGAATAAAATTGGGCTAATGATGGCAGGGATTACACCATAGTAAAAAAGGGGTGGATATATACGAAAAGAGAATTACAACAGTCACTGTTAAGATTATTAGTAGCCTTTAGTGTAGCATTAATCTTAAGTAGTATATTTATTTTATTTACAGGTGAGAATCCGCTTACGGCTTATGTACAGCTGCTTCGTGGGGCCTTTGTTGGCAAACGTAATTTTGTAACAACATTAAGATGGAGCGTACCATATATGCTAACCGGGATTGCAGCGGCGATATCTTTTAAAGCTGGAATGTTTAACATGGGAATAGAAGGATGTGTATATTTAGGAGGATTGACAGCAGCCTTAGTAGGTACGTATATCAAAGGATTACCGGCAGTTCTGCATATTTCCCTTGCTATGTTAGCTGCAATGCTAGTTGGTTCACTTTGGTTGTATATCCCTGCTAAACTACGCGCATACCGTGGGGTAAACGAAGTAATAACAACCTGGATGCTTAGTTATATTGCTATTTTGTTATGCCAGTTTCTGGTTGCTCAAATTTTCCAGGATCCTAATGATTTGGCACAAGCAGCTCAACAAGTGAGAACACCCTATGTGCAAGCTACGGCTAAGTTAGCTCAGATAATACCTCCATATCAACTTAATACCTCTTTATTTATTGCAATTGGATTAGTAATTATATTTTATATTTTTTCCAGTAAAATGACATTTGGATATGAGCATACAATGACCGGGTTGGCTCCTGACTTTGCTCAATACGGCGGTGTAGACATTGCCAAAGTACGTTTCTATTCAATCATTATAAGCGGTGCTGTAGGAGCTCTTGCTGGTGCTACTGAGATTTTAGGAGTTCACTATAGGTATATACATGGTTTTTCGAATGACCTTGGTCCAAGCGGCATTTTAGTAGCATTAATGGGAAGATTAAATCCAATGGGTATTCCGTTTTCAGGAATTTTTATGGGAGCGATGCAAAATGGTGCTAGAGGCATGGCCAGGACAAGCAATGTTTCCCTGGACACTGTAAGGATTATAATTGCAGTTGTTGTAATATGCATAACAGCGGAAGGGTTGTACGAGCTATTAAAAATTAAAAGTAAAGTGAGAGAGGAGGAATAAAGCTTGTTTGATATAATCTTCAATACTAATACAGTTGCAACGGGGATTAGGCTTGCCACACCTATACTGTTGGCGGCTTTGGGTGGAGTTGTTTGCAACAAAGCTGGGAATTTTAACATTGCTTTGGAAGGTTTCATGCTTATAGGCTCTTTTGCAGCTGTAGTTGGAAGTTACTTTTTAAAAAGTGCTACCCTGGGAATTTTATTGGCGGTTTTAACAACAGTTGCTATATCATTGTTATACGGGCTATTTTGTATCACTTTTAAGGCTGACGAAATCATTGTAGGGTTTGGTTTCAACATGTTTGCTATAGCTCTCACCGGATGGCTTTTAAAACCGATTTTTGGTGGGAAGGGTTCTTTTTATAATCCATCTACACCGGTGCTAAATCCTATAAAATTGCCTCTGATTAGTAAAATCCCTATTTTGAATACAATATTTAGTGGATATAACATAATAGTCTACTTGTCCTGGATTCTAATTTTTTTATTGTATGTGATTATGTATCGTACTTCTTTGGGTTATAAATTGAGGGCTTTGGGAGAAAACCCGGCATCTTTGAAAGCCAATGGTTTAAGCACTGTAAAATATGCTTACCTGGCAGAGGTTATAGCCGGTATAACCTGCGGTTTAGCAGGAGCTTATTTATCTATAGGCAGTCTTGCTATGTTTACAGAGAATATGACTGCTGGACGCGGTTTTATTGCAGTTACAGCTGTAATTTTTAGCAATGCATATCTACCTTTTACTGCTTTAGCAAGTATACTATTCGGTTTTGCAAATAGTATAGCTATACAGTTGCAAGGTTTAGGTTTCCCAACACAGTTTATTGATATGATTCCATATATATTGACTATACTTATGATTATTCCGACAGCGTTCAAGAAGAAAAGTGCGGTTAAAAGAAAAGGTATAAACGAATAACTTATAGCTAATTTTTTATATGGTAACTAAAATTAAATAATGTTCTTAGGAGGTTTAGTTATGACAATTTTTATTAAAGGTAAGTTATTAATCGATGGAACAGGTAAGGAACCTATTAGTAATGGGGTTGCGGCAGTAGAAGGTAATCGAATTGTGGAAATTGGAGATTCAAGAAGTATTCAAATACCGCCAGATGCCGAGGTTATTGATTGTAATGATGAAACATTATTGCCCGGCCTGGTCGATTCACATTTACATGCAGGTTTGGACTCAACAAGAAAAGAGCCTGTTTTAGCTCAGTATGAAAAACCTGATGCTTTAAGAGCATTAAGAGGTTATATATCTTTACAAAAGGATATTATTGCAGGTGTGACCACCGTAAGATTGCTGGGAGATGGAACGGGATATATTGATAAAATTATCAGGGATGCAATAAATGCAGGTGAGATTACAGGACCAAGGGTGCTGGCAGCTGTCCATGCAATACGCCCGACACATGGAACAGCTCCTCAAATAGGAGTTACAGCGGATGGAGTTGAACAGGTAAGATATTATACCAGACAGGCTATTTTTTTAGGCGCAGATGTCATTAAATTATTTGTATCAAACATTTCAAGAGGGGAGTCATATTTAGATTATTTGCGAGGGGATCTCACCCAGGTTCCGGCATATACTAAAGAAGAAATAGCAACTGCGGTAGATGAAGCCCATAGATCGGGTATAAAGGTTGCAGTGCATTGTATAGGTGGACCAGCTTTAAAGTGGTCTCTCGAAGCTGGAGTTGATTCTATTGAACATGCTAACCTTATCGAAGAGGATGATATACCGTTATTTTTAAGCACTGGTGCATTTATAAGTGATCCCAACCTCCACCTATTCTTCGACAAGGAAATAGGCTTTGAAAGTTCAGGTAATAAGACTCATAGGTGGGAAGACCTTCCTGAATGGTGGCATGAAAAGGTGAGGTCATCCAGGGAACAGACAAGAAGAGTAATGTCTAAGGCTCTAAAGTCAGGAGTCAAATTTGCACTGGGTACGGACTTGAATCATGGTGGCCTTTGGAAGGAAGCTAAATATTTTGTTGAAGAAATAGGTGCAACACAAATGCAAGCAATTCTCGCTATAACTAAAAATGGAGCTGAAGTTTGCGGATTGGAAAAACAAATAGGTACACTTGAAAAGGGGAAATTAGCGGATATAATTTCTGTACAGGGCAATCCATTGGAGAATATAGAGAATTTAAAGAATGTTAATCTGGTTATGAAAGATGGTGTAAGATTCAAGTAAACATATTTATTTTCGCAAGTTTCGAACAAACGTGAACATTACCATTACGGATAGAATTTGTGGGAGCAGTTTATCATATCATCTCCAGAGGAAATGCCAAAGAGGCGATCTTTCTTGAGGAGAAAGACTTTACTGATTTCCTCAGGAGTCTTATCTTTGGTGATAAAAAGATATCACTTCCTATTACCTGCCTACTGTCTAATGAGCAACCATTATCATCTACTTATGGAAACCCCTGAAGGTAATTTATCCAGAGGGATGAGACAATTAAATGGCCTCTATACTAAAACGATTCAATAAAAAATATCAGAGAGTTGGGTCTCTTTTACAGGGCAGATACCAAGCGATTCTGGTGGATAAAGATCACTATTTGCTTACACTTTGTCGCTATGTAGTCTTAAACCCGGTAAGGGTAAAAATAGTAAAAGACTTAAGGAGACTGGAAATGGAGTACTTAATCAAGCCTTTGTCCGTTCCGGGATAAAAGCAGAATCACCCTTAAAGGCCATAAAAGGACAACACAAGAGAAGGAGAAAGTATGAAGAGTATACTGATGAAAACGCTAGTGGCGCTTCTGAGCATTGCGTTCCTGTGTATGTTTGCTGGCGCGCAATCTGAAAAACAGGCGAATTTGTCGAATCAGGATCTGCTGATCAAGAGTGAGGTGGAAACAGCAGTCAGCATGCTTCAGGCCATCTATGCAAAGCATCAGCAGGGGGCAATGACCCTTGAGAAGGCAAAAGAGCTTGGGGCCGACCTTCTGCGGGAACTTAAGTACGGTACCGAAGGATATTTCTGGGCCGATACCACCGAAGGTGTCAATGTAGTTTTGTACGGCCGAAAGGATGTGGAGGGAAGAAATCGGCTGGAAGATAAGGATACCAATGGTATGTATTACGTAAAGGACTTTCTGGCCAAAGGGAAAGCAGGTGGCGGGTATGTGGAGTACTGGTTTACGAAGAAGGGACAGACCACAACTCAACCCAAAAGATCATATGTGCTCCTCTTTGAACCATTCGGATGGGTTGTTGGTAGTGGATACTACCGCTGAAAACGCCAAAGGATAGTAAATAAATAGGGACACATCTCTGCCTGTGCGTGCCTGCCTGTGCGAACCTGCACGCAGACAGGTTAGCACGCAGACAGGCCATTTTATTCTGAATGCGACAGGAAATGGTTGAGCCAGCTCAATATTTCGGTAACTTTTTTTAGCTTTTCGTAGGGATTGATAATCTATCTCCCATTTTTATTTAGTTAAAATCACAAACTTTTGCGATTAGCCTCAAAATTGCGAAGTAATACTTTGATATTGTTTTTCGCTGGCCCTTATCGATTCTTCAGACCCAACATTTTTTTGAGACATATCAGTGCGGAAATCGTTAAAATTGTAACGGGTGTAAAATATCTTTTCCGCGCCGGCTGAAATCGCCCCCATCGTGCTCTTTTTTGTCAGTTCATAATTCTCCTCGGCGGTTTTGCCATTAAAACTTTCCGCTTCTGTTACCCAGATCGGTTTTGATATTTTGAATTCGGCCAGCATCTTTTTATAAGCGCCGACATTGA
>Ga0315294_10008593_pt1 | contig 11212 bp, 9 predicted proteins | sample YL17G13_40_MG_FD_203626 | JGI IMG/M metagenome (GOLD analysis project Ga0315294, IMG submission 203626) | Sediment microbial communities from Yellowstone Lake, YNP, Wyoming, USA - YL17G13_40 | ecosystem: Environmental > Aquatic > Freshwater > Lake > Sediment | place: USA: Wyoming | collected... | reverse complement strand
TAACAAGGTCCTCTTCATCGCCGACGAGATCCAGACCGGCCTGGGCCGGACGGGCAAGCTTATGGCCTGCGAACACGAAGGCGTCAAGCCCGATATGATCGTCATCGGCAAGTCGCTCGGCGGCGGTTGCTACCCGATTTCGGCCGTCCTGGCCGATCAGGACGTCCTCGGCGTATTCAAGCCGGGCGAACACGGCTCGACCTTCGGCGGGAACCCGCTGGCCTGCGCCGTGGCCCGGGAAGCCTTGCGCGTCATCAAGGACGAAAAGCTGATCGCCAACTCGGCCAAACAGGGCAAGTACTTTCTCGGCAGACTCAAGACGGTCAAAAGCCGCCACATCAAGGAAGTCCGCGGCAAAGGCCTGCTGATCGGCATCGAGCTCTATCCCGAAGCGGGCGGCGCCCGCCGCTTCTGTGAAGCCCTGAAGGACGCGGGGCTGCTCTGCAAGGAGACCCACGACAATGTCATCCGCTTCGCGCCCCCGCTCGTCATCCAGAAGGAAGAGCTCGACTGGGCCTATCAACGCATCGTCGATGTCTTCAATAAGCTCGAAAAATAACGAGGTTCAACATGTCCAACCCCAGATACAGATCCCTTTCACCCGACAACTCTCTTGCCCGCCGCGATTTCTTTAAAGCGGGCGGCGCGGTCGGTGCCGGTCTCGTCCTCGGAGGGCGGACGCTGTCCGCCTTCGCCGGCCAGAGCGCCCCGGCCCAGAAGACACCGCCGCCGAGGCCCAAAACCAACATCGAAGAGGCGACGAAGGTTCCCAGGACGAAATATTCGCTGCCGGGACTTTTTCCCGGTCAGGTCGTCCAGGTCGTCAACGAGGAAGCCATGCCGGGCGGCCGGCCCGACGCCTCGGTCATCAAGGGCATGGTCGGTGAGGGCATCGCCAAACTCACGAACAAAGACCTCAAGGCGAGTTTCGGTCTTTTCTTCACCAAGACCGATGTCGTCGGGATTAAGGTCAATCCCGTCGGACCCGGCCTCATCAGCACCCGGCTCGAAGTCGTGGACGCCATCATCGACTGGCTGACCGAAAACGGTCTCCCCAAGAAGAATGTCATTATCTGGGACCGTTTCGATTATATGCTCACAGACGCCGGTTTCACCGCCGAGCGGTATCCCGGGATCGGCATCGTCGGCCTCCAGACGATGGACGACGATGCCCAGTCGGGGAAGAGCCAGGACAACAGCAAATGGCTCAAGCCGGACGGCAAGCACGTCAGCGTCCCTAATTTCGATCAGGAGGTCTATTACTGGGCCGACGTCGAGGGCCCGAAGGACCTGGCCTACCTCAACCAGCACGTCTTCAATGGAAAGCATTCCTATTTTGGCAAGCTTCTGACGAAGACCCTGACCAAGATCATCAATATCCCGGTCTTCAAGAACACCGGCAATGCGATCTCCATGGCCACGAAGAACATCGGCTACGGCGCGGTCTGCAATACGAACCGGCTCCACGGCCCGCTCTTCCTCGACGTCTGCGTCGAGGTCCCGGCCTTTCCCGTCATCCGCGACAAGATGGTCCTGAACATCACCGACTCCCTGCGGGCCCAATACGACGGAGGACCGGCCGAGAACGCGAAATTCACTTACCTCGACAATTCCCTCTATTTCGCCACCGACCCGTTCGCCCTGGACATGTACTGCCACGCGGCGCTCGTCAACAAACGCAAGAGCATGAACGTCCAAGTGAACGAGAATCCCCGCTTCACGGAATATCTCCGCTATGCCGAAAAGCTCGGTTTAGGGATCGCCAACCCCGACAAGATCAAGTTCACTTCCGTCAAGCTGGGTCCGTCAAGCTAGGATGATAAAATCGCTTCGGCTTTTCTTATTCTGTCTCCTTGCTGGATCCCTGTCGGCAGCCGAGATCGTCCTTCCTGGCGACAATTTTTTCCCAGGCTGGAAACGCTCCGGGATTCCCGCCGTCTTCATCAAGGCCGATCTCTTCAATCACATCGACGGAGGGGCTGAGCTCTTCCTCGAATTCGGCTTTGAGAAGGTGGCGATCCAGCATTACAAAAAGGGCTCGGCCGAGCTGACCCTCGAAGTCTATGAGATGGAACTCCCGGAATCGGCCCTCGGTGTCTATCTCATGAAATGCGGTCGGGAAACGCCGTTCCCGGAGATCCCCGCCCGGAATTCGAGTGAGACGGCCCAGGCCACGATTCTCCGCGGCCGATACTTCCTTCTCGTCAACAATTTCAGCGGCGGGGCGGAGCTCCAGCCGGCCATGATCGCTCTGGCCAAAGCGGTTCTGGCCAAGATCCCGGATGTTCCCGCCTCCGGCCGTCTCTTTGAACTGCTTCCCTCGAAAGACCGCCTGGCCGGGTCGGAGCGGCTCATCCGAGGGCCGGTCGTCCTCCAACCTTATTTTACGTTCGGGGAAGGGGACATCCTCCAGCTCGAAGGAAAGATCTTCGGTGCCGTAGCGAACTACCGGGAAGTCCCCGAAGCCGTTTTTACCCGCTTTGTCATTCCGTATCCTGATGAGATCCGGGCCGTTGCGGTTTATAAGAATCTTCTGGCCAACCTCGATCCCTATTTAAAAGTCCTGGAAACGAAAGAAACCGTTTTCGTTTTCGAGGATTACCGGGAAAAATTCGGGATCGTCGAGCTCAAGGGATCGACCCTCGATATCCGGGTCAACCTCAGCCTCCGGCCGAAGATCTAAAATTCAACCCGAAATCAGGGGACATGATCCTAATTTTTTGAAAATTGGGTCATGTCCCCCGATTTCTTGTCAGGTTTTGCAGGCTTCGGCCGGCGTTTGCACGGATTCCTTCTTTTTGACGGATCGAAGCATAATGATTGATGTATACAATATGACGCCGACGACGACCCACGTCAGGATTTTAAGAGGCAGAGATTTGACGATAAAGGCCGCGATAAGCACCCCGATGATCCCTAAGCCCGTCAGACCGATGGCCGCTTTCGGATCATAGGAGGCTTCTTTAATAAATCTCAAACTGCACCAAGGCATAAGCAAAGCGCACGAGCCTGTCATGATCGGGTAGGCCACCCGAGGATCCATCCCCAGGGCAAAGACCAAGGCCATACACGGCGCATAAAAGCCGATGCCGATCGTCTGGAGGGCTCCGAAGATGAAACTGACGATGACCGCAACGATCAATTTCCAGCCCGTCAACGATTTCGTGAACATGACCCCTTTTTCGGCTAAAGCTTTTACCGCTTGCTCGGGCGGAAAAAGATTGAAAAGGTTCAAAGACTTCGCCGTCATCACGAAGGCCACAAGCAAAAGGGCAAGGCCAAGCCCGAGCCGGATTTTTTTGACGGGCATTTTTGCCACAACGCCCGCTCCAAGGACTGCTCCGATGGTGGCCGCTAACATTATAGAAATCAAAGTCACGAAATCAACTTCAACGACCTTGATATAAATCAGGGCCTGGGCCACGACCGGAAGGCAATGGCCGACGTTCAGGGTGCCGGGGATGACCCGGTCGTCGACCGTCTTGGTGAACTTGTAGAACGAGGTCGTGGGGGCGAAACTGCCGATCCCCAGCGTATCGAAGAAGTTCGTCACGAAGCCGATGCCCGACAGCGGCAGCCAGGAGACCCTGGAAAAGACCTTGTGCCTGTTGATAACGTCCCTGAGATAGAAGACGGCGAAGATGAGAGCCGAAACACTGAGCAGGGCGAGGAGAAAATTTTTCATGCGGCGTCCTTTGAAGAGAGATGCGGACCTAAAAAAGACAGGTCGATGAAGAAGATCCTCGTCATGGAGCCTCTTTGATATCAAATAACGGGCGGGACGTCAACAGCGGTTCGCCGGCTCTTTCTTTCCCCCGGCGCTACTGTTTCCGAAAAGATGTTTTCATGACGGCCCGGGCTTGCGTCGTTTTATCCGTCGCCACGATTTCCATCTGATACTCCCCCGGACTCAGGATCGGCAGATCGATCTCCACAACCAGGACACTTTTGCCTTTTTCGAACTTTTTGGTCTCAAGGATCCTCGTTTCCAGCGGGAATTCTTCGCCGGTGGACGCAGCCGTCAGACGGAAACCCACATGCACCGCCGGGGCCGTCTTGGCTTGAAACTCGGCCGGGATGACGGCGATCAGCCTTTTGTCGTTGGGTCCCAATGTTTTCACGAGAGGACGACAATGCAAAGGCAGAAGCGGGTAGAAGTTGATGAATGAGGATCTCTGGGATACTCGTTTCGGCGGTGACATCTGGACGAATTGGGCCTCTTGGCCGGGGACCAGAAGCAACGGGGAATAAAAAATCGTCCCCGATCGATCGAGCCCGGGAATGATCAACGGCGACTTTCCCATCAGCGTCTGCCCCGTCTGCATGTCTCGCGCCACGAACCGCAGCTCATATTCCCCGGGCTTGAGAGAGGCCAGGGCATAGGGATAGAGCGCCTTTTGGGCGTGCGTCGTCAGGTCGATCTCTCCGCGGAGCGCTTGGACGACCTTGTTGTCTTTGTCGAAAATGAAAGTGAAAAGCTCCGCTTTATCAGGGGGGATCCCGGTCTTCGCGTCCACCAGGAATTTCGATAAAAGGAGGCCGTTGGAACCTTTGCCGTCCTCGCCGAACAAAGGATCGACGGGCGCGTCGAGGGTCTCTTTGGCGATCGGCTGATCGGCGAAGGCCAGGTCATAGAGCTGGATCTGCTTTTCTAGGTCGGTCCATTGATCGAAGGGCTTGGGATTGTTATACCCTCCCTGGACGAAGACCCGATAATCGGGCTTCTTGACATCGACCTGGATCTGATGAAATTGACCGTCCCATTGTTCGTTGATGTAATAGCCTAAGACGTAGTAATTACCGCTGAGCATTTGAACATCCTCGGCGATGGTCGTGACCTCTTTGATGTCGGCGAAATATTGTCCGCCCGAAGCGAGGGAGAAGTCCTTGAGAGGATGTTCCGTATAGGTGTATTTCCGCTTGGTGCCGAACATGCCCTCGATCCAGTTTTTCGTGTTGATCGTGAAGGCCGGCGTGTTGGACGCGGCGAATTCGAGGCCGACCGTCTTGTTGATCGCCTGCGACGAGAACAGGAGGAGGTTCTTGCTTCCGGCGATGTATTCCATCGCTTTGGCCAGCTCGGACATGCTCTTCGAGAATTCCTGGGCATTCCGGCCCCCCGCTTCAACGGGAGGGCCCCCGATGTTGATCGAACCCTCGGCGAAGATCTGCTCGGTTTTATTGGTGTAAACTTCCGGGAGATTGGTTTCTCCTGAGCCGGAAATATTTTTGGGGCGGTCGTCGACCTGGACCGGCATTTTGGTCTCGGAAGGAGGAAGGTAGGCAGATTTGACTCCGGAATACGAAGTCGTTCCCGAAACTCCGGGGAATCCTTGAGCCCGATCGATCCCTTTCTTCATCTTTTTTTTATCCGAGGTCAGATATTGGGTCATATTCAAACCGGTCAGCCCGGTATAGTAGAGAACGGCCACCTCGTCATCGGGCTGAAGCTTGGTCTCGATGAATTGCTCGGCCGCTTTTTTGGCGTTCGTGACGCCGGCCGCATCGCTTCCTTGAAAATCAAGGAGAACGAAATATTTCCGGTTCGTTTCTTTGAGCCGCGTCGGCCCGACGATGGTCCCGGTCTTGTCCGGCGCCGCGCCGAATCCATCGAGTCCGTGAATTTCGAATTCGGTGATCTTTTTGAGATCTTTGTTGTCATAGAGGACGAAATCGTCCACTTTGAGATCGGTCACCGGTCGGCCGTTCCGGTCGAGGACCCGGACCGGGACGAGCTTGACGACCACCGCGGCATCGTGCCGCAGGATCTTCTGGGCCGGGTTTTGTTGGGATGCCGAGCCTGCGACAAGGGCGGGAAGAAGAAAAATAGCCAGATAGGTTTTTTTCCTCATGAATGACCTCCCCCTGAAACGGACAGGAATCACTTACAATATAAAAGACGGATGGCAGTCTGTCAAGCGAAGCTAGAGGCCTGGGTCGATTGGACTCGAGGGGATCGAGGATCTTGGAAGTTTGACCCCCCTGTCCATCTTTGATATAAATGGCGATGGAATTCCGATCGAGGGGAGAGGCTAATGGACTTCAAGGGAAAAACGGTTTTGATCACCGGGGGGGCCTCCGGAATGGGCGCCGCCTGCGCTCGGGAGTTCGCCGCGGCGGGGGCGAACGTCGTCATTGTCGATCTCAACGGCCCGTTGGCCAAAAGGGTTGCGTCCGAGATCGGAGCGCGAGAGCCCGTCGTCGGGGACGTCAGCGATTCCACTTTTTGTAACCAGGCTGTGCAAACGGCTCTGGGCCGCCACGGCCGATTGGATATCCTGGTCAATTGCGCCGGCATCATCCACCGGGCTGACGCCCAGGGCACCTCCGATGAAAATTGGAGGAGGGTCATGTCCGTCAATGTCGACGGCGTGTTCTTCATGAGCCGGGCCGCCGTCGCTCCCATGAAAAAGCAGGGGAGCGGCGTTATCGTCAACTTCGGTTCCATCTGGGGCGGTGTGGGCGCGGCGGGCGTCGTCGCCTACTGCGCGAGCAAGGGCGCCGTTCATAACCTGACCCGGGCCATGGCCCTCGATCACGTCAAGGACGGCATCCGCATCAACGCCGTTTGTCCCGGCGAGGTCAACACCCCGATGCTGGCCTCGGGCCGGGCGACCCCGCCCACCCCGGAGGATCTCAAGAAGCTCGGCGAAACGGTGGTTCCGATGGGCCGGCTGGCGGATCCCGCGGAGATCGCCCGGGTGGTGGTTTTTTTGGCCTCCGACGGGGCCAGCTATATGACCGGGTCCATGGTCACGGTCGACGCCGGTTACACCGCCCGGTAATCCTTTCTCAAGGAGGACAAGCCGTGGAATACAGGCCGTTGGGAAGGTCGGGCCTCAAGGTCTCGCCGCTCTGTCTCGGAACGGACAATTTCGCCAATCCCACGCCGGAGGATGAATGCGCGGCGATGATCGAGGCCGCGCTGGACGCCGGCCTCAATTTCATCGACACGAGCAACAGCTACGTCAAAGGCGAATGCGAGCGCATCATCGGCCGGGCTTTGGCCAAGAACAAGCGCCGGCACGAGGTCGTCATCGCCACGAAGGTCTTTTACCCGACGGGCCCCGGTCCCAACGACCAAGGCGGGTCGCGGCGTCATATCCTCCAGGCTTGCGAAGATTCCCTCCGCCGGCTCCAGACCGACCATATCGACCTCTACCAGACCCATCGGCCGTCGTTCGATTGTCCCATCGAGGAGACCCTGGGCGCCCTGACGGACTTGGTCCGGCAGGGAAAGGTCCTCTACATCGGCAGCACGACCTCCCCGGCCTGGAAGGTGCTGGAAGCCGTCCTCGTCAGCGAGATGAGAGGATATGCCCGCTTCATCTCCGAGCAATCGCCTTATAATTTGTTGGACCGCCGCATCGAGAACGAGCTTGTTCCCATGTGCCGGGAGCATGGTTTGGGCATCCTGGCCTGGGCGGTCTTGGGTATGGGCGTTCTCGCCGGCCGATACCCTGAGGGAAAAAGCTTCCCCAAGGATTCGCGCGCCGCGCTTCGCGGCGGGATCTATGCCGAGCGGGTCACGCCGAGAGGCGTTGAAGTTGGCCAACGCTTCATCCGGATCGCTAAGGAGCACGGGATCCATCCGGCGCAATTGGCCGTCCTATGGGTCAAGGACCAGCCGGGGATCTCGGCGCCGATCATCGGTCCCAGGACCGTCGACCAGCTGAAACTCCTGGTCCCGGTTATGGGCATGAAGCTCGACGCGGCGGTCCGGCAAAAATGCGACGAGCTGGTCCCTCCGGGCAGCGCGGCGGCCAATTTTTTCAATTCGGCCCCTTGGATGAAGATGAAGCTCTTTTCCTGAATTTCTTTTTGATTTTCAGGCGCATTGTGCTAATATATCGTTTACTTTATTAGGGATAGAATTCCTTATCGGAGCCCGTCTCACAGCGTTCATGAGCTATTTAATTTACGCCCGCAAATACCGGCCTAAGACCTTTGAGCAAATGATCGGCCAGAAAGCGGTCGTTCAAACGCTTCAAAACGCGGTTAAAAGCGGCCGCCTGGCCCAAGCCTATCTTTTCTCGGGCATGCGCGGCGTGGGTAAGACGACCGCCGCCCGGATCCTGGCCAAGGCCCTCAATTGCGAGCACGGTCCGATCCCAACGCCGTGCAACGCCTGCGATCACTGCCGGGAGATCGACGAGGACCGCTCGATCGACGTCCTCGAGATCGACGGGGCCTCGAACCGGAAGGTCGGAGAGATCGATCCCATCCGCGAGACGGGGAAATACAAGCCCATCCACAGCCGGTACAAGATCATTTACATTGACGAAGTCCACATGCTGTCCACGTTCGCCTTCAACGCCCTGCTCAAGATCCTCGAGGAGCCGCCGCCGAGCACGGTCTTCATTTTCGCCACCACCGAGTTCCACAGCGTCCCGGCGACCGTCGTCTCGCGCTGCCAGCATTTCGAGTTCAAAAAGGTCTCCCAGCGCGACATGATCAACCACCTGAACGATATCGCCAAGAAAGAAGAGCTGACGATCTCTTCGTACGGACTAAGCCTGATCGCCGACGCCTCCGAGGGAAGCATCCGCGACGCCCAGAGCCTGCTCGACCAGGCCGTCGCCTTCTGCGGAGAGAACATCGGCGACCCGGAGCTCAAAGAGATCCTGGGTTCGGTCAACCGGGATCTGCTGTTCGAGTTTTCGGGCGCCGTCTTCGAAGAGAAGCCCGAACGGATCTTCGCCCTGGTTGAAAAGGTCGTCGAATCCGGTCATGATCTGCGTTTTTTCTACAAGGAGCTCGTCCAGCATTTCCGGAACCTGCTGGTCGTGAGCTCGGTCGGCCGGCCGGAGGATCTCCTGCTCTTCGGGCCGGAGGATCTCAACCGCTTGAAGGAAGAAGCGGGCAAAGCCTCCCAGGAAGAGCTTCTTCGCTATCTCCAGGCTCTCCAAAACGCGGAGCAAGGCCTCCGATTCTCCTCCCACCCTCAGATTTATTTCGAAACCGTCTGGGTCAAGCTGTGTCATTATAAGAAGATCATTCCCTTGAAGGATGTCATCCAAGACTTGGACGAGGCGAAGAAAGGCGGAGGAACGGCTCTTGAGCACCGGCCCCGGCCTCAACCTCCGTCGGCGGCGGTCCCGGCGCCGGCCCATCGGAATCCTGCCGAGCGGTCCGGTTTCCCAGCCAAGCCGCCCGCTATGGAGACGCATCGGCCGCTCCAAAAACAGGATTCCCCTCCGCCCAAGATCGAGAAGGACCTCGATATCGCCCTGAAGGACCCGGGGGTCCGCTCGTTTATGGATAAATTCAAGGGGCAGGTTATCTCGGTCGAGCCGCTCGGGAAAAAGGGCGAGGGCGAGGAGGACTGATATGAAAGGCTTCGGCGACCTGCAGAAAATGCTCAAATCGGCCCAGGAGATGCAGGAGCGAATGCAGAAGGAATTGTCCCAGCTGCGGATGGACGGCTCGAGCGGCGGGGGCATGGTGACGGTCACCATGGACGGTCAGAAGAACCTTCTCGCGCTCAAGCTGGATCCCGAAGTGGTTAATAAGGACGACGTGGAAATGCTCCAGGACCTGATCATGGCCGCTTTCAACGACGCCGGGGCCAAGGTCGACGGCGTGCTCGCCCAGAAACTGGGCAGCCTGGGGGCAGGCATGAAGATCCCGGGATTCTGAGAATGTTCGAATACGCCCAACCCCTCAACCGCCTCATCGAGGAACTGAGGAAGATCCCCAGCATCGGGGCGAAGACCGCCCAAAGGATCGCCTTCCATCTCCTCAGCGTCTCCCAGGACGAGGCGGACAACCTGGCCGAGTCCATCCGCGAGGTCAAAAGGAACCTGTTCTATTGCTCGGTCTGCAACAACATCACCCATATCGATCCCTGCCGCTATTGCACGGATGCCGATCGCGGCGATGACGCCATCTGCGTCGTCGAAGAGCCTTATAACATCTCGACGATCGAGAAAACGGGCGCCTTCCACGGCCGCTACCACGTTCTGCTGGGCACGCTGGCCCCGCTCCGAGGGAAGGGGCCGGACGACCTCAAAATCGAGAAGCTGACCGCCCGTCTGGGCGACGGCCGGATCAAAGAGATCATCATCGCCACCAATCCCACGGCCGACGGCGAAACGACGGCCCATTTCCTGGTGGGGATCCTGAAGGACTTTCCGATCAAACTGACGCGATTAGCCATGGGCCTGCCTGTCGGGTCCGACATTGATTTCGCCGATCATGTCACCGTCAAAAAGGCCCTGGAGGGGAGAACGGAACTCAAGGAATAATCCATAATTCATACGATGTCTTCCTGATGGGTTTCCCGACTCCGAATAAATTTATTTCGGACACGCTCTGAGGGGCGTATCCAAGGAGTAATCATATGAAAAAGGTTTTCAAAGCCATTGACGGGAACCATGCGGCGACGCACGTCGCCTACGCGTATTCCCAGGTCGCGGCCATCTATCCCATCACTCCCTCCTCGACGATGGGGGAAATGGCCGATGAATGGTCCGCCCACGGCCTGAAGAACATCTTCGGCCAGACGGTGGATGTCATCGAACTGCAGTCCGAGGGAGGAGCGGCGGGCGCCGTGCACGGGGCTCTGTCGGCCGGGGCGCTGACGACCACCTTCACGGCCTCGCAGGGCCTGATGCTCATGCTGCCCAACATGCACAAAATCGCCGGCGAGATGCTGCCGACGCTGTTCCTGGTCTCGGCCAGATCGCTGGCCTGCCAGTCGCTCTCGATCTTCGGAGACCACTCCGACGTCATGGCCGCCCGGAACACCGGTTTCGGCCTGATGGCCTCCGGCTCGGTCCAAGAGACCATGGACCTGGCCGTCGTGTCGTATCTCGCCACCCTGAGGTCGACCGTCCCTTTTCTGAACTTCTTCGACGGTTTCCGGACCTCGAGCGAGGTCCAGAAGGTCGAGATGATCTCCTATGAGACCCTCGCCCAGCTGTTCGAGCCACGCTACCTGCAAGAGTTCCGCGACCGGGCCCTCAATCCCGAGAAGCCGATGATGAAGGTCGGCGCGCAGAACCCCGACGTCTATTTCCAAGGCCGCGAGACGATCAATAAATACTACGACGCGACGCCCGGAATCGTCCAGGACTATATGGACAAAGTGGCCAAAGTCATCGGCCGTTCCTACAAGCTGTTCGATTATGTCGGCGCGCCTGACGCCGACAAGATCATCGTCATCATGGGCTCGGGCGCCGAGACGGTCGAGGAAACCATCCATTACCTC